>OFFK01000275.1_pt1 | contig 44783 bp, 37 predicted proteins | sample 1521361 | NCBI WGS metagenome assembly OFFK01 (sample SAMEA3504096, study PRJEB24116) | mouse gut metagenome | biome: mouse gut; feature: mouse-associated habitat; material: faeces | place: Denmark | collected 2011 | reverse complement strand
GCCTGGGAGCGGCGGGCTATACCATGCCTCTTCCGGAAAAGGATGAGATGTTCCTGACAAAGGGTAAGATGATGCAGGACATCATGGTTTCCCTGGGCGGCCGGATCGCCGAGGAGATCATTTTCAAAGATATTACCACCGGCGCGTCCAGCGACATCAAGAAGGCCACCAAGGAGGCCCGCCGTATGGTGACCCGCTACGGCATGTCCGACCAGATCGGTGTGATCTGCTACGACGATGACGACGATGAGGTGTTCATCGGCAGGGATCTGGCCCATGCCAAGAGTCACAGCGAGGCCATTTCCGGCGAGATTGACCGGGAGGTCAAGTCCATTATCGACCAGTGCTACACCAGGGCAAAAGAACTGATTCTGGAGCATGAGAATGTGCTGCACAGCTGCGCGGAACTTCTGCTTCAGAAGGAGAAGATCGGCCAGGAGGAGTTTGAGGCTTTGTTCCAGCCGGTGTAATGGCAAACGGCGTGTTTTCCTATATCTTCGGGAGTGGTGTAAGGATGGGCAGCCCGGGGCGGGAGCAATATAGAATATTGTAAGAAATGCACAAAAACAGATATGCCATTTTGTAATATTTGTGAAAAGTGAGGCTATGCAAATCCGGGTGGGCATGGTATTATAATATGCGTAACCCCCCAATACATTATATAGTTTTTTGCTATACCCCATAAGAAAGAAATACCTTCTCTAAAAAGGACAGCTTAGCGGCTGTCTTTTTTACTGATTTGCCGAACACTGTAAATAGTACTATAGTACTGGTTGAACCGGGGGATCAAACCCTTGCGCAGGCAACCCTAATCTATTAAAATAAAAGTAATGCACATTATGCAGACCGGGAGGTAAAGGCATGGATATCGACTATATACGGAGAGTGGAACAGACCCAGATATACATGGCGACTATGCGTCCTGTTTTTAATAAAAGAGGTCTTTTCACCGACACCACCGAGGATTATGTGAGCCCTTCACAGCCGGCCCCTTACGACAGGGTGACTATTCGCTTCAGGACCGCAAGGCACAATGTGGACCGGGTGTTTATCGTGTGCGGAGGCCGGCGCCATCTGATGAGCCGGACAGAGTCGGATGGATTGTTTGACTATTACACCTATGAACTCCAGCTGGAGAATGAGAAAGTCATGTATCATTTCGAGGTGGAGACGGGCAAGATTTCCGGCATCTATGATGTGAGAGGGCTGGCCCGGGATGTGAATGAATACTATGATTTCGTGATCCTGCCCGGCTTTAAGACGCCGGACTGGGCCAAGGGCGCCGTCATGTACCAGATCTATGTGGACCGTTTCTGCAATGGGGATCCCTCCAACGACGTGCTCACCGACGAATATACCTATATCGGGGAGCATGTGCACCGTGTGGAGGACTGGAACCGATATCCGGCCCAGATGGATGTACGGGAATTCTACGGCGGGGATCTGCAGGGAGTGCTGGATAAAATGGATTATCTCCAGGACCTGGGTGTAGAGGTGATTTATTTCAATCCTCTGTTTGTCTCCCCCTCCAACCATAAATATGATATTCAGGACTATGATTATATTGATCCCCATTTCGGACGCATTATCAGCGATCAGGGAGATCTGCTTTCTCCCGGGGACAAGGACAACAGCCATGCCAGCAGGTATATCGACCGGGTGACCAACAAGGCCAATCTGGAGGCCAGCAACAGCCTCTTTGTCCGGGTGGTGGAGGAGGCGCACCGCCGGGGCATGAAGGTGATTCTGGACGGCGTGTTCAATCATTGCGGTTCCTTTAACAAGTGGATGGACCGGGAGCGGATCTATGAATATGCGCCGGGATATGAAAAAGGGGCCCATGTGTCCGGAGACAGTCCCTATAAAGACTATTTTGCTTTCTTCAGCAGCAACTGGCCGTATAATAAAGACTATGACGGCTGGTGGGGGCATGATACTCTGCCCAAATTGAATTACGAAGGTTCCAAGGCGCTGTTTGACTATGTGCTGCACATCGGCGCCAAATGGGTGTCTCCCCCTTATAATGTGGATGGATGGCGTCTGGACGTGGCGGCGGACCTGGGGCATTCTTCTGAGTTCAACCATCATTTCTGGCAGGAGTTCCGCCGGGTGGTCAAGGAGGCCAACCCCAATGCCATCATTTTGGCGGAGCATTACGGCAACACCAGGGAGTGGCTGCAGGGGAATGAATGGGATACCGTGATGAATTACGATGCCTTTATGGAGCCGGTCACATGGTTCCTCACAGGCATGGAGAAGCACAGCGATGATTTCCGGGAGGATCTGCTGGGCAATGCGGACAGTTTCTGGGGAGCCATGAAGCATCACAGTTCCAATCTGGCCATGCCCAGCTGGCAGGTGGCCATGAATGAGTTGTCCAATCACGATCACTCCCGTTTTTTGACCCGCACCAATCACAAGGTGGGGCGTACCGGCACTCTGGGGCCGGAGGCGGCGGACCAGGGCGTCAACAAGGCGGTGTTCCGGGCTGCGGTGGTGATGCAGATGACTTGGATGGGCGCTCCCACCATCTATTATGGGGATGAGGCGGGCCTGTGCGGCTTCACCGATCCCGACAATCGGAGAACTTATCCCTGGGGGCATGAGGATCATGAATTGATTGCCTTCCACAGAGAGATCATACGCATCCATAAGGGCAACCAGGAGTTGAAAACCGGTTCTATCAAATATATTGACGCCGATTATAACTATCTTGCCTACGGCCGTTTCAGCCGCCGGGAGCAATGTGTGATTCTGGTGAACAACAACCAGCATGAACTGGAGAAGGAAGTGATGGTCTGGGAGGTGAACATCCCCCGCAGCGGCGTCATGGTGCAGCTGATCCAGACAACCGAGAGGGGTTACAGCCTGGAGCCTGTGGAGTATTCCATTTTTGCCGGCAAGATTAAGGTATCGCTGCCTGCCTTTTCGGCAATGATTCTGAAATACAGGGGACAGTGACAGACGGCGCCTTCTCCGGGGCATTTCCCGGCCGCATTATAAAAGCAGCGGCCGGGCATAAAAAATTCGGTTGCAATTTATGGCGACATATGCTACAATGGCTTAGGTTAAAGCGTTAGAGCGCTTTTCATGGATGGATTCCCGAGTGGCCAAAGGGGACAGACTGTAAATCTGCTGCAAATTGCTTCGGTGGTTCGAATCCACCTCCATCCATTCAGGTCTAAAGACTTTAGTGATTGCATATAATGTAATCCAAGAAAGAATAGTCAGATAATATGATAACGCGGGGTGGAGCAGTCTGGAAGCTCGTCGGGCTCATAACCCGAAGGTCACAGGTTCAAATCCTGTCCCCGCTACTCAATGCCCAGATAGCTCAGTTGGTAGAGCAGAGGACTGAAAATCCTCGTGTCACTGGTTCGATTCCGGTTCTGGGCATTTTTGGTGGATATATAGCATGAAAAGGTACAATTTCGGCCTTTTGATGCTATTTTTTTGTGACAGGATGTGCTATAATAAGCTAAATATATTTATGAATAATCATTCATCTAGGGAGAGGAACCATGGAAGAGAGGCAGACAGGGGAGATGGCAGAGACAGGAAAGCTTCCAGAGGAGAATGCGCAGAATCCGAAGCACAAGGGCGGGAGGCGCAGGAGGAAGAGGTTTTTCCTTATCGCATTTCTTCTTATCGTTGTAGCAACATTGGCAGTGGCGGCATATCTTTATTACAGGGGAGTTGTGTACTATCGAACCCATTTTTTCCCGAACACGAAAATCAACGGAATGGATTGCGGCGATATGGAGGCAGCGCCGATTGTCGAGGCGTTGGAGTCCCGGATCGACGGATATGCTCTGGCAGTGCTGGGCAGGGACTATGAGACCGGGGAGTCGGACGTGGTGCTTGGCATCATTGCGCCGGAGGATATCCAGCTACAGTATGTGGGCACCAGAGAGGCTGTGGAGTCGCTTCTGCAGCAGCAGGACGAGTTCTTCTGGATGGAGGCTTATCTGGACAGGCAGTATGACTACACCCTGGAGCAGGACATGAATTTCGATGAGGATATGCTGGGCAGCCTGGTGAAATCCTGGGAGGCCTGCAAGAGGAAGAACATGCAGATGCCCCAGAACGCGTATATCAGCGAGTATTCTGAGGAGACAGGCGGCTATGAGGTCGTCCCGGAGACCGTGGGGACGTCGTTTGACGTGCAGAAGGCGATTCCGCGGATCGTGGAGGCGGTAACCGCCCAGGAGGCGGCCATCAACCTGGAGGAGCAGGGATTCTACCGGGAAGCTGCCGTGAAAAGCGATGACAAACGGCTGAACCGCACGGTGGACGATGCCAATAAATGGCTGGGCACGAAAATCGTCTACGACTGGAACGGGACAGAGGTGGTGGTGGATCGGGAAATCCTGAAGGACTGGGTCTCCATTGAGGACGAAAAGGCTGTTCTGGACGAAGAGGCCGTGGATGCCTTTGTGAAGGAACAAGCTGGGGCATATGACACCTATGGGAGAAGGAAGAACTTCATGACCACCTATGGATATGAGATATCGCTGCCCGGCCGGAACTACGGATGGAAGACAGATGTGGCAGGGGAGACCGAGGAGCTCATCGCCCTGATATATCAGGGCAGCACTATAGAGAAGGAGCCTCTGTACAGCATCAGGGCCAGGCAGAAGGGCAGCAACGATATCGGGAGCTCCTATCTGGAGGCGGATCTGAACAGCCAGCATCTGTACCTGTATCAGGACGGGAATCTGGTGCTGGAGACGGACTTCGTATCAGGTACGATGATTTCGGATTTCGGCTGTGTGACGCCGGAAGGGATATTCGGTATGCTGTACAAGTCCACGGACGCGGTGCTGGTAGGCGAGACGTACCGAACGCCGGTGAAATACTGGATGCCCTTCTATGGGAATTATGGCCTGCACGATGCCAACTGGAGGGGCGCCTTCGGCGGGGATATCTTTGTGACCAACGGCTCCCACGGATGCATCAACCTGCCCCCCAGCATGGCGGCGCAGATCTACCAGTATGTGTCGGAGGGCTTCCCGGTGATATGCTATTATCCCCAGGGGATTCCGTACATAGGCCCGCCTGCGGAGCCGGAGCCGGAGGGCGGCGTACCGGAGGGAGAGCCGAATCCGGAGGAGGTTCCGGTAGGCTAGGCAAATATGATTCGAGGAAAGAAGCGCGGAAATATGGAGAGAAGAATTTCAGGAAGACGAACGGAAAGACAGGCATTGAGATGGCAGAGGAGGCTGGAGCGCTTCCGCAGGGAGGAACGGCAGATTCGGGAGATGGCCTCCGACATACTGGAGTCCCGCAACTTCAACAGGATGAAGGCGTATGTCCAGCACGGGGATGTGACCGTGAACGCCCATGTGCTGAGCGTGGCCAGGTGCAGCATCGCCCTCAGCGAATATCTGCATATCCGCTGCAGCAGAAGGGAGCTGATCAGAGGAGCGCTGCTCCATGATTATTTCCTCTATGACTGGCATATTCCAGACAAAGAGAATCCCCATAAGCTGCACGGCTTCTATCATCCCGGCACGGCCCTGCGCAACGCCTCCAGGGAGTACCGCCTGACGCTCCGGGAGCAGAACATCATAAGGCGGCATATGTGGCCGTTGACCGTGGTGCCGCCGGCCTGCAGGGAGGCATGGATCGTGACGGCAGCCGACAAGTGGTGCTCGCTGCTGGAGACCTTATATATCTATAAAGGACATGGCCCCCGTGGAACATTTATTTGAAGAGCTGCGGAAGCATTCGGAGAGCGACATCTACCCCTATCACATGCCGGGACACAAGCGCAGACCCTTCGGAATGCTTCCCGGAGAATTGAGCAGAATAGATATCACGGAGATAGACGGCTTCGACAACCTGCATCAGCCGGAGGGCATCCTGGATGGCCTGCAGCGCGAGGCCGCCGGGCTTTACGGGGCGGAGGAGAGCTTCTATCTCGTAAACGGGAGCACCTGCGGGATACTGAGCGCGGTCAGTTGCGCGCTGCCCGAGGGAGGGCATATCCTGATGGCGCGGAACTGCCACAGATCGGCCTATCATGGGATTTATCTGCGGGGCCTGAGGGCCACATACCTGTATCCGCCCTATCTGGAGGAGTATGGCATATATGACGCCCTGGAGCCGGAGGAAGTCCGCCGGGCTCTGGAGCGGGAGCCGGATATCGGGGCCGTGCTGGTGGTATCGCCCACCTATGAGGGGCGGATATCGGACATCCGGGCAATCGCGGACATCGTCCACGAAAGGGGGATTCCGCTGATCGTGGATGAGGCCCATGGCGCGCACCTGGGCCTGGCCGACGGTTTTCCGAAAAATAGCTGCCAGCAGGGGGCCGACCTGGTGATCCACAGTGTGCACAAGACCCTCCCGGCCCTGACCCAGACGGCGCTGCTCCATGTGAACGGACAGCGGATAGACAGGGGGCTCCTCAGACGGTTCCTGCGGATATACCAGTCCAGCAGCCCGTCCTATCTGCTGATGGCGGGCATCGACAATGCGCTGCGCTATGTGGGCCTTCAGGGGCAGGAGGCCTTCGGAGCCTTCCGGCAGCGGTTCGAGGCCATGCTGGACAGGCTTAGGGGCTGCAGGCATCTCAGATTCCTGACGGACGCCGGGGACAGACAGGACACGGGCAAGCTGCTGATATCCACGAAGCAGTCGGGGCTTACCGGGAAGCAGCTATATGACATCCTGCTGAGGAGATATCATCTGCAGCCGGAGATGGCCTACACCGGCTTCGTGCTGGCCATGTTCACGGTGAACGACGGGGAGGAGGCGTACCGGCGCATGACGGAGGCCCTGCTCGCCATTGACGGCGCATTGGAGGAGGGCATGGCCCATACGCCGGAGAAAAGGGCGGAGGGATGCGCGGCGGAAGCCCCGGGAAGCGGCGAATACCGCCCTGGGGCAGGAGCGCTGTGTGGGGAAGGCGCAGGGGAATCTGCCGGACATGGCAGAAACCGGGGAACCGGGCGGAGCGGCGCGATTCCCCTGGCAAAGGCCTGGGATATGCCCACGGAGCAGATAGCCCTGGCGGAGAGCGAGGGCAGATATATCGGGGAGTTCATCAACCTGTATCCCCCCGGCGTGCCTCTGCTGGTGCCGGGAGAGCGGATGACGGGGGAGCTGATCGGAATGATTTCGGAGGTCGAGGAACAGGGCCTTGAGGTGCAGGGCGTGGGAAGGCGGAAGGGAGCCGGGGGCCTTTGGCCGGAGCTGTACGTCCCGGCCATTTTGGAGGAAATACAGGATAGTTGGAACATATATAAACGGCATTGAATTCTTGCCAGTCACATTGCGCAGTAAGCCATGCCGTTTATCCGGTTTTGGGGCAAGATTTAATTGCTGTATATATAGACTGTAGACCGCCAGGATTTACAGTGGTGTCCCCGGGAAAGTACTTGGCTGGCGGTCTGCAGTCGGGTCGCACTGCAAATTTAACCAGTGCGCAGTATAAATTGAGGATTCTGGAAAGACGGAGGTTTTGGATATGAGAAGGACAAAGATTATTTGCACCATTGGACCGGCCAGCGAGAGCGTGGAGCGGCTGCGTGAGCTGATGCTGGCGGGAATGAATGTGGCCAGGTTCAATTTTTCCCACGGGACCCATGAGGAACAGCGGGAGAAGTTCAGAAGGGTGGTCCAGGCCAGGGAGGAGCTGGGGCTTCCGGTGGCCACCATGCTGGACACCAAGGGGCCGGAGATCCGCCTCAGGGATTTTGAGGGAGGCAGGGCCGAGCTGGTGAGCGGGCAGCAGTTCGTGCTGACCACTCAGGAGATCCTGGGCACGGCACAGCGGGCCACGATTTCCTATAAAAACCTGAAGGACGACATCCAGGTAGGGACCACGATTCTGATCGACGACGGCCTGATCGAGATGACGGTGGAGGAGATTGCTGGGGAGGATATCGTCTGCCGGGTGGTGAACGGCGGCTTCGTCTCCAACCACAAGGGCATCAATGTGCCGGGAGCGGTGCTGTCCATGCCCTATATCAGCGAAGTGGACAGGGAGGATATCCTGTTCGGCATCGAGACGGGCTATGACATCCTGGCGGCATCCTTTGTCAGATGTAAGGAAGACATACTCGAAGTCAGGAGGATTCTGGAGGAGCATGGCTGCGGCATGAAGGTCATCGCCAAGATCGAGAACATGCAGGGCATCCAGAACCTGGAGGAGATTTTAAGCGTCTCCGATGGCATCATGGTGGCCAGAGGGGACATGGGCGTGGAGATTCCCTTCGAGGAGGTGCCTGTCCTCCAGAAGAAGATGATCAAGCTGGCCAACGAGCAGGGGAAGCATGTCATCACGGCTACCCAGATGCTGGAGTCCATGATCAAGAACCCCAGGCCTACCAGGGCGGAGACCACGGACATCGCAAACGCCATCTATGACGGTACTACGGCGATTATGCTCTCCGGCGAGAGCGCGGCGGGGAAATATCCGGTGGAAGCGGTAAAGACCATGGCGAAAATCGCGGAATCTGCCGAAAAAGATATTGATTACGGCGCCCGGATGCAGTGCGACAAGTGCCGGGAGAGGGACATCACCACGGCGCTGGCCTACGCCACCTGCACGGCAGCCAGGGATCTGGACGCGGCGGCGATCATCACGGTGACCATGTCCGGCTTTACCGCGGCGGCCATCTCCAGGTTCAAGCCCCAGAGCCATATCATCGGCTGCGCGGTGCAGGAGAGGGTCTGCAGGCAGTTGAACCTCTTATGGGGCGTGACTCCCCTGATGATCCGGGAGGAGAAGAATGCGGAGACGCTGTTCGCCAACGCGGTGGAGGAGGCCAGGAAGGCCGGCCATGTGAAGAAGGGCGACATAGTCGTAATCACTGCGGGCGTGCCGCTGGGGATGGCGGGCACCACGAATATGATCCATGTAGTCGAGGTCGGATAAGGCATGGGAAAAATAATATGCCTGATGGGAAAGAGCTGCGCCGGAAAGGACACCATCTATAAACGGCTGCTGGCGGACAGGGAGCTGAGGCTGAAGAAAATCGTGCCTTACACCACCAGGCCCATCCGGGAGGGGGAACAGGAGGGCGTGGAATACTTCTATACGGATGAGGACGGCTTCCAGCGTCTCAAGAGCCAGGGAAAGGTCATCGAGGACAGGGCCTACCACACCTATCATGGCCTGTGGCGCTACTTCACCGTGGATGACGACCAGCTGCGGGAGGCGGACGACTATCTGATGATAGGGACGCTGGAGGCCTATCGGAAGCTTCAGGAATATTTCGGTATGGACAGACTGCTGCCGGTAATGGTAGAATTAGAAGATGGGCTGCGGCTCCGGAGGGCGCTGGACAGAGAACTTTCCCAGGAATGTCCGAAGTATGGGGAGATGTGCCGCCGTTTCCTGGCGGACAGCGAGGATTTTTCCGAGGAGAAGATAGCACAGGCCAATATCGCCAGACGCTTTGTGAACGATGATCTGGAGCAGTGCCTTGATGAAATCAAAGACTATATCCGGGTGGGGATTTCCGTAAAATGACAGTGCGGCGCACTGAGGAAAGGAGGGCAGGTATATGGACATAAAGGTGACCCAGGTGGGCCAGAGCGCACCGATAGAGCAGGTGCAGAACCCGCCGCCTGCGGACGGCAGCTTTAAATTCATGCTTGCCAGCCATGTGGAGGGGGCCGAACTCCAGGCAAGGCTGCAGACCCTCATGGAGGAAATCACCATGCAGGGGGACAGGCTGGCCAAACGCCGGGACGTGAAAGACATGAAGCACTATCGGAGGCTGGTGAAGGAGTTCATGAACGAGGTGGTGACCCATTCCCACGCCTTTTCCAGAGAGAACTTTCTGGACAGGAGGGGGCGGCACAGGGTCTATGGAATCATCCGGCTGGTGGACGAGAACCTGGACAGCCTGGCCCAGGAGCTGATGAAGGACGAGCAGGACCATCTGGCGATCCTGGGTACGATTGGGGAGATACGGGGATTGCTGTTGGACATATTTACATGAGGGGAAGCCGCCGGGTGGGAACCGGCAGCGGCGCTACGGACGAAAGGGGTATGGATTATGGCGGGATTTCGCGATGTCATCGGGCAGGAACAGATTAAGGAGCATTTGCAGGGGGCGCTTTCCACGGGGAAGATTTCCCACGCTTACATCATCAACGGGGAAAAATCCTCCGGAAAGGAGTTCATCGCCAGGGTGTTCGCCATGGCGCTACAGTGTGAGAGCGGCGGGGAGGAGCCCTGCCAGGAATGCCATTCCTGTAGGCAGGCCCTGTCGGGGAACCAGCCGGACATCATACGCGTGTCCCATGAAAAGCCGAATACCATCAGCGTGGACGATATCCGCGCCCAGGTGAACGGGGACATCGCGGTGAAGCCCTACAGCAGCCCGTATAAGGTCTATATCATAAACGAGGCGGAGAAGATGACAGTCCAGGCCCAGAACGCCCTCCTGAAGACCCTAGAGGAGCCGCCGGTGTATGCGGTGATCATCCTGCTCACCGTCAATGTGAACAGCCTTCTGCCCACGATCCTCAGCCGCTGCGTGACGCTGAACATGAAGCCGGTGGCGGACAACCTGATAAAGGACTATCTGTGCAGGATGCTGGCGGTGCCGGATTACAAGGCGGAGGTCTGCGCGGCGTTCGCCAGGGGGAATGTGGGCAAGGCCAAGATGCTGGCCACCAGCGAGGAGTTCGAAAACGTGAAGGCGGAGGCCCTGGCGCTGCTGAAATACATACAGGACATGGACCTGAACGAGATCGTGGCGGCGGTGAAGAAGATCACGGAGTACAAGCTGGAAATCAAGGATTATCTGGATATCTGCGCCATCTGGTATCGGGACGCGCTGCTGTTCAAGGCCACCAGCGACATGAACCACCTGATCTTCCGGGAGGAGATCCAGGCGCTGCGCAGGACTGCCCAGCGAAGCAGCTATGAGGGCATCGAGAACATCATCAAGGCGCTGGACACCGCCAAAAGACGTCTGGATGCCAATGTGAACTTCGAGCTGGTCATGGAGCTTCTGATGCTGGCCATCCAGGAGAACAGCTGAGGGGCGGAATGGTGAAATTCCATTATTAACTATGGCCTTTTGGGGCAGGATGTGATAGAATAGCACTGCATCCAATGAGAGGACATGTTTTATACAGATATATGGCTTATGCCAGAGTGAGGTAGATAGATGGTTAGAGTGATAGGCGTCAGATTCCGGACGGCGGGCAAGATCTATTTCTTCGATCCGTTGGAGTTTGAGATAAAAAAAGGCGACCATGTAATCGTGGAGACGGCCAGGGGCATTGAGTTCGGCACGGTGATGGCGGGAGCCATGGAGGTCTCCGAGGAGAAGGTGGTACAGCCCCTGAAGCCTGTGATTCGCATCGCGAACCAGCGTGACGTGGAGCAGGAGGAAGCCAACCGGGGCAAGGAGAAGGAGGCATTCAGGATATGTCTGGAGAAGATCCGCGACCATGGGCTGGAGATGAAGCTGATCGACGCGGAATATACCTTTGACAACAATAAGGTGCTGTTCTACTTTACGGCTGACGGCAGGATCGACTTCCGGGAGCTGGTGAAGGATTTGGCCAGCGTCTTCAAGACCAGGATAGAGCTGCGCCAGATTGGCGTCCGGGACGAGACGAAGATCGTGGGGGGCATCGGCATCTGCGGCCGTCCGCTGTGCTGCCACAGCTATCTGGCGGACTTCGTCCCTGTGTCCATCAAGATGGCAAAGGAGCAGAACCTGTCCCTGAATCCGGCGAAGATATCCGGCGTGTGCGGCAGGCTCATGTGCTGCCTGAAAAACGAGGAGGAGACCTACGAGGAGCTGAACAGGCGGCTTCCCGGCATCGGGGATTCGGTCACCACGGAGGAGGGCCAGAAGGGCACGGTGCAGAGCGTCAATGTGCTGCGCCAGCTTGTGAAGGTGGTCATAGACGCGGGGGACGAGAAGGAGATCAAGGAATATCCCGTGGAAAAGCTGTACTTCAGGCGTAGGCACAGCAAGAAGGAGAAAATGGAGCTGTCCAAGGAAGAGCTTCAGGAGCTGGAGCGCCTGGAGGAGGAAGAGTGGCAGAGGCAGGAGCAGGAGCTGATGAGCAGGGCGGAGGAGGCCCAGCGACAGAACGCCAGGAACAGGCAGGGGAGCCGCAGGCCGCCCGCCCAGCAGGGCGGCGAGGGTCAGAGGCCTCCCGTACAGCGCACGGAGGTCGATCGTAGGCCCGGCCAGCGCGCCGAGGGCAGACAGCAGGGACAGCGCGGAGGCGGGCAGCAGAGACAGGGCGGCAGACGCTTCGAGACGGAGCAGAGGCAGCAGACCCAGCGCCCCGGGACGAAGCAGCCCACGGAGGAGCGCTCCGGCAACAGGCGCCGCCACGACACGCCCAGGCATCAGAACAGGAACCGCCAGAACAGCCAGAACCAGGGAAACCGTGAGAACAGCCAAAATGGAAAGAACCGCTATGACAACAGGAACAGACGGGAAGGGAGAGCCCCGGAGGGACAGCGGGGGGTAGGAGATGGCCAGGCTTAAAGAGGGAGAGCGCATCGATGACCTGGAGCGGAACGGCTACCGCATCATACAGCATCCGGAGAAATTCTGCTTCGGGATGGACGCGGTGCTCCTCACAGGCTTTGCCCGGGCGAGGCGGTCGGACAGGCTGCTGGATTTGGGCACCGGGACGGGCATCATCCCTCTCCTGATGGAAGCCAAGTACGGCTGCGCCCATCTGACGGGGCTGGAAATCCAAGCGGAAAGCGCCGACATGGCGGAAAGAAGCGTAGAACTAAACGGTCTTTCGGACAGGATAGAGATTGTCACAGGAGATATCAAAGAAGCAGACCATTTGTTCCCGTCTGCTTCTTTTGACTGTATCACATGTAACCCGCCCTATATGATTGGGCAGCACGGAATCGCCAATCCGGATGCTCCGAAGGCCATTGCACGCCACGAGATTCTCTGCACTTTTTCAGATGTGGCGGCCCAGGCGGAGAAGCTTCTGAAGCCCGGAGGGCATTTCTTCCTGGTGCACAGGCCCTTCCGCCTGGCGGAGATTATCACGGAGCTGGTCCGCCGTAGGCTTGAGCCCAAGCGGATGCAGCTGGTATACCCCTATGTGGACCGGGAGCCCAATATGGTGCTGCTGGAGGCCGTGCGGGGCGGGCGGCCAAGGATGACCGTGGAGAAGCCCCTGATCGTGTTCCGGGAGCCGGGGGTGTACATGCCGGAAATCAGGGAGATCTACGGATATTGAGGCAGGATCGGAGTGAGAAACGGGCCGGCGGGCCTGTCCGGCTTTCGGGAATATCGGGAAGCCCGGGACGCAGCCGGGAGGAGGCAAAGCGCGGCCCGGCAGTAAGCCCGGAAGAGCTATGGCGGATACGCGGAGCAGGGCCGGAAGGGAGGGGAAATGGCGGGAACATTATATCTATGTGCGACACCGATTGGGAATCTGCAGGACATGACGCCCAGAGTCGTGGAGACCTTGCGGGCGGTGGACGTGATTGCGGCAGAGGACACGCGCAACAGCGTCAAGCTGCTGAACCATTTCGACATCCATACGCCCATGACCAGCTACCACGAGTACAATAAGGTGGAGAAGGCAAGGCAGTTGGTGGGAAGGCTCCTGGCCGGGGAGGACGTGGCTCTGATCACGGACGCGGGGACGCCTGCCATCTCGGATCCCGGGGAGGTGCTGGTGGCCATGTGCCAGGAGGGCAATGTGCCGGTGACCAGCCTGCCGGGGCCGTCCGCATGCATCGTGGCGCTGACCCTGTCCGGGCTGCCCACCAGGAGATTCTGCTTCGAGGGCTTCCTGCCCAGGGAGAAGAAGGAGCGGCGGGCCGTCCTGGGGGAGCTGGCGGGAGAGCCCCGCACCATGGTCCTCTATGAGGCGCCCCACCACTTGAAGGGGACGCTGGCGGAGCTGCTGGAGGCCCTGGGGGACAGGCGGGCCACCCTCTGCAGGGAGCTGACCAAGAGATTCGAGACCGTGATGCCCACCACGCTTTCCCAGGCGCTGGCCTTCTACGAGAAGGAAGAGCCCAGGGGAGAGTATGTGCTGGTGGTGGCGGGGAGGGACCGGGAGGAGCTGCGGCAGGAGGAGATCGCCGCCTGGGAGTCCATGTCCATTGCGGAGCATATGGAATATTATGAGCGGCAGGGCATGGACGGCAAGGCGGCCATGAAGCAGGTGGCAAAGGACCGGGGCGTGGGGAAGCGTGAGATCTACGCGAAGCTCCACGGCCCGGAGCGGGAGACGTAAGAGGACAGGCCCGGCGGCGGGATTTTGGGCTATGCAGCCTAGGCGGCGGGCTCCTGGCCGCAGTGCCGCGCAGGCCTGGCGAGGAGGGAGAGAATGGCTGCTGAGAATTGTGACACATGTGTCAACTATGTGTACGATGAGGACGATGAATGCTATTACTGCCTGATGGACCTGGACGAGGACGAGATGTACCGGTTCCTGACAGGGGACCAGAGGGAATGTCCCTACTACAGGCTGGACGACGAATATGGCGTAGTCAGGCATCAGCTGTGACGGCCGCGGCAGCGGAATGCCGCGTGGGGCAACGCAGAGGATATCATTAGAAAAAGACCAGGATCTGACAATTTTGTCGGTTTCTGGTCTTTTGCATTTGCGGCCTTTGGCAGGTATATATTTTTGCGGAGGGACAATAATAAGCTTGTGCTCAATCGGCGAAAGCATCCGTTGCAGGCTTTCTGCCGGGAGTGCAGCCCTGTTGATGGAAGAATGGTCAGATATAAGGTTCAGGGCGGCATGGGTCTGACGGAAAAGCCTGTGCCGCCGGGAAGAGAGGTATGGAAAATGAGCAATATTTCAGAACTTGATTTGCAGAATCTGCGTCATCTCATCGGCGGATTCGACACCACCCACTGCAAGATGCAGGCCTACGCGAAAGAGGCGGAGGATCCCCAGGTCAGGCAGTTCTTTGAGAAAGGCGCCAGGTCCGCCATGGACAACAAAGAGCAGCTGATGAAGTTCTTGAACTAACCCGAAGTTGAACGAATTCCAGAATGAGAGGTAGAGACATGCAGGAAAAGACAATGGTAGCAGATACACTGGCAGGCATCAACGGTGAGCTGACCCGCTACGCGGGCATGATCGCCCAGTCCGAGAACAAGGAGCTGAAGCAGACCCTGAAGCAGATCCGGAACGCCTGCGAGCAGTCCCAGGAGGAGCTTTACCAGATTGCCAGGGAGAAGTCCTATTACGTGCCCGCCAGCAAGGCCACGGCGGAAGAGGTGGCTCATGTGAAGAGCCTGTTCACCCAGGGGACGCTGTAGGCGGCAGATAGCCCCGCGGGAAGCGGACCGGAGAAGGACAGAAAAAGCGCTCTTGGGCAGATTGGCCTGGGGCGCTTTTTCGGGCTTTTTATTTGTTCTCATCGTCCTTAGACTTCTCTTTTTTGTCCTTTGCCCTTTTGGCCAGGATAGTGACAAACGTGGCCGCAGCGCATACCAGGAAAAGTATGTTCACGGCGGAATCTAAGAATTCATACATGTCTAAAATCTCCTTTCGTTATGTATGGACAATATTATAGCAGACTCGGCCGGATATGAAAATAGATATGCTTATAATCATATCGAAATGTTTACATAGTTTACTTATGACATCTGCAATTTTGGATATTTCCGCGCATATGCTGTAAAAAGATATTTGCGTGGTATGGAATATGCTGAATGCAATCTGGGCGTGCATGATATTGCTGGCGGTGCTTTACGGAGCCGCCACGGGGCACATGGCGGAGGTGACCAACGCGGCCCTGGACAGCGCGGGGGAAGCGGTATCCCTCTGCATCACAATGGCCGGGGTGGTGGCGCTGTGGATGGGGCTGATGGAGGTGGCCGGGAAGGCCGGGCTGGTTGAAAGGCTCACAAGGGGGATCCGGCCATTCCTGCGGTTCCTGTTTCCGCGGATCCCCCAGGGGCATCCTGCGGGGGAGTACATAGCGGCGAACATCATAGCCAATGTCCTGGGGCTGGGCTGGGCCTGCACGCCGGCCGGGCAATGAGATATTATAGTGACAGGTTGAAAAATCCATTGAAAAATCAAGGGTTTCCACCGATTTAGTCCCGATGGAAAAGTCAGTTTTCCATTAAAAAGTTTCGCTTTTTTATCCGGACGGCGACGATAAAAGCGGCAGCAGGTTCTCCTTCGATATGCGCCCGGATGAGACCAGTACAAAAAGCCCCTTTCCCTGCATGGCATCGAAGATTTCCTCCCCTGACAGGTCCTGGGCTTCCGCACGTTCCGCCAGATGTTTTTCCGGTTCATGCCTGATGGACAAATCCCGGCACAGGTAAGCATAAGCGGGACGGTCTTGTATTTCCCTTTGAAAACGGGATTATGCAGTGGATGGGGAGTATCTGTGCGTATCCAAGAAATGATTCGCTGGGAATTTGCCCTTTTGTGCAATCCGGCCTTGGATGAAACCTGCCCTATGGTGTATAATAATAAAAAAGGCGCAGGAGGCTGCGTTATGAGGCGTAAGATTGCCACGGAGCCCACCGTGGGGCTGGCCATGAGCGGACAGCATGCCGCCTATATCAAAAGAGAATCGAGCAGAGGGAAATGAAAAAATTCAGAAAAACCCTGGAAACCATATTTTATAGACGCACCTTTCTACAGAAATTCATCTTTTTTTTTCTGTGCGGCGTGCTGTTTCCCATGCTGTTCCAGAACCTGGTCTACTACCGGCAGACAGAAGTCAATGTGCAGGAGGAGGTGCTGGAGAAAATCGATGAAGCCATGGATGACAAGGCGGCAAAACTGGAGGGTTCCCTGGCGGACGTGCTGACTCTGGCCAGAAAATATTACAGCAATGAGCTGCTCTACCGGTATCTGGACGATGAATACGGCAGGGATCTGGACTACCTGATCCAATATCAGGAGGAGCTGCGCAGAATGTTCACGGACAGCAGCGTCTTCCTCTACCCGGTAAAGCGCGTCATGGCCTACACGGATAACAGTACATTGTTCAACAGTCCCTATATCAGGAACATAGAGAATCTGGAGGACGAGACGCTGGGGGAGAAGCTCTCCTACCTCTATGTCCTTCCCCTGGACCGAACGGCGGGTGTCATGCTGCGGGTGGCCAATGAGGATCAGCGGCTGCAGAACGGCACCGAGAGCAGGAGCGTCAGCATCCTGCATAGGCTGAACCATTATTCTCAGTATTCCGCATACAAAAAGCTCCTGCGGGTGGATATCGACCTGGATGAAGTGACGGATATCCTGCTGGAGAGCAACCTTTTTGACAATATGCTGGTCACTGATACCAACGGCAGGGTGCTGGCGGCAGCGGGGCAGTACAGCTACGGAAAAGAAATCGGAATCTTTGAGGCCAGGGAGGGAAAGACGGAGGACGGCAGGATGGTCCTGGAGAGGCGGCTGCGGGATTTCCCGCTGGTCTTATACGGCATTTATGACACCAGCATGATTTCGGAGGAGTTCCGGCACAGCGGGAAGCTTTCGGGAAGCATCCTTGTGGCAGGCATACTGTTTTCGCTGCTGTGGATATTCGTGGTGGTGGGCAATATGAACAGGAGGCTGCGCAGACTGGTGGGGCAGTCGGAGGAGATTTCCAGAGGGAATTTCGTACGTACCACCCCGGAAGGGGAGGGGAGAGACGAATTCGCTATTTTGGAGAACAGCCTGAACCATATGAGCGCCCAGCTCCAGGAGCTGATTGAAAAAGAATACAAGGCCCGCATTACCTGGATGGAGCTGGAAAGGGAGACCAACCAGGCCAAGATGCTGGCCCTGCAGGCGCAGGTGAATCCCCATTTTATGTTCAACGCTCTGGAGAGCATCCGCCTGAAGGCCCTGGTCAAGGGAGAGCGGGAGACTGCGGCAATGATCAAATATATGGCAAAGATGTTCCGCAACATTCTGGAATGGCAGGACAATATCATCACGCTCCGGGAGGAGATTGGCTTTCTGGACGAGTTCTTCCACATTCAGAATTACCGCTTCGAGGATGAGTTTTCCTATGAGATCAATGTGACAGAGGAGGCCGGGGGATGCCTGCTGCCCAAAATGACCCTGCAGCCCCTGGCGGAGAATGCCTGCGTCCATGGGGTGGAGGCGGTGTCCTCCGACAGGCGGGTGACGGTGTGCGCCTGTGTGGAGGAGGGGTGGCTGAAGCTGACCGTGGAGGACAATGGAGGCGGGATGTCCCCGGAAAAGCTGCGGGAGCTGAAGGCCATGCTCAGCGGAGAGGCGGAAGCGGGAAAGAGCGTGGGCCTGTGGAATGTGTACCGCCGTCTGCTGCTGTACTACCAGGACGATTTCCGGTTCGACATTGACAGCGTCTCCGGAGAGGGGACGGTCTGTTCCATCCAGATTCCGGCAAAGCACGCGGAGGCGTAGAGAAGGGGGGCCATATGTTTCAGGTAATGATTGTGGACGACGAGAAAGCGATTAGGGAGAACCTTCCTGCTCTCATAAATTTTGAGGCTCATGGCTTCAGGGTGTGCGGCACGGCAAAAAACGGTCAGGACGCGTTGGAGAAATGGGAGAGCTGCCGTCCGGACGTGATTTTCCTGGACGTCCGCATGCCGGTCATGGACGGTCTGACATTTCTGGGAAAGCTGCAGGAGAGGACGCAGACCCTTCCTGATATCGTCATGCTGTCGGGATACAGTGATTTTGAGTACGCAAGGACGGCAATGCGCTATGGTGTCAGGGCATACCTGACCAAGCCGGTGGACGAGGAAGAGGTGGAGGCCCTGCTGGAGGAGCTGTCCGCCTCTCTGGAGGAAAAAAGGAGGGAATCGAAAAAAGCGGACATCCAGGAGCAGGTGCTGTCGGTGAAGCAGATGTACCACAACGGAGACGGAGACAGGACGCCCCTTCGGGAATACCGTTTGATGCACTGCGTGGTGATGGACGACAGCGCGATTCAGGAGGAGGCCTACCGCATCGTGCGGGAGACCATCGAAGATAGGCTTCCGGGGGGAGCGGGCGCTTTCTGCAGGAACCGGGGCAGCGTCCTGAGCTACCTGATCTCCCCCAGGGCGCTGGAGGAGTATCAGTACAGCACCACCCTCTTCGGCCGCCACCTGCTGTATCAGCTCAAAAAACAGAAGCTGGAATGCGCGCTGCTGTTCGATGGGGCCCTGTTTGGCAGAAGCGAGGGCACCTTCCGCAACGACTACGACCAGCATCTGTACCAGATGATGACGGAGATCTTCTGGGGGGGCAATTTTCTGCAGGACAATTCGGCGCTGCAGGCTATTTCGGATCGGAGGCTGGAGGGAGAGGAGGAGTATCTGGAGCAGCTGAAGAAAGCCATGCGCGACCGGGATCATGCCGCTCTGCGGGATGTCTACGACAGGCTGGACAGAGCCGTGTGCGAGAGCAGGCTGAGCCTGGTCTTCCTGCAGGAGGTCAGCTACAGAATCTATTATCTGCTCACCGATATACTTTCTGCGAAAGAGACTGATACGCTGCGGTTGGAGCCCTTGGACTGGCGGAACGAGGCCTGCTTCCTTCGCTATGAGGAGTGGAGCAGACAGCTGTGGGAGCAGATCGACACCGCTTTTGCCCATATGCAGGGCCAGGAGGACGCGGGGCAGGGCCTGGCCATGAAGGTGGCCGCCCATGCCAGACAGCATTTCAGGGAGCCCATTACCCTGAAGGACACGGCGGAGCGCTTTTTCATGAGCAGCGCGTATCTGGGGCGGATCTTCCAGAAGGCCGTGGGAGTCCCCTTCAAGCAATATGTGAACGATTTAAGGATTGAGGAGGCCAAGCGGCTGCTGCGGCAGACGGACAAATTGATCTACGAAATCGCGGAGGAGACAGGGTTCGCGGAGAGCAAGTACTTTGTGGCCCGCTTCACGGCCGCGGCAGGGGTGTCGCCTATGGAATATCGGAAGGAGGCTGAGGGAGTGTCGAAATAGGCGGACAAGGGGCGGAATAACCAGGGCAATATCTGTCAAAATGACAATATCTGCATATACAGAAGTGCAAAAAGTGGAATTTTTGCAATGGTTTTGGGAATGAAAATATGCCTTCCTTTTTGTATAATAAAAAAATAAATTAAGGGTTGACGGAGCTTCGTCAATCCTGGAGAGGAAGGTACAAGATATGAAAATGAAAAAGTTGTGTGCGATGCTGCTGGCTTCCGCTATGGCGCTGTCGCTTGCGGCATGCGGCTCCGGAGGGGACTCCGGCAAGGAGAGCGCTGAGAAGCAGGAATCTTCCAGCCAGCAGGAGGAAAGCAAAGAGAGCGAAAAAGGCGAAGAGAGCTCCGCAGCCCAGGAGGGAGAGGACGGAGGCCAGGCGGCATCTGGAAATGAGGGCGGACTGGTGCCCATGGAGGATGCGGACGACCCTATCACCTATACATTCTTTGTCCGTGACCCCGGCCAGGCCCCTGCCGATGATAATCCGGTCATTCAGAAGATTACGGAGCTGACCGGCGTCACCCTGAAGTTCGAATATCTGGTGGGCGATTTGGATCAGAAGCTGGGAACCATGATTGCCGGCGGCGACTATCCTGATATAATCTTTGCGGGGGACGCTGCCACCAAGCTGATGGATGCGGGTGCCTTCATCCCCCTGGAGGATGAGATTCCCAAGTATCCCAACCTGAATGCCATGTACGGCGATGTGATGAAATATCTGACCCAGGCGGACGGCCATGTATATAATATGGAAATTTATGGCACCTTCCAGAATGACGTGACCGAGGTGGCGCCGCCCTTCGAGTGCAGCATCGGCTTTTATATCCAGAAGGCTGTGCTGGAGGAGGCCGGGTATCCGGAAGTCCATACTATGGACGAGTACTTCAAACTGATTGAGGACTATATAGCGAAGCATCCCGACATCGATGGCGTGAAGACCAGCGGATTCGAGATTCTGGCGGACGGCTGGCGCAACTGGGCGCTGCTGAATCCCGCCCAGAACCTGCTGGGCGCAGGCAATGAGGGCGCAGTCTTTGTCGACCAGACCAGCTTCGAGACATCCTTCTATCAGGTCAGCGATACCGCCCATGATTTCTACAAAAAGCTCAATGAGGAGTATCTCAAGGGTATCATCGAGGCGGAGACCCTGACTCAGAGCTATGACGACTATATCTCCAAGATTACCACAGGGGCCGTCCTCGGCTTCTATGACCAGAACTGGAACTTCCAGAGCGCCAACGACCTGCTGAAGGCCGATGGCAAATTCGAACGCACCTATGTCTGCCTGCCCATTACCAACCCCGGCGTGAAGGACGGATATCTGGACAAGAGCAACGGCATCCCTACCGCCACCAACGGCGTGGGCATCAGCATCAATTGCGAGAATCCCGAGAGGCTGATGCGCTTCTTCGACTGGCTGTGCCAGAGGGAGGTGCAGGATTATCTCCAGTGGGGCGAGGAAGGTGTTGATTGGAACTACACGGAGGACGGAGGCAAAGCGCTGACGCCCGAGAGGCGCGCCATCAACTACGATACCGCCAGGAAGCGCGATGAGACAGGCCAGCCCGTGTGGAACTACTGCCCGAAGTGGCAGGGCATCTACAAGGCCGACAATATGCCCTGTGGCCCTGGCGAGTCCCCTGACGAGTACCTGGCATCCCAGTCCGATTACGACAGGCAGTTCCTGGAGGGATATGGCATCAAGTATCCGGCGGAGCTGTTCTCGGATCCCATTGTACGGCCTGCCTACTATCCCGTGTGGGCCATGAATCTGGAGGACGGCAGCCCTGCGGCAGTGGCCAGCCAGAAGATTACCGATGTGACCATGAAACTGTATCCCAGACTGATCCTGGCAAAGGATGAGACAGAATATGAATCCATCTGGCAGGATTTCCTGAAAGAGTTCAATGCTATCGATTTGGATTCTTATCAGCAGGAAGTAGACAAGCAGATTGCCGAGAAGATGTCGAAGTGATTTTAACGGCGATGGGAGGAGTCACATCCCCTCATCGCCTGTCTGTATGCGGAAGCTCTCCTGCTAGGAAGGAGAGCTGTCACCGGAAAAGAGAGGATACGGGATGGGCAAATATCAGAAAACATTAAAAAAGATGGCAGGACAGAAGATCCTGTACCTGATGATCGTGCCATGCATGATCTACACATTTATCTTTTCATACTATCCGCTGAGCGGATGGATTATGGCATTTCAGAACTATAAGCCCGCGAAGGGATACGCCGGTTCCACATTCGTGGGATTGGACCAGTTCATGTTCCTGTTCGAGGATATAGAATTCTGGCGGAGCGTGCGCAATACTTTGATGATGTCCGTGATGAACCTGGCCTTCAGCTTTGTCTTTGCCATTGTGTTCGCCCTGCTGCTCAATGAGATCAAGTCGCTGGGGTTAAAGAGGATCACGCAGACCGTGTCCTATCTGCCCCATTTCCTGAGCTGGATCATCGTCTGCTCCCTGGTGTCCAACATACTGTCCACCAATGACGGCATGCTGAACAATATCCTGATGGGGCTGGGTCTGATCGACAAACCCGTCCTGTGGCTGGGAGAGCAGAAATATTTCTGGTGGGTGACCACCTTCTCCAATATCTGGAAGGAGACGGGATGGAATTCCATCATCTACATAGCGGCCATCTCCGGCATCGACCAGTCGCTTTATGAGGCCGCGGAGCTGGACGGCGCCGGCCGTTTCCAGAAGATGTGGCATGTGACCCTGCCGGGAATCAAGTCCACCATCGTGGTGTTGTTGATCATGAACCTGGGCTGGGTGCTGAACGCCAGCTTCGAGGTGCCCTATATCCTGGGCAGCGGTCTGCTTCAGGACGTGTCCCAGACCATAGACATCTTCGTGCTGAAATACGGCATGAGCATCGGCAATTATTCCCTGGCCACGGCAGCGGGCATCTTCAAGTCTGTCATATCCCTGCTGCTGGTGTTCGGAACCAATGCCATAGCCAACAAGCTGGGCGAGAACAGCCTGATGTAAGGAGGGAGAGCAGATGAAGAATTTTTGGAGCATTAGGATCGGAAAACACAGACTGGGTGACCTGACATTCCACCTGGTCAACGGAATCGTCATGCTGTTCGTGGTGGTGGTCATGCTGTATCCCTTCTGGAATACCATAGCGGTGTCCTTCAATGACGCCCAGGATACCCTGCGGGGCGGAATCACCTTCTTCCCCAGAGTCTTCTCCACATACAGCTACAAATCTGTCTTTAAGAACAAGCTCATGGCCACCGCGGCCCTGAACTCGGTGCTGCGTACCCTGCTTTCCACGGTGCTGGGAGTGCTGGTGGGATCGCTGATTGCTTATGTGCTCTCCAGAAGGGAGCTGGTAGGCAGGAAATTCATCACTGTCTATTTCCTGGTGACCATGTACATCTCCGCCGGACTGATTCCCAATTATTTCCTGATCAAGGATCTGGGGATGCTGAATAAGTTCTCGGTGTATGTGGTGCCGGGACTGGTAAGCGTGTACAATATCGTCGTAATCAAGTCCTTCATACAGTCCCTGCCGGACAGCCTCACGGAGGCGGCCATGGTGGACGGGGCGGGACATTTCCGCTGCTATTGGCAGATTGTGCTGCCCTGCTGTAAATCCGTGCTGGCCACAGTGGCTCTCTGGTGCGCCGTGGGCGCCTGGAACCAGTGGTTCGACACTTTCCTGTATGCGTCCGGCGCCGACCACCTGACCACCCTGCAGTACGAGATGATGAAGCTTCTGTCCTCGGCCATGCAGTCCGGACGCGACCTTTCCAGCATCTATGGCAACGGACAGCAGGTGGCCAATACGGTGACCCCTACCTCTATCCGCGCGGCGGTGACCATCGTGGCCTCGGTACCCATACTGATCGTGTATCCTTTCCTGCAGAAATATTTCGTAAAGGGCGTCACGCTGGGGGCGACAAAGGAATAAGTGTGCAAAGAGCGGGCATCCTTCCGGACTTGCACCGGTTCGTGACGGTCACTGACTGCCGTGGCCATGGAGGCTGCGGTATTCTAAGGGGGAGCAGTTCCTGTATTTCCGGAAGGCTCTGCCGAAGGAGGAGGAGCTGGCGTATCCGCAGGCGGCGGCTATGTCCGACACGGGGACGGAGGTGTCCTTTAAGAGGGACTCTGCCGACTGGATGCGCAGGAAGCTCAGATAATCATAAAAGGTCTGGCCTGTATGCTGCTTGAAGATTCTGGTGAAATAAAACTTTGACAGGTCAGCCTTTTTTGATATCTCTTCCAGGGTAATGTTCTCCGCGTAATGGCGCTGCAGGTATTCCAGAAGCCGGGAGACGGTGTCGGAGGCTGAATTTCCTTTTATGTGGTCCGCGTGCCCTGAAACGGTATGCTGTCTGCCCGTGCAGTAATCTGTGTAGTGGGCATAGAATTTCATCAGGCAAGCGTAGATGAAAAGCAGCTTTGAGGGGCTGTCGCTCCAGTAGTGGCCGGCCGTCTCCATGATCAGGGAGATTTCCGTCTCATAGATTTCCGGACAGGCATCCGCCGTGATGAGCACTGGCTTCGACAGAAGGGCCTGGGTGCGCAGAAAGCTCCCGAACTGACAGAAGAGAGTCAGCTCCAGCAGGAAAATGAACCGGCTCCCGCAGGGAGGGGCTTCGATGGAATGCAGCTCTCCGGGCGGAATCAGCAGGATGTCCCCGGGCTTTAGCCGGAAGGTGACATTCTGTACTGTGGCGGTAAGCTCCTCTTCCAGAGGGATGATGATTTCCTGGGCGTCATGCCAGTGGGTGGAGAAGGCGCTGGTCTGGGTATTGTACCAGAAGCGCAGGGTGGTCTGGGCCATGTAGGGGGTGAACTCATATTCTTCCGAGGTGCTGTTCGCAGCAAAGCCCGGGAATTCGTCAGGCTGTATCTGGTAGTCCTGCTTCTGCTTTTTGGTCAGTGCGTATAAGTGCTTTGGGTTCATGGCGCGCTCCCTTCTTGACGGATAAAATATTTCAAGTATACTATTGTACCATGACTTCGTGCGCTTCAGAGCACATGGAATCAAAAGTTGACATGATGCTCTTCCATGTCAACATTGTAACATGACTGCCGAGGCGGCGCAAACCCTGTTTCTCATTTTATGGATTTGGAGGATTTGGCCGAAAGCTTCGGCATAAGGGAAAGGAGAATGGAAATGGGATCCTTTGACACAGGGATATACCGCAATGTCTTTGCGGAGATTGGAAAAAGCCAGGAGGAGATCGACCGGAAGCTCCGGGAAGCGGCGGATACCTTCTTCTATGGAAGCGAGGAGGAACGAATCTACCATCCCGTGGGGGAGGACATGGGATATCTGGAGGACACCGGAAACAATGACGTCCGGACAGAGGGGATGTCCTACGGGATGATGATGTGCGTCCAGCTGGACATGAAAGAAGAATTCGACCGTATCTGGAAATGGTCCAGAACCTATATGTACATGGATCAGGGGGAGAACGAGGGCTACTTCGCCTGGAGCTGCAAGCCAAGCGGGGAGAAGAACGCCTTGGGGCCCGCGCCAGACGGAGAGGAGTATTACGCCATGGCCCTGTTCTTCGCCTCGCACAGATGGGGGGACGGAGAGGGAATCTACGCGTACTCTAAAGAGGCACGCAAGATCCTTGGGGCCTGCATCCATAAGGGGGAGGACGGCAGGCCGGGCGCGCCCATGTGGAACCGGGAGAACAAGCAGATCCTCTTCATACCGGGCAGCCCCTTCACGGATCCGTCCTATCATCTGCCCCATTTTTATGAGCTCTTTGCCCTCTGGGCGGATCAGGAGGACAGGGAATTCTGGAGACAGGCGGCATGTGCCAGCAGGAGGTACCTGGCCAGGGCCTGCCATCCCGTGACGGGAATGAACCCGGAGTATGGGGAGTTCGATGGAACCCCCATGGACAGGAAGATGCCATGGGGCGATACCCACGGCCGATTCTACAGCGATGCCTATAGGACGGCGGCCAACATCGGCCTGGACTGCGCCTGGTTTGACAAAGACGAGGGACATTACGGTGCGCCCCTTAGGCTGATGCGTTTCCTGGGCACGGATCTGGAGGCGGCGAGATGCGTATTCGAGGTGGACGGCACGCCGGTGGACAAGACGGTGCTGCATCCCCTGGGACTGCTGGCCACCACGGCCCAGGGGGCTCTGGCTGTGCCCAGGGAGGACTCGGAGGAGGCCGGGAGCGACTGGAATGTGGCACGCAGATGGGTGGAATGGCTCTGGAACCAGCCGCTGCGGCGGGGCGGCAGACGGTATTACGACAACTGCCTGTACCTGTTCGCGCTGCTGGCCCTGAGCGGGAATTACAGAATCTATTCCGCAGGAGGAAAGAAGGAGATGCGGATATGGTAGCTTATGAGGAAAAAAGTGCAAGGCTTCTGGCCTATACCAGGAGCGCGTCCCCCGGGGATTATCCGGAGGGACTGGCATACAGCGTTCATCTGGCATACAGCATGGACGGAGAGCGGTACTTTGCGCTCCATGGAAACTATGGAATCCTGTTCGCGGAAGCAGAGATTTCCGGGGAGGACACCATCGTCCCCCAGTACGTGGAAAATCCCCGCATCCTGATCCTGGCAACCGGAAACTATGGAATCCTGGCGGACAGGGCAGGGGAAGAGGGCCATGCCCTGCTCTGGCGAACCGTAGATTTTAAGGAATTCCAGCCTGCCCTGCTGATGGAGAAAAGCGGGGAGCAGTGGGAGGCTCTGTGGGCGCAGGCAAAGGATGTCCCACAGGAGAGCCACATTGTGGAGGGGGAGGCAGTAATGGGCAGCAGCATGGAGATCAGCCGCTCCTTCTGTGATCGTATCGTGCAGAGCTGGTCGCAGGTGCACAATACCGAAATCCGCCTGCCGGACACGATTCGCGTCCATGGACCGGAGGAGCTGGCAGCCGTTCAGGCACAGGCTGTGTATTCGGACGGTTCCACAGATATGAAGACAGTCGCGTGGGATATGGAAGGGATAGACTTCGGGACTCCCGGCATCTATTCCGTGACGGGGAGGGTCTGCAGCAGGAAATTTGCCTTCCCCCTGCTCAAGGGCCGGGGCGACCCCGTCATCTTTCCCTGGGAGGGGAAGTGGTATTTCCTGGCCACCAATGACAATCAGAACGATATAGGCATCTATGTGCGGGAAGCGGACAGCGTGGAAGGGCTTTTTGAGCCGGGGACGCAAGACCACCTGCTTCTGGACGTGGACGAGGAAAAGGGCTTCATACAGACCTTCTGGGCGCCGGAATTCCATGTCATAGGCGGGGAGCTCTACATCCTGTTCGCGGTGGGCGGGAAAGTGTGGGGGCCCCAATGCCACCTGATGCGTCTGAAAAAGGACGGACGGATTGTGGAGCGGGACAGCTGGGAGGAACCTGTGAAGGTAGTGCGCAGGGACGGAACGCCGCTGACTACAGATGGAATCACGCTGGACATGACCTACCTAAGGGCGGGCGGGACTTCCTACATGGCCTGGTCTTACCGCAGGGGGATAGGAACGCCGAAGGACACCGGCTCCATGCTCTACATCGCCAGGGTGGAGGAAGATGCGCCCTGGAGGCTGGCCGGGGAGCCGGTGCTTCTCTCCCGTCCCCTCTACGGATGGGAGAACGTGAGCGGGACCATCAATAACGAAGGCCCCCACGGATTCGTCAAGTCAGGGAAAGTCTATATGACCTACTCCGGCGGCGCCGCCAACAGCTATACCTACGTGCTGGGCCTTTTGACGGCTGACGAGGACGCGGATCTGACGGCTGTGGAATCATGGAGAAAGAGCATCGTCCCCGTGCTGTCCTTTTATTCTGTCAAGGGCGAGTACGGCCCTGGGCACAATTCCTTCTTTGTGGACGAGGATGGGAAGCTGATGATTGCATACCATGCGGAGACGGAATTGTCATCGACTTTGCGCTGCGATGGCATCCGGCGCGTACACTTCGATGTCGATGGGGAGCCGGTCTTCGATCTGTCGGCGGAGCGGGACCTGGATCCGGCTCTGTGCGAGGTGAGCGCGAAGATAGAGGTGGAATGACATCATAGCATCTATAAAAGGTAGAAAGCGCCGGGTGGGCAGCCATGCGGCGTTTTTTCGGGTTCGAGAAGATTCCGGCAGGATAAAGTCCATGAAGACGCTTGAAATACAGGTGCAGGGCATGTCATATTGAGGATGCCAAAAAGGCGACAGAGCATAAGGCATATAGAAATAAACTGCTCACAGAAATCTTTGGAGAAAGACAGGCTCCATGATATACCCTAGCCAATGTTGGATATTGCAGGAAAGGAAAGTGGAGTAAAATGAAAAAATGGACACAGGCTTGGCTTGATTATACACCCCGAAAAATCGGGGAGGAGGTACGGTTCCTGAATCAGGTCGCAGTAGACGGTTTTGACATCAAGAATGCCGTGATACATAATGCTCTGGCAGAATTACAAAATGGGGTTAAAGGCATGGCCGGAATCACAATGGATATTTCTGCTGTAAAAAGCGTTGAAAGCGGCATAGAAATAACGCGGGACACTGATATTGATGCGGAAGGATACTGCATTTGGGAAGCGGGAGGAATTCTGAATCTGAAAGCCTCCGATGCGAAGGGGGTGTTGTACGGCGTCTTTTGCATTCTGCGCCAGATAGCCATGGAAAAGGCTCTGCAGGGAATCCATATATCCTGTAGGCCAGACAATCCTCTGCGAATGTATAATCATTGGGACAATATGGACGGAAGCATCGAAAGGGGATATTCCGGCGCTTCTTTTTTCTTTCAGGACAATGAGGTGCTGGTAGACGACCGGACGAAGGATTACTGCCGTCTGGTTTCCAGTGTGGGAATCAACGGTGTCGTCATAAATAATGTAAATGTAGGGGGAGCTGCCACTTGGCTGATTACGGAAAAGTATTTGGAGCAGGTGAAAAAGATGGCTGATCTGTTTGCCGGATATGGCATTAAACTGTTCCTGAGCCTGAACTTTGCTTCCTCTATAGAGGTAGGCGGCTTAGATAATGCAGACCCATTTGACGATAGAGTAATACATTGGTGGAAAGATAAAATAGCAGAGATTTATGAAAAGATTCCTGATTTAGGCGGCTTTCTGGTGAAAGCGGATTCTGAGGGGAGACCGGGACCGTTTACCTATGGCAGGACCCAGGCGGACGGCGCGAATATGCTGGCGGATATCATCGAACCTTATGGAGGCATTATCATCTGGCGCTGCTTTGTATATAACTGCAGACAGGATTGGAGGGACTATAAAACAGACAGAGCTTGTGCGGCTTATGATAATTTTATTGGAATGGACGGAGATTATCATGACAATGTTATACTGCAAATTAAAAACGGCCCTATGGATTTTCAGATACGGGAACCGGTTTCTCCTCTTTTAGGCGGTTTGAAGAAGACAAATCAGATGATGGAAGTGCAAGTAGCCCAGGAATACACAGGACATCAGATTGATGTGTGTTATCTGATTCCCATGTTTAAAGAAATTCTGGAGTTCAGGACCTATTGCTTTGAGGGAAATGACAGGGTTGCCGATATTATCAGCGGAAAAGCGATGGGAAATCGCAGTACCGGGATTGCCGCAGTCTGCAACACCGGGGACGATTCTAACTGGACTGGGAGTGAATTGGCAGCAGCCAATTTTTATGGTTTTGGCAGACTGGCGTATCAGACCTCGCTGACCTCGGAAGAAATTGCAGAAGAATGGATTAGGCTTACATTATCTAATGAGGACGAGGTGGTGGACGCTGTCAAAAAAATCCTGCTCGGATCGAGAAAGACTTACGAAAAGTACACTTGTCCGCTGGGAATAGGCTGGATGGTCAATCCTATGGGCCATTACGGTCCCAGTGTGGATGGCTATGAGTATTCCCGCTGGGGGACTTATCACAGGGCAGACTGCAAAGGCCTGGGGATAGACCGGACGAAGAGTGGGACGGGGTATGCGCAGCAATATTATGAGCCCAATGCCTCTATGTATGAGAATAAGGATACCTGTCCGGAGGAATTGTTGCTTTTCTTTCACCACCTGCCGTACACATATCGGCTTAAGACAGGAAAAAGTATCATACAGCATATTTATGACACTCATTTTGAAGGCGTGGAGGAGGTAGAGGAAATGCTCAGCCTCTGGAATTCTCTTGCCGGAAGAATTGATAGGGAAGTGTTCCGAACTGTAGCAGAGCGGCTGGGGATGCAGTTGGATAACGCAAAGGAGTGGAGGGATCAGGTAAACACCTATTTCTACAGAAAATCCGGGATTCCGGATGAAAAGGGACGGAAAATCTATTGAAAAGAGGGGATGACATTGGATAATAATATGGGTTTGCCGGTGAAAGGAGTAACAGCACCAAAGAATCCTGAAATTCGGGGAAAAGGTTTTTATCTCATGCTGGATAAACAGATTGCTGGTTTTGTGCAGCCGGACGGAAAGGGGATACAATTCCTTTATCTGGATGGCCGGATAGAAAGTCATGCCAGAATCGTGGGAAACATCACGGATGAAAGAATACTTGGCCTTCTGAAGACTGCGAAGGGATTCCGCGAGTTGGTGGACAGCATTGGCGTAGTAGTGGAGATAACGGAGGGAGACAGCGAAGCTATAGATTTCGTGCTGCAGATGTATGGAAAGGGGGAGGCATATTCCGGTACAAAGATAAGGCAGTCCATCCCTACAGACGGAATGGAGAGAATCATCCGTCTGGCGGATTATGAATGGTCTGAAGCAGACGAGACGCCGGGACAGATACGTTTTGAGTTTCCACATGCCGGAGAACAGGCGATTGTATCCGTGAAGCTTTATCTGCGCGACGGTTTTGACGTGCCGGAAGACAGGGAAGACGAAAATGTGAACCTGGAATCTGCGGACTATGGAAAACTGCTTGCAAGATCACTCCTGCATATGGGAAATCCTGCCAGGCTCCAGAAAGCCATAGACAGAGCTAGACGGGGAGAAACAGTGACGATTGCTTTTATCGGTGGCTCCATCACGCAGGGGGCCGGGGCGATTCCTATCCATACGGAATGCTACGCTTATAAGACATTTCAAGGTTTCTGCAGGCTTGCGGGGAAAGGGACAGAGGAAAACGTACATTATATAAAGGCTGGCGTTGGGGGAACGCCCTCAGAGCTTGGCATGCTTCGCTATGAGAGGGATGTGCTCCGGGGAGGCAGTGTGGAGCCAGATATCGTAGTGGTAGAATTTGCGGTCAATGACGAAGGCGATGAGACCAAAGGGGAGTGCTATGATTCTCTGGTGAGGAAAATCCTATCTGCAGGGAACTCGCCTGCCGTCATCTTACTGTTTGCAGTGTTCTCAGACGATTGGAATCTTCAGGAGCGCTTGGAACCTGTGGGGATGGCTTATGATTTACCCATGGTAAGCATAAAAGATGCCGTAACGGAACAATTTTATGCAAGGCCGGATGCAGGGAGAGTATTCAGTAAGAGACAGTTTTTCTATGATTGTTTTCATCCCACCAGCCTGGGGCACAGCGTGATGGCGGACTGCATCCTCAATCTGTTTCGGGCAGCGGATACCATGCAGAGGATGGCAGATATGCTTCGGTTGGACGAAATAGAGCCTCCTTTGGGGGGAGAATTTGAAACCGTCAGAATGATTGACAGAGAATCGGCGGAAAAGGATATCCATATAGACTGCGGCAGCTTTTTCCATAGGGACGAGGAACTTCAGGCAGTGGAGATGGATTGTAATCTGTCTCCTGTGAAAGAGTTCCCGTACAACTGGATGCATAGGGCAGATGCGGGAAACGAAACGCCTTTTTCCATGGAAATCACCTGTAGCGCGCTGCTGCTTATTTATAAAGACTCCGGAAGCGGTGCGGTGGGTCGGGCAGAGGTGCTGGTGGATGGGGAAAAGGTATTCACGGCAGATCCCCATGTGAATGGATGGATTCATTGCAATGCCGCTATCTGTTTTCGGGGGTGGAAAAATAAGAGATATCATGTGGAAGTACGCATGGCTCCCGGAGATGAAGAGAAGGAATTCACAATCCTGGGATTTGGATATGTAGGATGATTACAGTGCAGTGGTAAAGTCTGAGCGGTATTCGCTGGGGGTACATTGTTTGGCCGACTTGAACAATCGATTGAAAGTGGAAATGCTGGGAAAGCCGGCTGCCGCTTTTAGTCTGCGGAAATTTAAGTAGTCATTGAAAGTCATATTGGTATATTGCTTGAACAGGGTGAGGGAAGCTCATCAGAGGCGGAAAGCACCGGAGCATCCGAAGCTGGAGACGATGAGACTGAAAGCGGAGAGGCAGATACCAGCGAGGTTTGAGGACGGCGCAATCGGTGTCATAGCCGCTACAGGCGATGCCATTATGAATTCTGGCCAAAATATCGATTATACGATTACCTGTAATGGATTGAATTTGTTTGATGATGATCTTACAACAGAATCGGCAGCGCATAATTATGCGGCAGTGGATCCGGAGCTGATTGTGATTCCCAGCAAAGTCGCGCTGAATGACGCCAGAATTCCCAAAGCGGTACAGGTGGGAGGAATCGTTTCGGAAAGCGGTATGGGAATCATCCATCTTCCGCTTTTATCCTGCATGACAGAAGCGCTCGCTCGTTATACATTTTGACTGGCGAATGTATGGATTATGAGTACAAATGACAAAATGTTTCAACAGGGATGTAATAATATATTACGTCCCTCATCATGCAATTTATGCTGCACACTTTTGTATATTCTACCTATGAGGATATATCAATTGAACCGTAGAATATGTCATGGCAGGAGAACATGACAGGGGCTATACTGATACTATCTTTGATAAAGAGGAGGAGGGAAACAATGGCTTATCTATTGAATTATACAAGAAAACCGATTAGTAAACAGCTTTATGACCCAAAACTTGCTTACAGCATGCACCTGGCGGTCAGCGAGGACGGCAGAGAATATTGCGCATTGAATCATAACAGCGGTATTTTATATGCAAAGGCAACCGAGAATGAGGATGGTTCGCTGAATCCGAAGAGCCTTAAGAATCCGTGGCTTTTTCCGGTAGCGGAAGGGCATTACGGGGTTGCGGCGATCCGGATAGAGGGGGACGGAGAGGATGATGAGGAGAGTAGAGGAAGGGTGCTCCTGTTTGAAACGGAAAATCTGACGGAATACAGGGAAATCGGGCTTTTGAAGCTTGGGACGGAATACATAGAGAGGGTGGCCTGCGATTATCTGCCTGAAAGTGATACGATACGAATTGTCTGGAAGGAACGGACAGGGGAATGCTTCATGTCCCAGATTGGAAATCTGGGAGAGGGGAAACTAATTCAGGCTCCGACAGGCAGTGAAGATATTTTTGAGGCAGATAATTATGCAGGGAGAGCGCTTGCAGAGCCAGGCATTGAGGGAGCAGTGCCGCAAAATGCCATCGAAATCACAGCGGAGATTGCCGGGGAGCTACGAAGGAATCTGTTGACGCCTGTCAATACAGGGCTGGAATTCTCGGAACGAATTACAGCGTCCAATCCGAAAGAATTGAATCAATATCGGGCGGTAGCGCTTTATAGCGATGGAAGCAGCGCGTCAAAGAAAGTCGACTGGGATTTGTCGAAGGTGGATTTCGGGAAGAAAGGAGTCTACGAAATTACCGGAAGGGTACATCAGGAGCATTACAAATTCCCGATCGCGCCCAATCGGGCGGATCCCTGTATCGGAAAATGGAACGGCAGGTACTATTTTATCGCAACCAATGATGCCGACAATAACCATACGCTTTACATCAGGGAAGCAGACAGCATTCCAGAGCTTCTGGAGGCTGAGGAGCATCTGCTCCTGGACTGCGATACCTATCCGGGAATCGGCGGACTGCTCTGGGCACCGGAATTTCATGAGATAAACGGCAGGCTTTACATTTTCCATGCGGCTACGCCGGGAGAGTTTTTTTATGAGGAAAGTCATGTAATGGAACTGAAAGAGGGTGGAAATCCTGTCTGTAAGGAGGATTGGTCTGCGCCCAGGCGCGTGGTTCGGAAGGACGGAAGCGATATCTGTGAGGCAGGGAAAGAAATCACATTGGATATGACTTGCTTTGAATGGGAGGGGATTTATTATGCAGTGTGGTCTCAAAGGCAGTTCCTTCCAAAGGATTTGGGAGCCTGGCTGTATATTGCAAGGCTGAATCCGGATGAACCCTGGAAGCTGCTTACCAATCCGGTGGTATTGTCTAAACCCGAATACGGATGGGCGAATAACCACACTTTTGTAGATGAGGGACCGTTCGCCCTGCCGGGGGAGGGGAAGCTTTTCCTGACCTTTTCCAGTGCGGCTGTGGACACATCTTATGTGATAGGGGTGCTTACCATAGAGAAAGGGAAGGATTTGCTGGATGCAGGCAATTGGAAAAAGAAGAATTATCCGATTTTGACTTCCCGGAGCGTAGAGGGAGAATTCGGCACTGGGCATAATGCATACGTGACGGATGAAGACGGTAATGTCTGGAATACTTATCATGCCAGGCCCGGCGTGGACGGTGTGCGGAGCAGCGGAATCAGAAGGGTGCATTTCAATGCACAGGGAGAGCCTGTCCTGGATATGACGGAGGAGCTAGATGTGAAAGAAGAGTATGGCAGTGTAAAGACGTTGCTGACAGTGATATGAGCTGGTCATGGTGAATTTGTGTTTCTGAACTGGCTGGGAGTCATGCCTGTGTTTTTCCGAAACTGACGGCAGAAATGTTCTATGTACAGATAACCGCATTGTTCGGCAATCTCCGATATGCCGTGGTCTGTATAAAGGAGAAGGTCTTTTGCCTTGCGGATTCGGCATGCAATCACGTCATCCATGCAGGATAATCCGAATTGTTGTTTGTAGAGAAGTTGTAGATGTCCCGGGCTTACATGAAGCTGCTCTGCCATTTTAGCCACAGTCCAGGTGAACTGCGGATTGTTCATAATCTGTCTGCGAAGCATCAGGAGATTATGGCTGTGGGGGGACTAAAATAGCAATAGTGCTATGATAACTGACAAAGCTGAAAAACAGGAGAGCAGAATGAATATATTGGACGATAATGATACTTCAACCGTAAAAAACACGACAGCCGGGTGCTTGCCCGGGGTATGCTGCGGCGGGAAAGGGTGACGCAGGGTGTCATGTGGCTAATCAGGCCAGTCCCACAGACTCCGTCCCACACCGGTGGAGGGTAAATGAATACCAAGGCATTCAGAAACCCGAAAGCAATAGCGTGTGGGATACAAAACCAAAAAGCGGACATAGGATTGATAAGACAGACCCCATCGGGCAGCTTTTCGGCATCATGTCAAAAGCTGCCCGATATTTAATTTTGCAGCATCAGCAGCAAATGCATAATGGACAAGCGGAACAAAATATATTGAGTTAGAAAAGGTATCCGGAAAGGATGAGCATACTTTGGAGATGGAAGCAATGAGACAAATTGACATCACAAAAGTGGAAAGGGCAGATTTAATCGACATCAGGGATGTGAAGACAAATAACAGCCAGAAGCAGGACGGAAAGGTGAAGGACTTTATCAGACAGGTAAAAAACCCCTATTGTTATAAATACGGAGACTACATAGTAAAAATAAATTTCGAAGATACAGAAGTGACGTTGACGGAGAGGCTGCGTGAAATGATACTGAAAGCGGCAGACGCGGTATGATTTTTCTCAATTCTCCATTGGACAAACGGAATTCCAAATGACAAAATAAAGTCGGGACATAAATCAATGTGGAGACCTGATTTTATGGTTATTTCAACACTGTAAAATTAGGAGGACATGTTGTGCGCAAAAAGAAAGCAAATCAAATTTTAAATAAATCTTACATGGCGGCTGTTTATCTTCGCCTGTCCAAAGAGGACGGGGATCTGTCCCAGAAGACGGACAAGACAGAGAGCAACAGCATCGCCAATCAGAAAGCGCTGATTCTTCACACCTTAGAATCCATGCCGGAAGTCACCCTTTTTGATATTTATATTGATGACGGTTATACAGGATTGAATTTTGAGCGCCCTGAGTTCAGGCGCATGTATGGCGACATCTGCAGCGGGAAAGTGAACATGGTCATTGTAAAGGACCTATCCAGGCTGGGACGTGACTATATTGATTCCGGACGTTATGTGCAGAAAGTATTTCCCTCTATGAAAGTGCGCTTTGTATCCGTTCTGGATCATTACGACAGTCTTACCGCTTCCCAGAGCGATGCCAACCTGCTGATTCCGGTCAAAAATTTCGTAAACGACAGCTACAGCCGTGACATATCAGGAAAGGTGCGCAGCCATCAGGACGTGATGCGGGAGAACGGTTTATATGTGGGCTCCTTTGTGGCATACGGTTATAAGAAGTCGAAAGAGAACAAGAACCGGATAGAGCCGGATGCGTACTCTGCCGGCATCGTAAAGAAGATATTTGCCTGGAAGCTCGGCGGCATGAGCGCTGAGCGGATTGCGCTGAAGCTGAATCAGCTGGGAGTCATGGCCCCATCGGAATATAAGAGATATCAGGGACTTAACTATAAGTCGGGATTCCAGACAAAGACGAAAGCCCAATGGTCTGCAAAGACTGTAATCCGGATTTTAAAGAACCGCATCTATATCGGCGTGATGGAACAGGGCAAACGGGAAAAGGTCAATTATAAGCTGGATAAGGTGGTTGAGAAGCCGGAGGAGGAATGGGCATCTGTCACAGGCGTCCATGAAGCAATCATTGACAGGACTGATTTTGAGAATGTTTCCCGATTGCTCAACATGGACATCATAAAGGCGCCGGAAGACGAAAACAGTTATCTCTTTTCCGGAATGCTGTTCTGCAGTGAATGCGGCCGCAGTATGGTGAGGCGGATAAACAGATATAAGAATGGCGACTATGTCTATTATATCTGCTCCACCTATAATAAAGGAAAAGGATGTACCAGACACGGCATAGAGGAAGCGGCCATAAAGGAGATTGTGTTGGATTCCATCAGGCGGCATATCGAACAGATTGCGGAGATGGAAGAAATCGTCCGGGAAGTCAGCCTTATGGAGGGAAAGAGCAGGGATGTCATAGCAAATGACCAGGAGATACTAAAAAAATATGAGGAAGCCAACCAATGCAGGAAGATGGAAGTCTCCCTGCACAAGGATTTTCTGGAGGGCGTTATCTCGAAAGAGGAATATCAGCAGTTTGCCGCAATCTATTCAGAACGGGCGGCAGAGGCAGAGCAGGCGGCCGACAAAATGAAAGCGGAGATGGAGGAAGTTCTGCAGAAAGGCTTGTTGACCAGCGAATGGCTGAAGCAGTTCATGCGTGACCGGAACATTGGGGAACTGAACAGAATTCTGTTGCTGCAGTTGGTGGACAAAATTGTGGTGCATGAGGGAAGGCGGATTGAGATTTTTTTCAAATATGAGGACGCATACAATGCGGCTGCCAGAATTGTCAGGGCTTTACCCCTGGAAGCGGTGGGAGGTGAGCGATAATGGCAAGGACAGCGGAGCGGTATCTGGATTTGCGGCCGGATAAAGAGAGAGGAGAAAAACTCTGCCGTGCCGGCAATTATTTACGCTTGTCAGTGGACAGCGATTATACCGGCAGCGATTCCCTGGAAAACCAGAGGAGACTGGCTAAGGAGTATACGGACAGGGCATCGGATATTCGGATTGTAAAAGAATATATCGATGACGGAAAAACAGGGACAAATTTTGAACGTCCTGCATTCGCAAGGATGATGGCAGATCTGAGACAGGGGGAGATCGACTGCATTATTGTCAAGGACCTGTCCCGTTTTGGCAGAGCCTACACCGAAGCCGGGAGTTATATCGAAAAGGTATTTCCATTTCTGGGAGTGCGCTTTATTTCCATAGTGGACAGATACGACAGCAGCGATCCGGAATGTGACAAGGAGCTTCTGCTGCTATCCCTGAAGAATCTGATGCACGAAATGTATGCAAAGGATATTTCCAAAAAGGTAGGAAGCATATACAAAATCAAGCAGGAAAAGAAAGTGTTCTACCGTTCGTCAACATTGCCATACGGATATAAAATGGATCAGGCGGGAAAGAACTACTGCATCGACGAACCGGCGGCTGAGATTGTGAGGGAAATCTTTGCCCAGTACCGGAAAGGGACGTCCAAATATGTTATCTGCCAGCAGCTTTTCGAGAGGCAGGTACTTACGCCTGCACAGTACAGGAAGACCGGCAGGGTTTTCCGGGGTGATGGGGATGAACTGAAAATATGGCATGCGTCTTCCCTGGAACGCATTTTAAAGAATCCCGTATATATCGGAAACGTGCTGCGGCATAAAACGGAGCAGAGCTTTTTTGAAGGGAAAAAGTCGTCGGCTGTGCCTGATGAGGAAAGAGTGCTGATTACGGAGAATCATCCGGCGTTAATCAGCGCGGAAGTATTTGAGGAGGTACAGGACAGGCTGGGCTGCATGCGGGAGGAATATGCGGGATACAGGAGCCGTTCGGATGTGATGAAAGAATCCAAAGTGTTTGAAGGGAATATTTTCCAGGGAAAGCTATTCTGCGGGAAATGCGGAGCCAACATGATACGCCGGGTGGGCTATCATCATGTGGACGGCCAGGAGGTGCGGCACAAGGAATATATGTGCGATACATATAACAGGCTGTCTGCGAAGTGCAGCCCGGGGAGGATTGAGGAGAAGGAATTGTGCGCCATCCTTTATGCTGCGATTAGAAAGCATCTGAGCCTGATAAAGGGGATGAAGAAACTGGTGGAAAGGGATGTCCGATATTCCTTTGAGGCCAGAATGCAGAAGCTGGAGGGCGAGAAGCAGAGAATCAGAAACTGCAAAGCGATTACAGAACAGGAATATCTGGAGAAATATGCCAGGTATACGGCAGGAACAAGTTCCCGGGAAACATTTCAGGAATTTCGGAGAGCCTATCTGGAAAAAATGGACTCCTACCAGGAGCAGTTGGAGGAATTGGATGCAGAGGGAAAGAAAGTCAAAAGGAACATTGCTTCTATTAAAAATATGTTCCTCACATGGTCGGCAGTGGATGGGGGGAGAAAACTCACGGAGGATATGGTGAACAGCTGCATTGAACGGATTGATGTATTTCCGGACAAGCGGTTAGAAGTGAAACTGCGATATCATGACTGCTTCGATTTGTTGGAGAAATGGGTGGAAGGGGAAAAGGAAGCATGATTATGGCATTGTATTTACGCCTGTCAAAGGAGGACGGAGACCTGGCAGACGAAAGCAACAGCATTACGAATCAGAGATATATCCTGCGCAGGTATTTGGAGGGAATGGCAGAGGCGGGGCAGTATCAGGTAAGAGAATACATCGATGACGGTTATAGTGGGAAAAACTTTGAACGTCCGGGAGTACAGCAGTTGCTGGAGGATGTCAAAAAAGGGCAGGTTGCGGGAATTCTGGTCAAGGATTTTTCACGGTTCGGCAGGAACCATATCGAAGTGGGCAATTTAATCGAAAAAATTTTTCCGCTTCTGGACGTGAGATTCATTGCCGTGAACAATCATTTCGACAGTATAGATTATTTGGGGACTACCCCGGATATGGATGTGGCTTTTCAAAATCTCATGTATGATTATTTCAGTGAGGAGAATTCCATAAAGATTCGGAATGATTTACTGCAGAGAAGGATGCGCGGGAAGTACATGGCCACCTTTGCGGCCTATGGGTATCAAAAAGCGGAGGAGGATCACAACAGGCTTATTGTGGATGAAGAGGCCGCAGAGACGGTGCGCCTGATTTTTCAGCTCTATGTGCGCAGCGGCGTAAAAGCGGATGTGGCCCGGTATCTAAATGAAAGGAACATCCCTACACCCCAGGAGTATGCAAAGAAGAAAGGGGTGGCGCAGCATTGGAAGTATGAGAATGGAAGAGGGGCATTCCAGGGGAAGAAGCTCTGGAGCGGTTCTATCATCGGTAGGATATTGCGGAATCCTATCTATGTGGGAAATACTGTGTTCCATAAAAAAGAAGTGACAGAGGTGGGAGCAAGGCGGACGAAATGCCTGCCGGAAAGCGAGTGGAAGACATGCGAGAGTACCCATGCGGCCATCGTATCGAAAGAATTGTTTGAACAGGTGCAGCGCATGGAAATGGAATTAAAGGAAAAAAAGAGGAGCAGGAGGGAAGGAGGTGTAAAACCAGAGGAGAGTGAGAGTGGTTCTAAAGATTCCGACAGGTATTGTGAGGGGGAAAAGAGGTTTAGAGGAGATGGAGACTCTCCTGTTAAAGGCCTTGTGAAATGCGGCGGATGCAGGCATAATATGCTTAGAAGAAACAGAAAGAACGCGGTTTATTATTGCAGACACTATTACGAAGCAAAAGCGCCGGAATGCTGTGGGGAGAATGTCAGAGAGGACAGCCTGCTTGAAATAGTGAGGGATGCAGTCAGGCGGCAGGCGGCATTGGCTTCGGATTTGAGAGGACTGTCGGAGCAGTATGCCGATATGGCCAGGCAGCGGAAAAGCCAGACAGAAAAGAAGCGAAAGCAAATTGAGGGTAAGCTCCAGAAGTGCAGGGAGGAAAGCTTTTCTTTGTATGAGAGGTATAAAAAGGAAGAGATCAGCGGAAAAGAGTTTCAGGCACTACGGGAGAAGAACCGAAAGCAGCAGGAAGCATTCCAGGGCCAGCTTGCACAGTGCGGGGAGGAAACGGATAATGAACCGGAGAGGAAGGGGATGCTTGCGCTGTTGGAGGGAAAGGAAGATTTGCCGGAGCTTACAGGGGAAATGGTGAGGGAGCTTGTCTCGGCTATCTATGTTTACGGGAAAGACAGGGTTGAGATTGTGTTTCGGTTTCAGGATGAAATGGGGAACTTCCATAAATAACAAAACAAAGTTGAGCGGGGGGAGGAAGAAATTTAATGTGAATTTTATTGTAAAGACAGATGCTTTTTGTATAATAGAATTTAGATAAAGAAACCGAGGTGATAAGGTGGTGGATGATACAAAACAGACGCATGAAGTCAACGTGCTTCGCAATGTTCAACCTACGGCAAAACGTACCGCAAAAAACAGTGTATTCCTTGACCTTTTCCAAAACAAGAGTTATCTGTTAAAGCTGTATAAAACGCTCCACCTAGAGGCAGAAAACCCGATACAATATCGCTGTCTAAAGAATTTTTTAACGGTGCGGATATTGATATTGAGATAAAAGCCAAAGTCAGCGATATCTTTTGATGAATTGAAAGAAATCGAAGCCCAGATTATGCAGTTGGCATAATAGGTACAATGGCTTAAGACAAAACAGCGTAAAGGCACATGGAGCAGTAAACTGTAACGTGCGCCTTTTTTGCTTAAAAGGATGGGAAATAGTTCGATAAAAAGGAACATTTTTTGAAAAAATTTGAAAAATCTTTCATCATGGGGTTGACACGAAAAGGGCTGAAGGCCATGGAGGAGCTGGCGAAGCTGGAGGCACAGCGGGGGAACCCGGAGTATCTGGAGACGGAATACGGAGAAGGGGGTGTCCGCGGAGGAAGGAGCTTAAAGGAATCCGGGGCAGGAGAAAGCTTCCGAAGGCAGGAGGGTGCGGGCCGGGGCGGTCCGGGAAAGGGCCGGGACAGGCGTGCCAGCAATGAGATGTGCATTTTCCTGATCCTCAATATCTCATCCCTACAGCTGATCCCCGTGAACATGATTGCCTACAGGGCCCAGTACGGCAGCGCCAACCCCACGGCGATTATCGCTCCGGCCATCGCGGCTACGCTGGTGAGCACCCTGGTGGCGATTGCGTACTGCAAAATCAAGGACAGGGGAGGGAGGACGGTATGAACGCATTGGCGCATCTTTCGGACATCATCATCCCTATCCTGATTTTCTTCATCGTGGGCTACGGCTTCGTCTCCGGGGTAAAGGTGTACGAGACCTTCCTGAAGGGCGCGAAGGAGGGGCTGAAGATTGTGGTGGACATCGTGCCCACCCTCATCGGCCTGCTGGTGGCGGTGGGGATGCTGCGGGCCTCGGGCTTCTTCGAGATGCTGGGGACAGTGCTTGGCCCTGCCGCCGCTGCCGTGGGGCTGCCCGTCCAGCTGATGCCCCTGCTGGTGGTGAAGCTGTTCTCCTCCTCGGCGTCCACGGGGCTGGTATTGGACGTGTTCCGCACCTCCGGGCCGGACTCCTACGCGGGGATGCTGACATCCATCCTCATGAGCTGCACGGAGACGGTGTTCTACACCATGAGCGTGTATTTCCTGGCGGCGAAGGTGACGAAGACAAGGTTCACTTTGGCCGGGGCGCTGCTGGCCACCCTGGCGGGGACGGTAATGAGCGTGGTGCTGGCCAGGTGGATGGTGTAAGAGAGGATAGAGGGCTGACTGGGGGCGGGCATCAGGCATCCGGACAGGACAAGGGCGCTCGATCCCCCGCCAGATACCGCAGATAGGACATGACCGCCTCCGTCCGGGGCGTATTGGCCACGATGCCCAGATAGACGGTATCGCCGAACCCGGCCTGCTCCACATAGGGGCTTTCGGACAGATTCAGCCCGAAGCGATGCTCCTGCGTCAATGCGCTGTAAGAGAGAGAATCATCTAACGCCATATCGTCCGCGTTGTCCTCCAGGATGACGATGTTGCTGACGAGGGACGGCTCCAGCGCCCGGTACAGATCCGGGTCTTCGGCGGAGAGGAAGCTGTCCAGGTCATGGAGATACCCGTTCTGGGAGAAGGCGTCGAAAGCCTCCCGGTTCATGAGGACGATATCCATCTGCTTCCCCTCGATGGAAGCCAGGATTTTCATGCGGGAGGCATATGTATATTCATGATAGGCGTTCAGCTCATCATCTGTCAGGTAGAGGTCTGTGTAGAGCTTCAGCTCGTTTTTGGACATATCCGTCCCGGCGTACGCCATGAAACCTTCCCTGAGCTGCCAGGTCAGATCCTCCCCGGCCGCCACGTTCACCAGAGCGGCATAGAGGACTACGTCCTTGTGGGTGATATGTCCATAAATTTTGTATCCGATGAAATACAGGAAAATGCACAGGATGAACAGCGGGAATTTATAATAGGCCAGGATATGCCCGATTTTTTCCCGGCCGTGAAGGGTGTTCAGATTGTCGTCCTTCAGCAATATGGCCAGGCGTTCCCCGGCGGATGCCAGGGCGGCCTTTAATGAGAAATTTCCCTCGGATTTCATTGCTTTTATCCTCCTGCCTTTTGGCTATGCTGCATCCCCATGCTCTTTCCGCCGGCTGCAGCATTCGCATTCCCTTCAGTCTTCTGATATGCCTTCGAGTTCCCCAGCTTCCCCCTCGTCAGATATGCCGCCGCTTTCCGGCTGATCCGCCTTCTCCTCGCACATCAGAAGGATATTGGACAGTAGATGGGAGCACAGCAGGGCGCAGAGCCCCTCCCCGAACACGATGGCCGGTGTGAAGACATTGATGACTACAAAGGCCATGACGAAATAGATGACCGCCATTGCCGCGGTACAGAGGAGGAAGCGCATGCCCAGCATGATAGAATTCAGGAACATGGCCCTGACCGTGTTCTCGAATCTGGCCAGCAGCGGGAAGATGTACATCAGCACGATGGCATAGGCGGCCACTGCCACCAGAAAGACAGCGGTCCCCACGGCCCAGAACGCGTTTTCGAACCGCATATGGTAAAATATGTATCCGTCCAGCGCCAGCACGATTCCCAGCGCCAGAAGAATCAGCCAGATAACGGTAGCTTTCTTGAAATTCTCCTTAAAAGCCCTGAAAAAGGATTTCGTCACATTCCCTTCCTCGTCCTTTGCCATCTTCAGGGTCACATAGAACAGGGCGGTGGTGGAAGCCCCCGCTGTCACGATGGGCAGACAACAGAGGAACCACAGGATGTTCAGATACGCGCTGTAGGCGATTTTGGTAAAAATAAGCATCAGCTTGCTTTCCGGATTCAATAGACTGTTCATATGCATTCTCCTTCGGATATCTTAGTCTCCTGTAGATTTCCTGTAGATCAGGGTGGTCTCCGTGTGCATGGTGCGGAAGTTCAGGGAGGGCTCCTTGATGCGGGACAGCAACAGCTGCGCTGCCGAGAATCCCATAATCTGGCTGTGGATGTGAATCGTGGTGAGGGAGGGCGTCACCACCTTTGACTCCGGTGAATCGTCAAAGCCGCAGAGCCAGACATCCTCCGGCACGGACAGTCCCATGTCCCGCAGCACAGCCAGGGCATCCAGCGCCACGAAGTCGTTGGCGCAGAGAAAGACCTCCGGCATGGCGCTCAGGCGCTGAAAACTTTCCAGGAGATACTCCCTGTAGTCCTCGGTGCTGGCTATCTTGGTTCCTTCCTTGTGGCCGATGATGCAGTATTCCTCCAGACAGGGCTGCCTGAACAGATACATGGCCTTGCGGTATCCCATATACCGCTCGAAGAAGGACTGGCAGTGCAGATGCTCGCCGATGAAGCCTATCCTCTTCTTGCCCCGCCTGACCATCTCGCCGACGATGCTGTATAGGTTGGCCTCGTTCTCCATGTAGAGACAGTCCGCCTGCAGAGGCCGGCCTAAGGCTGTCACCGGGGAATCCACGAACAGGACAGGGGTTCCCATGCCGCAGAGCATGTCGGCGTAGGCCCTGTCGAAGGTTTCCGCGCAGATGATTCCGGCTGTCCTTTCCTTATTATAGAAAGCGGGGGGCCGCAGGGCCGACACCTCCTCGTCCTGGATCCTGTGCATGGTAAAACTGTAGCCCAGCTGGGAAAGCTCCCGCTGCAGCTTGTCCAGCATAGTGGAGGCGAAGTGGGAATTGTTGATAGGGCCGGTGGAAAACAGGGCGATTTCCTTTGCGGCGGATGCCGCCTCTGTTTTCCGGTCGTTCAGCCCTGCAACGGTGGTCGCGTAGGAAAACTGTTTGTAGCCCATGTCTATAGCCTTCTGCAGGATCTTCTCCCGGGTGGATTCGGCCAGGAGCCCTGTGTTGTTGATGGCCTTGGAGACTGTGTTCCGGGACAGCC
>OFFK01000274.1_pt1 | contig 45107 bp, 33 predicted proteins | sample 1521361 | NCBI WGS metagenome assembly OFFK01 (sample SAMEA3504096, study PRJEB24116) | mouse gut metagenome | biome: mouse gut; feature: mouse-associated habitat; material: faeces | place: Denmark | collected 2011 | reverse complement strand
CAGCATGGATGGCCATGCGGCCCGCCCGACGGCAGGCTGAGCATGATGTAAGTTTCCTGTAAAAAAGCCGTACACGCTTACCCTTTGACGCCGCCCAGCGTAATACCCTTGACGAAGTTCTTCTGGATAAACGGATAAATCACGACGATCGGCAAAATGCCCAGTGTTGCCATGGCCATACGCACCGTAACGGACGGAATCTCCGACAGTCCCTGGTTCACGTTGCCCACCTGGCTTGCGTTCTGCGTCAGCGCATTGATGTTCTGCATCAGACGGTTCAGCAGGTTCTGGATACTGTAAAGGTCCGTCCTCTGCACCAGATAGATATAACCGTTGTTCCAGTCATTCCAGTATGCGATCCCGGCAAACATACCGATGGTGGCAATAATCGGCTTGGAGAGCGGCACTGCGATCTTCACCATGGTCTGGAATTCGCTTGCCCCGTCGATATAAGCCGCCTCCAGAATCTCATCCGGCACGCCGGTCACAAAGTAGCTCTTCATCAAAAGAATGTTAAAAGCGTTCATCAACAGAGACGGAATCAGAAGCCCGTAAATGGTATCCCTGATGTGGAATACATTCGTGTAGTTGATATAAGTCGGCACCAGACCGCCGTTAAACAGCATGGTAAACACTACCAAAAAGGTAAAGATCCCGCGGCCGGGAAGTCCCTTCTTGGACAGGCCGTAAGCAAGGCCGATCGTCAGAAGAAGACTACAGGTCGTGCCGATCGCGGTGATAAAAAAGGATATGCCATAGGCTTTGAGCACCACGCCGCCGTTGGAGGCAAAAACCCACTCATAAGCGTAAGTACTCCACTCCTCCGGGAAGAAAGAGTAACCGTTTCTCAAAACCGCGCCGTTGGAAGTCAGGGAGGAAATGACCATCAGCACAATGGGGACAATGGCCATGACCGTCAACAGAATCATAAAAATATGGCCGAATACATTAAAAATCTTATCTTCTCTCGTTTTCATAGTTTATCTCTCCTACTCCTTGAAATAATTACCAGAGTGCACTTTCCTTATCGATCCTGTGCACTACCAGGTTGGCCGTCAGGATCAAAATAAATCCGACAATAGACTGATATACACCGGCTGCCGCTGACATTGCGATATTACCAAGCTGCAGCAGTCCTCTGTAAACGTAGGTGTCAATGGTCTGCGTCGTGGAATACAAAGCGCCCTGGTTCATCGGCACCTGATAGAACAGACCGAAATCAGAATAGAAGATACGACCGATGGCCATCAGTGTCAGCATGATCACGGTCGGTTTCAACATCGGCAGCGTGATATAGCGGATCTGCTGCAGCTTGGTGGCCCCGTCGATCTGTGCCGACTCGTAATAGGAGCGGTCAAATCCCATCAAAGTTGCAAGATAAATGATACAGTTGTACCCTACAGACTTCCATGCGCTCACAAAAAGGATGATAAACGGCCAGTATTTTGCCTCGGAATACCAGCTGATCCCCTCTTTTCCGAAAAGCGGCATGATCACGCTGTTGATAAATCCGTTTTCCACACTGAAAAAGGAAAACACCAGATAGCCGATGATGACCGATGAGATCAGATACGGCAGCAGGATCGCACTCTGGTAAAACTTCTTGGCCTTTCCCCAGATCTCGCTTAAGATGATCGCGACCACGATCGCCAGTACCGTATTGATCGCGATAAAGGCGAGATTGTATGCTATCGTATTTCTGGTGATCACCCAGGCATCATTGGTCGTAAACAGGTACTCGAAATTCTTGAACCCGATCCAGTCACTCTTATAGATGCCTTTTCTGGCATTGTACTGCTTAAAAGCGACGACCAGTCCCGGCAGGGGCATGTAGTTATTGATAAAAAGGTAGATCAGCCCCGGTAGCATGATCACGTAGATCGGAATATAGCGGCGGAATCTCCGCCATGTCATTTTGTTGCGGCCCGTGGACGCCGCTGGTTGTTTCTGCGCTTTAGACATCATTATCCTTACGCTCCTTTCGTTCCCTTGACAGCCGCAGCGCGGCATTTTTTTGTTAGTTTGATTATAGCCCGCCCCGTTCAGGATAAAAAATAACAATTCTGACCTGTATTAACACGATCCGGACTTCCTAAACCCGTTCCCTTGACAAAAAATGGTTGAATGGCTACGATATTATCAGTATTTTGCACAATCGGAGGCATTCCATGAAGAAGAAACTGCAGCAATTATCCGTCAATACATATACCCTGTTTCTGCTCAGCTTCATACTGCTGCTTTTTCTTGCCCTGATCGGATTCCAGAATCAATCCGCCATATCGCTGCTGTCGGAACACGTCTACCACAACACCCAGGCCACCGTGGCGCTCTACCAGAAGCAGATTGATTACGAGCTGGACAGAGTCGAAACCTATTTGTACACCGTGGCATTTGAAAATAAGAATTATATAAATTTGTCCTATCAGGACAACAGTTCTACCTCCTGGCACAGTTCCCTCCATTATCTTGACCAGAATTTCCAAAGCGCACTGTCGCTGTATATTGCAGACGGTTTTATGTTCTATGACCCGGAAAAGGACAACTTCCTGTTTACAAACCAGATCAACACTTCCACGCTGACTTTGCGAAATACACTCCGCAGCGCGATCTCTGCCAGTCAGCTCCCCGACGACTGGGAGATCATGGAGATAGACGGCTCTTACTACCTTCTCCGGATGATCGGCATCGGCAAAGCCCGTCTTGGCACCCTGATCAGCGTTTCCTCCCTGCTTGGGGCCGCAACTTCTTTCCATAACGAAGAAATTGCCCTGTATGTCACCACACAGGACAACTGTCTGTACGGCCCGGACAATACCGCCCTGCCGTTAAATTTCGATATCCTTACCGACTCTTACGCCGTCAAAAGAATAGAGGGGGAGAAAATGCTGGTCGTACAGCAGGCGCTTTCGGGCAGCTGCTTCTACCTGACCAGATTGATACCTTATTCCGAGATTCAGGCGCTGAATGTTTCTCTGCGCAATGCCGCCATTCTCACAACCATCCTTTTTCTGGCCGCCAGCCTGGCATTGATCTACTCTGTCAACAGACAGCTCATACGGCCGGTCAACATACTGACGGCCGCTCTCGAGAAAGTGTCCGAAGGCAGTCTGGAAAATCAGCTCTCCGTGTCCGGACAGCTTCGGGAATACCAGCAGATGTCAGACAGCTTCAACGACATGGTTGCAGAGATCAAGCACCTGAAAATAGATATCTATGAAGAAAAACTACAGCATCAGGAACTGGAGATCCAATATCTGAAACAACAGATCACCCCACATTTCATGATCAACTGTCTGAATACTGCCTATCAGCTGATCGAACCCGAGCACCTGGATCTGGCCCGTTCCATGCTCATGGACTTAAGCCAGCATCTGCGCTATACGCTTTCTGCCGGCCAGACGGTCCCGCTGGGGGAAGATCTGCGGATGGTCAAAAACTACGTGGAAATGTCCGGCATCCGATACCCGAACTGCCTTGCCCTGTATACCAACTGCCCGGACGCCTTCCAGCAGGCAACCATCGTTCCCCTTCTCCTGCTGAATTTTATTGAGAACACCATTAAGCATGAAGTGGTCATGGGACAGCTTCTGGAAATACACATCGACGTTACCTCCTATGAGACAGCGGACCGTATCCGGCTGCAGATCTGTATCTGGGATACCGGCGGCGGCTTTTCCCAGCAGATGCTTACGACGATCACTGCGCCGTCCTATCCTTCCGGCAGCGATACTTCTCATATCGGAATCACGAATGTCATCTTCCGTATGCGCCATATTTTCCCTGACGTCCGGTTTACCTTCTGTAACCGTCCCGGTGCAGGCGCGCAGATCACCGTTGATTTTCCGTATCAGCTTCTGGAAAACAGACAGTAACCGCAAACCAAAAACCATACCGAAAGGAACCCGATATGAACTTACTGATTGTAGATGATGAATATTACAGTGCAGAAAGCACCCGCAGGAAAATTGCCGGAAATGGCCCGGTTTTTACAGAAATCTTCTGTGCCTATAACATGAAGCAGGCTCTGGAAATCTTTTCCGCCAATTCCATTGCCATTATGATCCTGGATATTGAAATGCCCGGCGGCAGCGGGTTGGAACTTCTGGACCATATCCGTCAGAACGGGTTGGATACGATCTGCATCTTTCTGACCGCCTACGCCAAATTCGAATATGTTTCCAAAGCCATGCGCCTGACCAGCATCGACTACCTGCTGAAACCGGTGACCGACGAAGACCTGCTGTCTGCGGTCTCCAAAGCGGTGGAACAATACCGGCAGCAGACGAATATCAAGCTGAATACGCTGCAGGCCGGTTACTGGAAAGAGAGTGAACTATATCTGTGGGAGCTTTTCTGGCTTGATCTTTCCGCAGGCGCCATCTCCAGCCGAAAGGCCGATATTGTAAGCGAACTGAACATGCGGAATCTGGATGCGGCGGCCGCAGAATTCACTTACCTGATCCTGCTGATCCAATGCAATGGCATGGATGAAATTCCGTTAAAAAAAGACCTGCATGAATTTCTTCTGAAAAATATTGCACGGGAGTATTTCTATAAGAAAGAAGAGATCCCTGTGGTCGTGCGCATGAACAGGCAGTTTTACTTCCTGCCCCTGCCGGGCGCGGGCCGCAGCAGGGAAACACTGCTGTCCCTGTGCAGCAAAGCGTTCACGGACTTTGTCCCGCGATTTCCCAATACTTTTAATTTCTATATTCCCGACCGCTGCTGCGGCATCTCGGATTTTCAGGAAATGCTGCGGGAACTGACCGACACCGCCAAGAGCAATGTCTCCCTGGAAAATCATGTCTTTGATCTTGCGCAGCTGTCCCGGCGTGAAAGTATTCCTGTGGAAATCACCTTTTCCGAAGGACATTACAGCGATCTGCTGCTCCAGCGCAAGACCAGACACCTTATGTCAGAGACAACATTATTCTTAAATACCCTGCAGCACTCCGGCCACGCCACAAGAGATACCCTGACCAGTTTCTACTACAGCTTTCTGCAGATCCTTTTCAGCTGCATGAATACTACCGATAACGAGGCGCTTCCCCTCTTTCGGGAGCAGATCTCTCAATTTCCTGTTGACCGGGCCTGCTCCTCCATCCCGAATCTGCGCGACTGGGTCACGGACGCCCTTACACTGTATGAAGAATGTATCCGCAGCTGTGCCGATCAGGACGCTGCCGTCACCACGGTCAAAAACTACATACGCTCTCATCTGGATGAAAACCTGACCAGAGAATCTCTGGCGGCGATGGTATATCTTACCCCGGATTACCTGTCGCATCTTTTCAAAAGGGAGACCGGCTTCTCTTTGACAAACTATATCATCTACGAGCGGATCGAGGAGGCAAAAAGACTTCTGGCCGGCACCAGTCAGAACATCAGTGACATTGCCACCAGATGCGGATTCCAGAATATATCCTATTTTTCCAAACAGTTCCGGCGCTTCACCGGTGTAACGCCCCGGGAATTCAGGAAATGATTTTCTATTTCCGGGCGTCATCGTTTTGCTCTTTCCTGATCAATGCCTGATAAATCATCGTAGCAAAACTTGATGCCAGCAGAATTTCCACAACATTATTGATGTATTTGTTCAGGTCAATACCCATCACATTGAAAATAATGTGGATCAAAATCACGACAAACAGTACGATCGCCACCGCGGCAGCTCCTTTTAAAAAATGCTTCATAACTTTCTGTTTCCTTTCTGAATAAATTTATTTTCTGTCAAACAGTATAACAGGGAAAACGGCAGTTCTTCCAAAACAGTCATAAAACGCCGCCATTCCTGCATAAGTGCATTTTTTCCTTTCCTGCATACGCACTTATTCTTCATTTTCGTCGAACGAGGCTTGCTGTAAAGAATGATATAAAGTATAATTAGGCGTGTAAATACCAAAAGAAGGAATCCAATGAAATGTTATTGTCTTTTTTTCAGCTTTCCCTTGCTGTTCGCAATGTATGGCCCGGGCGTATGGGCCTCAAAGCCTTTATCGTTCTTTATCTGTCGCTGCTGCTTGCCGGAATGCCCATAAAGTTCCTGTCCTGTATACCCTACGGCCTGTTCGGTATTCCGGCGGTCATTTGTATTTACGGGCTGGTTTTCTGCCGGGATACCGCCGCCCAAAATGTCTGTATGGGTATGATCGGGTTTGTGCTTGCACTCGTGACGGATAACCTGGTGTCAGGCTTTCTGCATATGCTGATTCCCACATCTTTCATCGAGCAGCCGTATGTTTCTTCCATTGTCCATATGATTCATATTCTGCTGTTTTACTGGGCGACGCTTTTTTGCGGCAGGCAGCTCAGGAAACTGCTGCTTTCTGGAAAAAGTGTTTTACGCCTTCCACAGACCTGGTATCTGATCGACGCCGGATTGCTGCTCCTTATCACCATCTATCTGTTCGACGATCTGATCCCGGGGCAAAACGGCTCTGTCGGCAAAATGATATACAATAATGTCCTGCATATTTCAGGGTATCTATTCGTTATGCTCTTTCTGCTTCTGGCCGTACACTGCTCCTATCAGGAAAAAATGCAGACAGAGGCGAAGCAGAAGGCCATGCAGGACTTACAGGATTACACACACAACCTGGAAGCCATGTATAACGGCCTGCGCTCCTTTAAGCACGACTATATCAATATTTTACTCTCCCTGTCCGGCTATATTGCAAACCGTGACATAGACGAACTTGCGCAATATTTTGAAACAAAGATCTTCCCCACAAAGGCTCTGATCGACCAGGGGGATTACAAACTGAATCAACTCGGTAATATTGATGTATTGGAGATCAAAAGCCTGCTCTCTGCAAAAATGATCTACGCCCATGAGTCAGGAATTGATGTCACGATCGACATTCCCTGCCGGGTGGACAACTTTCCGATGAACACCGTAGACCTCGCCCGCATACTGGGGATTTTTCTGGACAACGCGATCGAAGCCGCACCTTTGGCAGAACAGCCGCAGGCAGGCTTAAATATCATTCGGCACGAGGCCGGCGTATCCATCACCATCTCCAACAGCTTTCAGGATCAGGGCGCAGTATTACATAAATTAAAGCAAAAAGGTTTTACCACAAAGACCGGACATCAGGGAATCGGACTTTCCAATGCCCGGAAGATCATCAGTTCCTATGACAACGCGCTGCTGGAAACCTCCATGCTAAACGGCCGTTTCACGCAGCATCTGGAACTTACTGACAGAAAGGAATGACATCATATGCTGGATATTTTTGTGTGTGAGGACAATGCCGTGCAGCGGCAGACTATCGTACAGACCATTCAAAATACCATTCTGATAGAAGAGCTGGATATGCAGCTTGTTCTAAATACAGGCGATCCTTATGTACTGCTGGAAAAGATCAGGAACAGCCAGAACACAGGCATTTATTTCCTTGATATCGACCTGGGCAGCGACATAAACGGTATGCAGCTGGCACAACTGATCAGGTTATATGATCCCCGTGGTTTCATCGTCTTCATAACCGCACATTCCGAACTAAGCTATATGACATTCCAGTACCAGGTGGAAGCAATGGACTTTGTACTGAAAGACACACCTGCCGAAGCGAAAGTAAAGATCAGGCAATGCCTGCTTAATGCAATGGAACGCTATGCCCTGCAGACTGGCAGAACACACAAAGTCTATACGATCGAAACCGGCGGCCGAAAAATCAGCATAGATTATGATGATATTCTATTCTTTGAGACTTCCAGCAATATCCATAAAGTCATTCTCCATGCGAAGGATCGGCAAATTGAATTTTTCAGCACCATAAAGGATCTGCTCAAGGCATTCGGCGATGATTTTGTGCGCTGCCACCGGTCCTTTCTGGTCAACAAAAAGAACATAAAAGAAGTAGACACCAAAAACCGGATCATCCATTTTATCAACGGAGAAACCTGCCTGATGTCCACACGCATGATGAAAGAACTCTAGTGTACTGACATGTTCATTTTCAGCCTGCAAGGCGACTGAACGAGGCAATGCGGCGGCATCGTTGCGTGAGGCAGGCGCGGCAGATGGAAATTCAGGCAAGTCACCTGACGAAATGTGAACATGTCAGTACTCCAGGGTAAACTGGTCAATAAATCACTTTTTTTCTTCCTTCTTCTTTAGTACAATGACTAAAAATACTTTATACAGAATACCGGAAAGATTGCAGAGCCAAATTTCAAATTTGGCTTGCAGCCTTTGCAGAAAACTGATTCAGCATGGAGGAGAAAATGAAGAAAAAATTCCTGGTAACATCATTGGTTTCCGTTATGGCGCTTGCCCTTTGTGCCTGCGGTAACGGAACAGGCGGCGAGAATGCGGCAGTATCTGCGGATGGTGCAGCCGCCGGGGAAGATGCGGGTCCTGATGGCGGCGCAGCTTCTGAGAACGAGACAGCTCCTGAAGACGATACAGCTTCTGAAAATGCGGCCGCTCTCGAAGATGACAAAGAAACGGCGGCCACAGAAGATGAAACCGCCAAAAGCACAGCGCCTGGCAGACATTATTCTACCATCACCGAAGTGCTCGATTTCGGCCCGAACATCACGAAGATCATTCTGGACACCGAATGTGAACTGGCCGGCGCATCGCTGTCCCCTTCCCAGTTTGAAGTGGAAGTCACCCGCACTTCCACCCAGGGGGAAGATTTCGAGTGGCCCCAGTTCATGGGCGCCAAACCAGAAGATTACCTGAACGGCACCCGTACCGTCACCAACCTGTACCTGTCCGATGCGGACGGCAATCCCGCGCAGTCCGGCACCTGTGTGACGCTGGAAATGTACTGCCACCCCATGCAGGGAGTCGGTTCTACCATGTGCTATGACGGACACTTTAACGTATCCGTCGATGTGGACTGCGTCATCACCCAGAAAGAGCCGATCCAGACAGACGCCGGCACGCTGGAAGATATGGTCTTTAACCAGAATGACGGAAACCGGACGCTTTACGCAGATCTGCTCAAGACAGGTTCTTTTGACCATCCCGATACACCGCTTTCCTATGTCTATTATGAACCGGAAACTGCCGACGAACAGAAATATCCGCTGATCATCTGGCTGCACGGCGCCGGAGAAGGCGGTTCGGAACCTGTAATCGCCGCCACCGGCAACAAAGTAGTCAACCTGATCACCCCTGAAATGCAGCAGTATTTCGGCGGCGCATTCCTGCTGGCTCCCCAGTCGCCTACTTATTGGATGGATAACGGCAGCGGCCAGATCTCCCTCTCCGGTGACTCCATTTATATAGACGCACTTGACAAACTGATCACGGACTTTGTGGAAACCCATCCGGCTGTCGATCAGGACCGGATCTATATCGGCGGCTGTTCCAACGGCGGCTTTATGACCATGAAGATGATCCTGCATACGCCTGACCGCTTCGCTGCCGCCTTCCCGATCTGTGAAGCTCTGCCGGATGCCGTGATCACTGACGAGGATATCCAGAGCATCGTCCATCTGCCGATCTGGTTCACCCACGCCAAAACAGACACCACAGTAAGGCCGTCTCAATTCGTCATTCCCACTTATGAGCGTCTTGTCGAGGCAGGCAATACCAACGTACACTTCACCTTCTGGGACAAGGTGCTCGATTCCACCGGTCTGTATACTACGGAAGCCGGTGCACCCTTTGAATACACAGGCCACTGGTCCTGGGTTCCCATGCTGAACAATGAATGTACGCTGGACTATGACGGATCCCCCGTGACCATCGACGGTAATCCCGTCACGATCCTGGAATGGATGGCCGCACAGAAAAAGGCATAGAAAGTTTTTTACATTTTCTTTTTCGATCTGTTTGCCAGAACAGCGATCATCGGAACCATTACCACCGCCGCCACACTTAAGAGAAAAGCCGTGATCGGAAAGGTGGTATAGGTTCCGGTTATATCGTACAGCTGCGCATACAGGATATTGGCCACTCCGCCGGATACCAGGAGCACAAGCGACACTTTGGACAGAATCTGCGCATAAGCCCTCGCGCCGAACACATACTTCACAAGCGCCCATATCCCCAGCGTCATGGACGACATGACCAGGTTATAACAGGCCACTCCCATGTAAAAAAGAGGCTTGCTGCTTCCGCCGCACAGCACCAGCAGAAAAGTACCCAACGCACAGAACAGGCAGATGACCAGATTGCCCTTGATCCCGCCAAACCGGTCATACATCCATCCAATGGCAGGATTCAGAATAAGCATCGCCACCGACATAATGGAAAAGGCCTTTGCCGCACTCTCCATACCGATGGGCATAGCGTCCGCATAGCTGTAGATCTGCTGCGCAAAACTCGTCAACAGAATGACCATGAATCCATAGCACAGCGTCACATAGAAAGCCGGGCTGCGCCATACCTGCGCATATTCAAACCCGCTTTCCTCTTCTTCCCGCGTACCGGCTTCCGGCTTCTCCCCGTCTCCGTAAGGTTCCATCCCCATCTGTTCCGGAGAATTTCTCACCCCGAACACCGTCAGCACAAAACATACCGCAAACGCGATCACGCCCAGTTCCATACGCGCCTTTCCCCAGCCCGCATTCTTGATCTGCATGACAAGCATTGTATTCAGGAAAAAACCGATGATACCGGACACAATGCCGCCTATGGACATGGCAAAAGACATCTTTTGCACAAACCATCTGTTGAACAGCACCGGTCCCGGCAGATACATAAAGAAACCCGCCATCACGCCATAGATCACGCCGAACAGATTCCACTGCCATATATGCGTGAACGTGCCGCTCCAGATATACGCCCCGCAGAAAACAGCGACCACCACCGACAGGATCAGGCGCATATCATACTTCTCATAAATTCTGCCCACAAGCGGCTGCATTGCCGCCGCGATCCAGTTAAACAGCGTCAGATAAAAGGTGGCCTGTGTCCTCGACCACCCGAACTGCTCCATGACAGGCGATACGAACATCCCCGCCGTATTGCACAAAAACAGAATCATAAGGGTGCTGCTGCCCAGCACGCCGCCTACGATAAACCAATGATTAAAATAACCCTTTCTACTTCTTTTGTTCATGTTTCTTCATGCTCCATCCTTTCTGCTCCTGACAAAGCCGCCTGCCGCCCCGTCCTAACGCGGCCATCTGTCCTCCTTTTTCATCAAAGGAGCAAATGGATGGTGCGGCTCCGACTGATACCAATACGCCACCGACGCCACATCGTCCTGCCGCTCGAAATTCCCCTTATGGCAGGTACCGATCTGCTGGATCGTCACCCGCAGGTCCTCCTCGAACAGCACCGGATCCATAATATGCCAGCGATAGAACCCCCTCTGGGGCAGTGTATCGTCATTGTGATAGAAATTATGTACACTCAGATCATGATGGGAATAATACGGGTATCCCATAAACGGCGTACAGTAGGTATTCTCCACCGTTCTGCCGTCGCACTGACCGGCAAAACTCCAGGCTCCGCCGAAATAGTCCTCCGTCCCCGTCCCGCAGATGGTAGGATACCGGTCGTCCCCGTCCAGGTAGAATTTGATCTCCCCTTCTCCCCACCAGTAACGCTCCAGCGCCGTCAGTGCCATATAAGTTCCCACATAATGGCCTCTGCCCCTGACCTGATCGAGGATCGTATAGTCCCTCTGCTTCTCCGTAAGCCGCTCCCTTCTCCACTGGGCATGGAAATAGCAGATATCCTCCGGCAGCTCATCCGTCAACAGGTAATCCACCTGATAGAAAAAAGCCGGCACCTCAACCTCATGCTGGTTTTCCAGCGTGATCCTCGCCCCTTTATGAAAAGGCATGGGAAAATAGCAGTTCATGCCGCGGGCCGGATTCACCACGATCGGCATGGAATTGACGATGCATCCCCGCCCGAAACCACAGCAGAAAAAGTCTCCCAGTGGCGTTTCCACAGAAGGTGTCTCCTCATCATCCCAATACATCCGCAGCACCAGATCCCGCAGCACATAGTAATCTTTGTCCGTTCTGTCCGTCACCGTCATCCAGATATGCTGGATGATGCCGGCCCCCTCGATCTGCGCCAGCGTCGTCACACTCCCGGGCGCCAGCCCCTGAATACAGGGCGCCCCCTTCCTTGACGGCCCCAGGCTGCTTGCGGCCATGCCGCCCTTTCCCTTCTCCCCGTGAGGATTCTCACAGTTGATCGATCTGCTCTTTCCGTGTCTGGCCAGAGGCAGTGCTCCCAGGCCACCCATAAAACTTTGAAACATACAAACTCCTCCTTCCTCCATCTGTCTGCCAGATGTGCTTCCCGTTACGCCCTGACACCGCCGGCCGCAATACCGTCCACGATCAGCTTCCCGAACACCGCTGCGAAAATAATGATCCGCAGCACTGTAAAGTTGTCAGATTGAAATCCACCAGCAAACACCATATTTGTCAATAATAGTCGCACAGCATTTACTCCATGGAAGTTCATGGATTGACTCAATGATCACTCCACCATCACTCAAAATGCGAAATGCATTTCGAACGGCGTCTTCGCTGCCCATTTCAAATACATTAAATGTCATAGTTTCCCATTTGTTCCTGTGTACTACCTCAATATCACAAGGATTTGACGCTTCCGCCAACGCTAGAAATCCCTCTCCATTCACAGACAGTTCACAGTGTTCATACGCTGTATTCGTTTCATTCATAAACTCTCTCGTTATTTCAGCCCCAAAAGCTTTACAATACAATTCTGCTGCTTCAATACTGTTTTTTACATAAACCTGTGTATAATTTTTCATGATTTTCTCCATTTCTGCGCTGCTTTTGTCTCAACTATGTTGAGACATCGCATTAAACGAGTTTGTGAATACTGTTATTTTACTATAAACCGCATATAATTCCAATAAAATTCCCTCAATTTCCCTTTGCTCTGTACTGACTGCTTCCGACCTGCAACAGCTGACATATGACTTTTGAAAGAAATACGGCGAAAAATCCTGACAGACATTGTCATGGTTATTATGGTATACTCAAATCATGAACACGATACATTAAGGAAAAGCAGACTGTCCTGCATTTCGTATCATCTGCCGGACACGAATCTGTCGCAAATTATCATAAAGGAGCAATCAAATATGAACATCAAAAAAGAACTTGAAACGAAAGTCGGCCCAGCAGGCAATATGCATCTGAACAACATTGATCTTGACCCGCTTACGATCAAAGCGTTTATGATAAATGAAGTGGTCCCCGCTGACCCTTTACAGGATTTCTATGGAATCCCTGAAGCCGATTATCTGAAGACAACGATTCCCCTTTTCCAGGGGGCCGGAGCCGAGGTTACTTCTATGCAGGACATATTGCAGATGGGGATCTATATCACAAATGCCGTTAAAACACCGAAGACAGAATATGCCATTGACAGAAGCAGTATTGATAAAAGTCTGCCTTATCTGGAAGCAGAACTTTCTTTGTTCCCCAATATAAAGGTGATCATGCTGATGGGCGACGTCGCCAGGAAAGCCTTTAACCTGATCGCCAAAAAGGCAACCGGGAAAAATGCCATTCCCGCCGTTTCCACCTATAAGCTGCGAAACAGCGAAATCTACTACAAGGGGATACGGGTAATGCCGTCCTATATCATGACCGGAGGAAATATCCTGATCGAAAAGTCAAAAGTAACCATGGCAACCGAAGACATTGCAGCTATGTTAACAATGATCAGGTAAGTTTCCAATGCGAAGATCACGTCAGCAGATATACCGAAAACGTGGTTCCCTCACCTGCTACGGACTTTACGCTGATATATCCTCTCTGCCTGGTAATGATCTCCTGCGCCAGATACAGCCCCAGTCCGACCCCCTCCTGCGCCGCTGCGGCCTCGCTGCGCCAGAATCGCTTGAACACCTGATTGCACTGCTCTTCCGGAATGCCCATACCGGTATCCGTAATATCCACACGGGTATAGAACTGCCATGGACGGACGCTGATCCTGATACTGCCGCCTGCCGGCGTGTACTTGACCGCGTTGTCCAGAACATTGCCCAGCGCCTCCGCCGTCCACCTGGCATCATGCCTGGCCGTGATGCTGTTGTCGCATTCCACCGACAGCTGAATCTGCTTCACCTCTGCCCTGGCCCAGACCGCATTCAGCGCCTGCGCGATCGTGTCATACAGGCTTGTGCGCTCTATATGCAGGGCAAACGTTCCTGTCTCCAACCGCGACATCTTGATCAGCGACTGCAGCAGAAAGTCCAGCTTGTTGATCTGACCGGACATCGTGTCCATGAACTCCCTGCGCTTCCCGGCACTTAAATCATGGGACTGCAGAATCCCCATGAACATCTGCAGATTGGCCATCGGCGTCTTGACCTGATGGGAGATGTCCGACACCAGCTCCTGAATGATTTGCTTATCCTGCCTGCTCTGTCTGCGGCCCTCACTCATCAGGTCATAATACTGCATAAGTTTGCCCTGGATCTTGGCTGTCAGCGTGTCTTCATAGGGAAAATAATCCTGGGGCTTTCGTTCCGCGATCAGATCATCCAGCGTCCGGCACAGCTCGTCCGCGAATCTGCACAGCTGCCGCCTCTGCCAAAGGCTCCACAGAAACCCGGTCAGGCACAGACCCCCGCAAAGCCCCAGCAGCGCGACGCGGATATCCGCCTGCGGCACCCAGATCCACACCACATACAGGAAACATCCAAACATGACCGCTGCCGCCGCCAACACACACCATCGCATTACACTGTCCGCTCTCTGTCCCATTTCTCCGTCTCCAATTCTATCGTTAACGACCTGACCGACATTACCTGTTTAGAGATTCCCAGATATATCCCATCCCGCGCACCGTCTTGATGTACCCGTGCTGCTCATCTTCAATCTTCGCCCGCAGCCTGTTCATCGTCACCGTCAGCGTATGGTCGTCGATGAAATTCCCGTCGCAGTCCCACAGCTTCTCCAGCAGAAGCCGTCTGGTGACCACATTGCCGGCATTGGCCACAAGCAGCCGAAGCAGCTTATATTCGTTGGGCGTGATCGACAGCTTCTCCCCGCCCCGCACGGCAGTCAGCGCCTCGAAGTCCAGCTGCAGGAAATCATCCCGGTAACACGTTCCCTCTGCAGTTTTCCCTGCCGCTGTTCCTGTTCCGCCGGCTGCAGCGCCGCGGCGCAGGGCGACTTCCACTTTTTTCAGCAGGATCGGCATACTGAAAGGCTTGGTCACATAATCTTCCGCCCCCAGGTCATACCCATTCAGCATATCCTCTTCCAGATCATTGGCCGTCAGAAAGATCACCGGCAGTTCCGGATGCAGACTCTTGATCTTCCCGCACAGTGCAAAGCCGTTCCCGTCCGGCAGATTGACATCCAGAAGCGCCAGAGAAAAGTTCTCCTGCTCCACAAGATATTCGGCCTTCCGGCAGTTATAAGCCGCCTGCGTCACATACCCGGCTGCGTCCAGCTCAAAACAAAGTCCCGTGCTCAATGCCAGGTCATCTTCTACCACTAATATCCGTTCCATGATCAACTCTCCGTCATAACCATTTCTTATAGTTAACGACATTAGAAATTTCGTTTTCGGCCTTGCAGGCGCTTCCGTATATGGCTCCTGCAAGAGCCGGCAACAGAAATTTGTTATGTCGTTTACTATAGCTAACAGTATAGCAAACTACTTCCGAAAAAGAAAGTCGTTGGCTTCCCGTCTTTACTGCCACTTTTCTTTCTAGTATAATAAATAAGAAACCTTACACCCTTTACAACAGTACTCGACAAATTTGTGACGTTTCGGTATGGAGGAAAGCATGAAATCCCTACGCTCCCATTTATCTTCCAATATACAGGCTCATCTGCATCCGCATTCCCTTCGATTCCGCATCCTTCTGCTGCTGATGCTGCTGATCTTCTTTTTCAGCACACTTGTCGCCTACAACAACTTTTCCGCCTTTTCTTTGCTGCGCAAAAATGTTTACCGCAACACAGAAGACATGTTGATCTTATACCAGGAGCATCTGGACAATACCCTGGAGCGCACAGAGACCTGGCTTTATACGATGGCGCTTGATAATACGACGCTTTTCACGCTGAAAAATACACCGTACAACACCACCACCTGGTTCGGGGCACTGCATCAGCTGCAGACAGATTTCAGAAATGCCATGAACATCTATACTGCAAACGGATTTTTCTGCTACCTGCCCGCCAGTGAGCAGCTGGTCACCACCAGCAATCCGAAAGATACCCTGTCATTCCGGCAGGCCGTCCTGGATGCCATCTCGCAGGAAAATCCGGACTTTTTCTCCTGGACACTGTTTCAGTCAGGAGATTCCTACTATCTGCTTCGCATCCTCTACATCGATAATGCCTATACGGGCGCCTGGGTCAGCCTGGACACGCTGCTTGATTCCATGACCGGTAAGGAGAACAACTCCCGGCTCGTATTTTCCGATACGAACGGTCATCTGTACCGCAGCGGCCAGCCGCTGCTCACTATCACGCCGCCCCGGCAGCAGAAGGGAGCTCCCTATGCCTGCGAACAGATTGACGGCGAGAAAATGTTCGCCGTATCCCGCAGACTGAACAGCGGAGATTCCTATCTCACACTGCTCGTTCCCTACACCGACATAAACAGCGCCAGCACCTCACTCTATACCGCACTGCTGATCGTCGGTTTCAGCTTCCTGATCATCTGGGGCATGCTTGTGCATCTCCTCAACCGGTGGATCTTAAAACCTGTTGCAGACCTGATCACCGGTATCAAACACTTACGCACCGGCGATCTGGAGACCCATATAACGGCCGGCGGACAGCTGGACGAATTCCAGAATATGACTACCGCCTTCAATGATATGGTCACACAGATCAAAGATCTAAAGATCGATGTGTATGAGAGGAAACTGCAGAGACAGAAACTGGAAGCCCAGTTTCTCAAACAGCAGATCACCCCGCACTTTCTGATCAACTGCCTGAATACGGCCTATCAGCTCACCGAGACCGACCATCCTGAACTGGCCAGAAAGATGCTGCGGGATTTAAGCCAGCACCTCCGCTATACCCTTTCCTCCGGACAGACTGTCACCCTCGGGGAAGAGTTGGATGTGGTACGCAATTACGTGGAACTGTCGGGAATCCGTTATCCCGGCTGCCTGTCTCTGTCACTGAACTGCCCGGACGGTCTCCAGCAGGCCAGTGCGATCCCGCTTCTGATCCTGAACTTTGTGGAGAATACCATTAAGTATGAAGTCGTCATGGGACAGCTTTTGGAAATACATATCGAGATTTCCCATTATCTGCAGGATGATGAGAAGCGTCTCATCATCAGCATCTGGGATTCCGGCAAGGGATTTTCCGATAAAATACTGGCTGAACTGCATGACATAGAAAATTATCTGGCCGTGGAGGATTACCATATCGGCATCACCAACGTGCTGCTGCGGGCGAGGTATGCTTTTGATGATCCCGTCTTTTCCTTCCAAAACCGCCCAGGGGCCGGAGCCCAGATCGATATCGATCTGCCTTTTATTCCTTACCGGAAAATGGTCCTGCCCGCCCCCGCACCTGCTCACAACTATCTGATAAACTAAATCCGCTGTCTCTTGAAAGGAGTACCTGTATGAATCTGCTCATAGTAGATGACGAATACTACAGTGTGGAAAGTATTAAACGCAAGCTGGAAACTAACCGCCCCGAGATCAATGAGATCTTCTGCGCTTACAATATCAGCCAGGCGCTGGACTGTTTTGCCGGTAATGAGATCGACATCATGGTGTGTGATATCGAAATGCCCGGCGGAAACGGGCTGGAACTGTTAAATGCCATCCGCAGCCGCAATCTGGATACCATATGCATCTTTCTCACCGCCTATGCCCGGTTCGAGTACATATCCAACGCCATGAAGCTTTCCAGCAGCGACTATCTTCTCAAACCCGTGGAGGACGAACAGCTCTACGCTGCCCTTGACAAAGCGCAGGAGCAGCTTCGCAAGCGCAAGCGGGACCAGCTCAACACCCTGTATGCCGGCTACTGGAAAGAGAGCGAACTTACCCTGATGGAGCAGTTCTGGCTGGATCTTTTTACCCACGCCGTATCCGCCAGCGCGGAGGATATCCTTCTGGAGTTAAAATATCGCAAGTTGAACCCCGAACAGGCCGCTGACTCTTTCTTCCTCCTGATCATCCAGGCTGATCTTTCCGGTCTTTTTTCTACCGACCGGAGTTTGTATGAATTTGCACTGAAAAATATTCTGCGCGAATATTTTTACACCCGCCAGGAACTTCCCGTCACAGTGCGGATCACGGAGCAGTTCTTCGCCCTGCCCCTTCCTGCCGCCGGACGGACGCATGAAGGCATTACACAGCTATGCCGGCAGGCGCTGGATCATTTTGTGCCTCACTTTCCGGTCCCCTTTAATTTCTTCCTCTCCGGAGAAGCACTGTCCATGCAGCGTCTTGCCTCTCAGTGTGAAGAAATGATGCAGGCAGCCCACAGAAATGTATCCCACGAGAATCATGTGTTTGACCTGTCCTGTATCTCTGCAGCGGAAGAAGACATAACACGGCCGACTCTTCCCGTCGATCGCTGGAGCGAATGCCTGCATACCGGAGAAATAGAACCGCTGCGTACGGAAGTGGCCGCCTGGCTGAACCAGCTCAGACACTCCGGCGGCGTCACCAGGGAATCGCTGACCGCCTTCTATTATGATTTCCTGCGGATCGTACTTGGCAGCATAGACAAAGATCAGGAGGAAGCTTTTGTGTCACTGCATGACCAACTGGCCAGACAGTCAGCCGATCAGGCCTGTTCCTCTTTCCGTACCCTGCAGGACCAGATCGCGGATATGCTCACAGTCTACGCACAGTGCCTGGAACAGGCACGCTTACAGGACAATGCCGTCAGCACCGTGAAATCCTATATACGAAATCATCTCTATGAAGAATTGAACCGGGACTCTCTGGCTGCCATGGTCTATCTGAATCCGGACTATCTCTCCCACCTTTTTAAGCGGGAAACCGGCTTTTCCCTGACCAACTATATCATCGAGACCCGGATCCTGGAATCCAAACGCCTGCTTTCCAAGCGCGATATGAGCATTCAGGATATCGCTATCGCCTGCGGTTTCCAAAATATCTCTTACTTCTCCAGACAGTTCAAGCGGACCACCGGAATGACGCCGCGGGAATTTCGTAAGCTCGGCGCACCCAGATGACAAAAAATCGTCGCCCGGCAGCGACAATTCAGAGAATGCTCCGCATTCTCCTTGAATGGTTTACACTGTCGCAATTTCCTATAAATCGAAAAAGGACCTGAAACCGGATCGGTCTCAGGTCCTGAAATATTTCGCAATACTTTCTCTACCCCTTGACACCGCCAAGCGTAATGCCCTTGACGAAATTCTTCTGAATAAAAGGATAGACAATGATGATGGGCAGAATACCCATAGCAGCCATTGCCATACGCACTGTAGCGGACGGGATCTGCGCCAGGCCCTCCCCTGCGTTGCCAATGTTTGACGCATTCGTAGTCAATGCCTGTATATTCTGCATCAGTCTGTTCAGCAGATTCTGGATACTGAACAGGTCTGTTCTTTTTACCAGATAGATGTAACCATTGTTCCAGTCATTCCAATATGCGATACCCGAGAACATCGCGATCGTCGTGATGATCGGTTTGGAAAGCGGAACTGCAACCTTCCACATCGTAGTCAGTTCGCTGGCTCCGTCGATATACGCTGCCTCCAGAATCTCTTCCGGCACCCCTGTCGCAAAATAACTCTTCATCAACAGCACATTAAATGCACTCATCAGCAGAGACGGGATCAACAACCCAAAGAAAGTATCCTTGATATGGAACACCGTCGTGTAATTGATATAAGTGGGCACCAGTCCGCCGTTAAACAACATGGTAAAGAATACCAGGAATGTGATCACCTGCCGTCCGGGCAGTCCTTTCTTGGACAGTCCATAGGCAAGGCACATGGTGATCAATACGCTGCAGGTGGTTCCGATGATCGTCAAAATGATGGAAATGCCATATGCTCTCAGGATCGTGGAACTGTTAGAAGTAAACACCCATTCATATGCATAAGCGCTCCACTTCTCCGGCAGGAAAGAATAACCATTCTGGATCAGCGTCGCATTATCCGTAAGAGAGGAAACGAACATCAGAATGATCGGAATAAGCGCCATAAACGATAAAAGCACCATTACGATATGCCCTATGCAGTTAAAAATCTTATCTTCACGCGTCTTCATAATCCCCTCCTATATCAATGCACTGTCTTTATCGACCCGTCTCACTACCAGATTTGCCACCAGCACAAGAACGAATCCGACGATAGACTGATAGACACCTGCCGCTGCCGACATGGAAATATTACCCATCTGGAGCAGTCCTCTGTACACATAGGTATCGATGGTATTCGTGGTTGAATACAGCGCACCCTGGTTCATCGGTACCTGATAGAACAGTCCGAAATCCGAATAGAAGATACGGCCGATGGCCATCAGGGTCAGCATGATGATCGTTGGTTTCAAAAGCGGCAGTGTGATGAACTTAATCTGCTGCCATTTGGTCGCTCCGTCAATCTGCGCCGATTCATAGAAGGAACGGTCAAATCCCATCAACGTTGCAAGATAGACGATACAGTTGTACCCAACCGATTTCCATGCGCTCACAAAGATCAGGATAAAAGGCCAGTACTTTGCCTCCGAATACCAGCTTACCGCCTCTTTACCAAACAGGCTCAGAATACTGTTATTGACAAAGCCGTTCTCCACGCTGAAAAATGCAAACACCAGGTAACCGATGATGACCGACGAGATCAGATTCGGCAGAAGGATCGCACTCTGATAGAATTTCTTGATTCTCCCGGTCAGTTCACTTAAAATAATGGCCACCGCGATTGCCATCACCGTATTGACTACAATAAAGGCCAGATTATAGCCGATCGTATTTCTGGTGATCACCCACGCGTCATCCGTGGTAAACAGATAGGTAAAATTCTGAAAACCGACCCACGGACTCTTATAGATCCCCAATCCGGCATTGTACTTTTTGAAAGCCACCGTCAGACCGGGAAGCGGCATATAATTGTTGATAAACAGATAGATCAGGCCGGGAAGCATTAACAGATAGATCGGTATGAACCGCATAAATCTTTTCAGCGTCATTTTCTTCGCACCCCCGCCTGCTGCTGACGCTGCCTTTGCTCTTGACATATCCCCAAATCTCCTTTCTCCTACATGACGACAGACCCCATAAGGGTATAAAAGTGCCGGGACGGGAAAACGTACTGTCCCATTTTTCCTGCCCCGGCCATTCCATGATCTGCCGTGTGATTATTTCGTTGCCGCCCACGCGTCAAGCTGTGTCTGTTTCTCATCGATGATCTTCTGCAGACCTGCAGACATCATCTTCTCATTCATCTCCGCAATACCCGCTTCCGGCTCTACAAAACCATACTCCACGCTGGTCTGGTACTCATTGTATACGTTCTGTACCGCCGTCACTTCGTTTGCCACGTTGGTGGTATCGAAGGTAAATCCACTGGCTGCCGATACAACTGCGGAGTTGTTGAATTCTTTCATCTCCTCCCACAGAGTCGGTGAGTTTCCTACCCAGATATGGGTCAGGAACTGGTTCGGCATCAGCCATCCCATGGAATGGTTCCAGCCGGAAGTGGAAGCGTCAACGCCGTCTGCAAAGTCAGCCAGACCATCTTCACCAACCTTGTAGTGTTCGCCTTCGATTCCCCATGAAAGAACATTAGCCAGATCCGCATTGGTGTACAGTTCATTCAAATACTTCATGGCTGCTTCCGGATTGGCTGCCGTGATCGGAACAGCCCAGGGGAAACTTGCCACTGATGTGGATGATACATAGTTATCCATGGTCTGGAAGATCGTCATATCGCGGCCGCAAAGGTTCGTCTCCTGCGCCTTGATACCCGGTTTACCGCCTGTGGTGTAGCTGATCAGCGTGCCTGCCTTCACGAGTTCCGTTGCTGCCGTCGTATCTGTCGCCGCATCCTGACTGATATATCCCTTCTGGTTATAGTCGTATATGCGTTTGCAGTAATCCATATAGAAATCACTGGTAAACAGATTCTCCACCTTCAGTTCCTTACCGTTATCCAGCAGAACGCCGAACACGCTGCCGCCCAGGGAGTCCACATTGGAGAACTGAGACATGGAACCTGTACCCGGACGATACACTTCTTTATCCGGATACTTCTCATGCAGCTGTGCATAGAGGTCATTCAGCTCATCCACCGTGATCCGAATGATCTCAGAGTCGCCGCTCAAGTCATACCCGATCCCTTCCAGATATTCTGTCGCCACTGCCGCACAGCCACGCCCCTGTGCCATATCCCTGTTGTTTGGCAGGCCATATAATACGCCGCCCACACGGCAGGCATCGATATTCGCCTGTCCCATCACCTCTACGATACCTGAACCGTAAGTGGAAAGCAGGTCATTCTCTTCCAGATTGCTCAAGTATCCCTGCTGTACTGCATTTGCATAGGAAAATCCCAAAGTAGAGACGATATCGATCTGCTCACCACCGGACAATGCCAGTGTCATACTTTGATTAAAAGAACCAAAATCCGAAACCTGCAGCTCGATCTCAATGCCCAGTTTATCCCTGGTGATCTCATTCATGGCTTCCTGAATCTTCTCCGTATCTGTCGGTGCTCCTGTCCAGGTCGGAAAAGCCACGACCAGCTTCGTGATTTCTCCGGATGCTCCCCCGTTATCCACTGCCGCGCCGTCTTCACCGGACTGCTGCGCACTGCCGTCTCCGCCGGACTGTGCTGCATCTCCACCGCCTCCTCCACAGGCGCATAAAGAAAGTGCCATGACAGAAGCCATCAACATTGCTACAATCTTCTTTTTCATACTCCATTTCCTCCAGTTTTGTTTTCACTTACTATAGATTAAAGCTGCGGCCACAACTCCTTTACGTGTCCTTATTATAGCCCAGCCCTCCCATATAAAAAAAGAACTATCCTGCGTCAAAATGACACAATCCTGTCTTTTACACTCCTGAATCAAGTTCTCACAGAATGCGCAGTTCAGCGCATTCCTGATCCGTAAACAGTAGCCACTCCTCCATATTGTGCAACTTTACAGCCGGAAAGTCCTTTTTTTCTTTCTGCCTGTTTCATATAATAAGGATAAACGACTATGCCAACGTAAAGGAGGAAACACATTTGAAAGATCACAATGTCGAAGAAAACATCCATACGTCCAAAGAAACTGAGACTGCCGGCAGACATTATGCCACGGTAACCGAAGTATTCGACTTCGGTCCTCATATCAGCAGGATCATTCTGGACACCGAATGCGAACTGGCCGGCGCTGCTTTGTCACCTTCCCAGTTTGAAGTGGAAGTCACCAGAACTTCCACCCAGGGAGAAGATTTCGAGTGGCCGCAGTTTATGGGAGCCAGGCCGGACGATTCCATGCACGGCACCCGTACCATTACCGGTCTCTACATCTCAGACGCAGACGGTAACCCTGCGCAGTCCGGTACTCATATAACACTGGAAATGTACTGCCACCCCATGCAGGGACTGGGTTCCATCATACGATTTGACGGGCACTATAACGTATCCGTCAACGTAGACTGCGTCATTACTCAAAAGGAGTCGCTCCCGACAGATGCCGGCACTCTGGAAGGCATGGTCTTTCATCAGAATGACGGAAACCGGACGCTCTACGGCGACCTGTTAAAGACAGGTTCTTTTGCACATCCCCACACCCCGCTTTCCTATGTCTATTATGAGCCGGAAACTGCAGACGGGCAAAAGCATCCTCTCATCATCTGGCTGCATGGCGCCGGAGAGGGCGGCGCGGAGCCCGCTATCGCCGCCACCGGCAACAAGGTAGTCAACCTGATCTCTCCCCGGATCCAGCAGTATTTCGGCGGCGCGTTCCTGCTGGCTCCCCAGTCTCCCACCTACTGGATGGACGACGGCAGCGGTGAGATCTCCCTTTCCGGAGACTCCATCTATGTAGATGCACTTGACAAGCTAATCACGGACTTCGTGGAAACCCACCCGGCAGTCGATCGGGACCGGATCTATCTCGGCGGCTGTTCCAACGGCGGCTTCATGACCATGAAGATGATCCTGCATGCGCCTGACCGTTTCGCTGCCGCCTTCCCGGTATGTGAAGCTTTGCCGGATGCCGTGATCACTGACGAGGATATCCGGAGTATCGCCCGGCTGCCGATCTGGTTCACCCACGCCAAGACAGACACCACGGTAATACCGAATGAGTTCGTCGTTCCCACTTATGAGCGTCTTGTCGAGGCAGGCAATACCAACGTACACTTCACCTTCTGGGACAAGGTGCTCGATCCCACCGGCCTGTATCAGGCTCCAGACGGCACTCCCTTTGAATACATGGGACACTGGTCCTGGATCCCCATGTTGAACAATGCGTGCACGCTGGACTATGACGGATCGCCTGTGACCATCGACGGCACTCCCGTCACCATTCTGGAATGGATCGCCGCACAGAAACGGGCATAGATCAAACATAGGTGATCATGCAACATAAAATATCCTCCCCGGTATCAGTGCCGATACAGGCCTGATCCTTCCGGTGAGGATATTTTACTTTCCGGACGGGTCCCGCCGTCTGACCGTCCGTCCTGTGAATGGCTTACTTCCTGTGCATGTACCGACCGCTCAGCGCAGCCCGCGCCTTACCGCCGCGGCCACGACACGCTCCACCAGCCAGTCTCTGTCTTCTATCAACACATACCCTTCCGCCACCGCTCTGTCCGCGCTCTCCTGTGCCAGCCTGCGGTAATTGTCCAGATCACCGTAAAGCGCCTTCAGTTTCTCCGGGGAAAAAGGCAGCACATTGCCGAACATCTCCTGAATCGTGCCGTCTTCTCTTCTGCTGAAAGATGCGTAAGTACCGGTGGCACAATCCACCGCCGGATGCCTGATGCCGCCTGCGGCATTGCCCAGCGCATCGGTAAGATTCTCCACAAAATTGCCAAAGAATCCCCAGCATGCCTGTTCCTTCCGTACGATCCTGGTCTTTATCTTCGGTGCATGGGGAGCCGGAATCCCATGAATCGCCCAGTTGTACAGATGATAGAAGGCCGCATGGAAGATCGGCTCATAAGGACAGTCCATCGGCTCCCCCTCACAGCCCTCCCACACATTGGTAAAGCCCAGCCTGTCCAGATCTTCTCTCTGGTATCCCTCATAGTATTCGATCAGATTATAGGCCGTATCATGGCTGGATGCCGGGATCTGCCAGGTGCGGAACTTGAACGCCGGTTCATCAAAATCACCGTACCAGTAGGCATACCTGTTCTCACTCTCCGTATTGACGGCGATCACCGGCTCCTTACCGCCCAGGATGCTGCCCTGGGGAATCCCGCTCTGTCCAAACCGGAATGCGGAACTGTAGGCATTTATCGGCGCATCCGACGCACCGCAGCCCGCCAGCAGATACCCGTCAAACAGCGGGCCTTCCTCCTCAATCTTCGGCTGATACGCAAAAGAATGCAGAATCCTCGCGATGTAACCGCCGGACTGAGACCACCCGGTCAGGAACAGATGTGCCGGACCATAGCCCGCAAGCGGATTCTCCTCCCCGTTCTTACGCAGAAGCCTTGCCAGATCGATCAGCATATCCCAGAACAGTCCGCTCTCATACTCCTCCAGAAACAGCATCGGATTGTCCTTGATCTCCGCGATGGGTGTCCGGCTCCTGTCGGGATTGTCCCAGTTGATCGCAGCGTACCGCTCCGGATCAAACCGCTTCAGCGCGTCAACTACCTGCCCCTTGCTGGTGATGCCGATATAGATATCCCCGTTCCTCGTAAAAAACCGCCAGGTATCCACCCACATTCTGTCAATGTCGATCATGGCCGTGGCATTCAAGACCTCGATCACGATATTGCCGCTGAACTTCTCCGTCCTGGCAGGCCGACGCACCAGCAGCCTGGTAGTATAGGGTGCATCCGCTATCGCCACCTTCGGGTTCTGGAATGCATCCTCCTCATAGACATTGGCCGTGCCGCTCATGAAATACTCGTCTTCCACATAGCCGATCTCTGTAAAACAACATTTCTCTGCTGCCGATGCGAAAGGATGTTTCCCTTCCTCCACCGGAACCAGTCGCATCTGTGTGATCATAACCGAATCCTCCTTATTCTTTCTGAAAAACTGTTCTTTTCTTCTATATGTATGAAATGTATTATAGTCCCGTTTCTAAACACTGTCAATATTGTTAGGCTAATATAATATTATATTAAGCTAATATTATTGACATCCATCCTCTCATAACCTATAATCTATACTATATTCATATTAAGTAACATGGTTATATTTTGTAGAATTATAACCCACATGGCAAATAATCGCCTAACAAACCTAACAAATTGGCACCCATAAAGATCAGGAGGTCATCGCAGTGCAGAATTTGAGATTCTGCACGCGTTCCTCAGCAATAACACTTCGGAATGGAGGAAAAATTATGAGCAATTCCACAAACACAGCGAACAATTTACTCACCGTCTCCACCTGGCGGCAGATCATTCTCCCCTACGAGATCGCCTGCGACTTCGCCAACCCTTTTCTGGACGTGAGTATCAAGGCAACTTTCACCGGGCCGGATGGACAGAGTATTGTCCGCGAAGCCTATTGGGATGGCGGACGCACCTACAAGATCGCTTTTGCCCCCACAGCGCCGGGCACATGGCACTGGTGCATCGAAGCCCCGGAGGAAACCGGCTTAAACGGTGTCACCGGCCAGTTATGCTGCACGCCCTATTCCGGCCCTCTGGCCATCTACCGCCACGGTTTCCTGAAGACCGATTCCACCGGCACCCATCTCACCTACCAGGACGGGACGCCTTTCTTCTGGCTGGGCGATACCCACTGGGCCTTCGCTTACGGCGAGCGCTGGGAGCAGTCCAACCACCCACAGATGCAGAGCATGTTCCGCGGCATGGCTGACCGCCGCGTCGAGCAGGGCTTCACCGTTTACCAGACCAACCTGCGGGCCGACTTCACGGCCGACGGCACGCCGTCCCCCTATTGGGCCAAAGGGCAGGAAGGCATACTGCCTGACGTGGAATTCTATCAGAAGGAGCTGGACCGCCGCATGTACTATCTGGCAGACTGCGGGCTTGTGAATGCGCTGGGCTTTGCCTGGTTCATGTCGATCCTCGACCGGATCCCTCTCTGGAAGAATCTGGCCCGCTATATCATCGCCCGCTACGGTGCGCTCCCTGTTGTATGGACGCTGGCCGGAGAAGTAGCCGGCTATGCGCCCGAACCCATGCGTTCCCGTTTTATCGATGACTGGCGGCAGATTGCCCTGTATGTGGAAGAATTGGACGGCTATCACACCCTCCAGACCGCTCACTATGACAACCACCGGCCTTTTTCCGATTATTATTATGAGGAAGACTGGTATGATTTTACCTTGAATCAAGCCGGACACGGAGACTTCCCGGTAAATGTCAGATATTTTCATGACTACCGCCGCACCCATCCGGATAAGCCCTTCGTGGAAGGGGAAAGCCTCTACGAATTCTGCTCCACACTGGAAGAGAACGGCTCCCGGCTCTGTACCGCCGATATGGTCCGCCGGGTGGCCTACACCGCCATCCAGTCCGGCGCCTGCGGTTACACCTACGGCGCGCAGGGTATCTGGGATAATGTCTGGGAGAAGCCGGAAACACCGGATCCTTTTAACACTTTCAACCGCTTCGGCATTCCCTGGTATGAGGCTGTGGACGGCATCGGCGCCATACAGATGGGTTATATGAGGCGGTTCTATGAAGAAGAGCATTTTGAGACCCTGCAACCCATTGCGGTCTCTTCCGTCTCTCCCTTCGGTATTTCTACGGATATCGATATGTTCAGTCCGCTGGCCACTGCAGATATTGACCGGAAACACATTCTGATTTATTATAATGAACATACACGTGGCGGCTGCCGGATCGAAGTTCCTCATAACGAGACCTTCCATGCATCCTGGTTCGATCCACGGACCGGCGAAAGAACATCACTCGACACACCCCTTACGCCCACTGACGGCGGCCTTGACTGCCCCGGCAGGACCGGCGGCGGAGACTGGCTGCTGGTGCTGCAGGCCTGATGCCGATTCTCTTTCCCGGAACATCTGCAGCGCTGTCAGCATACAGCGGCCTCCGATCAGGCTGCATAATGTAAAAAAAACATCAAGAAACGCCAGGACGTTAAAGACAGAGGGAGATTTCATATGGCAGGCATATCCATGAGAGAACTGGCAGATCTGCTGGGCGTGAGTACGGCTTCCGTATCCGTCGCACTGCGGGGCAAATCCGGTATTTCCGAAGAGACCAGACAGCGCATTCTGGAAGAAGCCCACAGACAGGGCTATGATATGGGACGACTCAGTGCTCCGGATTCAAAAGGCCTGATCGAGATCCTGGATCTCACCTACCGGGGGCATGGTGCTCCCCCGGAGGACTCCTTATATTACAATCAATTCCTGGAAGCCGTCTCGAAAGAACTTACCAGACAGGGCTATCAGCTGAGCGGACCTTTTGCCCCCTCAGATCCGGGCTTTCTCTCCCGGCCGCCGGCAGACGGTGTCATCCTGTTGGGCGCTGCCGCCACTGCTGACCAGATCAGACAGTATCAGACACCGGCAATCCCTTTCGTGGTCACCGGCATCTCCTCGGATGTTCCTGCGGCCGATACAGTATCCCACGACAACCATGCCGGTATCCGGTCAGCGCTTCACTATCTGCAGCAGATGGGACATACCCGCATCGGTTATCTGCGTTCTCTGTGTATGGCACCCGGGGAAGACAGACAGCAGGCCTGGCAGTATGAAATGTACCGTCTGCAGCTGACTCCCGGAGAAATTCTGGATATCAGCGGCGAACCGGACAATACCAGACCGGAGATCCTGCTGGGCCGTCTGCACGACTGGCTGGAACACCGCCTTCTCAAAGCCAGCGCATTCCTGTGCGATAACGACTCCCTGGCCGCCGCTTTTATGCGTGCCCTGCGGGACAAAGGTCTGATACCCGGCCGCGATATTTCCGTGGTCGGTTTCGATGACATGCCTTTTGCCGCTTTTCTGGAGCCGCCCCTCACCACCGTGCGCACTTATGAGCCGGAGCTTGGCATCGCGGCCGCCGATCTGCTGCTGCGCTGTATGGAACGGCCAGGACACTCTCACTGGCACATCAAAGTGGGGACTACTTTCGTTGAGCGGGCAAGTGTCTGTAAAAATGAGGATTCCCATTAATATAACTCATTGTTTCTACGTATACAAAACTGCATAAATTCTCTGAAGAGCAATCTGGCTCGCAGCCTTCGCGAAAAACTGCTTCGGCATGGAGGAAAAATGACCACCTGTACCTCTGTACAAGTGGTCACTTCGTATTCTTTCTTACATAAACTCCTGCGTAAACTCCCGACCGCTCATCACAAGCTGATCTTCGGCGCATCCAGCCGGAACTTCACACAGTTCACCGTACTGCTGTCCGCTCCCACAAACGCCTCGAACTCCCCGGCTTCGCTCTCCCACCGGTCATTCTCCGTCAGAAACCGCAGCATCTCCTCCCTGATCTCGAAGGTCACCGTCTCCTCCTCGCCCGGTGCAAGCGTTACCTTCCGGAATCCTTTCAGCTCCTTCACCGGCCTGACCACACTGGCCGCAATGTCATGCAGATACAGCTGTACCGTCTCCGTACCGGCCGCGTCGCCTACATTTTTCACCTTCACCGACACATGCAGACTTTCCGCTCCGGTCATCGTCTCCCTGTCGACCTCCGCCGGAGAGATTGCGAACCTGGTATAGCTTAACCCGTACCCGAAGGGATAAAGCGGCTCATTGGGAATATCCAGATATTTGGAGCGGAAGCGGTCTTTGTCCTTGCCTTCCACATGCGGCCGCCCCGTGGAATACTCATTATAGTGCACCGGCACCTGTCCCACACAGTAAGGGAAGCTCATAGGCAGTTTTCCGCTGGGGGCATAGTCTCCGGACAATACGTCCATGATGGCCCGCGCCCCTTCCGTTCCCGGCAGCCACACCTGCAGCACGGCCTGCGCCCTGGCAGAGATCGCCCGGATATCCAGCGGACGTCCGGAGAAAAGAACCACTGCCACCCGGTCATTGACCGCACATACTCTTTCAAGCAGTTCCATCTGTACCTGCGGAATCTGGATATTGGCGTTGCTGGTAGCCTCACCGGACTGCAGCCTGTGTTCCCCAAGCGCCAGCACGACCATATCCGCCTCCGCAGCCTTCTTCACCGCCTCTTCCAGCATCGCCGCACATTCCTCGTCGGAATACTGCTCCTCCATGGATTCCGAGAACCCTTCCAGCTTCAAGTCGCCGCCCAGAACCGGGCACCCCGCCGCAAACAGCGCATATTCGCCCTCCGGCCGCTCCAATACGGCCTCTTTTAACGTGGTCACATCCTTCGTCTCTCCCACGATGGACCAGGAACCGATCATATTCCGGTTATCCACATAGGGCCCGATAAAGGCCGTCTTCTGTCCTTTCTGCAGGGGCAGCACATCCTCATTCTTTAACAAAACGAAGGATTTTCTGGCCGCCTCTCTGGCCAGCTCCCTGTGCTCCTTACACAGAATGACTGTCCTCTCCTTCTCTGCATCCGCATCCCTGCAGGGATTCTCAAACAGTCCCAGCCTGTTCTTCAGCTCCAGGATCCGGTACACCGCTTCGTCCACCAGCGCTTCCGGCACTTCGCCTTCCCGCACCAGCTTACAGAGATGCTCGGAATAGATGCCCGTCATCATATCAATATCCACACCGGCCTGTGCCGCCCGCACAGCCGCTTCCTTCCGGTCGGCACAGTAACCGTGGTAGATGATCTCCTCGATAGCCGCCCAGTCGGAGATCAGGACGCCGTCAAAGCCCATCTCCTCCCGCAGCACCTTCCGCATCAGCCACTTATTCCCCGTAGCCGGAACACCGTCGATGGTATTAAAGGAAGTCATCACCAGCGCCGCCCCCGCATCAATTCCCGCTTTGTAAGCCGGCAGATAGAATTCCTTCAGCGTATGCCTGGACAACTCCACAGTATTGTAATCCCGCCCCGCGGTAGGTGCTCCGTATCCGGCAAAATGCTTCACGCAGGCCGCGATCCTGTAAGGCTCCTGCAGATCCTCCCCCTGATAGCCCTTTACCATAGCCCCGGCAAACAGGCTGTTCAGATACGGATCCTCACCCGTGGACTCCATCACCCGGCCCCAGCGGGCATCCCGCACCAGATCCACCATCGGGGAAAAGGTCACATGCAGGCCGCTGACAGCCGACTCCTTCGCCGCCATCTGCGCACACCGCTCTGCCAGCTCCGGCTCAAAAGTCGCCCCCTGTCCCAGCGGGATCGGATAGATCGTCTTAAGCCCGTTGATCACATCCAGCATGAAAAGAAGCGGGATCTTATGGGGATGCTTCTCCATAAAGTCCTGCTGGATCTTCTTTAACTTCTCCGCTCCCAGTGCTCCCAGCACGGAACCGGCCTGCGCCACATTCTCCTGCGTAAACCCTTTCTCCGCCATCGGCCCCATGGCCATCATGTCCCCGGTGAAAAATCCGCCGGCCAGCTGCAGCATCTGGTTCACTTTCTCCTCCAGCGTCATGTCCTGCAGCAGCTGCTGTAATTTCTGTTCTGTCATATTTTCCTCCATTCCGAAGCGTTTTTCGCGAAGTTTTCCGAAGGAATACTTTCGGACGCATGAACAGAATTCAGGAGTTTTCCAAGGAATACTCCGATTCTGATCTGCGATCAATAGAATTTGTGACGCTTCGGCACAAATTCCTGGATGAATAAATCGATCTCTTCCTTAATGGAATATACCGATCCGGCGCTGAATCAATCTTGCACCTCTTATCTTTCCGGACACAAACGTTCTGTGAAAAGTACGGCACAGGGATAAGATGCACACATGCAGAAAAGCCTGTCCATAAAATGGCCTGTACCATATACTTATTATCCTGCACGCAGTGATAAAAGTCAAACTTACTCCGCTTCTTTTATCGGCTGCCGCAGGATTCAGGGCACCGAAAACTATAGCTTGTCACACTCGGCATATACAATAAGCACCCGAAACACCCTCATCGTAACAGAAAAGCCGGATGAAGGCTATAACTCATCCGACTTTTTCATATCACTGATCTGACTTTTATGCTGCAAGTTTTTATTGCGAAATGCATTCCCTTAGTATACAGTAAAGATTAGAGAGTTACACGATCCATCCTGTGCAGTAAGAAAGGAAAGCAAAAATGACCGGACGAGAAGACCAAAAAGCAAACGATCTGTTTTTCACCTGCAGTCTGATCGACTATATCGCCAGAAAGACCAAAAACAAAAGGTCCGCCGTCGTCAATGCGCTCGGCAGAACCTCTGTCTCTAAAATATATGATCTGGCCGACGTTTACCACAGCGACAACATGGATACCGTCAGCGAAGACTTCATTGCGTCTGCTCACATTTCCGAAGGGACCTTCGACAATGTTGCCGCCGCCAGATATGCCGTTCCCAGCCATTGGGATATCGGCAAAGTATATAAACGTCTTATTCTCGGCATCGCCCGCGAAAGAGACCTGCCTGTCGTTGACGCCCTGTTTGAAGCTTACAATTCCTTTGTCAGCGACAAAATAGACGACTACAACAGCAGCTTCTACTACGATGCGCCTCAGAATATCCTGAACGCATTTCTCACCGGTGCGATCGAATAGTAGACCCACATGAATCAAAAAGCTCACATACCTTCTGCCGGAGACAACCGTCCCCGGCAGAACCTTTTTACCAGATCCTGTGACATTCCTCACTCTTCCCGCAGTCTTTCCACAATACTCTTCTTCCGCAGCTGTCTGTAGCAGATCACGGGCGCTGCTGCCGCCACCAGCACAAGCACTGGCATCATGATCAGAAATGACCTGATCTGGAACCGATACTCGAAGAACAGCAGCACGTTATTCAAGGCCCGCAGCGTCAGCCAGGAAAACAGGCTTCCCAGAAGAAGGCTGATGCCGCCGGAGATCGCGATATAACTGATGCCCTCGCAGACCAGCGTTTTCAACAGCTGGTCATTGGTCATGCCGATACTCTGCAGCATGGCAAACTCCCGCTTCCTGGAAATGATCTGTGTCAGGATGGCATTGATAAAGTTCAGGATCCCGATCAGCGCGATCACCCCGGAAAGAGCAATCCCGATCGTTGCGATCACATTTATCATATTTTTAAATTCTTTCTGCAGCACTTCCTTCGTCAGATACCCCATCTCCGGATGCTGATCCGTATAGGCTTTGACCGCCGCTTCAAACGCCCTGCGCGCTTCCTCTTCTATCTGATAGGATACGGCAAAGCAGCTTGTGAAATCTGAAGCGTCGTATCTTCCATACCACCCGTCTCCCGCCGCATCCGGCTCCTCAATCCCAAGTTCCGTTAACGGAAGGATCAGGTCACAGGTATTACCCGCATACCTGTGCAGCCCCAGACTGGACGGAATCTCAACGATGGCCATCACCTCATATTCCTTCTGGGCGAGATCTTCATACACAAAGTCTACGATCTCCCCTGCCGAATCGGTAATCTCACGTGCCACCGAATCTTCTGTCGCCCACTCCACCGTCACCTTATCGCCCGGATGATACAGATGTTCTTCCGGCGAAAGAAAGTCGCCTCCGAGAAACTGCGTCAACAGCACATAATCCCCCGTCCGGAATTTATCCGCATCGAACGTCCCGTCCAGAACCTGAATGTTGGCAAGCAGCGCCTCACTGTAACCATAACAAAAGCCATTCATCGAGCGTTCCCCCTGCAGCATCCGATTCAGATTATCCGTCTCGTGAATATTCTGCCTCAGGCGGCCTGCTGCCTGCAGGTTCTGCAGCTGCTCCAGTGCCTTGCTGTCAATCTGCAGCCAAGTAGAGAAACGGGTCCACATTTCCTGCCGTCCCTCAATGCCCACCTGTCCGTCAGCCAGCCGCAACAATTCCGGTGCAATCTTCACACCGCTACCGGAGGTTGCTCCCGTGATATCGCTGCTGCCCAGCAGGAAATCACCCGCGATCCGTTGCTCGATAAAGCGGTCGATGCGGAAACTACCCACAGCCGTCATGACCACCATCAGCAGAATGATACTTAAAGAGATCGCCATAACGACGACCGCCGTAGTGCGCCTGCTTCTCCCCAGATTGGAAAGCGCCATGGATAAGGCGCTGAACCGGCCGCCTTTTTTCTTCCTGGACCTTTTCTTCTTTTTCAAAGATCCTCTGTCAGATGCGCCTTCCTGCGTATACCTGACCGCCTCGATAGGAGAGACGCTTCCCGCGATCCTGCCCGGCTTCCGGCTGCTCAGGTAAACGGTAAAAGCGGAAAATCCGGCGCCGCATAACAGGATCCAGGGCTGAAACTGCAAAGCTACCTTCATGCCGTCATAATCCGAAAAGCTGAGCATAAAGGGCAGCAAAAGTGCTCCGATCCCGTAGCCGGCTGCCAGACCGAGGGGAATACCCACCGCAGAAAGCATAAGCGCCTGCCGCCTGACCAGACGGCGAATCTGACTCTTCGTCGTACCGATCGTTTTTAACAGCCCGTAAAACCGGATATCGCTGATCACGGATATCTGAAAAATATTGTAGATGATCAGATACCCCGTAACCAATATGACCGCCACCACGCTGATCAGGATCAAAACCGTCATCGGATCCGCCGCCTCCAGACGGCTGCTCATATAAGCCCAGTTCACGCCGTAAGACAACTCCGTATCCGGATCATAACCGGCGTTCCTGATCACAGCCTCTATCTTTTCTTCCAGATTGCTCACATCATCAAAGAAGAGATTGCCCGCCAGCAGGCCTACACCCTTATCTTCCGGATGCTCCTTTCCCCAGTTCTGAAAATCTTCGTCTGTGAGAGTGCCCCGCAGTCCTGTCCAGTAGCGCTCCGACAGGAAAATTTCACTGGCATGACCGACCCCATCCCCCTGGTACCAGCCGCAGACCTCAAATTCCTCCTCGATCATCTCTCCCATAAACCGAAACCGCAGCGGAATCTTCTGCCCCAGCTCACAGGGCAGCCCCAGTTCCTCCAGAACAAAGGTATCCACAACGATCTCCTGCTCCGCTTCCGGCAGACGTCCTTCTGCCAGTGTGATAAACATATCCGCCAGTGTATCTGCCTCCGGCAGATAGCGGATTTCCGTCTTTCGCTTCACGAAATTATCTGCCGCGCCGATAAAAATGTTATAACTGCTCTTCTTCACAAGCGGATCCGCGATGACCTTCTCATACTGTTCCCTCGTCGCCGCCTTCAGCCCGGCGTGAAACTTTCCGCCGACCTCCCGCATGGTATGCTCCTGTGCCACCTGCATGGCCCCGCCGACCAGAGAAAAAGTCGCCGTAAAGAGGATACCCGTCAGGACGATCGCCAGCACCGCAAAGAGATTCCGCATACGATTATTTCTCAGGCTGCGGTTCGACAGCCTGCGGATGGATGCACCGTTGTTGTTTCTCATGAGCGCACCTCCCCGTCTCCTCCGGCAGATGCCGGTTTCTTCGCATTCATCATAGAGGCTGCTTTCCCGGAAGCATTCCGCTCTGCAGGCTGCTCAGAACGGTTCGCCCGGTTATTTCCCGAATGGTCCTCCACGATACGTCCGTCCTCGATATGGATCACCCTGTCGCAAAGCTGGGCCAGCGCCTCATTGTGCGTGATCATCACGATCGTCTGGTGAAACTGTTCTCCCGTCAGCTTCAAAAGCCCCAGCACTTCCTGTGTTGTCCTGCTGTCCAGATTACCGGTGGGTTCGTCGGCCAGGATGATGGCCGGCTTCGTCACCAGCGCTCTCGCGATGGCCACCCGCTGCTGCTGTCCGCCCGACAGCTGTCCCGGCAGATTATCGAGCTTATTCTCCAGGCCAAGCGTGTGGACGATATCCTTCACAAACCCTTCGTCCACGCTGCGCCCGTCCAGCTCCAGCGGCAGCACGATATTCTCATAGACACTTAAGATCGGCACCAGATTATAACTCTGGAAGATAAAGCCGATCTGCCGCCTGCGGAATATGGTCAGCTCGTTCTCATTCAACTCGAAGATCTTCTTCCCTGCTACCGTGACCGTACCGCCGGTGGCATAGTCCAGCCCGCCCAGCATGTGCAGCAGCGTGGATTTCCCGGAACCGGAAGTGCCCACCACCGCCGCAAATTCTCCTTCCTCGATGGACAGATTGACGCCGTCCAGGGCCTTCACCTGAATATCGCCATTGCCATAATACTTCTTTAAGTCGCTGGTTTCCAATATTTTCATGTAATTCCTTTCCTCCTTATCGTCTTACCTCCAACTTATCGTGTTGTCTGAAAGAATCGTTCCTGTATTATAAGTTTTACAATTCTATTCTATCAGACCTTTCTTACAGCACCCTGACAGAACGAAGGAAAGGATGTGACAATTTTGTCAGAATAAAATAGACTCAACCGTCTTTGATGATCCGGCTTCAACCGCCGGATTTCATGATAGCAAACAATCCCGTGATATGATAAAATCAAAGATAAAGATGCAGACCGGAAACGACCACCCCAATAAAAGGAAGTGAAAGAAATGGCAGTTTATATTAATTCAAATACAGCATACAAAGATTTTCAAATGCTCAGCAGTGATAAATTTTTTGTGGACAAATCCCTGATCATCGATAAGGTGAATGAACGGATCCACACAAAGAACCGCTGTCTGTGTATCACAAAGCCCCGCCGTTTCGGCAAGACATCGGTACTGAATATGCTGGGCGCCTACTACGGAAAATCTTATCCGTCATCGGCCATCTTCGACCGGCTCAAGATCAGCCATTGCAAAAGTTATACGGTTCATCTGAATCAATATAACATCATTATCCTGAATATGAACTGCCTTCCCGATAACGGTAATTCTTACAGCGATTATACAGCGCTGATCAAGGGAACGATCGAAGACGATATTGAAGCGCTTTATCCGGAGTTGAAACGCGCCTCTTTTCGCAGCCTTCCCGATCTGCTTACCGCCACGAAGGACGAGTTCATCTTCTTTATTGACGAATGGGATTATATTTTCAGTCACGATCTGTACCGGGAGAATCACAGTGATTTCCTTGAATTCTTAAGATACCTGCTCAAAGACAGACCTTATGTGGCGCTGGCCTATATGACAGGCGTTCTGCCCATTAAAAAATACAGTACCGGTTCTGCTCTGAATATGTTTGACGAATATACCATGCTCAACGACTCCCTTTTTGACGAATACTTTGGATTCACAGAAGAGGAGGCCGCTGCGCTGTGCACCAGACAGTCGAATCTGTCACTGCAGGAAATCGCAGAATGGTACAACGGCTATCTCGCCGACGACGGCCGGAAATTATATAATCCCCGTTCCGTCATTCTGGCTTTGATCAACGGCAAATGCCGCAGTTACTGGACGAAGACCGGCAAACTGGATGAAGTCCTTTTCTTTCTGAAATATAACATCGGTGACGTTCGGGATGACGTGATAAAAATGGTCAATCATATCCCTGTCCGTCTCGAAATACTGAATGAATATACCGCCGGACAAAAATCCCCTTCCAACCGGGAAGAAATCTACGCCGCTATGATCATCTACGGACTTCTGTCTTACCACGACGGAGAACTGCGCATTCCAAACAAAGAATTAATGCTGGAGTTCCAGAAAGCACTGAAAGACGATGACTTCGGCGCTGTTGCAAAGCTCGTCAGGAATTCCGATGAAGTACTCAATGCCACACTGGATCAGCGAGCGGACATCGTTGTGGCATACCTGCACGACATTCACAACAGCGAGATTCCCATACTGAAGTACAACGATGAAAACAGCCTGGCCTGTGTCGTAACACTTGCCTATCTCTCTGCAAGAAATAAATACCGGATCGAGCGGGAAGAAAAAAGCGGCAAAGGATTTGCAGATTTTATCTTTTATCCCCGAAAAAGCCATCTGCCGGGAATCATTCTGGAATTAAAGGCCGACGGTACACCGGAAGAAGCAATCCGGCAGATAAGAGACAAAGAATACCACGAAAAACTCAAAAAAGTATCCGTCGAAAAAATCGTGATAGCGGGCATATGTTACGACAGAGCGTCGAAAGAACATCGATGCAGGATTGAGATTTTATAACAGGCTCCCTATAAAAAAACCGCAGGGCTCATGCATTCAACAAAAACATCGAAAAGCGGCTCCCCTGCCCCACTCTGGACGCCACCGTGATATACCCTTTCTCCTGCTGTACGATCAGCTGCGCCAGATAAAGCCCCAGCCCGCTGCCCTCCTGCTGTTCCACCGTCCCGCTCCGGTAGAAACGCTTAAAGATCAGGTTATATTCCTTCTCAGAAATACCGATCCCCTCATCGGCGATGGTGATCTTCGTATACAGATCCAGCCTCGTCACACTCACGTGGATGCTGCTGTGCCGGGGCGAATATTTGATGGCATTTTCCAGAATATTGGCCAGTGCTTCCGCAGTCCATTTCGGATTGTGGATCAGGTTAAAGTCCTGAAATTCCTCCACCGCCAGTGCAATGTCCTTCGCCGCCGCCTGCCCGTAGACATGCCCCAGAGAGCGTGCGATCGTCTCCTTGATCCCTGCTGCCTCCACAGGAAACCGGATCATCCCGTTTTCCAGCCGGGAAGCCTTCAAGAGACTGGCCATCAGCCACTGCATCTTATCCGCCTGACTTTTCACATGCAGCAGAAATTCCCGTCGTTTGTCTCCGTCCCCGCCGATCGCCGGATCCTGCAGAAGCTCCGTATCCATGACGATATTTGCCAGCGGTGTTTTCAGCTGATGGGACAGATCAGAGAGCAATTCCATGATCTGATCCTTCTCCCCCACCGCCTGCTCTTCCCGAAATCGGGCGTCCGTTACAATACGCCGCAGCTGACTGACGATCCTGGATTCCCTTGTCTCCTGAATATCCACATCAACCGGCATGTCACGTCTCTCACCGTCCGGACTGCTCCGCTGAAAACTGTCCAGAATCCGGTCCATCTTCCGCCACTGCAGCAAAAACCAGGCCGTACCCACAGCAAACGCCGTCAGGCACAGCCCAAGACAGACCGCCAGGATCCAGATTACTGTCTGCCCTGCCGTCCCCATCACGCCTTCTCCTCCCACAGATAGCCAATGCCCTGAATGGTGCGGATATGATCGCCGCCCAGTTTCCTGCGCAGGCGGCTGATATTGACAGACAGCGTATTCTCTTCCACATAATTTCCGTCCACATCCCACACCCGCTGCAGGATCTGCTCCTTTAACAGCGCCCGGTTCTTATTCTCCAGAAAAAACTGCAGCAGCCGGAATTCCGTCATACTCAGGTCCAGCTCTTCTCCCTGGCTAAAGGCACGGAACGTCCGCAGATCCAGCGTCACATCCCCGGACGTGATCGTCGTCTGCGCCGCCTCGTTCCGCTCACCCTTCCTGCGCAGGATATTCTGCAGCCTGATCTTTAAGACGGAGACCGAGAAAGGCTTCGTGATATAGTCGTCCGCCCCGCTCGTCAGCCCCATGATTTCATCCGTCTCCAGATCCCGCGCCGTCAGCATCAGAATTACCGTCTCTCCTTCTGTGCCGGGCCGCTGACGCACCTTCTTACAGAAGTCAAGACCGTCGCCGTCGGGCAGATTCAAGTCCAATATAACGGCATCCGGCTTTTCCTGCACAAAAAGCGCCTCTCCTTCCCGCAGCGTGCGTGCACTCACCACCGCATATCCCTCCTGCTCCATCGCAAAGGATATGCCACGGTTTAAACCGGTATCGTCTTCTATGATCAACAGCTTCATCCACAAACCTCCTGCATTACTCTCTCTTCTGCAGTTCCATCCGTAAACCTCCTGCATCACTCTCTCTTCTGCAGTTCCTGCACAGGCGTCCCATCTCCCCATCTGTTGACACAGGCCGCCTTATCCTATACCGCATGAACCGCTAAGCTGAAAACTGCTGCCCGTCCCTATAAAGCGGCAAATGCCTGTTCCAGGTCCGCGATCAGATTCTCCTCCCCTTCCAGGCCGCAATGAATCCTGATCAGATTCTGTGCCCCACCAAGCCATGCCGTTTCCTCCTCGGACGCTCTCGCAAACGGCATGGTCACAAGGCTCTCGAAGCCGCCCCAGCTTACCCCGATCTTAAAGATGCGAAGGGCCTGACAAAACGCCTTCGTCTGCTCCACCGAACCATCAAGTTCGAAGCTCATAAGGCCGCAGTTACCTTGCTGCTGCTTCTGCATCAGCTCATACTGCGGGAAGGAGGGCAGCCCCGGAAAATACACCTTTTTCACCCGTGGGTGTTTTTCCAGATACGCCGCCACGGCAAGAGCTGTCTTTTCATGCTGCCGCAGACGCACCTCCAGCGTGCGGATACCGCGAATGCCCAGCCAGGCTTCCATCGGTCCTAAAATACCGCCGTACAGTTCCCGCATCAGGGACAGCTTCGCAAGCAGCTCTTTATCCTTCGCCACCAGCACCCCGCCAATGATATCACTGTGGCCGCCGATATACTTGGACATGGTGTGCATAACCATGTCCGCCCCCAGATCAAGCGGATTCTGGAAGATCGGTGTGCAGTAGGTATTGTCAATATAGATCCTGGCCCGGTGCGCTCCCGCGATGGCCGCAACACCCCGGATATCCTGCAGTGTCATCATAATGGAAGAAGGGCTCTCCAGCACCACCAGATCCGTATCGTCCGTTATGGCCTCCTCAAATTCTTCCAGCCTGTCACCTTTCACGAAGGTAACCTGCATCTGGAATTGCTCTGTGCAGTGCTGCGTCAAAAAAGTTTTGAGCGGGCCGTACACATTGCGCACGCAGACGATATGGGAGCCTGTATGGCACACCGCCATCACCGCCGTAGTGGCCGCCGCCATCCCGGAGGAAAAGACGAACGCCCCCTCTCCATGCTCCAGCGCCGCGATCTTATCCTCCAGAATGCGGACGGTAGGATTCTGCACCCTTCCATAACAATATACATGCCTGTCCGTCTTGTCACTGTCATAATAGTCGTCGATGGTGGGAAACACATTCAACGAATTAAGGAAGACAGGCGGCACAATGGCATTGTAATAATGCTCATACTCCTCACCGTAGTGGGTTTCGATCAGTCTCGAATCTTTTAAATAGTGGTTTTGCTCTTTCATCACATTATTCCTTTCTCCCGCTGTAGTACACTGTTACCCGTCACGCCTGCATCTCTATGCCCGCCCGGACACCCCATGGAAAAGGGGCCCGGTTCACTGAGGGTATCCTACATAAAATTATAATCGGAACAGACGTCCACCGCAAGTATACATTGGGAGCGGATACCGCTATTCCTTTTTGTCCACTGCCTGTACTTTCACTGTCGCTTTCTTCCGGCGGTTTAACTGGAACACATCGAACCCGATCGCCGCCAGCATAATAATACCTTTCGCCACGAATTGATAATAAACATCCAAACGCGCAAGCTGCATACCGTTGGAGAGAATTGCCAGGATCAGAACACCGGCAACGACACCGGAAATCTTTCCCTCACCTCCGCGGACACTGACACCGCCCAACAACACCGCCGTAATAATCGTAAATTCCAGACCGGTTCCCATATTAGCTGTAACAGATCCCAGCCTGGCTGACAGAATGATCGCTCCCACACCGGTCATAAATCCGGCAATAGAAGCAATAAACAGCTTCATACCAAATACATTGATTCCGGCAAGTCTGGCCGCCTCCACATTACCGCCAATCGCAAACACATATCTTCCGATATAAGTCTTATTCAAAATAAAACTCACAATGATGAATAAAATAAATGCGATCAATACCGGAATCGGAATCGCTCCCAGATACCCCTGGCCGATCACCTTGAACGCCGGCGGCAGGTCACTGATCGTCTTGGACTGCGTCATAACAAACGCAAGCCCCTGAAATATAGTCGTTGTTCCTACCGTAGCCATAAACAGCTGCAGATTCAGCTTATATGCGATCAACATATTGACCAGACAGATCACGATCCCCAGAACAATAGAGATCACCACACCCAACACGGGATGTACTCCCATCTTCGTCATCAGCACCGCCACCACGACACCATTCAGCGAGATTGCATATCCTACCGAGATATCCACCTCTCCCGCCATCATGATAAAAGATATTCCCAACGCAGTGATGATAATATATGCATTCTGATTCAAAATATTGATAATATTGACCATTGAGAAAAAATTCGGAGAAATGACCGCAAAGATTGCCGAGCATACGATCAGCAGTACCCATGCCATATTATTACGCAGAAACTCTCCCACACTAAACTTTTTGTTTTCTTCCATGACTGCCCAACCTCCTATATTCCTGAAGCATATTCCAGAATCTTATTCTGTGAAAAATCTTCTTTCCGTAATTCTCCTGAAACAGTTCCTTCATGCATTACGATGATCCGGTCGCTCATACCGATCAATTCCTCCATCTCAGAAGAGATCATAATAATGGAAATCCCCTGTTCTACAAGCGTATTCATCAGCTGGTAGATTTCCTGCTTCGCCCCCACATCTATGCCTCTGGTAGGCTCATCGAAAATGATGATACTGCTGTTGGTTGCAAGCGTTTTCGCAACCACCACCTTCTGCTGATTACCGCCGCTCAAATTCTTCACATACTGCTTTAACGACGGTGTCTTTATACCAAGCTTCTTCTGAAAAGAAGCCGCCAGCTCATCAATCTGCCTGACGATCACGACCATGTTCTTAGATAACCTTCTCAGACTCATGATCGATATATTCCAGTCAATGGGAAATTCCAGAAAAGCTCCTTCATTCTTCCGGTCCTCCGGAATATACCCGATGCCTGCCGCAATCGCATCATGCGGCGTTTTGATACTGATCTCCCTGCCCTGGATACGGATCACGCCTCTGTCCATTTTGGCTGCACCATAGATTACCTTGGCAAGCTCCGTCCTGCCCGCTCCCACAAGTCCGGCAATCCCCAGGATCTCGCCCTTATTCAGTCGAAAGCTGATATCCCGGTCACCGTTTCCATACAGATGCTCAACTTCCAGAACACATTCCCCATGCTCCTTCTTACGCTCCGGATAGGATTCATTCAACTCTCTGCCGACCATCATCGTAATCAGCTCCTTCCGGGACACTTCCTTCCTGTCCTTTGTGCCGATATAGTGTCCGTCTCTCATAATACTGACACAATCCGCAATCTCAAATACCTCTTCCATTCTGTGCGAAATATAGATGATCGTCACTCCCTTTTTCTGCAGTTTCCTGATGATGCCGAACAACGTATTCACATCCGCCACCGAAATAGAGGCGCTGGGTTCATCCATAATGATCAGCTTAACATTTCTCGTCAGTGTCTTGGCAATCTCCACCAGCTGCTGCTTTCCCGGCGTCAGCTCACTGACCATAGCCTTCGTGTCAATGTCTACGCCAAACTCATCAAAAATCTCCCGCGCTTTCCTGTGCATCATCTCAAAATCAGGCATAAAGGAATTCCCCACCTTCTCGCCCAGAAAAATATTCTCCACCACCGACATCGTCGGAACCAGATTAAATTCCTGGTAAATGACGCCAATTCCTTTTTCCCTGGACAATGCCGGCGTCAAACTCGAAAACGTCTCACCCTGTATGATAATGGACCCCCGCTCCGGTTTTATGGCTCCGCTGATCGCCTTGATCATCGTTGATTTTCCGGCTCCGTTCTCTCCCATCAACGCATGGACCTGTCCCTCTTCAATCTTCAAACTGACATCGTCAAGTGCAACAACACCGGGATAGAATTTACTTATATGCTGTAATTCCAGAATTGTACCCATTCTATTATCCTCATTGTTCTTTCCATATAACAGGCGGCAGTCCAGCCTGCGGCTTCCCTGTTACATTTTCATTCCGTAAAGATACCCTTAACTACAGAAGTAGCCTGTTAACAGGCTACTTCCTCACTGCAGTAAATGCTGTTACTTTACTTTTTCAGATACTCCGCCACATTGCCTGCGTTGATATCGAAGGTAGGCTCATAGTAAACACCCAGATCATCCACCTCCACCGCACCGGTCACCGTATCAAACATGACTTTACCGAATACTACGCCGAAGGCACCGGAACCTCTGTAGGTACTCTCATCCGTAATGGACTTGTTGATGGCCTCGCATCCCGTCGAAGAATAGTCACAGCCAAATATACCGAATTGACTCTTGTCAATAGACGGCGTCCTCATGATGACCTCATCCGCCGGAAGCCCCATGAAATCCGAATATGCCAGAATACACTTTACATCAGGATGAGAAACCAGCATCATCTCTGTAAATTCCTGCGCCTTTGTGGGGATCGATGACGCTCCCGTAGCATCGTACACCTCAACGATTCTGGCCTTGGAGGTCAGCTTCTCGATCTCTTCCAGTCCCTGTTCTCTCTTAATGGCCTCTTCCGTATTGTTCAATGCCAGGATTCCCACTTCTATGCTGCCATCCTCTGCATCCGGGAACGTGGCGTCAATCCACTCGGCTGCTGCCTTCGCCGCGCTCTGCCCCAGATCGAACTGCTCTACATTGGCAACCACATCATAGTAGTCTTTTGATTCCGGAATGCAGCCGCACATGGAGATCACTACGCCCTGTTCCTTCGCCGCCTTCAGCGCGTCCAGAATGCCTGTCAGATCTACGGGAATGACACAGATTGCCTGACAGCCTGAGATCACCATGTTCTCAATCTGTTCCACCTGCTTGGCCGTAGTCTGGTCCGCCTGCGCGATCACTGTCTCCACACCGTATTCCTCTGCCGCCGACTGCAGACTGTCTGCCAAATTCGTCGTAAACTCGTTATCCATCGCCGCTACGGACAATCCGATCTTTGTCAGCTCCTCACCATTGATGGTCATAATACTCCCCGCTCCATCCGCGGCGTCCATTTCTCCCGGCTCTGCATCCTCCTCTGCCGGCACCTCACTCTCCGCCTCCTGCGCGGATTCCTCTGCCTCTGCCGGCTCTTCCTCCACGGCAGCACTCTCTTCCGTTCCCGCCGTATCAGCCGTATCAGCCGCCGGAGCAGCATTCTCCTGACCTCCGCATCCGCTCAGGATGCCCGTGAGCATACATGCCGCCAACAGTACACTAAGTATTTTCTTTTTCATGTTTATATCCATTCCTTTCGCTCCGCTCAAGGCACAAAACGCCATGA
>OFFK01000273.1_pt1 | contig 45158 bp, 28 predicted proteins | sample 1521361 | NCBI WGS metagenome assembly OFFK01 (sample SAMEA3504096, study PRJEB24116) | mouse gut metagenome | biome: mouse gut; feature: mouse-associated habitat; material: faeces | place: Denmark | collected 2011 | reverse complement strand
TGATGCAGAACGAGAATGGTATAAGTTTGTATGGGAGTTTACACCGAGTCAGGGAAGCAGAAGTTATACAAAGTATGGAGAGTTCCTTGATGGGCAGGATGGATACTGGTATGGATTCTCCAATGAAGAAAACTCTTCCGGGGATGCAACCATGCTTTGGGTAAAGATTTCCAAAACGGATTATTCCATAGAGGAAGGTTCATGGACGCTATCCAATGCCTATTTGATGGAAGTTGGGGAACGTGCAACAGATTCCAGTTATCCGGAGAGAATATGCAGATGCTGTATGCGAAACAGTTATCTGTATGTACCTGCTTATAATAAAAAGGGAATTTATAAAATCAATGTCAGCAATCCTGCGGATGTAACACTTATCGAATTTGGTTTTACGTCTGGGGGAAAGCCGCTCTGTGAATCCGGTACATGTGAATTGTATCTGACATTGATTGGGGACCTTATTATTGGTGCAGATTTTCAAATTTTGGCGGATGATACGGTCATTAAAACAAAGGGAAGTCAGAGATTGAACCATGCTGCAACACCGCTGTTTCAGTATAAGCATTTTCTTTTGGGATGGGGGCAGTTACGGAAATGAGTTCAGGATCATGTATCTGCTCACACCGTATCTTGCGACGATTAACAATTTATCCGCAGCGGTGCTAAAGACCACAGATAAGACCATGAAGATTACCTATACGCTGACGGAAGAAACAGAATAACGATTGATGAAAGGCGATTGTCCATAGTGGCAGTCGCTTTTTCTATACAAAAATTTAAAGGAGGATGTTCATTATGAAAGAATTTTGGAATGTGATTCAGATGGTGTTCACTGCGGTGGGAGGATGGCCCGGATATTTTCTGGGTGGTTATGACGGTCTCCTGTATGCACTGGTGGTGTTTATGGTGGTGGTTCCTGTAACAATACTCATATCGGTGTGGAAATGTGCGAACCGGCTTGTATTAAATACACTGGTGGTTCTACATTTACCTGTTTCGATAAGGCGACTGCAAGGGCTGTGGCAAAAAGAACTCATGAATCCGCAGTTGAATTGTTTGCCATGCTCTGCAAAGAATATGATCTGAATCCGACAGCAGATGGTGTTATCATCAGTCATGCAGAAGGTCATAAGAGAGGGATTGCCAGCAATCATGGAGATCCAGAACACCTTTGGAGACAGCTTGATATGGGGTACACAATGGATGGGTTCCGTAAGAAACAGCATATTTTGTATTTCGGATGGTAAAAACTTCTGCTATTTCTCATAAACGATATAAACTTCTATGAAATAGAATGTTGACAGAGTTTAAAAAAATGTATATAATGACTGTATAAGCGAAATTAGTCAAATGGGAGGCGTTAAAGTGCCGAAGAGCTATTCAGAGCAGGAACGGGAATATATCAGAAAGCGGCTGAAAGAAGAAGCGGCAAAATGCCTTGCGAGGTATGGCGTCCGCCGCACGACAGTCGATGAAATCGTGAAACGAGTTAATATTCCAAAAGGAACTTTCTATCTCTTTTATAAATCAAAAGAATTGCTTTTGTTTGAAGTTATTCAAGAACAGCAGGAAAATGTCAACCGCAAGCTGTATCAGACCATTTCTGGCATTGCCAGTACGGAGTTGTCAGCGGAAAAGCTGACCGATGTTATATTTGAGTTCTATAAAATGACAGAGGAAATGCTGATTTTGAAATTGATTGATGTTAATGAAGTGGAATTGCTTGTGCGTAAGCTGCCACGGGAAATTGTGGAGGAGCATTTTCGGGACGATACAGATACAATTGAAAAAATGCTTGCCCTATTTCCTGTGAAAAAAGAAGTAGATATAAAAGTTCTTAGTGCCGCATTCCACGCAATCTATTTTGCAACGCTGCATAAAGCAGAGATTGGTGAACAGTATGATGAAGCGTTGTATTCCTTGATTTATGGTATTGTGACACAAATTATTTAAAGAGTCTGGCAACCAGCCAGACTTAAAACAGCCTTTAAATTGACTATATAGAGTGATTAAGTCAAACAGTATGGAGGTAGACATGATTACAGTAGAAAATCTTTCGTTTAGTTACACGAAAAGCCCATTTATTTCTGGTATGAGTTTTTCTGTTCCAGAGGGTGAAATTTTTGGATTTTTAGGACCATCTGGGGCAGGCAAAAGCACATTGCAGAAAATCTTGATTGGAATGTTGAGAACATATCAGGGCTCCTGTCTGGTAAATGGCATTGAGTGTAAAAATCGTACAAAGAATTTTTATGAGAATATAGGGGTTGATTTTGAATTTTCAACAATGTATGAAAAGCTGACGGCAAAAGAGAACTTGCAGTTTTTCTCATCATTATACGAAAAAAAGCCACGCCCGATAGATGAACTTTTGGAAACGGTAGGTTTGGAGCAGGATGCAGATAAACGTGTAGCCGATTATTCAAAGGGCATGAAATCCCGCTTAAACTTTATAAAAGCATTGCTGCATGACCCTGTCCTGCTCTGCCTTGACGAACCGACCAGCGGGCTTGACCCCGCAAACAGCCGTATGATGAAACATATGATTTTAGAGGAAAAGGCAAAAGGGAAAACCATTCTTTTGACGACGCATAATATGCAGGACGCAGCCGAACTTTGTGACAAGGTGGCATTTATCGTAAACGGCAAAATATGCACTCTTGACAGCCCACACAATCTGATTATGTCAAAAGGAGCGGCAACCGTAACTTATACATGGGTTGAGGATGGGGAGCATAGAGCAAGCTGCCCTTTGGAACAAATATCTTCTGATGAGCGGCTGAAAAATCTGATAGCCAAAAACCGTCTGCAATCCATTCACAGCAGTGAGCCAACCTTAAATGATATTTTTATGGATGTTACGGGGAGGACGCTGTTATGAGATTGAAAAAGCTGTTTTTATTGGATATGCGCTTTCAAGCCAAATATGGTTTTTATTTTTTATATGCAGTGTTGACGGTAATCTATATAGCAGTGCTTTTTGCGCTTCCCGAAAATTGGAAAGAAAAAGCTGCCGTAATTTTAATCTTTTCTGACCCCGCATCAATGGGGCTGTTCTTCATGGGAGCGATTGTCCTTTTGGAAAAGAGCCAGCATACAACCTGTGCATTGGCAGTTTCTCCTGTTCATGCGACGGAGTATGTGATTGCTAAAGTCAGTTCATTGTCAGCCATCTCACTTGTTGTAGCAGCTATTTTAGCATTAGCCGCAGATGCGGATAATTTACACATTGTGCTTTTTGGCACGTTTATATCCAGTGTGATATTTACATTATTTGGAATAATTGTTGCAACAAAAATTACAAGCCTTAATCAGTTTATATTGTGGACTGTGCCAATCGAAGCCGTTTGCTTTGTTCCTGCAATTTTGCATTTATTTAAGATTACTCCTGCATGGTGCGGGTATTATCCTGTCAATGTTTGTGTGGATATGGTTTCAGGGCATTCTTCGTCCGCAATAGGTTTTTTGGGCGTGGTGGCAACGATGGTAATTCTATTTGTGCTTTCAAGATTTTATGTCTTGAAAATGTGGGATAGCATGGGAGGTGTAAGGCTATGAAAGCAATTAGATTGAGCTTTTTCCAAATGGCAGCAGCTATGCGGCGGGACATGATGTTGTTTGTATCTTGTTTTTCGCCAATCCTTGCAGGCTTTTTCTTTCGGTTTGCCATACCTTTAATAGAATCTGCTTTGACAGATAGCTTTCATATAGCGGCAATTATTTCTCCCTATTACAAGTTGGTTGACATCCTGTTTGCAATGCTGTCATCCACTATGTTCTGCTTTGTTTCAGCAATGATTTCTTTAGAGGAAAGGGATGAAAAAACAGCCGTCTATTTATTCATTACGCCTTTAAGAAAAACAGGTTACATAGTTGCACGGTTTGGCGTGCCTTCTGCTATTGCATTTCTTGCGACTATTATTCTGTTGCCTGTTTTTAAACTGACGCCTCTTTCTCCGCTTACCATTTTATTGCTTGCGACGGGAGGAACCTTGCAGGGCATGATTGTTGCATTGCTTGTACTGACGATTTCATCAAACAAGCTAGAGGGTATGGCAGTAACGAAGTTATCTACGCTGACTATTTTTGGCGCTGTTATCCCGTTTTTCATTACATCAGATATACAGTATGTAATATCTCCGCTACCCTCTTTTTGGATTGGAAAAGCGATTTTAGAAAATATGCCGCTTTATATGCTTCCCGCATTTGTTTTATCTGATATGTGGATTTGCTTTTTGTTTAAACGATATTTGCGTAAAATCTAGGAAGAAATAAGAGAATAAGCATCTGCTTTATGAAAGAAAAGGATTTGACATTATGAAAACAGAATGGTTGCTTTGCCCAATCTGCGGAAATAAAACAAGGTTACAGATACGGCAAGATACAGAATTGGAGAACTTTCCCCTATATTGTCCGAAATGCAAACAGGTAACATTGATTGAAGCAAAAAATCAAAAGTAATTATTATCAAAAAGCCAGACGCATAAGACGTAGAGCTGATGAAAAAGCCGCTACACGACACCACGAATGACAGGAGTGTTTTCTCCTGCTCGGATTCGCAATGCTATGCAACGGCTTTGGGATTCAAAACCTTGCTGCCATACGCCAGCCGAAAAGGGCGGCATACGTCCGGCGGCGGTCAGCCTTGCCTGTTGGCTGACATTCCATTCTTTCATCTATGTTCTTATTTAATTTTCAATCTTCCGAAATTTAATCAGATTGCTAAAAAACAGCATCTAAAACCATTACGGTTTCAGATGCTGTTTTGTTCATGCCTTTAAAATATGGCATTTATTTCTTTTTATAAGTAACTTTCTTCCCAAATCCGGCTTTTTTCGCTTTTTTCTTAAAATTATTAAATTCTTTTTTCGACATTTTCTTTGGAACTGTAACTTTACATTTTGCATTTGTTCCTTTAAAAGCGTTCTTGCCAAATTTCGGCGTTTTAAGCGTCTTAAATTTTACTGTCTTTAATTTCTTCAATTTATAGAACGCCTTGGAATTAATTTTGGTAATATTTGCCCCGATTTCCACTGTCTTTAATTTCTTTGCCTTTGTAAAAGCTTTAGAATCAATCGCGGTTACTTTAAATGCAACTCCTTCAATCTCAACAGTTGACGGAACTTTCAATGTTAATTTTTTCGTTTTTGCAACTCCAGCCACAGATACCGTCCCTTGCGTCGCATGGGAATTTGTCACTTTATAAATGAGATCCCCTTCCGTTATCTTAGCGCCGTTTGAAGGAAGCTTCGGCTGTTGAGACTGTTTCGGTTTCCATTTTGCATACAATTTCAGGTCTTTGGTTATCGCAGTTGCCGGAGAAAATTTCTTTGTGCAGGCTGCATCCGTATACCAGCCTTCAAATGTATAATTCGCTTTTGTTGGCGTCACATTTTTAATCTTAGTTCCTGAATCCACGGTTTGAGGCGTAAATTTAGTTCCTCCATTACTTTCAAATGTAACTGTAAACACCCGAATCCATTTCGCAGTCAATGTGACGTCCTGTGTAATCTTAGTAGCGGCAAAAGCAAATTTCTTGCCACTATTGTCATACCAGCCGGCAAATCTGTAACCTGTTCTTGTAGGCGCCTTTGGTTCTGTAGCCTTTCCATTCTTTTGCACTGTCTGTGGCGCTACAGCGCTTCCCTGATTGCTGTTAAACGTCACCTTAAACGGCCCGTTATTTTCCTCTTCATTTGACGTCCATTTTGCATATAATGTGATGTCTTCATTGACTTCTGCATTAAAATCGTACAGATTCTTACATTCTTTCTCTGTATGCCAGCCGCCAAATGTATATCCTTCTCTTTCTGGATCTTTTGGTTTTACTGCTTTTGCCCCATCTATAACCACCTGAGAAGCCACGCCTGAGCCTTCCATACTATTAAATGTTACGGTACGGAACGTAACCCCGCTATTCGCATCCGGTTCCCATTTCGCAAACAAATCAATATCTTTGTCTACAATTTCTTTATTAAAATCAAATTTTGTTACATAATCCGCATCCGTATACCAGCCCTTAAAAATATAATTCTCTCTTGTCGGATCTTCTGGGCGCGTCACTTTTTCACCTTCAATGACTTCCTCGGTTGTATCCCCTGATTCGCCATCCATATAATGATATGTCACGGTATATTTTTCCAGAGCCCGCCATTTCGCATATAACGTAATGTTTTGTGTAACCGCTTCATCAAAATCATAAGGCGCTGTGCATTCCTCATCTGTGTGCCAGCCGGCAAAATTCATGCCTTCCCGAATCGGATCATCTGGTTTTAACGCCTTTTCTCCACTTACAACCTCTTGGGCGGCCACTTCCGAACCTCCCTTACAGTTGAATGTAACTGTATAGAATGTAACGTCACCACTGGTATCTTTCTCCCATTTCGCATATAAAGTGGTGTTTGCAGTAATTGTGTCATTCTCAAAATCAAATGCGTCTTCCAATGCCGCATCTGAATACCAGCCGGCAAATGTATAATTAGATCTGGTCGGATCTGTAGGTTTCGTTACTTTACTGCCTTCTTGCACTTTCTGAGACTCTACCTCTGTGCCTCCATTGCTGTTAAATTCCACTGTGTATGTTTCAGGGAATTTATGAAGCACGATAATTTCATAAAGAGCCAGCTCTTTCTGCTCCCACTCCAATTTAACCGCATAAATATGCTCTTTTCCCAGAACATCAAAGGAAGAAAAGACCTTATCCAAGCTTCCTACTTCCTCCCATGTATCCTCTCCGGTACGCACAGATACTTTTGCATTACAGATGTTATTTCCGCTTTGCAGAATATTGATTTGTTTCACATTAGCCGTCCCATCAGACAGATTGTAAATCAATGTTCCGCTGCTTTGGCCATCTGGCCTAAATGCTGACGTTAAATTGCCGTCCGTTAAATTCTGCGGCTCCATTCCCCTCTGTAAAACAACGTCGCCCGTCAGTTCAAATGTCGGGTCATTCACCATAGGAAGATATTCATTGTTATTGATCTCTAATTCAGATAATTCCGCATAACGTCCGGCGTTAGGGCCTGTAAAATATAACCGGATAAATCTGGCTTTCACAGGCTGATCCAATTCTCCGCTAAAATACGCATAATTGACGTCTATCGCTCCTTCACCGGCAGTCCAGCCATTATTCACTGGAGCTGTATTACTGGCAGCGTTAGATCCATCTCCACTCACAGACGCCAAAGTCGTCCAATTCTCGCTATCTGAAGTCAGAGCCGCCTGAATTTCCGCATTTCTGGGATAATTCACCGCATTATTTGCCACCCATGCTTTTACCGAACGCAGATTCACCTCTTGCCCTAAATCATAGACAATAGAGTCTCCTTGCTGGCCCACAAAACAATATCTCGCTATTGTATTTTTGTTCCCATCAAACCAGTTTCCTGTTGTTCCTTGAGTTCTGGCATCTTGATCCGCATATCCTTCAATCTCTTTGGCCGATACAAAATGGATCGGCTGCACTTCATCTGTCGTTACGTTAAACGCAGATAAATCAAATGTAACCGCTGCATTTGTCTTATTGATCAAACGGATATAACGCGCATTGCCGTTTAGCGCACTATTCCACTCGATTTCGTTGACGGATTTTTCTAATGTAAGAGAATCCATTCCTGTACCCGAAGATTCGATACCCGATATTGCATGTATCCTATCCAGCTTTAATCCAATGTATTCATCTGGCTGTAGCGTAACATCTTCCCTCGGGTATATTTTTGCAGACTCATCTTCATATTCTACACGCCACTCAGCATCCGGATCTTCTACATTTGTATAATCCATTGCTATGCCATCTGGTTCATACACGTACTTATAAACGGAAAAATCACAAAAGATAATCCAAACATTTTCCGTCTTGTCGTTGACAAGCCGTATATATCTGGCAGAAACGCCCTTTAAGTTCACCTCATAGGTATGCGGTCCCGCCTCATTGTCTGTATGAGTCGGCAAAGCCGTCCAACTGCCTTCCTCGCCCGTTTCAGAATACTCAAAATGATACTCTTTCCATTTATCCGTTGCGCTGGCAGATCCATTTTTCACGCCGCCTACAATAGCGCGCACCCATCCTACTGGCTTTACTTCTCCTAAATCAAGCTGAAGATAATCTCCCTTAAATGTAGTGTCTTTATCTGCATTCGGTCTAGTGGGGTTATACCATACCTGACTGTTCGGATCATTATCCGTTAAATTGCTCTCCTCTCCTCCCTCTATTCCCCAATCTTCCATGCGGCTCAATGTCGCCGGATACTTTTCTCTTACCGGACCTGTCGTTTCTCCAAACTCACCATCCATATTATAAGCAATTTCCCGAATAGCCAGCCAGCGGTTAATAGCTTCTGCCCCAGACGGAATCGCTTCCGTACATCTTACCCGGAAGCCTCTTAGCTCCATTGGCTCCTCTAACTCAAACGATAAATCCCGCGTTAATGAGGACGGCTGGTTCGAAAATTCCTCCCAAGTCTTTCCGTCTACTGTATACTCTAAAACGCCTTCTGCAATAAAGTCATTTGGATTTGCCTCCCTCGAAAGGTATAGTTTAAAATTACGCACCGTGACCGGAATATTAAATGACATACCGACATAATCGCCTGTCTTCTGATTCGTCTGCCTTATAATATTAGTGGATAAATTACCATCCGTCACTGTCGCCATATCGGCATCATTTAACTTAACCTTCACGCCCCCAACCTGAAGCAGTACTTTCCTTTCGAGTTTAATATGCTCAGGGTCAACAATTTTCTTCGCTTCTTCTGAAACATATTCCAGCGCAGCCTCTACAAAAGGTATGATATAACGCCTGCCGCCTTTTGCATACTGCGGATTGCCCAATTCCAAGAACATATACGTTTTCGACCGATCATAGAGTTCCTGAGCCTTTGCAAAATACTCATAAACCACATTTTCATTTCCAGACTGAATTGCCTCAACCACCTGTATTAAATTTACGCCGGCCTCCGCTATGTCCGACAAACTTCCCGCATAAGGCGTAAGCTGTGACGCCATACGCTGATTCGTCCCATTTTTATCTGTAATATAGTATTTAATGTCATTTTTGATCGTTTCCATCGCTGTCTTTATCGTGGAAATCTCGCTGGCTGTAAGTTCGCTTCCTTCTTCTATTTTTCCTTGAACAGCCAAAAGATCGTCTTTAATGTTTAAAGACTCTTCAAACTTCGCTCCCGTATTGCTTGCCTGTTGGTCGCTCTGCGTAATCATATGCTGACAGATTCCTTTGAGTTTGTTCGACGATTCCGTCTCTATTGCCGACATATGATCGATATACTTGAAAGAATCTTCCCAAGCCTGATCGCCTTGCGCCTGCGCGTCCTCGCCCCGCCAGACATTCCAGCAAAAATCCGCTCCCGTAAACAGCCCCACTTTCGAAGGCTCAGAATCCTGCATTGGATTGAAAATAATGCCATGATACTTACTTCCATCTAAGTCCGGCTTTAAAATCGAGTTATGTCCCCCCATAACCAAACTGTCATGGGTATTGTCACTGCAGGGCCAGTTTACCCAAAGGTACGGATAACGCCCCGGCTCTTTCTTTTCATTTGTTTTCGTATAAAACCGATCTGCAAATTGCGTCGTAACGTCTCCCCAGATTTTTCCGCCTGTCATTACAATGCGGACATTCTCCCCTACATTCGCATGCACTTCTTGAATCTTTTTCACATCTGTATCTTCGCTATTTGTCATAGAATTTGCATATGCCATAAACCCCGGACAGAATAATAGCTCTGTTTTTAAATCGGCAAATTCATCTGACGATGTCTTTTTCTCTTGCAGCCATGCCGAAATATCATTTAGAACTCTAATAAGAATTTGTGATGCGGTCTCCCAGTCCGAATGCGCATTGCCATCGTCTTCCAAAATTGCAATCTGCCTTACGCCGGCATTAATCACCTGCTCAAATTTCGCTTTCAAAGCCGCTATATCTCTGTCATAATTTTCTAAAGTAATTTTATCTGTATAAAACGGATGGAGCGCATAGACATAATAACATTTGTTTTCATTGCCCGCTTTAGCCAGATCCCGAATCTGGACTAGTGAATTTTTCTCCCCTGTCTCCGGATACAAATCACGCCACTGCGCCCTATGGTAAGGATCGTCTTTCGGCGCAAATACATACTGGTTCATCTTAATCTCGCCGCCATACTTCAAAAGATCCGCGCGATCTTCATGCGACCATGGATTCCCATAATACCCTTCGATAAATCCACGAAATTCAATTTCAGCATAATCCTTCACGGTCATTTTCCGAACGCTCTTATCCGTCTGTGACACTTGCTCTAAAATACGCTGGAGCGTCGTAACCCCACGGAACGCCGCATCGGTGTCCTGCCCTAAAATCACAATCTGATTATCTGAAATATTCAAGATATATTTATCAAACCGCTTCGCTGCCGCCAGTCCGTCGACTGAACCTGTAAAAAAATCTGCCGCGCCCAATGCGCTTTCATAAGAAGCGACGTCGCTTTTGCCATATATGCCTACAATCAGCTTCGTATGCGCGTTGTCCTGTGCCGTTGATTTTGACAGCCCCGCTTTCCCCAGCGCCGTCTCCGTCTTTTTCTGGGTATAGCCGTCAATGCCTTCCCCATAAGTCACGTCTACCTGTTCCGTTAAGGCAACCGCGCCATTATCGTATGTAACCGCTTGTGGCGTAGGATAGATTTCATATTCGTTCTCTCCTTCAGCCACTCCTGCCGAAACCGGCGCGCAGAGCTGCAACAGCATGGCAAACACGCTTATGAAACATACAATGGATCTCTTTGTTCTGCTTCGTTTCATTCACTTTTCCTCCTTTTTTATTGAAAATGCCCATTTAAAATAAGTAAAAACCTTATTTCACGAACAAATTATATAAAGAAAGTATAGCAAATAAAATATTTTCCGTCAATGTGTAATAAGCAACAGAAAAATATTTTTTGAACATATCTATATTTTTCTTTTTATTTACAACAAATAAAAAAAATTACAAAAAATAGGCAGATTCTTTAATTTTTTCTAAAGAATCTGCGCATTTTTTTACAGAATGGCAAACAAGGCGGCATGGTATGCCAAAAACGCGGCCAGCCACGCAATCACGCATTGCAGGATAACGACGGCCGCCGCTTCCCGTCTGCTCCCCATTTCGCGCCGGATAGATGCGACGGCGGCAATGCACGGCGTATATAAGAGCGTAAAAATTAAAAAGCTGATTGCGGACGCTGTCGTAAATAAACCGGAAAGCGCTTCCGGCAAACCGGACATTTTCGCGCCAAGCAGTACGCCCATGGTGCTTACTACCGCTTCTTTCGCAGTAAATCCCGTAAGCAGGGAAGTTGAAATCCGCCAGTCCCCAAATCCAAGCGGCGAAAAAATTGGCGCAATCCATTTGCCGACTAAAGCCAAAAGGCTGTCTGCGCTGTCCGACACGACATTACATCTTACGTCAAATGTCTGTAAAAACCAAATAAGCAGCGTAGCAAGAAAAATAATGGTAAACGCCCTCTGGACAAAATCCCTGGCTTTATCCCACATTAAAAGCAGCACGCTTTTGACAGACGGCAGCCTGTAATTGGGCAGTTCCATCACAAACGGTATGGAATTGCCCTTAAACGCAGTGCGGTTTAAGATCAGGGAGAACAAAATGCCGGAAATGATTCCTGCCATGTATAGCAGAATCATGACAAGAGCCGCATGATTTGGAAAGAACGCAGATGTAAATACGGCATAAATCGGTATTTTAGCCGAACAACTGATAAAGGGCGTAAGCAGGATCGTCATTTTCCGGTCACGTTCCGACGCAAGCGTCCGGCTTGCCATAACTGCCGGAACCGTACATCCAAAACCGATTAACATAGGCACGAAGCTTTTGCCGGACAAACCGATTTTCCGAAGCGGCTTATCCATAACAAACGCAATCCTCGCCATATAGCCGGAATCCTCTAAAATAGACAAAAAGAAAAAGAGAGAGACAATAATGGGAAGAAAGCTTAAAACGCTCCCTACGCCCGAAAAAATGCCGTCAATAATTAAACTCTGCATAACGGGATTGATCCCATATGCGGTAAGGGCGCGGTCCACAGCCAAAGCAAGCATATCTATGCCGGCTCCAAGCCAGTCACTGAGCGCGGCGCCAATGACATGGAATGTCAAATAAAAAATTAAAAACATGATGCACAAAAACACTGGGATTGCCAGATACTTGTTTGTCAGCACATTGTCTATTTTTACGCTTCTGATATGCTCTTTGCTTTCCTGACATCGGATCACAGTCTTATCACAGACTTTTTCGATAAACGCATACCGCATATCCGCTAATGCGGCATTGCGGTCCATGCAGTGATCCGCTTCCATCTCCTCTATGCTGCGCTGCATCATGTCAATTTCATTCTGGCTTAATTTCAGGCGGCTTATCATTTCCCCGTCGCCTTCGACAATCTTTGTAGCGGCAAAACGCGGCGAAATGCCGATGTTTTGCGCATGGTCTTCCACCTGATGGGAAACGGCGTGGATACAGCGGTGCACAGCGCCTTTCTCACAAAAATCCTTTACTTTCGGCGTTTGCTTTTTCTCCGCTTCGTTTACTATGGCGGCAATTAAATCCTCGATTCCTTCATCTTTTGCGGCGCTAATCGGAATCACCGGGACGCCTAACTGCGCCGACATATTTTTCACGTCAATCGAACCGCCGTTTTCACGCACTTCGTCCATCATATTTAAGGCAAGCGCCATCGGAATGCCCATTTCTAAAAGCTGCAAAGTCAAATAAAGATTCCGCTCAATATTTGTCGCATCCACGATATTAATTATGCCATCCGGTTTTTCATTTAACAAAAAATCCCTTGTAACAATTTCTTCGCTTGTATAAGGGCGCAGGGAATATATGCCCGGCAAATCGACCACCTGACTATCTGCCGCCGTCCGGATCTGTCCCATTTTCTGGTCTACCGTTACCCCCGGAAAATTCCCGACATGCTGGTTTGCGCCTGTAAGCTGGTTAAACAGCGTCGTCTTTCCGCAGTTCTGGTTTCCCACTAGCGCAAAAATCATAAAGCCGCCTCCATTAAAATTTCTATTTTTTCCGCTTCTTCTTTTCGGATCGTAAGTTCATATCCACGAAGCCTGATTTCCATTGGATCTCCCATTGGCGCAGTCTTTCTGACAGACACGCGCGTTTTCGGGATCAGCCCCATGTCTAACAGCCGAAGACGCAGCGCCCCTTCGCCTCCGACTGACGTAATCACCGCCTCTTTCCCAATCGGTAATTGATCTAAGGTCACTGTTCCTTCTCCTTTCCGTCCTGCTCCGTTTGCTCCTTTATATACGCTTCCATAATATCAGCCGCAAGAGCCACCATATCAGGGCATGGCCGCTTTTTATAGTATTCTTCCGTCCGTTCGCTGGGCGTTGGGGAATGGTCTTTCCCATCAAGCCCCAAAAGCTCACGGCAGACTATGCTTCCTGTCTCATCTTTGTACCGCAACGCAAGCGTCTGGATTCTCTCATAGAGTTCTTTTTTTGCTTTCACGTCCTTTGGGCCACTGTAGCCATACAGGGCGCCCGCCACAAGAAACATTCCGCTGACTGCGCCACAGACCTCCCTTAGCCTTCCCATGCCGCCGCCAAAAGGGGACGCCAGTTTCACCGCCGTCTCAAAATCCAATCCGGTTTCTTCTGCAAATGCCCCCGCAACGGACTGCGTACAGTTATACCCCTGTAAAAATAATTCTCTCGCCTGTTCTCCTTTTCCCATGCCTGCTTTCCTCCTATCCTGTTTTCAAACGATCTATGGAATCAATAATCTGGCGGATTTCCTGTGTGTCTACCTTTTCTTTTTTCAAAAGCCGGTCCACTTCCGCCCGCTTGCTCCTGATACTGTCCGCATTATATTCAATACGGGAACGCAGTTTCTGGCGCCGCACGATTAAATTATGCTTTACTTCCACCATTTCTTTTTTATCCACTAATGCGGAAGACTGGTTCACCCAGACATTGGCGTCGTAAAGGCGGTAGCGTTTTAAAAGACGCACTAGTTTCGTATTATAATAATCCAAGTCTTCATTTGCCTGCTGGAATTTTTCCCGCTCTTTCAATTCGTTTAAATACTGTTCCCAGATATAGTTAAATTCGTAGGCATTTTTTACATGGAACTTCTCTCTCGCGTAATCCACTGCATTCGTGACATTGACATACCGGAATTTCACCTTGTTTAACAGAATAATCGCGCGGTTCATATTCGCTTCCGACTGCCGGATTTCCGTCTGGTTCGCCGTCATTTTAAGAAACACGCCAAATGAGCCGATGGCGGCAAGCAGGATTAGCCCCATATAAGCGTAAGTCGCGTCAAAGGAAAACGCCGTCTGTAACAGAAACAAAATTGCCATGCCCACCGTAAACAGCCCCAATACGGCAACGGAAAGCTTCCGCAGTATTTTCTGCTGGCGGCCTAATTCCAGCATATTATAATACCACTCGTTTTTTTCGCCCTCCAAATAGTTCATATCCCGCTTTACGGTATTTTGGTAGGCTTCGTTGGACTTTAAACGGTTGATGGCGTCCGGTATCACGTCTTCCTCCTGCTGCATCTGCACAAACTGCACATCGGAAATCCGCTTTTCAGAATTGTGGTAATCGTCCCGCATACGGTTTAAATTCTGTACATTTTCCGCCGCGGAACGGACTTCCGCAAAATCTTCCGGCGGCAATTCCTCAATCATCTGAATATCTTTCAGGTAATCCGTCACAATGCGGTATTCTGATTTTTCTTCTTCTAATTCTTTCCCTGCTTCAATAATCTGCTCACAGCACTGCATAATATAACTTTGCGCCTGCTTGCTGTCCATAAAACGTTCCGGTATGTTTTCCGCATTGGGCTCCTGAAGCGCCGCATCCCGTATTTCTTCCGCTTCCCGTTTCCTTTTCCTAAATCTGTTAAAAAATCCCATTATTTACAGCTCCTTATATATGCCTGCTTCCATTGTTCCAATTCCCCGCGCGCCGCCTGTTTCTCGCCGCCATACTCCTTTTCGCTCTGTGGAAACCTGCCTTTGGCAAAGCGTATGGCAAGCTCCTTTTGTTTGAGGGAAAGAGGGTTCTGGTTCTTTTCATAAGCGGCCTCATAGCATTTTGCCGCTTCTTCAAATAAAAACAGCCCCGCGTACGCCGTCCCAAGATTATGGTAAATATTCCCGGCAAATAAGCCCTCCGTCTCACTCCCTGCCAAAAGCTTCCGGTACTCTAACATACTGGCGCGGTAACGTTTCTTTGACAATAAACGGTCTGCGCGTATTTTCCTGCACTCAGCCTCACTTTTATTTTCAAAATCCGCCAATGCTTCCTGAATGCGGACGGTTTCTTCTTTTGTACAGTAACTGCATCCTGCCATAAGCGCGCCTATAAAATCAATCAGCCGCCCGCTGTCTTTTAATTTTTCTAATTTGCCTGCCAGCGCAGGCAGTTTCAATTCCCCGTCTATCCAGCGGATCAATTCTTCTTCCATAAAAGAAGGATCGACTAAGTCGATGTTTTGTTTTAAATAACAGCACAATTCTTCAAGCGAATAAACATTCAGCGCCATTGGCTCGATATAATACGGCGCAGACGCAAGCCCGTGGCTGCATAACAGCAATTTTCCCATGGTATCCCTCTTTTTCTTTACAGGTTTATCGTATATTCCCAAACTTTTTCAGAACACCGGACAAGTTCCCCAAATCCCAAATCCCGTATTGAAACGTTTAGTTTGTCCGCCGCCATTGGTTTTGCCGAAATCCGAAGTCTTGTCATCTTGTCTTCTCTTTCTGGAAAATCCTTTAACTCCAGCGAACGGACAACGGCTTCACTGCTTTTGGGCGGCTGGAACCAAAAATCCACGGAAGGCTTTCCGCATAAAATCACTTCATATTCATTGCCCGCTTCATACCAGTTTTCTCCCGCTAAAACTAACGGCAAAAACTCCGTCTTGCCATGATGCTCTGCTTTTAGGCTGACATTGACCATTATCTCGTTATCCCCCATATAAAGACACTGCCAGCCCACAGCTTTTGCCCCCACTGCCGCGCCGTAACACGCCCCTTTGCAAAACAGGTTTTTGCCCATAAAAACCCGTTTTCCACGGCAAAGGACGGAAAGCGACCGTTTCATCCAATCCCCGTCAAACCCATCTCCAATCAAATAGACCGCAGAAACAACCTTGCCTGTAAAAAAACTCTCTGCAATCTTTGCAAAATCTTCGTCCCTGTCTGTCAGTAAAGGCTCAAATTCTTCTTCTTCCATCGTCACAACCTGCGGCAGCGTCCGTTTGTCCCGCTTCAACCTCCAAAACCAGAGTTTTTTCGACGTATAATAGCACAGCGCAACGTCATTGGCGCATAACTCTTTCGGCTGGCTGAACGCATAGTAATAAAAACTCTCCCGATAGTCCAAAAGCATTAACCGCTTGGGCGGAAGCTTTAGCCATTCTGCAAACAGCCCAAAGAGCGTCCGAAGCTCCATGTTCATATATTCCACTGTGATTGCCAGCTTTTTTGGCCACTCGCCGCCCGATGCATAAGCTGGAAATTGAAGCAGTCTTTTTAAAAACATAAATAACAGTTCTGCCGAATCATAGATCGAGCCGTCCAGTTCCACCGGCTCTTTGGCAAGCGCCCTTCTTAACAGGCCGTCCGCATAAGAAAACCCTTCTTCTTTGGAACGCCGTTTCGCCTCCTCGCCGAAAAACCACTGCCCCGTCCCTCTCTGCCTTGCCGCGCACAAGGGAATCTGGTAAATTTCGCTTCCCGTCACCATGCTAAACGTATTCGGTTCCGACATTCCTTTCGCATAATAACTTATCATCGCATATTTATCATTTAAATCTATCCCGAGATAATTTTCCTCCATGCCATTTCTCCACTCTATTTGATAATGGTAAATTCCTGACTGACCAAATCGTCTATCCGCCTGTATTCCGCCAAACCATCGGCAAGGCCGCAAACGTCTTCTTCCGCTTCTATCGCAGTCAGCGCATTTAACCTGTCATACCGCCCCTGTGAAAATTCTTCCTGAAGATACGTTAGTTTCCCCGACGCCTTTACCATCCTTTCGCCATCGCATTCTTCCTCTATCGTATAAGACACTGTTTCCCCAAAAAACAGTATCAGCTCTTTTACAAAGAACCCTTCAAACGTCTCCGTCATTTCCTCCGCCGCTTCCCTCTGGCTGCCCTCAAACATATACCGAAGCCATACCGGATGCTTCTTTTCTGTATGATATTCAATAAAATACTTGTCATATAACTGATACATCTGTCTTAAATTTTTGCTTAAATCCCTATAAAAAGCAAAAGACACGCCTTGGAACAAAAAATCCTGTAAAAGAAGCGAAGCGTGCGCCTCCTCCTCCACAGTCAGGACAGGATGCGACGCAAATTCCTTTAACAGCGCCAGACCGCAAATCTCATGCAGTTCTTGCCCGCTTTCCCGCCATTCTTTTAACGCCTGAAAAAAACCTTCTGGCGCCTGCCTGCCATTCACAAAATTCTGATAGGAGAAATAATGAAAATACGCTTCCGCCAAACTATTGCCACACGTTTCCCGACAGCTTAAATACACATCGTTTATGCCATCAAAAAACTGCTCCGTATACAGCATCTGCGTCAAAAAACGCTCCGCATACTGGGAAATGTCCACTCCCGCTTCGTTAGCGGCAAGATAAACTTCTGTCATACGGCTTACGGAACTTTTATAATAACTGCACAGATACTTAAGAATTGCCTCATCTGCATATCCTTTTATGCAGACGCCCGCGCAGGAGAGCAAAAGAGCCTGATCTTTTTCAAACGCGCATGTTTGAATCCGATAACTGAGTAACTGCGCTCTTTCCTCCACGCCCAATAGATCGGCGCCATATTCTCCTGCAATCCGGCTGGCCTGTCCATAGAGCTTATGCAGAATGCAGAAATTTAAAATCTCCTTTCTGTCGTCTTCCTGCAAGAAAGAAACGTCTGTCTGCTTTAAGGCAAATTCCATTTCCCCGTCTAATGAAAGTTCATGCAAAAGCCTCATAAGCTTTGGCAAAAGAAGCGCTTTATACCTGCCGTCTGTTTTCGGGCTGTAAAGCACAGCCTGAAAATACCGCAAGTCTTTTTCTTCAAACACTTCTTGTCCCTTCCGGCTGGAAAAATAATAAAACAGGCATGGCAGCTTTAACATGGGGCTTTGCATACTGATACGCAGATATTTCCCCGCATTCATAAGCCGTTCTAACTGATATGGAATGCTGCCGCTTAAGCGGTTCCCATAACAGTCCTCAATAAAAATGCAGTAATCATTTGAGTAAAGCGGAAAATACGCGGCGCCATTGATAAGCGGCGCTTCCGTCGGCTCTACAAGCTGGTTCTGCAAAATAACGACGCGTCTTGCGTCCGGATCGAAACAGGTAAGCCTGTGCGCAAACAGCACGTCAGACAACGCATCCGCCATCTGCGGCGGATACTTGCCGCTTGAGAGCGTTTCTTCATAAATAACCGCCAAATTGTCATCAATCCGCCCTTTCGCCATCTGCTCATACGCAAACCGCTCCATAGCGGGGACATGCTGTTCAAACAACTGCGGCTTTTGGTTCTTTTCCGCAATCAGGTTGACGTATAAAACTGTTTTCTGCCTGCTGCCAAGCTGGTTATTATATTTAAAATACATTTGGATAATCTGCGGGATTTCCTGTATGCCCCGCAGATCCATGGAAAGCAGATACGCTTCATACAACCCTGTAATCCGAAGCTTTTCTTCTATTCCAAGCGCATACCATGGAAAATAACGGGCGCCGTATTTCTGGTTTTTAATCAGATAGCCGCAGATGACAGAAAGCGAGCGGTTGTCAGAAAGCATCTCATAACACGCTTCTAAAACCAAAAACGCAAGCCTGTGAAACGGCGTCCGGTCTGAGAACACAGCGACGGTCTGCTCCGCCACCGCTTTCGTCAATGCGCCATGCTTAAGCGCAAAATATAAAATTTTCTGCTCAAATCCGCCAAAATGGCTTAAAAGATATGGCTCCTGACGGTACAAACTGTACGCTTCCACATAAAAAAGCGGGCTGTTGGCGCCGTCATAAATCCGCTTTTCAATCGCTTTTAGCTTCCGACGGCTGTTTTTCGCGTAATCTTCCCGCAAAAACAAAAGGCACCAAAACAAAATCGGGTTTTCCTCATGTTCCAAATAGATCCGTTTGATTTCTTCTTCCAGACGGCTGATATAAAGCTCCTCATGCTCCATCAACGCGCAGATATACAGATAATATCCCCATTGCGGGCTTCTCTGGTCTTTGCGCATGCGTTTAAATTCTTTTAAGATCCATTCGCTATCCTGCCTCTGCCCGTTAGTAAAAAGCGCCTGAGCCTTCATCAAACGGTACCACTGGTTATCCGGCTCAATTTCAAGCAGCTTATCCGCCGTCTCACAAGTAAGGATCGTCCATTTCCCCGTAACAATTTTCTTTAACCGGTAATCCACATAATCCGACAGAAGTTTTGCATTTAGCCTTCTGATTTGGACAGCCTTTGAAAATTCCGTTTCTTCACTCTCCCGAAGGGAAGCGCAGACAGTAACCACAATTTCCTTGCTCTTTTGTTTTATGTAAATCCTGCCAAAATTCTTCCCGCCATGCATCCGTTTTGGATTTATGTAAAAACTAAATTCCGCTTCGCTTCCCAAAAAATCTTCTGACGTCATATGCTTTTTTTCGATTTCTATAAATTCTGCATCCGACGAAACATACGCCTCGACGTATCCCCATGCCCCTTTCGTTAAAAGAATATCCAGCCGGATACGGTCCGTAATGCCATAATAATAAAACTCCGTCTGCTGCGCGCTTAAAAAAACCTGTTCTTTTAATCCACAGGATAACAAAAATTCTTCCAAATTCAAATCACGCGCCGCGCCCTTAGAAAGCCCTTCATATAATAGGCGCTCCCGTTCCCCCGCCTGCCTTAAACGGCTCAAAAAATCTTTCTTGCCAAACAGGCTTTTCGCTTCTTCCCAATTCTGGCGCGCAAGATCCGCAAACTCCGGAAGGGTAAAACTGCCATCCGTAATTTTGGCGGCAAAAGAAAGGCTGTACTCTCTGCGGCTGCACAAAATGAAAAATTCACCGCTTAAAATATCCCCTTCCCTCAATCCGTCACTATGGAATCTATATGGAATTGTAACTTCTTCTCCTTCAAATTCTTCTACAAGGCATTCCATTCTGGGTTCTGATGAACAGACTGTCCCACGCACAGGAAACCGGCCTGCGCTTTTTATCACAAATTCCCCTTCTGCCTGACGCCCTTTTTGCGCCTCAAATTCGACCCTGCTGACAGAAAATTCTACATTCGACTCACACCCTGCCGTCATGCGTTCCGCCATTTCTTCCATCTGCTTACACACATTTCCTCCTGTCCGCACAATCCATGGAACTCATAGCTGTTGCTTTTTTGTCCGGAATGATTATAATAACATATGACGTTTATTATAACCCATTTACCAAACAAATTCAACCGGAGGTAATTGCATAATGTTAAAACACAAAGACCACTTTCATGGCAGTGACCTTGAAAAAATAGAACAATACTATGGCATCAAAAAAGAAACGATTGTCAGTTTTTCCGCAAATGTCAACCCGCTTGGCATTTCCCCAAACTTACGGGAAACGCTTTGCGCCCATCTTGACGCCATTACCAGCTATCCCGACCGGGAATACGCTTCCCTCCGCCGCTGTATTGCAGAATACGTCCATTCCGATATGGAAAACATCATTGTCGGCAACGGCTCCACAGAATTGATTTCACTGTTTATCCAAATCGAACACCCGAAAAAAGCCATGATTTTAGGCCCGACCTATTCGGAATATGAGCGGGAAATCTTTTTAGGCGGCGGCGCGGCCCACTACTACCCTTTAAAAGAAAAAGAGGATTTCTGTTTAAATTTACCTGATTTTATGGAAAAATTAAATGAAAGCATCGATTTGCTGGTTATCTGCAACCCAAATAACCCGACGTCGTCGTCCATCACAAGAGCGCAGATGCGACAGATTCTTGACGTTTGCAAACAATATGACATTTTCGTCATGGTAGACGAAACTTATGTGGAATTTGCAGAAAATATGGACGAGATAACTTCTATCCCACTGACACACTACTACAACAATATTATTATCCTCCGGGGGACAGCCAAATTCTTCGCCTCCCCCGGACTTAGGCTTGGATATGCCGTGACCGGAAACCGTGATTTCCTAAAAGCCATCAACGCCAGAAAAAACCCATGGAGCATAAACTCCCTCGCCGTCATTGCCGGAGAGCTGATGTTTTCTGACGACGCCTATATAAAACAGACGAAACGTCTGATCTCCACAGAACGCGGCAAAATGTACGAAGCCTTGCAAAAAAGCCCTGACTATAAACCCTATCCGCCAAGCGCAAATTTTATTCTTACGAAAATCCTGCGTAATGACACTACTTCCGAGAATTTATTTGAACGCGCGATCCGTTCCGGCCTAATGATACGGGACTGCTCCACATTCCCATTTTTAGACCAGAAATTTATACGGTTCTGCATAATGAAACCGGAAGATAACGAGCGGCTGTTAGAATGCCTGACAAATCCATAGCTTGTCACCCGCCATACAATGCCTGTCTGGCTTCCCTGACAGCTGATTCATCTGTATAAAACAGTTCATATTCGTCTATGCCATTAAGCCCCATATGCACATTCGGATTGCGGTATGCCATGCCGCTTTCCGTTCTCCGTTTGCCGGACAAATGGAAGCTCTTGGCATGTATTTCCTCTTTTAACTGGCGGATTAACGCCGCATTGACGCCGCTTCCCACTAAAATTTCAATCTGATCTCCAGCCTGCGCAATCAGTTGTTTTAATGTTTCCCTGCCTGTATGGCAGTTATCCGCCTGCCCAGAGGTTAAAATTGTGTCAATCCCTAACGAAACCGCTTCCCGTAATGTCTGATATGGGTCTTTGCATACGTCAAACGCGCGGTGCAGCGTCATATGAATCCCATTTGCCCGTTCCCGCAGTTCTTTCATTCTTTCCAAATCTAAGGTTCCGTCTGCGCAAAGACAGCCAACAACTACGCCGTCCGCCCCAAGCGAACGGAACATTTCAATATCTTCCGAAAGCATCTGATACTCCGCTTTTGTATACAAAAAATCTCCAAACCTTGGACGGATCAAGACATGTAACGCAATGTCACAGGCTTTTCTGATTTGCTTAAACTGGCTGACGCCCGGAGTTGTGCCGCCAATCATTAAATTCGCGCAGACTTCCAGACGGTCTGCCCCTCCCTTTTGCGCAATCACCGCGGATTCTACGGAATCCACGCAGACTTCGAGTTTTTTTGCCATCTTTCCTTCTCCTCTCTAATAAAATACATGATTCCCAATTATTGTGCCTTCCACTCCTGAAGATGCGCGGCAAAAGAAAAGAAAACTTACATTTGTGTTGCCGGCAAGCGCGGCGCCTGCCGCCTGTTTACAGCTTGCGCCTGCTCCTTTTGCCAAAACCATTGCAAAACGGCCGCTTGCCACCGGAGTAAACTGGCCTCCCTGATAAATAACGCCCGACACGGTATTCGGGAAACTGCCGCTTTTCACACGGTTTACAACGACGCTTGCCACTGCAAGCTGCCCTTCATAGCTTTCCCCGCCAGCCTCGCACTCCACTAACGCCGCAAGCATGGCAAGATCACTGGCATTAGACGCCACCGCGCCGCCTCCGGAAGTCTGGGACGGACCCGCGCCGCCAGAACCGCCCCCGTCTGTTTTGTTCTGCCCGTCTGCCTTTTTTTGCTCGGCGGCCTTTTTTTGCTCGGCGGCAATCCGTTTTTGCTCTGCAGCTTTTTTTCTCGCTTCTTCCGCTTTTTTCCGCTCTAATTCTTCTTCGTAAGCTTTCATTTTTGCAATCTGCGCTTCATAGCCGCTGACTGTCTCCTGCGCATCCGAAATTTCCCCCTGCTTCGCCTGTATGCTCCCCTGCGTCTTAGTAATCAAGCCATTAACCTGCGCTTCTTTTTGCTCCATGCTTTCCTGCATGGCAAGCAGGCTCTCCTTTTCTTTTTTTAGGTTCTTTTTATGTTTCTTCACCTGTTTGCAGACCTTTTCATACTCATCCAGCATCCGTCTGTCGTACCGGTTCACTTCCTCAATATACTCCGCCTTATTGAGCAGTTCCGTCATCGAGCTGCTGCCAAACAGCGCGGCGGCAAAATCCGCATCGCCGTTTTCATATATGTACTTAATGCGAAGTTTCATGCTTTCATACTGTTTTTCTTTCGTTTCTTTCGCCTGATTTAACTCCTCTTGGGTCTGCGTAAGTTCCGCCTGCTTCGCCTGTATCTGCTGCTCTAAATCATTTATGGACGCCGACACTTCCGATAACTGCCGGTTTAATTCAAAAAGCTCCCCTTTTAAACTGTTCTCCTGCTCCTTGAGCGCGCCCACCTGTTCTTGGGCTTCTTTTTGCTTCTGCTCTAATTCATTTAATTTCTTCCCTGCCTCTTTTAGCTTGTCCCCTGTCTGGGAAGCATACGTTTCAAACGTAGAAAACAAAAGGACAGCCACAAGAATCCACGCAATTTTTTTGTTTTTCATAGCATTCCCCGATTATTTTTTATTTTCTATAGTATAACTGATTGTTTTATTTCTTTCAATATGGTATATTAAAAGAACAAGAATTTGTGAACGAAATATTTTGCAAATTAATGCCTGTGAGCAAAAGGAGTGAAAAGATGAAATGCAATTTGTAGAAATCAAAGATTTAAAACCCGGTATGCGCCTAGCAAAACCAATTTACAACAAAATGGGCGTTATGTTATACGACCGCAACAGCTTTTTAACGATGTCCGGAATCAAAAGCATTGAAAATTTCGGATTAATTGGCCTATTCACCTTAGAACCGGCGGAGCCGCTGCCTCCTATTTCCCAAGAAGACCTTGAATTTGAACAATTCCAAGTCATTTATATGTTCCGTATCAAAGAAATAATGGAACAGCTTCAACGGGGAAAAGAACCCACCGGCCTTCCGGCTTTGACTGCGGATATTTTAAAGAATTTCGGCTCTGTCGACCACAAACTAAATTTTATCCAGACATTGCGCAGTTCCGCTGATTTTGTGTACAAACACTCAATCTGCACAGCCATCTTGTCCGCCATGACTTCAAACATCATGAATTTTAATGCCGCAGAGAAAAACATTCTCGTAACCGCCGCCCTTCTCTATGATTTAGGGTACCTGTATGTGCCGAGAACTCTGTTAGAAAAAGACGAAATCACGGAAGACGATCTACATATTATTCAGGAGTGCCGCCGGAAAGGCTTCCAGCTTTTAGATCCTGAAACAAACAAGTATATGCTTCACACAGAAGTGTTAAACGTGATCCAGCAGACGCTTACCATGCTTTCCATAAAAGACCCCGCTGAATTTCGCGAGAAAAAATTCTCTAAACTTGCGCATGTGATTATGGTAACGGATAAATTTAACCAACTGACGGCTATGAACCTGCATCATGTGCCTCTTTCTGAAATGTCCGCTATCCGGTTTCTGAAAGAATCTCCGGATTTTTACCAGCCCAAAACAGTTTCGGCGCTTTCGAGTTCCATTCATATCCTGCCAAACGGCTGCAGCATTGATTTATCTAATGGGGACAAAGGCATAGTCTTAATGGAAAACTCCATGAATTTTCTGGCTCCCGTCGTGTTAAATATCCGCGACAACCAAATTTACGATCTCAGCGATCCAAAGGTAGCCGAACATCTACAGATTGCAGATATTATGAAAACTATGGATAACCGCATTGTCGTTGACGAAGAAACATTAAAACAATTTTCTTCTGATTCCAAACTTCAGAACGCACTGGCGATCTTCCGCCAGAAGTTCCGCGAAAAAAACCAAAGAATGGCAAATGCAAATCCAAAAGCGTAACCAAAAAAGCTCTGCCGCATAAAAACGTGGCAGAGCCGTTTTCATTATGACGGGAAGCAAGCCCCACAGATCAATCACTTCTTGCCCCGCTATTTGGCGCTACGCTTTTGCCCAGAAAAATATTCAATCATTTCTCTGTCATATATAGAATCGCCAAACGCCGCCACCTCCTTTTTCCGATACCCCATTTCCCTGCATATCTCCAAAATCCCCGAAAGCTTCCCCGTTCCTTTTCCTAAAATCTGCATACAGTGATCTTCCCATAATACCCGACAGGAATCCGGAAGACATAATTTCCGTATAAGCTCCACACGTTTTGCTTTTGAACACGCAATCCCTTTTTTTCCATGACGAAATGACAAAGTCGCCTTATACGCCTGCGTCCCTTTCCGGTACACATGCAAAGTATAGCCATACGCCTGCTTTTGCCCGTCTGCCCGCGTCAGCCAGCTTGTCTCAATCGGTGAAACCCTATCGAAACTCCTGCCCTCTCTGCCTCGGCCAAAAACCATGCGCCTGCCCCCGCTGGCAAACACGCCGCCGCAAATGATATGCCAGACAGGCGCCAGTTTTCTTTTTGCAATTTGCAGGGGAAGTGAGGTCGCAAGATAAATGTCACAGCGTTTTGCAAGACGGAGCAAACGTTCCCCCATCTCTTTTGAAACCGTCTGTTCCCCTTTCGGGACTAACGTCCCGTCAATATCCAAAAAAACCGCCTTTGGGAAAACAGGAATCCGAAACGCTGGATAGGGAGAAAAAAATGGAACTGTCCCATCTGTCCGGTTACAGTAGGCCAGATAACAACTGCATTCCCTGCTTTTACATTCCGTTGTCCGCTCCCCTTTGGCGCCCGAATCAAAATCCCCATATAGATTCCCAAAGCTTTGACGGGAAACGTTACAGCGGCGCAGTGTCCCGTCCGCTTCCACAAACAGACTGTCCACACATTTCCGGCAATCTGCCTTGTAATGTTTCAACTCCTGCCAAAAATATGCGTCTATTTCCATAAAAGCCGCTATTTCCGTATCTGTATAAGGGCGTTTTTGCCCGTCCATCTTATTGATCCAAAGATATGCAAAATCCGGCAAAAGCCCTCGCAGCCGGCGGATTTGTTCCAGATTTTCGGGAACGCCTACGGCTCCGGCGCAAAATAAAACCTGCTCATCTTGAAGCAGGCCGCACTGTTTTGCAAACTGTTCCACAGAAGTCATTTCCGGATGGAACGTTCCCCACAGACGGAGCTTTTCAATCACTCCCCCATGGTCTTTATAAACGGAAAGCATTTCCTTTACAGGGAAGCTAAAATTACTCTGCGCCCCTACTGCATCTATCTGCCCGCTTTGGCTTAATGCCGCAAGCCCCTCCCAGTAATATGGATAAATCAGCGCCTCGCCATAGGGGACAACCAAAACGGCTCCACCGCATTGGTTTAAACACATCTGTCCTGTAAAACGGAGAAACGCTTCTTTGTCCTTTAAAAGACTCTGTTTGCAAAATCTCCCTTTTGAAAAAGGACAGTAACTACAGGAATAATTGCAAAATTTCAAACTTCCCCGGTAATACCATTGCCGCTTCATCTTTCCCTCCTATCCTCTGGCAAGCCGCATTTTGGCTGATTTACGATTTCATCTTCTCTCTTACCTCATCGGAAATCAACATAGGCCCTAAATAATCGGATAAGGCAAATCCAAGTTCCGTCAGGGAAAGAAATTCCTCTCCCATTTTGGCATATCCCTCTTTGATCCAATCCAAAACCAAGGGAAATTCTCCTTCCACCTCACTTCCAAACCGCATTCTATAATCCTTACGGCAGACGCCACGCCCAAATAGGATATGCCGGATCACATATCTGCGCTTCACTTCTTCTTGGGATAACCGATACCCATGGGTCACTTCAAGATAATCGCTTTGCTCCAGATAATTTTGCAAAATATCCTGACATTGTTTTGGCCTGACTGCATAAGGCGCGCTAAAGTGAAGATTCCCGATATAACTTCTGCCGCCACAGCCTACGGAGACCGTGTTTCCAAACCCACATAACGAGACCGGAATTTCCCCTATGCCTTTCTTTTGCTTCTCTTTCACAAAACGGCGCATGGAATATGGACGGTATCCCGCATCCTTTAGAATGCCTCGCGCAAAGCAGTACAATTCAAACGTGTTTCCTGAGCGTATTACACCCTCGTAAAAAAGCTGCGTCTGCGGTTTGACATAAAGTGGATATAAAAACAGCTCATCTGGCTCATATGCAAACGCCTGACACAGAGAATGCTCTAAACTTTCTTTTGTCTGCCCGGGAATCCCGTATATCATATCTATGTTTACGCATTCAAATTCCATGGAGCGGATACAATTCAGCGCGGTTTTCACTGACTCTGCCGTATGGAACCGATGCAAAAAAAGAAGCTCCTGATCCTGAAAGCTTTGCGCGCCTATGCTAATCCGGTTTACGCCCTCCTCCTTCAAAATAAAAAGTTTTTCTTCCGTCGTCTGGTTCGGGGAAGTTTCCGCCACAACCGCCTGTTTTTTTGGTTCTATCCCAAAAAAATCCCTTGCAATGGAAAACACTCTGCGTAAAAGATGTTCCGGCAGGATTAGCGGCGTTCCCCCGCCTAACGTAAAATCGGAAAACACTGCATCTTTTGGCAAAATCCCGGAAAGCTGCTCTGCATGCCTTTGCATAGCGTCTACATACGCTTCCATCTGCCTTTCGCTTTTTCCCGCAAGCGAAAACAAATTACAATACCCACATTTATACTGGCAAAAAGGGATATGGAAATACAGGCTGTTTTCCCCACGCAAAAGCGCATTGGCCTCCTGCCTTAAATCAATGCCGCAAAGCTTTTCGTACGCCAATTTATGCGGATAGCTGTACATATACTGCACATATGGATCATTCATCTTAAACCCCTCCTACAACAAAAAATGCTTATACGGAACCGTAATTACATTCGGGTGGTTCACTCCATGATACCAAACGCCATCCTCGCCATAACATGTGCCATGATCGGAACAGCAAATGACAAACGTCTTTCCTTTTTGCGAAACCGCCGCAAACAGCCTGCCTAATTGCCCGTCCACATAGCGCAGGGCCGCCGCATGAGCCGTTTTGCTGTCTTTTTTCTCCCCTTTTACATAAAAATAATTCGGGTAATGCAGCGCGGAAATATTCAAATACAGCATGATTTTCTTTTCCCCTGTCATCTGCCCTATTATTTTCGCGGCAAAGGCAATCTGGTTTTCGGCGGATTCTTTTACTTTACATCCAAACGACGGGTTCCAGTAACTGTGTTGAAAATAGGAAGGCATCACCTTTCCCACATCTGTCCTCTTGTCGAAAAAACTGACGCCGCCGATACAGTGCGTTTCATATCCCTCTAGCGCAAGCCCCTCAATCCATGTCGCGCCCAAAAACGCAAACGAACCCTCCGGCGCCTTTCTGCCCATGCCAATGTCCGCGGAGAAAAAAAGCGTCTCCCGTTTCTTCATATCCAAAATTCCTTCCTCTATGGGAAAAAAACCTGCAAACATCGCCTGATGGGATGGATATGTAAAATTGCCCGCCGCCTGACATTTCCTCCACGGCCCATATTGGTTTAAGACAGGCGTCCCCCCGTTCTGCCACTCCTCTAACGCCACGTCATATCTCAGGGAATCTATACACACAAATAAAATATGATGCGTCCCTACAATCTGATTCATGTCCACTTTCTGCATAAAATCCCCTCTCCGGCAAGCCAAATCTTTTCGCTTTTCTCAACTGTCCCGCCTACGCCGCCAGCTCTCCCCATATTTGCCATTTTAAAACAAATGCCTGATTCTATCCGAAGTTTCCTAATTTGAACTGACGTCAGATTCCGGATAAAAAACGCGTCTGCTCTTGATAAATCCTGTTTTCTCCATAAATATCCCTGTAAATGCAATCACCCTGTCCGTTTAGTTCAATCACCCGCGGCTTAAGCGTCCCTTTTTCCAACAAAAGATCAATTCCTAACATATTTACGCCGCCGTCTAAAGTTTTGGTATATGCTTCATACGCTTGTTTGCAGACCAGCCCGATCTGGCGAATGACCGTTTGATCCAGTCCAAGTTCCCTGATATTCCGCGCCTGATTGTTCAAATGCAGGTTCGTAATCGGCCCATCCGACTGACGCGCTATCATATAAGCGATATGCCCAAACTGAAATACAATCCGCAAATCGAAGGTTTTCCCATGAAAATCCGCTTTGGGATGCCACCGCTCCACCACGCACTCCAGTGAAAGCAAACGATCCAAAAGACAGCGGATTTCTTCCGGATCTTCGAGACAAACCAGTTTTTTGGTATTTATAAGCCGCCCCTGCCTAAAACGGCAGGAAGTATATAGCTTTTTGCTTTTGCCCGCCGGATGCATACGGAACGCCGCCACGCCCGCCGCGCCAGAAAAATACCGCGGCTTAACAAATGCGCTGTAACAGCGTTTTTCCCGCAAAACTTCTTCAAGCTGGAACGCCGTTTTAATTTCTTCGGGAAACATAGTTGTCACCAAAAGCCCTTGTGTCTTTAAAAAGCGGTTTGTCTCCTGTTTATCTAATAGCCTGCAAATCAATTCCGGCGGATTTAAAAACTGACAGCCCGCTTTTTCTAAATAATGGAGTTTCTTTTGATATATATCTAACTGCTCTTTCATCTGGCATAACTGGACAATCGAATAAGAGGGCGGGTCTATTTTTACCGCCGCCCCCTGAAATTCATCTAAATCAAATTGCCCTGTCAAAGAATTCCAATCCACTATGCGAAGCAAAACGCCCAAATCCTCCGCCGCTTTCCTAAAAAAAAGAGAACGCTTTGACGTTTTGTCTCCGATTAGCAAAATTGTCTTTTTTTCTTGTTTTTCCGTTTCCATCAAATCACGCTTACTCTGTCAACATAGGATAATAATAGACGTCCCCGTCAAATTCATCCGCTTCCTGCGGATCGTCCACATTGACCTCGACGCCGGAAAGCCCTTCTAACTTCTCCATCATTTCTTCCGACATAAAGTGATACTCTAATACCAGATTCTTAATATTCGGTAGCTGGGGAATCTTTTCAAGCAGCATCTGGCCGCCCTTATCCGTCAGAGAACCCTTGGACAAATCCAGTGTTGTAATCTGGTTTATGTATTTGCTGGCTAATGCCGCTTCTGCAATCTCGTCTTGCATCTCACTGTCCGTAAGCCCCAGATAGGTGAGTTTGGGAAAATTCGATTCTGCCAAAAATTCTTTAATCGTCTCAATGTCTCCATCAAAACCATAACCTTCCACTCCGATATACAACACAAGTTTTTGAAGCGCTGGAAGACTGGCTTTTTGCACCGAAGAAATCACTTTTTCTGGAAGCCCGCCGCAAATAATTTCCAAATGTTTTAAATTTTCATGCGCGATTGTCCCAAGGTTTAATTCACTGCTTCCTTTTATTACTAATTTCTCTAATTGCGGCATAGCCTCCCAAAATTTAGAATAATCCGCCTGTATAATCCACGAAACTTCGCATTCTTCATAACCCATATCCGCAAAAAACAAGCTTTTAATATGAGAAAACTTATCTTTATTTTCCACAATTCCATCTACAATTACTTGTAAGCCGTCTTCATCATCATCCCAGCATTCTCCCCACGGCCCAATCACAATTTCTTCCAAACTGGGAAACTGTGTATCTTCCATGATGTTTTTTAACAAATCCGCTGGCGTTTTCCCATTCTCATTATAATCTTCATACTCTAAAGCAAACCGTTTACTCTCATACATACCCTGCCTCCTGTCAAAATGAATGATTTCCGGCATTAACTGCCGCTTCTGCATTGGATATTAATGCCAGTTTTGGTGTTATGTTTCATATATATATTACGGTATTTAAAAAAAGTTTGCAAGAAAAACTGTCCAAAAAATATGTTCGCATTATGGTAAATCTTAAATCTGTTTACACAATAAGCATCGCATCCCCAAAGCTAAAAAACCTATATTTTTCCTCCACTGCCTTTGCATACGCATGAAGTGTATTTTCACGCCCCGCCAATGCGGAAACCAGCATTAAAAGCGTAGATTCCGGCAAATGAAAATTCGTAATCAGCCCATCTATTATTTTGAACTGATACCCCGGATAAATAAAAATATCTGTCCAGCCGCTTGCCCCAGACAGATTTCCACGCTCATCTGCCGCCGCCTCTAATGTCCTTGCGCTTGTCGTCCCTACCGATATAATGCGTCCACCCGCCTTTTTAACGCGGTTAATCTTCTTAGCCGCCATTTCGTCTATGCAAAAAAATTCCGAGTGCATATGGTGGTTTAACACATCTTTTTCTTTGACCGGACGGAATGTCCCAAGCCCTACATGAAGCGTAACTTCTGCAATTTCCACGCCCTTTTCGCGAATAGAGGAAAGCAGTTCCGGAGTAAAATGCAGACCCGCCGTAGGAGCCGCCGCGGAACCGTCATATTTAGCATAAACAGTCTGGTAACGGTTTTTATCTTTTAATTCATGTAAAATATACGGCGGAAGCGGCATTTGCCCAAGTTGATCCAAGATTTCCTCAAATATCCCATCATATTCAAAGCGGATAATCCGGTTGCCCTCCTTTGTAATATCAACAACTTCCCCTGTCAAAAGACCGTCCCCAAATGAAATCCCAGCTCCAATTTTCGCCTTTTTTCCCGGCTTCACCAAAGTTTCCCAAATGTCTTTCTCTATCCGCTTCAACAGCAAAATCTCAATATTCGCCTGCGTATCTGTTTTTTTCCCATATAAACGCGCCGGAATTACTTTCGTATTATTAATCACAAGGCAATCTTCCGGCATGAGATAGTCTGTTATCTCCGAGAAGATACGATGCGTAATGCCGCCGGTAGATTTATCCAAAACGCACAGCCTTGAACCCGAACGATCCGGCAAGGGATCTTGCGCAATCAGTTCTTTCGGCAAATCATAATAAAAGTCTTTTAGATCCATGTTTCCTACTCTCCCACACTACTTCCATTTTATCTTATAATAACCAGAGGACGTTAAATTCGCCCGCTCAATCTTCAAATAGTATACGCCCGTATTAAGGCTCGTTGTCTTTCTGGTTGTTTTATTGTACTGGCAAAGCGTAATTCTCCTCTGGGAAGATGTATAATAAATATTCCTTACCCCAATCAGACGTTTGTCTGCATAAACCGAGATCCGAAAACTGCCCCCAGTACCGCTGATTTTCGCATTATAATACAGATTGATTTTCTGTTTCTTCGTCAAATTAATTTTATACCAGTCCGCATTTACACTGCCTGCCGGAATCAATCCCACGCTTGTCTTATTTTTCTTTAAGCTATATGCGTTTGTCTTTAAAGAGCCGGACTTATCCTTTACTTTTTTAAACTCCCTTGCCAGTTTTACAGCATTGTCGCTTTTCACACGGATATAATACACCTGTCCCTTCCTCAGCCCAAACGTGAACTTACGCCAGTAAGCATTTTTACTGTTCGCCATATTGTAAAAAATGGTTTTTGAGGACAAAAGCGATCCTTTCGTCGAATTGTACAATGCAAGATAGCCTTTTGCATTCTCAAGCGCCCCACTCGGATTCGATATGCGAAGCGTCAAGTAACCGTCTGATTTTGGCTGGTACTTCAGCCATGTATACTTCCCCGAAGCATCATAACTTGCCCGATCTGTAATTGTAACCGTTTTTTTCTTGTTTAAATCATATTCCGTGTCTGCCGCTAAAACCGTCACCGGCAGCAGTGAAAAGATACAGAGCGTCGCAAACACCAGAAAACCTCTGCAATTCTTCATATTAAGCCCTCCATCATTCCAATATGCTTCCACAGCGCAAGAAAACCCTGCTTTGTCAGTTTTTATTTTAACATTCCAAACAAACGGTTTCAACTGTAAAATAGAAACAACTCCATTCTGTGCATAAAGACATAAAAAAACAGGCAAAACCGACAGGAAATCCCCACCGCTTTTGCCTGTTATCATCAATTATTTATTTCCATGTAACTTTATAATAGCCTGTAGTAGTCTTACTAGCCGGTTTCAATTTTACATGATAAGTGCCTGCCCGAACTGATCCTGTAGTCACAACCGGATACTTCTTGCCCCAAGAACCGGTTCCAATCGTAAATGTTCTGGTATACACGCCGGGGCCTGACAATGTTAAATATGCAGTGCCTGTTAAATATGGCGTGAAGTTAAATTTAATTTTCTGGTTCTTCGTCAACTTAAATTTATAACAATCCGTTTCAGACTTTCCAGCTAAAAATAAACCTGTCGCAACCTTTTTCTTTGCGATATTCCTTGCTTTTGACGCTTTCTTCCCACTCTTGTCGGATACTTTTTTGAAAGTCGCCGCAATTTTCACTCCATTCGAAGTATTTAAGCGGATGCTATATGTCGCGCCTTTTTTAAGCCCATAACATTCCGTAGTATAGGAAGAATCCGTCAAGTTCGTATTATAAGACATTTCAGAAGACAATACCTTGTTCTTAGCTGCATTATATAACATAACCCTTCCCACAGAATAGGGAGCTGCAACCGATCCGGATAAAAACTTTAACTGTAAATAACCGTCTGCTTTTGGTTTAATCGTCAGCCAAGCATAATCCTGAACAACCGTAGAACACTGTTCATCTGTAATCGCAACATTTGTCGTTCCCGAAGGATTCAATTTAATCTCAGTAGCCGCGCTGACACGCTCCGGCAAAATGCCAATTACAGAAACCATCATCACTGCCGCAAGCGCAAGGCTTACTGCTTTGCTGAACAAACTTTTTCTTTCTCTTACCATTTCTCATAGTCCTTTCTTATAAATTGTAATAGTTGTACTAACATTTTTTATTATATCACTTAAATTTTATTTTTCAAGTAGTTCACGAAAATAAACTTTTTCTAAAAAATAAATCTTAGCTTTTTCTTAGCTCTATCCCCATTTTTTCTAAAGCCCCTAAAATCCGCTCCATTGCAGACACAATGTCCGCTTCTTTAAGGTTTTTTTCCTTACTGCGGAACGTCAGCGAATATGCAATGGATTTATAGCCTTTTGTAATCTGGCTGCCTTCGTAGAGATCGAATAAGGCATAACTTTCCAGATATTCCCCGCCTTTTTCTTCAAATACTTTTTCAATGGCGCCTGCCATAATGTCTTTTGGCGCCACCATGCTAATGTCGCGCACGGAAGCTGGAAATTTCGCTATGCCTTGAAATTTCCTGTCAAAACTTGCGAATTTTACAATTTCCGGCAGATCAATCACAGCGACATATACCCTGTCTTTGATCGAATAATTCGCAGCCACAAGCGGATGCGCTTCTCCAATATACCCAACAATTACGCCGCCATAAGAAATATCCGCCTGCCGCCCCGGATGCAGATATGGCCTGCCCGAATCCGGATCATAAGAAATCCTGCCTGTCATGCCGATTTTTGAGAAAAACTCCTCCACTACGCCTTTTAATGTATAAAAATCCCCTTCCCCATACATGCCTAGCGTAAACTGCATCCGTTCATCTGGCAATTCCGTGACAGGCATTTGCTTTGGCAAATAGATATTTCCTAATTCATACAAACGGACGTCTTTATTTCTTCTATTATAATTTGTCGATAAAGATGACAGCATCCCATTCAGGGGAATTGTGCGCATAATGCTGAAATCTTCTCCCAAAGGATTTAAAATCGTCACTGCTTCCCGCAATTTGGAATCCTGCGGAATCAACAGTTTATCAAACACTTTCGGGCTTTCAAAAGAATAACACATACCCTGTGAAAATCCGCAATATTCTGCAATCTCCCTTGCCACTTCTTCTACGCGCAGTTTAAAGGAGAGTTTTCCAGTCGTCGCCTCTCCGGTCGGCAAAGTCGTCGGTATATTGTCATAACCAAAAAATCTCGCCACTTCCTCTGCAAGATCCGCATCGCATTCCAAATCCTGTCTCCATGACGGCGCGCAAATCTCATTTGCCGCTTCGTCATAGGAAAGCTCCAGCCGTTTAAAATAAGCGAGCATTTCTTCTTTTGAAATGTCCGTTCCAAGCAAACGGTTATATTTTTCCGGCTCAAACGGAATTTTCCTGCCTTCTTTTTTGACCGGATAGACGTCCACGGCTCCTCCTACCACTTCTCCAGCCCCCAATTCTTCCACCAACTGGCAGGCGCGGTTTATGGCAAGCATGGCGTTATTGGGATCAAGCCCCTTCTCAAAAATGGAGGATGCATCGGTGCGCAGACCGATTTTTTTGCTGGATAGGCGGATATTCGTCCCGTCAAAACATGCCGCTTCAAATAGCATCGTCTCTACTTTATCCGTAATCATGGAATTTTCACCGCCCATAATTCCGGCAATGCCTACGGCTTTTTCGGTATCGCAAATCATTAAGACCGTATCATCTAACGCGCGTTCCTGCCCGTCTAATGTAACAAATGTCTCGCCTGCTTTTGCCCGTCTTACGATAATCTCTTTGCCGGCAATCGTATCCAAATCATACGCGTGCATGGGCTGTCCGTATTCTAACATCACATAATTCGTTATATCAACCAGATTATTAATCGGACGGATTCCATGCGCGGCAAGACGGCGCTGCATCCATTCCGGAGACGGCGCAATTTTAATGTTTTTCACCGCCCTTGCCACATATCGGGAACACAAATCACTGTCTTTTACTGTAACCTTAATATAATCGCCTGCATCTTCACCATTTCCGGTTTTAGCCACAACAGGCGGCTGGAATTTTTTTTGAAACGTAGCCGCCGCTTCTCTGGCAATTCCAAGCACAGAAAAACAGTCCACACGGTTTGAAGTGACTTCATACTCAATTACCGCATCATGCAGGCCTAAGACCTCCACTGCATCCGCTCCCACTTCCACTTCCGGCCCAAAAATATAGATTCCTAATTCCGGCGCGTTTGGATACATCTCTTTGCTTGAACCCAGTTCTTCAATGGAACACATCATGCCATTAGACTCTACTCCACGTAATTTCCCTTTTTTTATTTTAATCCCTCCGGAAACTTTACTGCCGTCATGGCTTCCCGCTACCCTGCCGCCATTTAGGACAACTGGGACTTTATCCCCTTTTGCCACATTCGGAGCGCCCGTTACAATCTGGATTTCTTCGTCCCCGCCTATATCCACTTGACAGACGATGAGTTTATCCGCATCCGGATGCGGCTCTATCTTCTTTATCTGGCCTACTACAATACGCTCCAGATCAGCGTCTAATTTTTCCGCCCCTTCCGTTTTCGTCCCAGAAAGCGTCATAGCGTCCATATATTCCTGAACCGTTACATTCAATTCCGGCACAAGCGCTTTAATCCATGCAAATGAAGTTTTCATCGTTTTCTTTTCCTCCCTTATTAGAACTGTTTTAAAAATCTGTCGTCATTCTCATAGAGGAGACGCATATCGTCAATTTCATATTTCAACAACGCAATCCGCTCTAACCCAACGCCAAATGCAAAACCGGAATATTCCTCCGGATCGATGCCACTCATTTTAAGCACCCTAGGATGCACCATGCCACAACCCAAAATCTCTATCCAGCCGCTTCCTTTACAAAACCTGCATCCGCTGCCGCCGCATTTAAAACACGTCATATCCACTTCCGCGCTTGGTTCCGTAAACGGAAAATGATGCGGACGGAATTTCACTTTGGTGTCTTTTCCAAACAATTCCCTTACAAATTCTTCCAAGGTTCCTTTTAAATCCGCAAAAGTAATCCGCTTGTCTATCACAAGCCCTTCAATCTGATGGAAGGACGGGGAATGCGTCGCATCCACTTCGTCAGAACGGAATACCCTTCCCGGCGCAATCATACGGATTGGAAGCTTTCCTTTTTCCATCTCACGCACCTGAACCGGAGACGTCTGCGTGCGCAGGAGAATATCGTCATTAATATAAAACGTATCCTGTTCATCTTTCGCCGGATGGTTCGCCGGAATATTCAGCGCTTCAAAATTATAATAATCCAGTTCCACTTCCGGCCCTTCCACAACTTCATATCCCATACCCACAAAAATGCGTTCCACTTCTTCTAACGCAATCGTATTTGGATGCCTATGGCCCAGTTTATTTCTTTTGGCGGGAAGCGTTACGTCTATTACTTCCCTTTTCAAACGCATTTCCAGTTCTTTTGCTTCTAAAGCCGCTTTTGCCACTTCTAACTTTCGCTCAATTTCTCCTCTTGCCTCATTGATTAACTGTCCAAATGCCGGACGATCCTGAGGAAGCAGCTCTTTCATGCTTTTCGAAATCGCCGTCAATTCTCCTTTTTTGCCTAAAATCGCAACTCTCGCTTCATTCAATTTTCCCAAATCATTCGATGATTCAATTTTTTTTATTGCTTCATCTTTGATTTTCTGCAATTTTTCCTTCATCATATTTCTCCTTTTCCATTTCAGCATAAGAAAGCATTAAAAAGGAGTCCTCCATCCCGATAAGGGACGGAGAACTCCGCGATACCACCCTGATTCCTGAGAATCTCTCAGGCTCTCATTCTATGCGTAACGCGCACAAAACGTTATAGGCTACTCCTAAGGTTCACCTATACTGCTCCAGCGTGAACGTTCAGTTATTCCTTACATAAGGAAGCTTCCAGCCGACGTCTCCCTCTCTCTGTCATGTGTGAAAAAACCTACAAATCGCCTTCCCTGCATTTTTTAACATAATAGCATAGCATTTCCGGAAATGCAACTAAAAAATTATTTCTGTTTTATGCTTGCCTTCTTGCTGATTCCTTTCTTTACAAGTTCCTTTTTAAACTTTTTAAATGCGCTTTTCTTCATTTTCTTTGAAACTACAACTTTACATTTCTTAGATGCAGTTCCCTTAAACGCTTTTGAACCAAGTTTCGGGGCTTTTGCTCCCATAAATTTAATATTCTTTAACTTTTTACAGTTGAAAAACGCTTTCGAGCCAATATTCTTTACATTTTCTCCAATTACAACGCTTGTAAGCTTACTTGCCTTCTGGAATACCTTCGCATTTATTGCCGTAACTTTAAATTTATAACCGTCAATTTCCACTGTAGAAGGAATTGTAATCTTCTTTGCGCCTTTTTTCGTTAGTTTTACCGCTTTTACTGTTCCATTTGTCGCATGGGATGCCGTCACCTGATAAAGCACATCGCCATACGGCTGTGTTCTGTTTACCGCAGGAACTGCAGGCGCAGAAGGGGTTTTCTTTGGCTCTGGCGTCCATTTCGCCCACAAGTCATAATTTTGCCTAATTGGCGTGTTAAAATTAAACTTAACTGTCAGTTTCGACGTCGTATACCATCCCGCAAACAAATAGCCCTTTCTTGTTGTTTTCGGCTCCGAAATTTTTGTCCCTTCCAGTATATTCGTTTTCGCCGCTACAGGCGCGCCGCCATTAGAATGGAACGTAACGCTGTATTTCTTTTTCACAGATGAATTCGTTTTTTCCACCAATTCTGCCTTTAAAATAGCTTCTAAAGCCGCTTCTATCTGTTCCAATGTCGCTTCGCCGTTTTCCAGAAGTTCTTTCGCTGCAAAAATTGCCGTTTCTAATTTCTTTACGGAATCTTCCGTATACTTGCCGGAATCGCTGAGTTTTTCTTCAGAAGAAGCGATTGCATTTGTAAGTTCTATCCGTTTCGCCTCTAATTTTGTTACCAGTTTTAACTCTTTCAGGCTTTCCAGTTTTTCTTCCAACTCTTTTAATGTAGCGTTCTTATTGTTTGCGAGCCACTCTTTTGCGCTTGCTACAGCTTGTTTTAACGCCTCAATAGATTCTTCCGTATAATCAGTTTCCACGCCTTCTTCCGGCAGAAGTTTTTCTAATTCCTGAATTAACACTTCAATTTCTATCCGTTTATGCTCTTCCTCTGTAAGCTGCATCTTACTCTCCAAATCTGACAGAGCGCTTTCTAATTCTTCAAGCGTGGCATTCTCTTTATCCAAAAGTAACATTGCAGAATCAACCGACTCTCTTAATGCATCCAAATCTAAATCATCTTTGCCTTCCGGATGCTCTATCAGCCAAGTCGCTTTGTCTATAGCTTTTCTTAGCTCCTCTTTCTTCGCATCTACTTTTGTCACAAGCTGTACTTTCTTTAGATCTTTGAGGGCTTCTTTCAATTCTTCCGCCGATGCGTCTGTTTTGTCAAGAACAGCCTTTGCCGTCTTTATGGCATCTTCAAGTTCTTTGACAGATTCGTCCGTATACAACTCACTCTCCTGTTGAAGTTTATCTTCCAGTTCCTGAATTTTATTTCTGAGTTCCACTCTCGCCGCATCTTCCTCTTTTATATCGAGTTTATCTCCAAGATCCTGTATCGCTTCATTTAAACTTTCTAATGTTACATCCTCTTGTTCTAATAATGGTTTTACTCTATCTACAATTTCTTTCAACGCATCTAAATAATCTGCATCAAATTCTGACGGTCGGCTGATTTGATCCTCTGCAGCCTGCAGCATTTTCGCCAGCTCATTCTTTGCAGCCTGAACCTTTGTCACAGGTTCCACTTTTGTCAGATCCTCCAGCGCTTTTGTTAATTCCGAAAGATCTGCATCTGATTTTGCAAGAACTTTTTCTGCCGCATCCACTGCCGCCTCTAAGCTTTCTATAGAATTATCTGTATAATCATTCCGATTCTGTATGATTTCTTTTGCCGCATTTACCGCATTTTGAAGTTCCGTTCTTTTTGCATCCACTTTCGTCACTAACTGCGCTCCGGTAAGCGCCTGCAATGCCTCCTCCACTTCAGTTAAGCTTGCATCCGCCTTTTCCATAACTTCTTTTGCAGCATCTACTTTTTCCTGCAATTCTGCGACTGAACTCTCCGTATAATCCCCGCTGCTAATTTTTTGCTCCGCTGCTGCGATCTCTGTCTGCAGATCTTCTTTCTTCGCCTCTACTTTTGTCACCAACAAAACAGCCTGAACTTCTGCTATCTTAGCATCTAACTGTTCTATTGTAACGTCAGCCTGCTCTAAAAGAGTCTTTGCCGCATCCAATGCATCCTGTAACTCTTGAATGGATTCTTCTGTATATGTCTCCGCTTCTTCTTGAATAAGTTCTTCCTTTTCACGAATTAAACTCCGCAGTTCTTTTTTCTTCTGAGCTAATGGAGACAAAACAAGAGCTTCCTTCGCTGAACAAAAATCAGCATATGCTCTGTCTACTTCCGCCTGCGTCGCATCCGCTTTCTGCAAAATCGTATTTGCCGCATTTTTTGCGGAAGTGAACCCTTCCACTCCATCAGAATAATCAGACATATCCAAATCAGCCGCTGCGTTTATTGCCGCCTTTAAGTCAGATAAATCTACAAGCCCCCTCAATGCCAAGTTTAAGTTTTCAAGAGCCGTTTCTGCCGCTTCTTTCGTTAAAGCGTCATTTGCAATCGCCGTATTTACTGCTGTGACAGCGTTTTCAAATGCAGTTTTACTAGCTGTGGTACAGTCTGCTAAAAATTCATCGCTTGGCCGTTCTTGCGCTGCTGCGCGCAATACACGAAGATCCGCCAATGCCTTCATCGCTTCTTCCACTGCTTTTGCAGCATTTACTTTTTGAGCGTCATCTGCGCTCTCCTCAAGATTTTTCGCTGTATTTAAAGCTGTCTGGAGCGCATCAAATCCATTTTTGGCATAATCCGCAGCGTTTAATTGTTCTGCGCTTCTAATTGCCTCATTTAATCTGCTTTCAACCGTCTTTTCACATAAACCTTCCGCTGCATTTTGCACTCTTTCTAAAGATGAATAATATTCTTCCGCAGTAGCATCTGTTTTATCTGCCATCTTCTTTGCCGCTTCTAATGCATTTGCAAACACATTCCAACTCAATTCGGTATACAAGCCCGAATCATAGTTTTCATATGCAGCTAATGCAGTTTTCAACTCGTCTGCCGTATACTGAAATACTTTATGCAGATTTAATTCTGCAATAGATGCATGAACGCCTGTATTATCTCCTATAGCGGCATGAATTTGTATTTTTACTTCTTTTGCTGTAACCGGTTCAAAAACAGCCGTTTTTTTACTTGCATCTGACGCCCATTCTCCATGGCTGACTACTGTTTCTTTAGAGTTATCCTCTTTGGTTACTTCAATGCTATACTCAGTAATCCGGCCATTCACTCCAACCTGCCTTGGCAGACAGGTCAATTTGCAAATTTCTTGCGGTTGATCCAAAACCACTTTAAACCAATGGTGCTCATCCGTAATTTCCAGGTCATTGCCATAATTACTGTGCCAATATGTATTATCATTGCCGTCAATCGCAAAAGTTACCGGACCTTCTACGCCGGCTGTCCCAGCAGCGGAACATGCCGAAGCCGTCATACTATCCTGCGCAACTTTATCGCTTCCGTCCTGTATTTCCGTTTTCGCATCTGTTACTTTCACATACTCGATCTGTCCTTTAAAACTTTTCGTATTGCTTCCAATTCGCCCTAGAGGAATCATGCTGGTCGCCACTTTCGTAATTCCTTCTTTGGCAAGTTTTTCACTTAGTTCTATTTCCTCATGGTTGAAATAACGGATATCAGGATTATTATTACTTGAAATCACTACTGTGCTTTGGCCTTTTTGGGTTGTTGCCAGAGTTCCGTCTTCATTATAATGCTTATTGTCAATCAACTCCCCATCTACATATAACTCAACAGAGTCTTTTCCACTGCGAAATTCAAGCTCTACCCACTTATTGTCCGGAAGCGTGTAATTAAAGGAATAATCATACCCTTCTCTTGAAAAGCCGACATTCCCTGTAATCTTTTGCGCGGCTTTAAAGGAATACGTTCCATTTATCCCAAATACATCTTTCGACTCACAGAGAATTTGTTCTCCTGTTGCGCCCGCGTCTTTCTTCACCTTCATCTTCAAGACTGCATTTGATCCAATCATATTCAACGGCGTTTCCACATAACTGTTTTCGCCCATCAAACGAAGCGCCATTGTATCCTCGCCCGTAGAAATCAGCTCTATATTATTCTTATTTGTCAAGTGATTTTCATTAACACTGGAATCTTTCATTAAGGTCTCATCAAATGAGTAATCCGCTATCGTGGAAGACGTATGCGCAACTTCTCCAAAGACAGAAGTGCCCGGAGCTGTTCCCATCTCGTCTGCAACTGATTTGAATGCCGAATAATCCCTAGATCCAGAAGCATTTTTGTAATCTTCCGCTTCTCCCCATAGTTTTGCGCAATAAGCAGAAAGAGGCTGATAAAAACGATCAAAAGAATCATACTGGGAAATGCCGTTTGCGCGGGTATCTATGCTGTCATGCCAAATTGCGTAACAACCGCCTAACATCTGATCATCGCCCGGATTTGCGGTAAAATCGTTAATCACATTTGGCTGCCAGTTATTATAGATACTGCTTGCATTAATATAATCATTGTAATATCCAGCGGCAGGCACGATATAGTTTGGCCCCTCTAATGTGTTAATTAAATCGAATCCCATATCGTACATATTTTTCGGATTTGCATATCCCGTATTCCAAATATTTAGCTGAACGTCCTTTGAACGAACCGGAGTCGCGCCTGATTTATTTGAAAGACTGCCCCACATACGCACTGTCCTTCCGCTTTCCTGAACAAACTCAATCATTCTATCCGAAAATTCACGGAAATATTCAATTCCGGCCTGTCCTGCCACCCCATGGTACTCATCTGTTCCAATATGGATTATCGTGTCTTCATCAAAGACCGGATCATCGCCTTCAAAATATTCGTTCCAGATTCTCTCCACAATCTCCATTGCCTTATCCATATCCGTTAAGTCTATCTCATCAATGCGGTAACGGCCTTTTTGTCCATTAAGGGTATTTTTCGACATGATCTCCGTAAATGCCTTTGTAAAAGGCAGCGCATGCGCCGGCATGTCAAACTCCGGTATAATTTCCACGCCACTTACCCTGCTGTCCTTTACAAACTGCCGAAATTCATCTTTTGTATAATATACGTCTTCTGCTGTAGCTGATTTTCCTGTCTCACTTCCTTTTACAGTAGATTCCAAACGAAAACCTGCATACGCTTCTTCAATAGCCGTTTCTTCGTCAGGATAATCTTCAAGGAAGATCAGGTTATCACTCAAGTGCATTTGAAGATTATTCATTTTGTACCATGACATATTCTTCATAAAATCATACAACGCATCTAATGTAAATGGTTTCCGTCCTACGTCAAAGCTGAATCCACGGACTTCATATTTCGGATAATCCCGCATGATGCCTTTTGGAATCACGCCATTTTTCTGTTTTATGATTTGAAGAATCGTCCTCGTTGCCCAATACGCTCCCGTTGACTGCGCAGCTTCCACAAAAACTGCGTCTTCAATACTCATAGTATATCCTTCTTTTCCAAGTTCTGGCTGATCTGCCGACAAAGCAAAATAAAAATCACCCATCTTGGCGTCTGCCTTTGTCCCTGAAACAACCTGAATGTCCCATCCTGTAATCGTTTTATAATCCTCAGCAAAAACGCCTGCCATTTCAGAAAGCTCATTCCCCCCTCCTACTACAATTTTGCTGGCAGAGTTTGCAAGAAAATCTCCTGACGTTCCATGCCATTCCTGTAATTCAGGGATCACAGCCGGTTTTGGATTTGCGCCCTCCCCTGCTGTATATTTTCCCGGAACTGTAATAGAAAACTCCTGTGAATTTGCTTTCGAACCGTTTTCTTCAGATTCACTTACGGGACAAACCACCTCAAAAACGCCTTTGACCACTTTGTCCGCTACAGGTTGATAAATCGTCCCATCATCAGCAATGACCTGCTCATAATCCGCGCAAAAACGTATCTCCACCCCTTCCGGCGCCGTTGGCATTATAAGGCTGCCGCCATCAGTTGAAATGGAAGCTTCTCTAATGCTTTCTGCTATTTTCTGCGCTTCACTTCTGCTATCTGGAATCTCTCCTGAAAAAACTTCAATTTCATACATGGAAGCTGTTTTATAATTATCCTCGCTTGTGTCCTCGCCCTGTCCCTGTATCGTCCCAATCGTCACTCGTATAAATTTAGCCGTAACAGCCTCCTCTAAAGCAATGATTTCATCCCTGACTGTCGGGAAACTTTCATTCGAATAGATTTCTTGCGCTGACGTCCAATCACTTCCATCGTTTGATATCTGCACTTTATAATTTTTAATATTTTTGCGTTCCCAATAAATCACAATATTTTTTATTGTCTTTGGTTCGTTCCACGCAAGCTGTATCCATTCCGGTCCATCTGAAAGAGCGGAACCCCACCTTGAACTTCTGCTTGTTTTGTCACCATCCACTACAAGCTCTGCCCTTACAGTAGCGGCCTCTTGGCTTGATGCTGTCGCTGTCGCAGAACGGGCAATATTTTCTTCCGCTTTTACATCTGCCGCCGGAAACTGCACTGCCCCAAATGCCATACAAAACGCAAGCATATAAGCTCCCAGCCTTTTGAATTTCCTGCCTAACATAATTTTGTATCCTCCCTCCACTGAAATTGCGCCCTCAAACCTCCCCCGCCTTTGAACATATGCCTGCAATTTTTATAGATCTGCCGATTGCCACGCCAAATTGCCGGACTCAAAAGAGATTTCAGCCGCACATAACGTCATTAAACAAATCAATTATATCACAATCATCTAAAAAATACAATTATGCAGCCCTATTTTTGTGCAATTTTCCTTGCATTTTTCTATTTCATATATTACGTCCATCTCCGCAACGCCATCTTCCCGCCGCTTTTACGAAAACATTTTTTTGCCAATTAATAGATTTATCTGGGCGCAAAGCAGCATACTATACATGCCCAGATACAGCCATAACATTACAAGCGCGATTGTCGCCAAGCTCCCATACATGGAAAACCCATTAAAGTAATCCAGATAAACCGATATTCCCGCCGAAACCAAATACCATGCCAGCGCGCACAAAACAGCTCCCGGAAATTGGTTTTTTAAGGTCAATTTGTATTCCTCTATCCCTTTTTCATTTGGAAGCGTTTTAAAAAAGACGGTAAACACCAGGCTTAACACAAATAACGCAAACAGACCCCTCAGACGGAAAAAAACCTGCGTCGCCTGAGATAAAATCGGCACATTCTCAACCAATATCCCCTGTATGCTTTTGCCAAAAACTAATAAGACAAGCGCGGCGATCACCGAAACCATAAACACAAGCGTATACACAACCGCCCAAAACCGGCGCACTAGCCAGTTTCTTGTCTCTTTCACTCCATAAATGCAGTTAAAGCCTTCCGCCATGCTCTGTACGCCTTTTGCCGCAGACCATATGGCGG
>OFFK01000269.1_pt1 | contig 45895 bp, 41 predicted proteins | sample 1521361 | NCBI WGS metagenome assembly OFFK01 (sample SAMEA3504096, study PRJEB24116) | mouse gut metagenome | biome: mouse gut; feature: mouse-associated habitat; material: faeces | place: Denmark | collected 2011 | reverse complement strand
TCCAGATGAAATATAATGAAGAGAACGGCATCACCCCCACAACGATAAAGAAATCCGTCCGGGACCTGATAGCCATCTCCAAGGTCATCGCCAAGGAGGAGATGCGCTTTGAGAAGGATCCGGAGTCCATGAGCCGCAAGGAGCTGGAGAAGCTGATTGCGGATGTGCAGAAGAAGATGCAGAAGGCGGCAGCAGACCTGAACTTCGAAGCCGCCGCAGAGTTGCGTGACAAGATGATAGAGCTGAAGAAATCTCTACAGGAGCTTATAGAGAAAGCGGAAGAGTAAGGAGACAGAAGAGAACGGTGCCGAGGGAGGGCTGACATGAGGGCAGGAAAATATGTGATTGACTTTTTGTATCTATTGATGGGAGCTTTGTTCCTTCCGGTTTTTTTCTGTGTGGTTTTCATCGGAAATCATATGGATTACAACGAGGGGCTCAAAGTGAATGCCTTATTGCCGAATTATGTATTTCTGGCAATTGCGCTGGCGGGGTTTGCGGTGATTTGCCTGCTTTCATGGAGGGTCAGAAAGGTGCGCCTGACCCTTAAGGCCGATCTGGCCATAGACGGGCTTCTGGCGGTTCTGTTCCTTTTGCTGTTTTTTGCCAATGTCCGTGTGGCCAGGGATATCGCCTTTGTATGCCCCTGGGATATCATGGTGGTCAATACAAGCGCGGAATCTGCAGCCCTTGGGACGCCCCTGGGATATTTTGCCTATTATTCCATCTATACCAATAATCTTCCCATAGTATACATTCTGAAGGAGCTTTACCGCATGGCTGAAAGTATGGGCTATGAGATATGCAAGTTCCTGTGGATACAGGTGAACTGCGGGCTCATATCCATAGGAGGCTTTTTCTGCTGTCTGACAGTGAAAAAGCTGACCAGAAAGCTCGTTCCCACATGTGCCGCGTTCTTCCTGTATCTGGCTCTGGCGGGGGTGACTCCATGGAAAATCGCGCCTTATACGGATACCTATGGGATGGCGTTTCCTGTCATGGGGATTTATTTCTACTTCTGCTACCGGGAGGCGAAAAAGCCTGTCCCGAAGTGCCTTCTCGCTGCACTGGCCATGATTGGCGGAATGGCGGGGGGACTTATAAAGCCCAGCGCATATATTGTGGTGATCGCTGTCCTGGCGGCGGAATCGGTGGGCTGGCTGGCAGGAGACCGGAAGAGATGGCGCTACATTCTGGCGGAGGCGGGCGTTGTGGCGGCGCTGCTTTTTGCCAAAGGAGCCTGCATGGACTATATGATGGAAGACATGGGGCTTGACTTCAATCCTGAGCTGCAGGCCGGCTGGCAGAACTATCTTTATATGGGGTTGAATGAGGAATCCACCGGAAGCTACCATGCAGGTGACGCCGCTATCTTCGGCGAATTTCAGACAAGCAGAGCGGAAAGGAACAAAGCGGCGCTTGAGAGAGCCTTCGGGCGGATGGCTCAGGGGGGGTTCTGGGAGACATTTATTTCTGGCTGAGAAAGATGGTCATGGTCTTCAATGACGGTACGTTTGGATGGGCGGTGGAGATCTGGATTCATGAGTATTATCCTGCAAGCCTGGCTGGCAATGACGGACTTATGGAGCTGCTCAGAGATATATTCTGGCCGCAAAGCCTTTATACGGGGAAGTTCAACGCATTCTGCCAGCTGTCATGGATCTTCTGCCTGCTGGGGATTTCAGGTCTCTGCTTTTGTAAAAGGAAGCAAAGCGGGGAAGGCGTCTGGCCCGGTGGGAATTACGTGGTACTTGTAGTGAGCTTTTTGGGTATTTTCTGCTATCAGATGCTGTTTGAGGCAAGGGCAAGGTATCTGCTTGTGTTCCTGCCGCCGCTGATTGTCATTTCAATCTGCGGAATGTGGCAGTATGTGGACAGGGTTCACCAATGGATAGAGAAGAGGATAGCGGATAAGATAAAAGATAAACAGGAAGAAGGGGAAGCCTTGGGCTTGACCCGGGAGAGGAATGGAGAAAATGGAAGAGATAAAGAAGATGCGCCCTCGCGAGTACATCAAGATACGGGGCGCCAACGAGCATAATCTGAAGAACATCGACGTGGACATCCCCAGGAACGAGCTGGTAGTCCTGACAGGCATGTCAGGTTCCGGCAAGTCCTCCCTGGCCTTCGACACTATCTACGCCGAGGGCCAGCGGCGCTACATGGAGTCCCTGTCCTCCTACGCCCGGCAGTTCCTGGGCCAGATGGAGAAGCCCAATGTGGAGAAGATAGAGGGCCTTTCCCCCGCAATCTCCATCGACCAGAAATCCACCAACCGCAACCCCCGCTCCACCGTGGGTACCGTGACGGAAATCTATGACTACTTCCGTCTCCTCTACGCCAGAATCGGCATCCCCCACTGCCCGAACTGCGGCAGGGAGATTTCCAAGCAGACCGTGGACCAGATGGTGGATCAGATCATGGCGCTGCCCGAGGGCACGAAGCTGCAGCTGCTGGCGCCGGTGGTCAGAGGCCGGAAGGGGCGGCATGAGAAGGTGCTGGACAGGGCCAGGAGGAGCGGCTATGTGCGGGTGCGCATAGACGGCAGCCTCTATGAACTGACGGAAGAAGTCGCACTGGACAAGAACATCAAGCACAACATCGAAATCGTGGTGGACCGTCTGGCGGTAAAGCCGGGCATCGAGCGCCGCCTGGCGGACTCCATCGAGAATGTCCTCAACCTGGCGGAGAACCTGTTGGTGGTGGACGTCATCGGCGGGGAGCCCATGACCTTCAGCCAGAGCTTCTCCTGCCCGGACTGCGGCATCGGCATCAGTGAGATTGAACCCAGGAGCTTCTCCTTCAACAATCCCTTCGGGGCCTGCCCGGTGTGCTCCGGCCTGGGCTACAAGATGGAATTTGATGAGGAGCTGATGGTGCCGGACAAGCGCCTCAGCATCAATGAGGGAGCCATTGTGGTCACAGGCTGGCAGTCCTGCGCGGACAAGGGGAGCTTCACCAACGCTATTCTTCAGGCCCTGTGCAAAGAGTATCATTTCGACCTGGACACCCCTTTCGAGGAATACCCGGAGAAGGTGAAGCATGTCCTTTTGCAGGGCACGGACGGAAAAGAGGTGGAGGTGCACTATCAGGGTCAGAGGGGCAGCGGCGTCTATCCGGTGGCCTTTGAGGGGCTGGTGCGCAATGTGGAGCGCAAATACCGTGAGACCTTTTCCGAGACCATGAAACAGGAGTACGAAACCTTCATGCGCATCACCCCCTGTAGGGAGTGCAAGGGCATGCGCCTGAAGAAAGAGTCCCTGGCTGTGACGGTCTGCGGTAAGAATATATACGAAATAACATCCGAATCCATACTGGAACTCAATGATTTCCTGAAGGACATGCAGCTCACCAGCCAGCAGCTCCTCATCGGGAAACAGCTGCTGAAGGAGATTCGTGCCAGGGTGGGATTCCTGGTGGACGTAGGGCTGGAGTACCTCTCCCTGTCCAGGGCCACCGCCACCCTCTCCGGCGGGGAGGCCCAGCGCATCCGCCTGGCCACCCAGATCGGCTCCGGCCTGGTGGGGGTCTGCTATATCCTGGACGAGCCCAGCATCGGCCTGCACCAGCGGGACAACGACAAGCTGCTGCGGACTCTGAAGAACCTGCGGGATCTGGGCAATACCATGATTGTGGTGGAGCATGACGAGGACACCATGCTGGAGGCGGACTACGTAGTGGACATCGGCCCCGGGGCCGGTTCCCACGGAGGGGAGGTGGTGGCCTGCGGCACCGCCGAGGAGATCATGCAGATACCGGAATCCGTCACGGGAAAGTACCTCAGCGGCGAGCTTGCGATCCCCATCCCCGGGGAGCGCCGCGCTCCCACCGGTTTCCTGAAGGTGCTGGGGGCCAAAGAGAACAACCTGAAAGGCGTGAACGTAGAGATTCCCCTGGGAATCATGACCTGCGTCACCGGCGTGTCCGGGTCGGGGAAGAGTTCTCTTGTGAACGAGATCCTGTACAAACGCCTGGCCAGGGACCTGAACCGGGCCAGATGCATCCCCGGAAAGCACAGGGATATCCAGGGCCTGGAGCAGCTGGACAAGGTCATCGCCATCGACCAGTCCCCCATCGGCCGCACGCCTCGCTCCAACCCGGCCACCTACACAGGAGTCTTCGACCAGATCAGGGACCTCTTCGCCTCCACGGCGGACGCCAAGGCCAAGGGCTACACCAAGGGGCGCTTCAGCTTCAACGTCAAGGGCGGGCGCTGCGAGGCCTGCGGCGGGGACGGCATCATCAAGATAGAGATGCACTTTCTGCCGGATGTGTACGTGCCCTGCGAGGTCTGCGGCGGCAAGCGCTACAACCGGGAGACCCTGGACGTGAAGTACAAGGGCAAGAGCATCTTCGACGTGCTGGACATGACCGTGGACGAGGCCTGCGGCTTCTTCGAGAACGTGCCCTCCATCAGGCGCAAGATCGAGACCCTCTACGATGTGGGGCTTTCCTATGTGAAGCTGGGGCAGCCATCCACCACCCTCTCCGGCGGGGAGGCCCAGCGCATCAAGCTGGCCACGGAGCTCTCCAGGCGCAGCACGGGCAAGACCATCTACATCCTGGACGAGCCCACCACGGGCCTGCACTTCGCGGACGTGCACAAGCTGGTGGACATCCTCCACAGGCTCACGGAGGGCGGCAATACGGTTGTAGTCATCGAACACAACCTGGACGTGATCAAGACCGCGGACTATATCATCGACATGGGCCCCGAGGGCGGCGACCGGGGCGGCACCGTGATCGCCACGGGCACGCCGGAGCAGGTGGCGGAGGAGAAGCGGTCCTACACGGGCATCTATATTAAGAAGATGCTGGATAAAAGTAAGGGCAGGAAAGCATTGGAAAAAGAAAAAAGGAAAAAAGGCTAAAGAAGAGAAAGGATTCTGCCGAAATTGTTATATAACCTGACAGTTCCTCTGACTGCCCCCGGGGGCGGCGGTTTATGTCTGTACACATTTTTTAAAATTTTCATAAACCCCTATGAAAATGGAATTTTTTCGGTTATAATATAAAACGATTGGAAATATGTTATTTATTTGGAGCCGGGAATCCGTTGGGAGATAGAAAGGGGCAGCAGTATGCAGTGTACGGATATTGGAATCGATTTGGGTACAGCCAGCATTTTAGTATACATCAGAGGAAAGGGCGTCGTATTGAAGGAGCCCTCGGTGGTGGCCTTTGACAGGGACACCCAGAAGATCAAGGCCATCGGAGAGGACGCCAGGCTCATGCTGGGCAGGACGCCTGGGAACATCGTGGCCGTCAGGCCCCTGCGCCAGGGGGTCATCTCGGACTATACCGTCACCGAGAAGATGATGAAGTATTTCATCCAGAAAGCGCTGGGCAGGAGATCCTTCCGGAAGCCCCGCATCGCCGTGTGCGTCCCCAGCGGCGTCACGGAGGTGGAGAAGAAGGCTGTGGAAGACGCCACTTACCAGGCAGGGGCCCGGGACGTGGACATCATTGAGGAGCCTATCGCTGCCGCCATCGGCGCTGGGATAGACATCGCCAAGCCCTGCGGGAACATGATCGTGGACATCGGCGGCGGCACTTCCGACATTGCTGTCATTTCTCTGGGCGGCACGGTGGTCAGCGCCTCCATCAAGGTGGCCGGGGATGATTTCGACGAAGCAATCGTCCGCTATATGCGCAAGAAACATAATCTGCTGATCGGCGAGCGGACAGCGGAGGATCTGAAGATTAAGATCGGCTCCGCCTACAAGCGGCCGGAGGTGGACTACATGGACGTCAGGGGCCGGAACCTGGTCACAGGCCTACCCAAGACGGTGAAGGTATCCTCCGAGGAGACTGAGGAAGCCCTCCGGGAGACCACTTCCCAGGTTGTGGAGACCATCCACAGCGTGCTGGAGAAGACGCCGCCCGAGCTGGCGGCGGACATCGCGGACAGGGGCATCGTGCTCACAGGCGGCGGAAGCCTCCTGCGGGGACTGGAGGAGCTGATTTCCTCCAAGACGGGCATCAACACCATCACCGCAGAGGATCCCATGACGGCGGTGGCAGTGGGGACCGGGAAATATGTGGAATTCCTCTCAGGCCACAATGACAGATAGGAACAGATTCAGGATAAAAGGCATCAGGAGGCAGCAAATCATATGCTAAAAGGTTTATACACGGCTTATACCGCCATGGTCAACGAACAGCACAGGATGGACACCATGACCAACAACCTGGCCAACGCGTCCACGGTGGGATTCAAGAAGGAGGGCGCCACCAGCCAGTGCTTTTCGGATGTGCTCACGGTGAAGATCAAAGACCGCTCGGACGGCCACCACGCCTACGCCGAGCACATCGGCAGGAACAATCCCGGCGTGAAGATCGGGGAGAACTATACGGACTACACCCAGGGTTCCTACCGCGTCACGGGCAATACCTATGATCTGGCCATAGACGGGGACGGCTTCTTCGCCATCGAGTTCACCAACAAGGCGGGAGAGACATCCACCATGTACACCCGGGCCGGCCAGTTCACCCTGAACAAGGAAGGGTATCTGGTGAACGAGGACGGCGATTATGTGCTGGACAATCAGAGCCGCCGGATACGGTTGAACACCCTGCTGGATTCTAAAATAGACGAGGACGGGACCATATACCAGAACGATACGGCGGTGGCCAGGATTGGCATTACCGATTTCGAGGATTACGATTATCTGGAGAAATACGGCGAGACCTATTACAGGCCCATAGAGGGGGCCAGGACCACCCAGGCCAACGCGGTGATCAACTCAGGCTACCTGGAGATGTCCAATGTGCAGGTGGTGTCCGAGATGGTGAACCTGATCGCCATCACCCGGAACTATGAGAGCAGCCAGAAGATTATCCAGACCTATGACGGTTCCCTGGAAATCGCAGCCACCCAGTTGGGAAGGGTCTAATATTGGGAAGGACTGCTGTCTGCATACACGGAGAGGGATAGGGAGGAAAGCTGTGACAGATGCAGTTTATTGCCTGGCTTATAACCACCGCGACAGACAAATGTCAGACACTGGAAGAGGTCAGGGAAATGAACAGGGAAATCCGCGAGCATTCCACCGGATGGAAGCCGGTGGGAGAGAACGGGAAGGATAAGGCCGATTGCATCGGCCGGGGATTTGAAAGGAAGGAAACAGCACTATGGTACGTAGCTTATGGACAGCGGCAACCGGCATGATTGCCCAGCAGACGAATCTCGACACCATCGCCAACAACCTGGCCAACGTGAACACACAGGGCTATAAGACCCATGTGAACGAGTTCAAGACATTGTTGTATCAGAACCTGCAGACCAGGACCACCACGGCCAACGGGGAGCAGAAGCCCACCAGCGCGCAGGTGGGACTGGGCGTGCGCAATTCCGCCATCACGACCATATTCAGGCAGGGAAACGCAATGGCTTCGGACAGCGATACCGCATTCATGATAGACGGCAAGGGCTTCTTTGCGGTGAGAGGGGCGGACGGCAATACCTACTACACCCGCAACGGCAATTTCCAGTTCACCTTGGCCACCAACGGCAACATGCTGGCCAATGAGGACGGGCTTCCGGTGATGGATACCAACGGACGGCCCATCATCCTGAACCAGAGCTACATAGTCACCAACATTACGGTGAACTCCGACGGGGAGCTGTGCTATCCGGACGCAAAGAACAATCCCCAGCCCATGGGGATTCGCATCGGGCTGTTCCAGTTCAACAATCCCAACGGCCTGAACAAGCTGGCCAACACCCTGTATGAGCAGTCCGCGGCCAGCGGCCAGCCGATCAATGAGGCCACCAGCACGGCGGTGGAGAAGAGCAAGGTCATCCAGAATTATCTGGAGGGCTCCAACGTGCAGGTAGTGGACGAGATGGTGAGCATGATTGTGGCGCAGCGGGCCTATGAGCTGAACTCCAAGGCCATCACCACTTCCGACGAGATGCTGCAGCAGGCCAACAACTTACGCAGGTAGGAGGTAACTGAATAATGGATTTCAGCAATATAACCGGCATGTACGCCGACACCTACGCCAACGCTGCCAACCAGCGGGCGGCGGGGCTGCAGGATAAGCTCAAGGGCGCGGACTACGCAAAGGCGACGGACGCGGAGCTGATGGATGCCTGCAAGCAGTTCGAGGCATACTTCATCGAGCAGATGTACAAGGGCATGATGAAGACCATCCCCACCAATGAGAATAACTCCAACTACACGGCTACCATGATGGACTACTACAAGGATCAGATGGTGCAGGCCGTGGCGGAGGAGACCACGAACCAGAACGGCGGCTTCGGCCTGGCGCAGATGCTGTACGATCAGATGAAGCGCAACTTCAGCACCACAGAGATTCCCTCGGCCGCGGAGGACGCCGGGACCGCGGAAGGCGTGGCTGCTGTGGGAGAGAATCACTAATCAGGATAAATGAGACAGAACATACATTCAGGACAAGGCTGCTTGCGTGGAGAGGCAGCCTTGTTCTGATATATGAGATTGCGGGGAATCCGGATGGAGACGGTCAGCGGATATGTAGAGCATATCATCTTTCAGAATAATGAGAACGGCTATACTGTCATGAATCTGATGACAGAGGGCAGCGAGGTGGTCTGCGTGGGGATGGGCAAAGGCCTGACCCAGGGGGAGAACATCCAGGTGCAGGGGGAGTACGTGGAGCACCCTGTCTATGGGACCCAGCTCAAGATGGCCAGCTTCCAGGTGGTGGTGCCGAAGGACAGCCTGGGCATGGAGCGGTATCTGGGCTCCGGGGCCATCAAGGGAGTAGGGCCCTCCCTGGCCGCCAGGATCGTGCGGCAGTTCGGGGACGATACCTTCCGGATTATCGAGGAGGAGCCGGAGCGGCTGGCGGAGGTGAAGGGCGTGAGCCAGCGCAAGGCCAGGGACATCGCCGTGCAGATGGAGGAGAAGAGGGATCTGCGCGACGCGCTGGTGTTCCTCCAGCAGTACGGCATCTCCAACACGCTGGCCGTGAAGATATACGAGACCTACGGTGGCGGCCTCTACGGCGTCATGAAGGAGAACCCCTATCGCCTGGCGGAGGACATCCACGGGATCGGCTTCAAGCTGGCGGACGAGCTGGCCGCCAAAATCGGCATCCACACCGACTCCGACTACCGGATTAGGAGCGGCATCTTCTACACCCTGATGCAGACCGTGGGGGAGGGGCACTGCTATTTTCCCATGGAGGCCCTGCTGGAGCGGGCGGAGCGTCTGCTGGGCGTGGCAAGGGAATACATCCGCCCCCAGATGGACAATCTGATGATGGACAAAAAGCTGGTGATAAAGGGGGATCAGGTCTTCGCCACCTCCTATTACTATGCGGAGCTGAACTGCGCCCGGATGCTGCAGGAGCTGAATATTTCCATGATGCCCGGGCAGGAGGAGAGCAGCGGGGATTCCCGGGAGGAGGGCGGGAGGTTTGCCGACAATGCCGACTTCGGGAGCGGCGGGGACTTCGGCCTGGGTGCGGAGGCCATGGGAAAGCTGGGGGCGCTGGCGGAGAGCCTGCATATGGAGCTGGACCGGCTTCAGTTCCGGGCGGTGGCGGAATCCATCCGCAACGGCCTGTTCCTGCTGTCCGGCGGCCCCGGAACGGGCAAGACCACCACGATCAACATGGTGATACGCTATTTCGAGGCGGAGGGGCTGGACATCCTCCTGGCCGCGCCCACAGGCCGTGCGGCCAAGCGCATGACCGAGGCCACGGGCTTTGAGGCCAGGACCATCCATCGGATGCTGGAGCTGAACAGCGCGCTGTCGGACGAGGACACGAAGAAGGTAAGGTTCGAGCGCAACGAGGAGAACCCCCTGGAGGCGGATGTGGTCATCATAGACGAAATGTCCATGGTGGACATCCAGCTGTTCCAGGCGCTGCTGAAGGCCGTGGCCCCGGGGACCAGGCTGGTGCTGGTGGGGGACGTGGACCAGCTGCCCAGCGTGGGGCCGGGACAGGTGCTGCGGGACCTCATCCGCAGCAGGTGCTTTCCCATGGTGGAGCTGAAGAGGATTTTCCGGCAGGCGGAGGAGAGCGACATCATCGTGAACGCCCACCGGATCAACAACGGGGAGCAGATCGCTCTGGACAACAAGTCCAGGGACTTCTTCCTCCTGGAGAGAAATGACATAAATGTCATATATAAGCATATGATACAATTGATACAGGAGAAGCTGCCCCGGTATGTGAAGGCCACAGCCTTCGACATCCAGGTGCTGACGCCCATGCGCAAGGGCCCGCTGGGCTGCGAGACCCTGAACGGCATCCTGCAGAGATATCTGAATCCCGCCGACGGGCGCAAGAGGGAGCATATGAGCGGCGACCGCATCTACCGCGAGGGCGACAAGGTGATGCAGATCAAGAACAATTATCAGCTGGAGTGGGAGATCGTCAGCAGGTACGGCATCCCGGTGGAGCGGGGGGCGGGCGTCTTCAACGGCGACATGGGCCAGATTCTGGAGATCCAGGAGGCGGCCTCCTGCCTGGTGGTGGAGTATGACGAGCAGAAGCGGGTCACCTATCCCTTCTCCCTGCTGGAGGAGCTGGAGCTGTCCTATGCCGTCACCATACACAAATCCCAGGGAAGCGAGTATCCGGCGGTGCTCATGCCGCTTCTGGGCGGGCCCCGGATGCTCTTCAACCGCAATCTCCTGTACACTGCCATCACAAGGGCCAAAAGCTGCGTCACGATCCTGGGCAGCAGCGCCACCGTCCGGGGCATGATAGACAATGTCAGCGAGAACCGCAGATTCACGGCTCTGGCGGCCAGGATATGCGAGCAGTACGGGAAGGACTGCCCGCAGGCCGACAGCGCCTCTCTATAAATGAAGTCGGAGAAGGTTCCGGAAAACGGAGAACGGCACCGCCACAGGGCAGACGGGGCCGGGAAAAGGAGTGGAGGAACCATGAGAAGGGGCGCGGAAGGAGCGGCACGAAAGACAGCGCAAAGGAAGGTACAAAAGCAAAGAGGCGTGAAGATGAGGCCCCGGCCCGGGGCGGCCGCGAAGGCCTGTGAGGGCGTGCTGCAGCTCCTCTTTCCCCTGCGGTGCCCGGTGTGCGACGGCATCGTGACGCCGCAGGGAGAGAGGATCTGCCTGGAATGCCTGGGCAGGCTGCAGCTTTTGACGCCGCCCTGGTGCATGAAATGCGGGAAGAAGCTGGCCCAGGAGGGGGAATTCTGCGGGGACTGCCAGAGAAGGGAGCATCTGTTCACAAGAGGCAGGGCGCTGTATTCCTACGAGAGCGCGGCCCCGTCCATCTACCGCTTCAAATACGGCGGTAGGCGGGAGTACGCGGAAGCCTTCGGGGAGCAGATGGCGGAATATCTGGGAGATTTCATCCGCACCGTCCGGCCGGAGGCGCTGATCCCCATACCGCTGCACCGGAAGCGCCTCAGGGCCAGAGGGTACAACCAGGCCCGGCTCCTGGCCCGGGCGTTGGGGCGGCGCACGGGGGTGCCCGTATGCGCCGATTTCCTGGTCAGGGTGAAGAATACCCTGCCCCTGAAATACGAAAATCCCAAAGAACGGCAAAATAATTTGAAAAAGGCTTTTAATATAGCGAGAAATGATGTAAAATTAAAGAGAGTGGTAGTCATCGACGATATCTATACTACCGGCAGCACCATGGACGAGGCGGCGGAAACCTTGAGAGGGGCGGGCGTGGAGGAAGTCTATTTCATCGCGCTGGCCAGCGGGACAGGCGTGTAAAGGGCTTCGGGACTACAGGCCGGGACGGAAGGTTTTCCATGGAATCGGGTGCGCAGACGCACAGGGGAGAACACTATGAATGTAAGGAATTGCAGAAGCTGTGGATGTATTTTCAATTATGTGGCCGGTCAGGTGATCTGCCCTGCCTGCCGTGACAAGGTGGAGAAGAAGTTCCAGGAAGTGAAGGAGTATATCCGGGATAACAAAGGCGTAGGCATCCAGCAGGTAGCGGATGCCTGCGAGGTGGACGTGGGCCAGATCCGCCAGTGGCTCCGGGAGGAACGCCTGGAGCTGGCTGCGGACTCCGCGCTCTATCTGAACTGCGAGTCCTGCGGACAGCCGATCCGCAGCGGTAGGTTCTGCGACAAGTGCAAGGGGAACATGACCAGGGACCTGCAGAGCATCCTGAAGAGCAATCAGCCCGCGGAGAGAAAGCCGGACAAGAACCAGGGCGACAGCGCCAGGATGAGATTCTTGAAATAGGAGGGTGCATTATGCTCAGCGAGGAACGCGTTATCCTGATGACCCGCATGGCTTCCTACGAGCGGGGAGAGGGCAGAGAGAATGTGAAGATCGGCAATTATTTCCGCGCCGACTATATTGCGCTGCATGTGCTGAAGGCCGTGGTCTGCGCGATCATATCCTTCGGGATTCTGTTCGGGCTCTACATGCTGTGTAACATCGAGGAATTCCTGGAGGATCTGTACAAGATGGATCTGCTGGCGTTTGCCAGGGAGGTGCTGACGTATCTGGCCGTCATGGTAGGCGGCTATGCGGTCCTGACGTACATCGTCTGCACATGGCGGTACGCCAGGGCGAAAAAGAGCCTGAAATGTTATTATCATAATTTAAAAAAGCTGAATTCCCTCTACCAGGACGGTCAGTAGGGGAATCGAAGCTGGAGGTCAGAATGACAGTTTTACTGGAAATGAAAGAAAGGATAAAGCTGGTTTACGGCAAATATGAGGCATTCATTGTGCCCGTGTTCAAGTTCCTGCTGGCTTTCATCACTTTCAGCACATTGAATGGCAGGATGGGCTACATGGCGAGGATCGACGACACTAGGATTATGCTGATTGCCGCCCTGACCTGCTCGTTTCTGCCCGTGGGGTTGATGGTTCTGATGGCGGCGGCGTTCAGCCTGATGCATATGTATGCGCTCTCCATGGAAGTGGCCCTGGTGGGGCTATGCATGTACCTGATCATGTATCTGCTGTTCTTCCGGTTCAGTCCAAAGGATTCCCTGGTGGTGGTACTGACGCCCCTTCTGTTTTCCATGAAGATTCCCTATGTGGTGCCGATCTCGGTGGGGCTGCTGTGCGGGCCGTCCTCCATGGTGTCCGTGGGCTGCGGCATCGCGGTGTACTATCTGATGCAGACAGTGATCGACAGCGCCCCCAACATCCGTACCATGGGGGAGAGCGAGGATGAAATCCTGGTGAAGGTGCGCATGATGGTGGAGAGCATCATGGACAACAAGGCCATGCTGGTGATGATTGCGGCCTTTGCCATTACGGTGCTGGTGGTCTATCTGATCCGGCGGATGTCGGTGGACTACTCCTGGACCATCGCCATGGTGGCGGGAGCCATGATGAACGTGGTGCTCCTGCTGATAGGGGATCTGATGTACGATGTGAATCTCTCCGTGGGCAGCGTGCTGCTGGGATCCCTGCTGGCGATCGTGGTGGCCAAGGTGATAGAGTTCTTCCGCTTCTGCGTGGACTACAGCCGCACGGAGAGGGTGCAGTTCGAGGACGATGAATACTATTATTACGTAAAGGCGATCCCCAAGATGACAGTCTCTGTGCCCACCAAGACCGTGAAGAAGATCAATCCCCAGCGGGACAGGGCAGGGGAGGCGGAACCCAGGGCCAGGAGCGGAGGGCCCAGGCGGCAGGGCGGCCGCGCGGGTGAAGAGCGGACGGCTCCCGACAGGGGCGGCTCCAGAACTTCCCCCGCCCAGGGCGGCGCGCGCAGAGGGCAGCGGGGCATGACCGTGGGGAATGCCGGAAGGCAGGAGACTCCCGAGGGCAATCCGGAGGATTATGAAGAGTGGCCGTAAGAGGCGAAAAGTAAGGTTGGGTTGAGATGCAGTGGATTGAGACAGCAAGTGAATACCTGAAAAATATCAAGACATACGCAAATACCATAGACCTGTACGATGTGGCGGAAATCCTGATTATAGCGTTTCTGCTGTATTCCATTCTGGCATGGATGAAGACCACCAGATCCTGGAGGGTGCTGCGGGGCCTGGTAGTGATCGTCCTGTTCCTGCTGGTGGTGGACCTTATGCAGATGACCACCATCATCTGGATGACACGCAACGTCCTGGGCTTTGCGGTGACGGCGATCATCGTGGCCATGCAGCCGGAGCTGCGCCAGGCCCTGGAGCAGCTGGGAGAGAAGAACTTCCTGCCCTCCTTCTCCAGTTCCTCCCGGAAGATGGAGGATACCTTTTCCGAGAAGACGGTGGGGGAGATCGTGAAGGCCTGTGTGGAGATGGGCAAGGTGAAGACCGGTGCCCTGATTGTGGTGGAGAGGAAAGAGTCCCTGAAGGACTACGAGCGCACCGGCATAGAGGTGGACGGACTGGTGACCAGCCAGCTTCTGATCAATATATTCGAGCACAATACGCCCCTCCATGACGGAGCGGTGATCGTGCGGGGGAACCGGGTGACCTTCGCCACCTGCTATCTGCCCCTGTCAGACAACCTGGATTTGAGCAAGGAGCTGGGCACCAGGCACCGGGCGGGCGTGGGGGTGTCGGAGACCACGGACTCCATGACGCTGATTGTGTCGGAGGAGACGGGAGGCATCAGCATGGCCTATGAGGGCGAGCTGAGGAGGCACCTGAGCGCGGAGGAGCTGCGTGAGAGAATGCGGCAGATTATGGATTTGAATGGAGAAGACGATGCAAAAGGCGCACACAAACGGAGAGGAAAAAACAGGGCGAAGAGTGAGAAGAAAGATACTGAATAACCTGGGGCTGAAGCTCCTGTCTGTGGTGCTGGCCATCGTGTTCTGGTTCCTGGTGGTCATGGCCGACAACCCCAAGGACTCCGTGGCTTTTTCGAATATACAGGTGAATCTGATCAACACGGAGCTGCTGGAAAAGGGCAATAAATTCTATGAGGTGCTGGAGGGCTCGGACAGGATCCGGGTCACCGTGGAGGCGCCCAGGAATGTCATACAGGAGCTGAGCGCCTCCGACATCGTGGCGGAGGCCGACGTGAGTAGGCTGACGGAGGTGAATACCGTGCCCATCAGCTTCCGGGTGCTCAACGACGAGGTGGAGATACTGGACATCTCCGGCAGCCGGGATGCCGTACAGCTCAACGTAGAGCAGAAGGCCAGCAATTGGGTCAGCGTGGTCTGCGACACCAGGGGAGATGTGGCGGAGGGCTATATCATCGGCAATGCGAAGCTGGAGCAGAACAGGATAGAGATTACCGGTCCCCAGTCGGTGGTGGATAGCATCAAGAGCGCGGGCATCGAAATCGATGTGACTGGCGCTACCAGCAATGTGTCGGGCAACGCGGACATCCACTTCTATGACGCGGAGGGAGAGCTGGTGGACGACTCCGACATCGCGAAGAACACCAGCAGCATGCATGTGGAGGTACCGGTGCTGGCCACCAAGGAGGTGCCCGTGGAGGCCGCCTTTACCGGTGTGCCGGCGGAGGGATATCTGGTCACCGGCGTAGTGCAGTGCGAGCCTTCCAGTGTGATGATTGCCGGTACTGCATCCGCGCTGGCGGAGATAAGCAGGATTTCCATCCCCGAGAGGGAGCTGGACATCACGGATCAGGAGGGCAGCCTGGAGAGGGTCATCGACATCCGGAAATATCTGGATAATGCCAGCCTGGCGGACAGCAGCTTCAACGGAAGGGTGACGGCCACGGTCTATATCGAGCCGATGGTGGAGAGGACGCTGGTGATTTCCCGGAGCAATCTCACCGTCACCAATTTGCCCACGGGATATGACTGGTCCTTTGCGGAGGAGCAGATGACATACAGACTGAGGATATCCGGGCTGGATGACGCGGTATCCGCCGTGGATCAGGGCGCGGTGCACGGCACGATCGACATCGGCGCATGGATGACGGAGGGGGATATCCAGGAGCTGGATACAGGGGTGTACGAGATCAGAGTGGGATTTGAGCTCACCGATGATGTGAATATAGAGAACGAGATATCCGTGAGGCTGAACATCGTGAAATTGGAGGATGAATAAGGATGGCTAGATTGTTTGGTACGGACGGCGTCAGGGGAATCGCCAACGAAGAGCTGACCCCTCTGATGGCCATGCAGCTGGGGCAGGCGGGAGCCTATGTCCTGACCAAAGAGAAAGAGCACAAACCTACCATCATGGTAGGCTGCGATACCCGTATTTCCGGCGACATGCTGGCCAACGCCCTGATGGCGGGGGCCTGCTCCGTGGGGGCCAACTGCGTGTACGTGGGCATCATGCCCACCCCGGCGGTGGCGTACCTGACCCAGAAGTACAAGGTGGACGCGGGAGTCGTCATCTCCGCCTCCCACAATCCCGTGGAGTTCAACGGAATCAAGTTCTTCGACGGAAACGGCTATAAGCTGCCCGATGAGCTGGAGGATGAGATCGAAAAGCTGATGAAGGATAAAATGCCCGGCGTGAATTTTCCCACAGGCCCCGCCGTGGGGAAGGTGAAATACCGCACCGATGCCCGGGAGGAGTACATCAACCACGCGATCCAGTCCGTGCCTGTGGCGCTGGAGGGGATGAAGATCGTGGTGGACTGCGCGGAGGGCGCGGCTTATTATACCTCCGTGGAGGCCCTGAAGGAGCTGGGGGCCAGCGTGGTGGCAATCCACAACAACCCCGACGGCACCAACATCAACGCCAACTGCGGCTCCACCCATATGGCCGAGCTGCAGGCCAGGGTGGTGTACGAGAAGGCACGGATAGGCCTTGCTTTTGACGGGGACGCGGACAGACTGCTGGCGGTGGACGAGAACGGCGAGGTGGTGGACGGCGACCAGATCATGGCCATCATAGGCAACCATATGCGGGACAACGGGAAACTGAAGAAGGACACCATCGTGGCCACGATCATGAGCAACCTGGGATTCTTCCTGATGGGGGAGCGCAACGGCCTGACCATAGAGCAGACCAAGGTGGGCGACCGCTACGTGCTGGAGCGCATGAAGGAGATCGGCGCCAGCCTGGGCGGCGAACAGTCGGGGCATATCATCTTCCTGGACGAGAACACCACGGGGGACGGCCTGCTCAGCGCCTTGCATCTGCTCCAGGTCATGGTAGATACCGGGAAGAGCCTGTCTGAGCTGGCTGGCATCATGGAGGTGCTGCCCCAGGCTTTGGTCAACGCCAAGGTGGCCAACCATAAGAAAGAGAAGTACATGGAATATCCTGTGATTGCGGAGGCAATCGGCAGGCTGGAGAAGGCATTCGCCGGAGAGGGCAGGGTATTGATCAGGCCCTCCGGGACAGAGCCGCTGGTGCGCGTCATGATAGAGGGCAAGGATAAGCAGGTCATCCGCGCGGAGGCGGAGAAGCTGGCCATGCTGATACAGGATGTCATGTTCTAACCCGCGGACGGAAGCGGGATATCCCAGAGAAAAAGGTCGGGGAAAACAGATTGGAGGAAGGACAAAATGGTAAGTCAGAAAGTAGTGATCAAAAATCCTACTGGCTTGCATTTGAGGCCGGCAGGGATTTTGTGCAAGGAAGCGATGCAGTTCAAATCTTTGATTACGTTCCAGTTCCGGGACAGCACCGCCAATGCCAAGAGCGTGCTGAGCGTGCTGGGGGCCTGCGTGAAGAGCGGGGACGAGATTGAGTTCTTCTGTGAGGGGGAGGACGAGCAGGAGGCGCTGAAGGCGCTGGTGCGCGCTGTGGAAAACGGATTGGGGGAATAAAGGGAGGTGCCGCGGGGCGGCACCTCTTTTCTCATCGGAATGTGAAGTTATCGTCCTCCTCCACGATGCAGATCATGGTCTTTCCGGTATTCAGGACGATTTCGTTGCCGTAGTCGTCATAGTATCTGGTAGCGCCGTAATCGCTGGTCTTCTCCCAGTTGACATGGATACCCTTCCCGTTGGTGAAGTACCATCCGTCCCGGGTGGTGTCATGGCACTGGAACGCCAGGTAGCCCTCCCCCAGCTCCTCGTATTTGATGTACTGCACCAGGATGTTCTTGAAGGTCAGCTGGGTGCCGTTGGAATCCACATGGGGGCCGTCGCTGCCGCCGGACAGATGCTGGGAGCGGTAGTAGAGGCCGTCCTCCTCGTTGAATTCAAAATAGCATCTGGTCAGGGGATAGCAGCCCGACATGTCGATGTAGGTTGCGTTCTTGGCTTCCGCGTCGTATTGGGCCAGGGTGTTGGGGTTCAGCTTGCCAGTGAACCGGAAGTGGTCGGCATCGGTCAGGTTCCTATACCCGAGAGGATACCCCTTCTGCCGGATCACATCGGCCAGGCCGGAGCCGGAGGCGTATCCGTTGTGGGGCGCCGGACGGTCCGAGGTGCGGAAGAAGGCCCCGGCATCGGAATCCAGATTGCCGTCGATGTTCTGGGTGTCCTCCTTGGCTATCAGGTCGTTGATGAAGTATGGGCCGCCGAAGTGCACGATAAAGGCATCCCACTCGAAGGCCCAGAAAGCGTAATAGGTGCGGAGGCTCCGGACATTGCCGATTTTCTCCAGGTTCTGCCAGCCCTCGTAGACGGCCATCATCCGGGACATCCGGCCCTCCACGTTGGCCTCATAGACCACGGAGGCTTTGGACAGATTGTAGTGGGGGATGGCATTGGACTCGTTGGGAATCATCACGGCTATGGGACGGGTATCCGCCACGCCGGGATCCACCCACTCGTTGGTGAGGCGGCTGCGCACCATGCCCTCCCGTGGGGGAAGTGAGTCGTCCTCGACGACGATCCCCGGCGAGGGGGACTGCAGACCGCCGTCTGGCTGCAGGCTGCCGTCGGGCAGCGGAGCCGGGACGGAATCGGGGGAATCGGAATCGGCCTGGCTGGATTCCGGAAGGACAGGGGCGGTGGATCCGTCCTCCTGCCCACAGGCGGCCAGCGCCAAGATCACGGCCAGGAAAAGAAGGCTTCTCTTTATTTTCTTCATAACATAGCTCTCCTATCGTATCTGAACTAACATTATATCACAAAAGCTGACAAGAGTCATCCAATTGACTGAAAAATTAAGAAACTTAAGAAATAAAAGAAATAAACTTAAGAAATAGGCCCGGAATGTCCCTGCATTTTCCCTTGCGGAATACGGAGGAAGACGGTATACTGGAAGCAGGATTAAGTGACGGAAGGGAGCGAGGGGATTCATGAGCCTGTTGACTGTGGTCGTGCCCTGTTATAATGAAGAGGAGAACGTGCCGTTCTTTTACGGGGAGCTGATGAAGAACGAGCCTTTTTTTGACGAAAAGGGGATTGAGCTGGAGCTGCTCTATGTGGACGACGGCTCCAGGGACGGGACTGTGACGGAGGTGAAGAAGCTGCGGGAGAAGGACCAGCGGGTGCACCTGGTGTCGTTTTCCAGGAATTTCGGGAAGGAGGCGGCAATCTATGCCGGGCTGGAGAATGCCGGCGGCGATTACGTGGTGCTGATGGACGCAGATCTCCAGGATCCCCCCTCCCTGTTGCCGGAGATGTTCACCCTTCTGGAGCAGGGATATGATTCCGTGGCCACCAGAAGGGTTTCCAGAAAGGGGGAGCCGCCGGTGCGGAGTTTCTTCGCCAGGATGTTCTACCGGCTCATGAAGAAGATTTCCAGGACGGAGATCATGGACGGGGCCAGGGACTACCGCCTGATGACCAGGCAGATGGTGGACGCCATCCTGTCCATGCAGGAATACAACCGCTTTACAAAGGGCATCTTCGGCTGGGTGGGATTCTCCACCAAGTGGATAGAATATGAGAATGTGGAGAGGCTGAAGGGGGAGACCAAGTGGAGCTTCTGGAAGCTGTTCCTGTACTCCCTGGACGGCATCTGCGCGTTTTCCACGGTGCCGCTGATGCTGGCCTCCGTCATGGGCGCATTCTTCTGTGTGGTGGCCTTTTTGATGATCTTCTTCATCATCATCCGGAAGCTGATATTCGGGGATCCCGTGTCCGGCTGGCCGTCCCTGGTGTGCATCATCCTCATGGTCAGCGGCGTGCAGTTCTTCTGCACGGGGATATTGGGACAGTACCTGGCCAAGACTTACATGGAGGTGAAGCGGCGGCCGATCTACCTGGTAAAGGAACGGCTCTAGGAATAATAAAAAGTCTTAACGAATTCTTAGCGGGCAGAAGTCTTCCCTGTCAGTAATTTATGTGGTAGAATTTAGTATATTCTTCGTGGTAGGGAAGCGGCAGTCAACATAAGAAAGGGGAATTCGTATGGAGATTACTGCGGTCAAGGATTGTGAGCTCGAGAAATATATTACCGAAATCATGTTGGATATAGGGGTTCCGGCTCATTTAAAGGGGTATCATTACCTCCGAAGCGCCATTCTGTTGTCGGGAAGGGACATGGAGGTAGTGACCAGTGTGACGAAGCTGCTGTATCCGGCGATTGCCAGAAGATTCAAAACAACAGACCAGAAAGTCGAACGTGCGATTCGCAACGCCATTGAGGTATCATGGAACAGAGGAAATACAGAGACTTTTGAAAAAATGTTTGGATATTCCGCATCTTCAGGCAGAACCAGACCTACCAACAGTGAATACATAGCCCGCATTGCAGACAAGGTCCGACTTGACATCAAGGCTATGTAGAAGCTACGGAAGAAACAACAGAAGATAGATATGCTTCATACTGCGGGGATGGAAAGCAGCCGGGTGAAAATCCGGCTGCTTTTGTGGACTTTGGGGGACAAGTGTGGTAGAATGTTGACACAAAGGACGTGCCGGGGGCTGATTCCATGTGCCAAGGGCGCAGGAAATGGCGGCAGACGTCCATAAAATTGAGATGGGAAAGGCTGGGAAACGTGCCGGATGGGAATAATTAAGCTGAAAAAGAATACCTTGGGCGACTGCCTGATGACGGGGGTGATCGTGGCGATCGGGCTGGCGGAAGCCTGCCATCTGGCGGCTGTCTTTCTGGGGCTTCCGTTCTCGGCCTGTTCCCGGCTGCTGGGCATGGCCTTGGGAGTCTGGCTCGTGCTGGGGACGGTGCTCCTGGCGGCGGGAAGGCGGCATATCCTGACGGAACCGGGCGGAAAACGCCGCCTGGATCCTTCGGAGAAGATTCTGTACGGTATGTTGGCGCTGACGGTGATTTCTCAGCTTATTTTCATCGGTATGGGGAATGCTATCTATAGAAAGGGCGATATGACGGTGGAGACAGTGGGGAGCTTCCTGGCTGTGGACGGCATCTACCGGGTCAATCCCATGACGGGGACGCCCTACACGGAGGGGATGCCGCTTCGGCTGAAGATACTGTGCCTGCCCACGCTGTACGGGAGCCTGTGCAGATGGACAGGCCTGGAGCCCGGGCTGATGGTCCAGAGGATCGTCCCCATGGCGGTGCTGCTTGGCAGCTATGGGGCGTTTTCCCTGCTGGGCCGGACGCTTTTTCCGGAGGAGGGGAGGATGCGGGCCCTGTTCCTGCTTCTGGTATCGGCGCTGATGTGGGCGGGGGCCTACGCCTACGGCATGGAGGGATTCGACCTGCTGTGCAGCGGCTGGCGGGGGGTGTCCATCCGGGGCGGCGTGCTCCTGCCCTGGACGGCGTCCCTGTGCCTACGGCGCAAATGGCCGGGGGTGTGCCTGTGCGTGCTGGCAGAGGCCTGCACGGTCTGGACATTCTACGGCTGCGGCGTCTGCCTGGCGATGGCCGCGGGGCTGGCTGCTGCAGGACTGCTGTGCCGGAAGCTTTCCGGGAGGGCCCCTGGCAGGCAGACGGCAGACGGAGGAAGGGGGGATGGGAAATGACGGAGCTCCTTCGAAACGCAGCCTCCGGCTGGGCCAACTACAAGGGCAGCGGGAAAATGGCCGCATTGCTCCTGGCCGCTTTGGCGTACCTGTGGTTCACCGGGAGGGGAAAGGGGCAGAAGGCCCTTTTGCTTTATGCCTCCCTGGCGGCTGCCTGCTGCGTCCTGCCTGTGACGGCGGCGGTGTTGATGGCGTATCAGACAAGATTCTACGATTATGAGTGGATATGGAGCATGGTGCCCCTGACGGCGGTGACGGCATACGGCGCCGCGCTGTTCCTGGCGCAGCAGTGGAAAAAGGATGTGGGGGGCTGGCGCAGGGGTCTGCCCGTGACGCTGCTGCTGCTCCTGGCCCTGGGGCTGTGCGGGAACCTGGGAGGGGACGCTGGGGCCAGGGCAGGGCGCAGGGCGGAGAGGGAGGAAGCCTACGCGGTGGCAGGGATGCTGGCGGAGCGCTATCCCGGGGAGGACATCTGCCTCCTGGCCCCTCAGGCGATTCTGGAATACGCCAGGGAGGCGGACGGCAGGCTGCGGCTGGCCTACGGCAGGAATATGTGGGACATCTCCCTGAACGGATACGCCTATGACACCTATGACAGAAAGACCTCCGACCTGTACCGGTGGATGGGCTGGGCGGAGCAGTCGGCGGGGGTCTGGATGCCGGAGGAGGACAGGGAGGAGATGCTGGCCACTGTGGAGCGGCGGGCAGAGGACGCGGTGGAGCTGGGCGTGAACTGCATCCTGCTGCCCGAGGGAGTGCCCGGGGAGATCAGGGAGCGCATGGAGGCGGCCTTGGGAACCCGGGCGGAAGAGATGGACGACTATATTGTCTTCGCACTGTTCTGAGCCGGGACATGGGGATACGGGAAGAAAAGAGGAGAGCTATGGATGAGCTGATCAGCATCATCGTACCTGTCTATAACGCGGAGAGGCATCTGGCGGAGACCATTGCCTGTGTCAGGGCGCAGACCTGCAGGGAGTGGGAGCTCCTGCTGGTGGAGGACGGCAGCGCCGACGGGAGCCTGGCGGAGATCCGGCGCTGCATGGAGGAGACGGGGGATCCCCGGATACGGCTGATATGCCAGCCCTCCAACATGGGCGCCGCCCGGGCCAGGAACCGGGGGCTTGCCGAGGCACGGGGAAGGTACATCGCCTATCTGGACGCGGACGACCTATGGGTGCCGGAGAAGCTGGAGAAGGAGCTGCGGTTCCTGCGGGCCAGGAACGCCGCCTTCGTCTTCACCGGCTATGAGTTCGCGGACGGGCAGGGCAGGGGCACCGGGAAGGTGGTGCATGTGCCGGAGACCTTAAGCTACCGCCAGGCCCTGAGCAATACCACGATCTTCACCAGCACGGTGATGTTCGACACCGGGAAGATCAAGAGGAGCCTGCTGGAGATGCCCACGGTCAAAAGCGAGGATACCGCGCTCTGGTTCCGGGTGCTGCGGAGCGGCTATACGGCCTGGGGGCTGGACGAGAACCTGGTGCGCTACAGGCGCTGGGGCAACACCCTCTCCGCCAATAAGCTGGAGGCCCTGCGGCGCATCTGGCATCTCTACCGGGACTGCGAGGGCCTGAGCCTGCCCCGGAGCGTCTGGCATTTTGTCTTCTGGGCCGTCAGGGCCGTGAAGAGAAGGATTTAGCATTGTGATTTAGCGGTATGGGAGGATTTTACTGTGAATCTTAGTACCAATGAAAAGAAGCTGAGACAACGGGAGACATTCAAGAGGCTGATCAACCTGGGGCTGACCGCGGTATGCCTGGGGCTGGAGATCGCGTTGTTCGCCTACTGGTGGCAGATGCAGTTCCGCTGGAGCGTGGTGGAGGCACTGCGGTACTTTCAGGGCAAGGGCCATGTGCTGGAGGTGGGAATCTACGCCTTCGTCCTGATCCTGCTGTCCTCCATGTACGGCGGCATCCGGCTGGGCTATCTGAAGAATGTGGAGCTGATCTTCTCCCAGGTCTTCGCCACCCTGATGGCCAATGTCTTCATATACGCGGAGCTGTCCGTGATGGCGGCGGAGCCCTTCGTGCCGGACGTGTTCATCCTGATGATGATAGAGCAGACCATGGTGGTGATCATCTACATCAATGTGGCCAACCGGGTCTACCGGGCCATCTTTCCGCCCAGGAAGCTTCTGCTGGTGCACGGGGACAGGCCCATAGAGGGCATCCGGGCCAAGTTCGAGAGCCGCAGGGACAAATATATCATCACCAGGACCGTCCATGTGTCGAAGGGCTTTGACACCGTCTGCGGGACGATCCTGGAAGCCTATGAGAAGGGGGAGTGCAATGCCGTAGTGCTGGGAGACATCTCTGTAGCAGACAGGACTCCCCTGATCAAATTCTGCTACGGGCATTCCATCCGCTTCTACCTGCTGCCGAAGATAACGGACGTGATCCTGATGGGGGCGGAGGAGCTGCATGTGTTCGACAGCCCCATGCTGCTGACCCGGGAGTACAGCCTTACCGTGGAGCAGCGGATCATCAAGCGGTGCATCGATGTATTCGGGGCGCTGGTCCTGTTGGTGGCAGCCTCGCCCTTCATGCTCCTCACGGCCCTGGCCATCAAGCTCTACGACCATGGCCCCATACTGTACAGGCAAGTGCGATGCACCCAGGACCAGAGGGAATTCCACATCATGAAGTTCCGGAGCATGCGCACGGACGCGGAGAAGGACGGCGTGGCGAGGCTGGCCCAGAAGAACGATGACCGCGTCACCCCCGTGGGGAAGTTCATCCGCAAGTGCAGGCTGGACGAGCTGCCCCAGCTTGTGAACATCTTAAAGGGGGACATGTCCTTCATCGGCCCCAGGCCGGAGCGGCCGGAGATCATCGCCCAGTACCTGGAGGTGATGCCGGAGTTCGCCTACCGGATGAAGGTGAAGGCGGGGCTGGCGGGCTTCGCCCAGGTGTACGGGAAATACAATACATCCCCCTATGACAAGCTGAAGCTGGATCTGACTTATATCGAGAACTACTCCGTGATGCTGGACGTGAAGCTGATGCTGCTGACGCTGAAGATCCTGTTCTGGCCGGACAGCACCGAGGGCGTGGAGACGGAGCAGATCACGGCCCTGCGGGAGGAGCGCAGGAAGCGGCAGGAGGGACGGGACGAGAAGGAAGAGGAATGATATGTGGAAAGGCTATTACGGAAAGGAACCCTTCGACCTGCGCCTGACGGCGCTGCGCATGCTGTATAAGCTTCCCCTTATCGCGGCGGCCGCGCTCCTGGGCGCTGTGGTGTTCGGGGGCGGGTATTACGGGAAGAACGTGCTCCTGCGCGGGGACAGGCTGTACGCCGCCACGTCCGTCTACCGGGTGGAATACGCGGTGGACAATGTGGAAGACATGATGAATGTCTATGTGAACGACATGAGCTGGAACACCTATCTGCAGTCGAAGCTTTTCCTGGACGCGGTGCAGGGCCATCTGGCCCGGGCCGGCGCGGCCGGGATGGGGGAGGAGGAGCTGGCGGGGGCCATCCAGGCCCAGGTGCTCTCGGACATCCGGATCCCCTCCACCGTGGTCACCACGGACAGCCCGGAGAAGAGCCTGGCAGTCGCCCGGGCGGTGGAGGAGGCCATGACCCGGGAACTGGCGGAGCTGCTGAGCGAGGTGGATTCCGTCGCGGTGATAGACCCCTGCCAGGCCGCCCCGGAGGTGGTGCCGGACGTCCGGCCAGGCAGGGCCTTCCTGCTTGCCGCGGTGCTGTCCTGCTTCTTCGCGGTGGTGGTGCTGCTTTTGAAGGAGACGGGGGAGGACAGCATCTGGCTGCCGGGATCTGTCTGGAAGCGCTACGGCTTGAAGACGGTGGGGACCATAGAGAGCAGGGAGCTGGCGGAGAACGTCAGGTATTTCTTCTCGCGGAAGGGGCAGGCCGGGGAGGGATTGTATGAAGACGTAGCTGTCTGCGCGGCTCAGGAGGGCCTGGATGCGGAGGAGGTGCTGGAGCGCCTGAAGGAGGCATGCCCGGGCCTGATTGGGGACGGCTGGTTCGCAGTGCCCTGGCCTGTGGGGGAGCCGGAGGCGGCGGGCAGGCTTCGCAAGGCCCAGGGCATCCTGCTGGCGGTGCGGGCCGGGAGCCATGCTGGCAGGGCGCTGGAACGGACATTGGAATACCTGGGGCAGCAGGACTGCCCGGTGACGGCGGCGATCCTGTGGGAGGCGGACGAGAGGCTGATCCGCAGGTACTACCTGACAGGGGCAAGGTCCGGCGGAGGAAAAGCGGGAACGGGGAGCGAAGGGATATGAGGGTTCAGGTGCTGGCATCTGTGATGAACGAGGAGCCGGAGGCATTGGCGGCGCGGATGGGGCTGGAATCGGATGCGGTGGTCATCAACCAGTGCGACAGGCTGGATTGCCGGAAGATAGCGTACAGGGGGCATGAAATCGGCTTTTACTCCTTTCCGGACAGGGGGGTGGGCAGGAGCCGCAACGAGGCCATCCTCCGGGCGGAGGGGGACATCTGCCTGTTCTCGGACGGGGACATCGTGTATGAGCCCGGGTACGCGGAGAAGATAGCTGCGGAGTTCCAAAGCAGGCCTCGGGCGGATATGATACTCTTCAATATCACGGTGGAGGAGGCCCGCAGGACATACCACATCACTGGACGGAAGCGGGTGCGCTGGTACAACTGCGGCAGGTACGGGGCGGTGAGCTTCGCCGTCCGCAGGGAGAGCCTGCTGTCCTCCAATGTGACCTTCTCCCTGCTGTTCGGGGGCGGGGCCAGGTACGGAAGCGGCGAGGACAGCCTGTTCCTGAAGGAGTTCATGGGGAAGGGCTACCGGGTGTACACCGCCCCAGTCACCATCGGGCGGGAGACGGCAGGGGAATCCACATGGTTTTCGGGCTATGACGAGAAGTTCTTCCGGGACAAGGGGGTGCTGTACCGCCATCTGTACGGAAGGCTGTCATGGGCCATGGCGCTGCGGTTCCTGCTGGCCCACCGGGACAGGCTGTGCGCGGAGGTGCCCCTGGGGCAGGCGTACCGATGGATGTGCGGCGGATGGAAGGATTAGGGCTGTACTGACTATTTGTAGTACAGAGAGGGCGACAGGAGACGGGATGGGCATGGAGTGGAGCGCGCTGGTTTATATATTGCTGACTGTGGTCACGGTGGCCCTGGGGCTGTGCGTGGACAATCAGGATTATGTGCCGGATCGTATCAGGGGAGGCCGGAGGTACTTGAGCTGGCAGGACGGCAGCGGGAACGGGCCGGGGGAGAGGCGGCAGACCAGGAACCGGATCGCGGTGGCGGCCGTATACTGCCTCCTGACGGGGGTGTCGGCCTGCCGGATCGCGGTGGGCAACGACTACTGGGTGTACAGGGACAATTTCAAGCTGATTGCCCAGCAGCGCCATGTGTCCTCGGAATTCGGCTTCAACATGATCGTGAAATGGATACAGGGGCTGTTCGGCTACGATGAGTACCTGCCGGTGTTCGCGTTTTTTTCTATCATAACCGTCTGGTTCTTCGTGAGGGCGCTGCACGACCAGGGGAAGCGCTTCGCTTTTTCCCTGTATCTGCTGATGACCGGGGGCTATTATTTCAACAGCCTGAATTCCGTCAGGTATTACCTGGCGCTGGCGATCGCGCTGTTCTCCATGAAATATGTGCTCCGGGGCGAATACGGGAAGTTCGTCTGCGTCATACTGGCGGGGGCCATGTTCCACAAATCGGTGCTGCTGGTGGTTCCGGCGTACCTGGCGGCGCGGTACCTGGCGGCGGCGCCCCTGCGGAAATGGCATTACGCGGCGGGGGGCGTGTTCCTGTGCACTTTGGTGTTCGGACAGGAGCTGTACCGGGAGGTGATCTTTTTCTTCTACCCCTTTTACCGGGACTCTGCCTTTGACAACGGGCAGCTCTCCTACGCCAACATCCTGAAATGCGGCTGCGTGGCGCTGCTGGGCCTGGTCTGCTGGAGGCAGGGGCTGGGGAAGGACATGATAAACAGATTTTACTTTTTTCTGAACCTCATGGGGCTGGCGGTGTACTGCTGCGGCTCCTTCATCCCGGAGGTGTCCAGGGTGGGGTATTATCTGATCATATCCCAGGTGTTCCTGGTGCCGGGGGCATTGGCGGGGATGAAGCCGGGGAAGCTGCGGGGGCTGTGCCAGGCTGGGGTGGTGGCGGCCTTCGGCTGCTATTTCCTGCTGCTGCTTAGGGGGATGTATGCCATTGACGTCAGGCTGCTGCCGTATCGGAACTGGATCTTCAACTGACGGGGAGCAGGGAGAGTTTGGGGGCTTTTGGTTCCCGGGGGCCACAGGCCAGGATGGGGAGTGGACATGAAAGTATTGTGGTTATGTAATATGGTGCTGCCTGCGGCGGCGCGGGAGCTGGGGATGGAGGCCTCCGTGAAGGAGGGCTGGGTCAGCGGGATGGCCGGGGCTGTGCTGGCGGGCTGCCATGAGAGCGGCATCCGGCTGTCCGTGGCGTTCCCGCTGCCCGGACATATGATCGGGCCGGGACAGGAATTCCGCGCCGGGACGGTGGACGCGGAAACCGGCGGGGCCGGGGAGCGGGCCTCCTTTTCCTATTACGGCTTCCCGGAGGACGTGGGGCATGCGGAAAAATATGACGGGAGACTGGAACATGTGCTGGAAAAAATCGTCTCTATAGTAGAGCCGGATATCGTGCACTGCTTCGGCACGGAATTTCCCCACACCCTGGCCATGTGCAGGGCCTTCCCCAGGAAGGACAGGCTGCTGCTGGGCCTGCAGGGGCTCTGTACGCCGATCGCGGAGCATTACTACGCGGATCTGCCGGAGCGGACGGTCCGGCGGGCGACCCTGCGGGACAGGCTGAAAAGGGACAGCCTGAGGCGGCAGCGGGAGAAGTTCGCCCTGCGGGGTGTCATGGAGCGGGAAGCTGTGGGCCTGGCGGGGAACATCACCGGGCGCACCCGGTGGGACAGGATGTATGCCAGGGAATGGAATCCGAGGGCCCGGTATTTTGAGATGAACGAGAGCCTGCGGCCGGAATTCTACGGGCCGGTGTGGGATCCGGAGGCCTGCGAGCCCCATTCCATCTTCCTGAGCCAGGGGGACTATCCTCTGAAGGGGCTGCACTATATGCTGCGGGCATTGCGGATCATATTGGCGGTATACCCGGAGGCGAAGCTGTATGTGGCGGGAAACAGCCTGGTGGCATACGGCACATGGAAGGAGAAGCTGAAGATATCGGGCTACGGGAGATTCCTGCGCGAAATGCTGACAGGCCTGGGGCTGGAGGGGCGGGTGTGCTTCCTGGGGAAGCTGGACGCGGGGCAGATGCGGGACAGATACTTAAAGTGCGGCCTGTTCGTCTGCTGCTCCGCTGTGGAGAATTCCCCCAATTCCCTGGGGGAGGCCATGCTTTTGGGGGTGCCCTGCGTCAGCGCGGACGTGGGCGGCATCTCCAGCATATTTACGGGAGGGGTGGACGGCATCCTGTACAGGGGGTCTGACCACGGCGGCGCATCCGGGGGCCCGGGGACGGAAGGGGCCGGAGAGCTGGGGGCGGTGTCCGGGCGGCTGGCGGAGGCGGTGCTTGAAATGTGGCGCGATTCCCGGAAAAGGGACGAATACTGTCGCAATGCCAGGAAGCATGCGCTGAAAACCCACGACAGGGATCGAAATTATCAAAAACTGGTGGAAATATATGAAGAAATCCTGTAAAATAGCATTTGTATCAAATTACATCAACCACCATCAGATTCCCTTCTGCGACAGCATGTACCGTCTCCTGGAGGGGGCGTTCGTCTTCGTGCAGACAGAGGGCATGGAGCAGGAGCGGGTGCAGATGGGATGGCACGCCTCCCGGAGGCCGGACTATGTGCGCTGCTGGTACGAGGAGCCGGAGGCCTGCAGGAGGCTGGTCCTGGACTGCGATGTGGCGCTGTTCGGGGGGACGGATGACGAAAGCTATATAGAAGAAAGGCTCCGGGCCGGGAAGCCGGTGATGCGCGTCAGCGAGCGCCTGTACAAGACAGGGCAGTGGAAGGCCGTGTCCCCCAGAGGGCTGCTGAAAAAGTACCATGACCATACCAGGTACAGGAAATCCCCGGTGTGGCTATTGTGCGCCGGGGCCTATGTGGCTTCCGATTTCCGCATCATCCGGGCCTATCCCGGGAAGATGTACTGCTGGGGGTATTTTCCGGAGACCAGGCGGTACGACTTGGATACGTTATTTAGCGGAAAAGGATACGGGGAAGAGAGGATTCCCTATCTGCTCTGGGCGGCCCGGATGATCGACTGGAAGCATCCGGAGCTGGCGGTGGAGACGGCCAGGACGCTGCGGGAGAGAGGGCTGCGCTTCCACATGGACATCATCGGGGACGGAGAGCTGCGGCCCATGGCGGAGAGGCTGGCCGGGGAATACGGGCTGGAAGGCTGTGTCTCCTTTCCGGGGTATCAGCCTCCGGAGGAGGTGCGCCGATATATGGAGCAGGCGGACATTTTCCTCTTCACCAGCGACAGGCAGGAGGGCTGGGGGGCAGTGGCAAATGAGGCTATGAACAGCGGCTGCGCCCTGGTGGCCGACCATATGATCGGAGCGGTGCCCTACCTGGTCAGGCATGGGGAGAACGGGCTGGTCTATGGGGACGGCAGGAAGGAGCAGCTGTTCGGGGCCGCGGAGCGCCTGGTGCGGGACAGGGCACTGTGCAGGGAGCTGGGAGAGGCGGCCTACCGGACGATTGTGGAGGTATGGAACGCGGAGAATGCCGCCGAGCGGCTGCTGGAGCTGATCGGGGCGGTCACCGGGCTGGACTGGGCCAGGGGGGCCGGGCCAGGGGGGCAGAGCCTTACCGGATATGCGCCCTGCGGGTCTGCCCCGGTGCTGCGGGAGCGGTTCCGCCGGACAGAGCCGGGGAGATATGCTCGCGAGCGATGAACTTTGCCGCAATGTCCCCTTGGCTTTCGCTCGTGAGTCGGGCTGCTTGGCAGATTTTGGCGATTGTCAGCATATACTGCAGACCGCCAGGATTTATAGTGGTGTCCATGGGAAAGTGCCTGGCAGGCGGTCTGCAGTCGGGTTGCACTGTAAAGTTAACCGGTGCGCAGTATATACTGCATAACGCTGAATACTGCCTAATGCAATCATGCGATTGAACCAGTCAGCGTTATGCAGTCTGGTTTCATTGCAAGTGAAATCGTTAAGCAGTATAAGTTCCCGGAGAATGGTTTTTGGTATGTAAAAATACGTAAAAGCATATGGAGCTTAATATAATGGAAATTCCCTTGATAACAGTCATTGTACCGGTTTATAATATAAAGGACTATCTGCCCAGATGCGTCCGCTCCATCACGGCCCAGACCTACAGCCGCCTGGAGATCATCCTGGTGGACGACGGCTCCACGGACGGCACGGGGCAGCTCTGCCACAGGCTGGCCGCGGAGGACGGGCGGATCAGGGTCCTGCATAAGGAGAACGGAGGCTCCTCCTCCGCCAGGAACCTGGCGCTGGCCCAGGCCGCGGGGGAGTATGTGGGCTTTGTGGACAGCGACGACTATATCGCGCCGGACATGTATGAGCTGCTGATGAGGGGAATCCGGGAATTTGGGGTAGCCGCGGCCCAGGTGGCCCGGGACGAGATCGATGAGAAGGGGAATCCGCTGCCGGACATCTGCGCCCCGCCCAAGGAGGCCACTGTGCTGGATGACAGGGAATTCATGGAAGAGCTGCTGATGCACAGGGGGGACTGCTCCTTCTGCACCAAGCTGATACGCAGGGATCTGTTTCCGCCGGAGGCCTTTCCCGTGGGGAAGCTGAACGAGGATTTCCATCTGCTGGTGCGCATGCTGCCTAGGATGGGAAAGGTGGCGTCCCTGCCGGACCAGGCATACCATGTATTCTACAGGATAGGCAGCAATTCCCGCAAGGCGGATAAGGAGACCTTTTCCCGGGTCTATGCCGACTGCGTGGAAAATGCGGATATGGTGGCGGAAATCGTGAAGAGGGATTATCCGGAGCTGGAGGATACGGCATTTCGGTTCGGGGTTTTCCAGAGGCTGGAGTATCTGCTGCATATCCCGATTTCGCAGATGACAAAGGATAATGCCGTCTATCGGGGGATTGTGGCTTATCTGCGCAGGAATTGGTGGAGGGCCATGAGGAACCGGATCCTCACGGAGAAGAACAAGGCCTACCACACGCTGTTCGCCATCGCCCCCAGGAGGCTTCGGAAGCTGCACAGGGCCTGGCGGGGATGATTTCCGGGCAATGGGGCCGGATTGCCTTGAAGGATTTACCAGACAAATTTTGAAGATTTTATGCTATGCTTACTTAGGTCACGGCCGGATGGGGGCGGAAGACTTTCAAAAGAGCTGGGTGTCCGCTTTAGCGGTCAGATAGGAGTATAGATGAAAAAATATGGAAGATACATATGCGGGGTTTTGACCATAGCGGCTTTGCTGGGCACGAATGCAAGCGGGCCTGTGCCGGTGGCATGGGCGGCGGAGCAGTCCGGGCAGGATGCGCTGCGGCAGGACGGGCAGACGGGCGGGGAGGCCCGGGAACCGGACGGCGGACAGAATGTGGGAGACGACCGGAATTCCGGTGGCCAGAATACGGGCAACGGTCAGAATATGGGAGACAGCCAGAACACGGGCAATGGACAGAATTCCGGCAACGGCCAGACCATGGGAGACGACCAGAATCCCGGCAGTAGCCAGACCACGGGAGACAGCCAGAATACAGGCAACGGCCAAAATACGGGAGACAGCCAGAATGCCGGCAACGGCCAGACCACAGGAGACAGCCAGAATACAGGCGATGGCCAGACCGCGGGAGACAGCCAGAATTCCGGCGGCCAGAATACGGGCAACGGCCAGACCACAGGAGACAACCAGAATTCCGGCGGCCAGAATACGGATAACGGCCAAAACACGGGAAACAGCGAGAATTCCGGCGATGGCCAGAATCCCGGAGACAGCGAGAATTCCGGCAGCAGCCAGACCACGGGAGACAGCCAGAACCCCGATGACGGCCAGCCATCCGGGGATATCCAGGCCCCGGACGGCGGACAAGCCCCGGAAGAGGGGCAGAATCCGGAAGACGGCCAGGAATCCGGGGATGGCTCCGGTGAGGATGGCCTTGCCGGAAAAGATGACTCCCGCGTCTTCGCAGAGGTGGATCAGGAGACCGCGGAGTGGATCCGGACGGCAGGGGAGGCCCTGGCCCAGATTGCCGCGGAGCGGGACATCATGGCTTTGGTCTATTTGAGCGACGAATACCCGGTGCGGGTATCGCCCTCCTATGAAAGCGAGACGGCGGTGACGGTGCTCAGCGGCCAGACGGTGAACATCCTGGACATGGCCGTGGACGAGAATATGGAAGTCTGGCACTATGTGAAGCTGGGCTACATGGGGCAGGAGATATACGGCTATGTGCCCAGGACCAACCTGGCCTGCTCGGACGAGCGGTTCCTGGCCTGGGAGGAGACATTCGGCATGAACGCAGCGGCCTACGCCGTCGATGGGGAGAGGGCCGGGTATGCGGACATCGAGCAGTTCCCGGAGAGCTACCGCCCGGCGCTGCTGGAGCTGAAGAAGAAGCATCCCAACTGGACATTCGTGGTGATGAACACGACGCTGGACTGGCGGACGACCATCGACGCGGAGCTCCAGGGAGGGAAGAGCCTTGTATACAAGACCCTGCCGGAGTGGACGAAGAACGGCCTCTACGACACAGGAACCTGGTACTATGCCTCCAGGGCGGCGGTGGAAGTCTATATGGATCCCAGGAACGCCCTGACAGAAAATGCCATCTTCCAGTTCGAGCAGCTGACATACAATGAACAGTACCATACGCTGGACGCGGTGGCGAAATTTCTGAAGAGCACCTTCATGACCGATGACGGCGGGAAGCTGGCGCCGGGAACCAACAGCACCTACGCGCAGCTTTTCTGGGAGATCGGCAGGGAGGACGGGCGGAAGGTGAGCCCCTTCCATCTGGCGGCCAGGGTGCTGCAGGAGCAGGGGAACGGGACTTCGCCGCTGATATCCGGAACCTACAGCGGATATGAGGGTTATTATAATTATTTCAATGTGGGGGCTACGGGCCAGACCGACCAGCAGGTCATCACCAGCGGCCTGAAGTATGCCAGGGACCACGGCTGGAACAGCGTGGACAAGGCCCTCAGGGGCGGCGCGGACTTCATCTCGGCGAACTATATCAAGCGGGCCCAGGATACGCTGTACCTCCAGAAATTCAATGTGAACCCCAAGGGGACGCCGAACGCGTATGCGCCGTACACCCATCAGTACATGCAGAACATTACGGCCCCCAATACGGAGGGGCTGAGCATCAAGAGGCTCTATGAGGGAGCGGGCTCTCTGGAGAATACCTTTGTGTTCAAGATTCCGGTCTTTGAGAACATGCCCGCTTCGCCCTGCCAGGCTCCCACGGTCTCCACGGAGGTGGTGCTGGCCCTGCCGGAGGGCTATGGGGACAGCGTCATGTGGCTGGACGGCGTGGCCTATCAGGGGGAGCTTCGGAACGGGAGCCTGATCGTCAACGCGCCTGACGGAAACGCGAAGACGGCGGTGGTATACAAATACGATGATAAGGGCGTGCCCGTAGGCATGTACGTCTGGAGCCTGAGCTATAACGGAACGATATACACGGCCACCGCGGAGCCCGGGCTGCAGGATCTCCTGACCTACCACGGCTTTTCCATCCGCGTCACGGGAGACACGGGCATCCGGTTCAAGACGGGCATATCCACGGAGCTGCGGGCGCAGCTGATAAAGAAGGGCGTCAACGGCTATGTGCTGAAGGAATACGGCACCCTGGTCATGAACAATGCCAACATGGGCCAGTATCCCATGATCAAGGGCGGGGCCAAGGTGGTCGGAGGCATCTCCTACGGCATAGATGCCAATGGGAAAAAGCAGGACGTGGTGTTCGAGATCATGGACGGGCGCTACCGGTTCACCTCCGTGCTGGTGAAGATTCCGGTGGAGCAGTATAAGACGGAGTTCGCCTTCCGGGGCTATGCCGTGCTGGAGCGCAACGGCACCCAGGTGATCGTCTACGGGCCGCCGAAGGCCAGGAGCATCTATGACCTGGCGAAGGTGCTTTTAGGAAACGGCACCTATGAGCCCGGCTCGGAGTCCTATGTGTTCCTGGAGAAGCTGGTCGGCGATGCGGACGCGCTGCAGAGCCCGGCTGCCGCAGAGGAAGAATGAGCTGCCGCCTGCGCACTAAGTAAGGTACAGATAAAAATTGGGAGGATATTATGAGCAGAAAGTGGAGATACAGAATAGGAGCCTGTATCCTGCCGCTGGCTTTGCTGGCGGGATGCGGGGACGGCACTGAGACAGGCGGAGCGCCCAGCGAGAGCGTGGGCAGTCCGGTGGAGCCGGTGGATGTGAGCGGCCTGGTGGACGAGACCCCGGAGCCCACATCTACGCCGGAACCGGAGCCGGAGCCGGAGATCGGGCTGCGGTACCAGACGGGCCAGCTCACCGCCCAGGAAGAGACCGCCGTGCTGGAGGCCATGACCACCCTGCACCAGAACCTGGAGATCGCGGAATATGTGGGCGAGGGCATCCATATGATAAGCGGGGAAGGATGGCTGGAGGACATGTGCCGGGGAATCTACGAGGGTAGCAGGAGCTATTCCCTGCAAAAGGGAGAGGATGTGTTGCTGACCATGCAGCTCGGCTACGATATTGACGGAGAACCGTATGCGAATGTATACTTTGAAGGAGAGAATGGAAGCGTGCTGGTGCTGAAGCAGTCCGGAAGGACTACATGGCTGCTGCAGACCGGCGTGGCGGACGGGAAGTATGAGGGAGCCTTCGAGACATGGCTGTTCGACGGCGAGAGCGGCAGCATCCAGCGGGAGCAGGGAACCTACGCCGCCGGAACCATCGTAGGGGAATACAAGAAATCCGAATACACGGGAGGGCCCGGGGAGGCCTTCGACATGTGGACGAACCGGGAGAACTTTGACTATAAGGTCACCACTGTGACATATGACGGGAACGGGGAGATCGCGCCCACACCTACGCCTACCCCCACCCAGAAGCCCCAGACGACGCAAAAGCCGCCTGTGCAGGCCCCGGATCCTACGCCGGAGCCCACCCCGGAGCCCACGCCCCAGCCACCGGCGCAGAATCCTCCTGCGCAGAACCCGCCGCCGGCGCAGCCTCCTGCACAGACGCCCCAGCCCACACCCCAGCCCACACCGGAGCCTACGCTGGAGCCGCCGGAGGATACCCCTACGCCTGGGGGAGATACGGATATCGGCTGGTCGCCGGATCTGATGTAAGATTTGGATACAATTGGAGGTCTGTCCGAACCGAAACCTGTGAGGTAGACGAATGTACGTTACAGCAAAAAAAATCATCGACAGAATCCTGGCATTGCTCGGCATGATCGTGCTGTCACCGGTATTTTTGATACTGGTGGCAGCCATCAAGCTGGATTCCAGAGGGCCCGTGCTCTTCAGGCAGAAGCGGGTGGGCATCCACAAGACGCATTTCCATATCCTGAAATTCCGCACCATGCGGATCGACACGCCCAAGGACATGCCCACGCATCTTTTGGAGAATCCTGAGCAGTATATTACTAAGGTGGGCAGGTTCCTGCGCAAGAGCAGCCTGGACGAGCTGCCCCAGATCATCAATATCCTGAAGGGGGACATGGCCATCGTAGGCCCCAGGCCCGCGCTGTGGAACCAGTTCGACCTGATCGAGGAGCGGGACAAGTACGGGGCCAATGACGTGCTCCCGGGCCTCACCGGCTGGGCCCAGGTCAATGGCCGGGACGAGCTGCCCATTCCTGTGAAGGCGAAGCTGGACGGGGAATATGTGGAAAAAATGGGATTTGCCATGGACATAAGATGCCTGGTCAGGACCGTGGCTTCCGTGGTGCGGCAGGACGGTGTGGTGGAGGGCGGAACCGGTACGCTGGAAGAGAAGAAGCATTGACATGCAAGGTACAGGAGAGGGGGATGCAATGGAGATCAGGAAGTTCTCGAAGATTCCGCTGAATCGAATCATCGCGCTGGTGCTGATGGACATCATGTGTATCGTGGTGACATCCTTCGGAGCGCTGTATATCCGGTATGAATTCAGCTTTCAGAGCATAGACCCTGTCTTTCTGCAAAGCTATGAGAATATCATGGTGCCCAATGTCCTGATGACATTGTCTTTTTTTGTTATATGGAAACTTTATAAAAGCGTATGGCGCTACGCCAGCGCCAATGAGCTGATCAATATCATCATGGCCGCCGTCTGCGCCTCCCTGGCCCAGCTTATCTTCTGTACCGCCACGGGGAACAGGATGCCCAGGAGCTACTATGTGCTGTACTGCTTCCTGCTGACCACGGCCACCTGCTGCATCCGGTTCGGCTACCGGATCCTGCGCATCATCAATAATAAGCGGGCCAGCATGGTGGAGCGCAAGCAGAAGGTCAGCACCATGATTATCGGGGCCGGGGCGGCCTGCAACATGATCCTGAAGGAGCTGGAGAGCAGCCAGTACCTGAACCTGTGCGCCAGGTGCATCATCGACGACCAGCCCGGCTGCCACGGAAAGCTGATGCGGGGCGTCCCCATCGTAGGGGGCAGGGACTGCATCCTGGACGCGGTGGAGCAGTACGGAATCGATGAGATCATCTTCGCCATTCCCTCGGCCAATACCCAGACCAAGAAGGAAATCCTGGACATCTGCAAGGAATCCGGGTGCAAGCTGCGGACAGTGCCCGGCACTTATCAGCTGATCAACGGGGACGTGTCCGTGTCCGCTTTAAAGGAAGTGGAGATAGAGGACCTCCTGGGGCGGGAGCCCATAGAGATCAATTCGGAGGAAGTCCTGGGCTATGTCAGGGATCGGGTGGTGCTGGTCACGGGCGGGGGCGGCTCCATCGGCGGGGAGCTGTGCAGGCAGATCGCCGCCCACAGTCCCAGGCAGCTGATCATCCTGGACATCTATGAGAACAATGCCTATGAGATACAGCAGGAGCTGATCCGCAGATATCCGGAGCTGAACCTGGTGGTGCTGATCGGGTCTGTGCGCAATACCAATCGAGTGAATTCGATTTTTGAGACATATCGGCCTGAGATCGTGTACCACGCGGCGGCCCACAAGCATGTGCCCCTGATGGAGGACAGCCCCAACGAGGCCATCAAGAACAATGTGATGGGGACCTACAAAATCGCCACGGCTGCGGACAGGTACGGCGTGGACAGGTTCGTGCTGATATCCACGGACAAGGCGGTGAACCCTGCCAATGTGATGGGGGCCTCCAAGCGCATCTGCGAGATGATCGTCCAGATGATGAACCGGAAATCCGGGACGAATTTCGTGGCGGTGCGGTTCGGGAACGTGCTGGGGAGCAATGGAAGCGTGATCCCGCTGTTCAAGCAGCAGATCGCGGAGGGCGGCCCGGTGACGGTGACGGATCCGGAGATCATCCGCTATTTCATGACCATCCCGGAGGCCGTGTCTTTGGTGCTGCAGGCGGGGGCCTATGCCAGGGGCGGGGAGATATTCGTCCTGGACATGGGGGAGCCCATGAAAATCCTGGATCTGGCGGTGAACCTGATCAAGCTTTCGGGGTATCGGCCCGGGGAGGACATTGAGATCAGGTTCACTGGGCTGCGGCCGGGGGAGAAAATGTACGAGGAGCTTTTGATACAGCAGGAGAACCTGGAGAAGACGGCGAACAAGATGATTTTTATCGAAAAACCGACTTATTTTAATGAGGAGATTTTCGAGAGGCAGCTGGAGAAGCTGATTGCCGCCGCGAAGAAGGAGTCCTCGGACATCCGGCGGGAGATTCGGGAGATTGTGGGCACATATCGCGCGGAGGGCGACGAGGGCTGAAGGACAGGCCGAAGCCTGAGCTTGTACAGGATAGGGGGAATGCGGCGCGCGGAAGGAGGGGCCGGGATGAAGAGAGTCTTGATTACCGGGGCGGGGAGCTATATCGGCACTGCCTTTGAGAGCTGGATAGCCGAACGTTCCAATTCTATCGTCACAGAGACGCTGGGCATGCGGGACGGGGCCTGGCGGGGGCATGATTTTCATGGATACGACAGCGTCTTCCATGTGGCGGGGCTGGCCCATGCGGATGTGGGGAAGGTGTCGGAGGAGACGAAGGAGCTGTACTATAGGGTGAACTGCGACCTGGCCGTGGAGTGCGCCGGGAAGGCAAAGGCGGAAGGGGTGGGGCAGTTCATCTTCATGAGCAGCATCATCGTGTACGGGGACAGCGCGGGGATCGGGAAGCGGAAGGTGATTGGCCGGGACACTCCGTTAGCCCCGGCTAACTTCTATGGGGACAGCAAGGTTCGGGCGGAGAAGGGCTTAAGGGAGCTGGAGGACGACGGGTTTCGCGTAGTCATCCTGCGGCCGCCCATGATATACGGGAAGGGTTCAAAGGGGAATTATCCGCTTCTGGCAAAGCTGGCGGTGAAGCTCCCCTTTTTTCCAAAGGAGGAGAACCAGCGGAGCATGCTCTACATCGGGAACCTGTGCAGGTTCGTGGAGCTGATGGTGGAGAACGGGGAGCGGGGAATCTTCTATCCCCAGAATGAAGAGTACGTGCGCACCGCGGACATGGTGGCGGCGATCGCGGCGGAGCATGGGAAGCGGATCCGGCTGACAGGAATCTTCCATCCGGCCCTGTGGCTGCTGGGCAAAATAGGGGGGAAGCTGGGGGGCCTGGCGGACAAGGCCTTTGGAAACATGGTCTATGAGAAGGAAATGAGCGACTACAGGGAAGAATACAGGGTGTACGGGTTCCGGGAATCCGTGCATCTGACGGAGAGCCGGGATGCATAAGACAGTGAGCATTGTGACTGTGACCTACAACAGCGAGGAGACCCTTGGGGCCACCATGGAATCGGTGCTGGGCCAGACCTGTACGGAGATCGAGTATCTGATCGTCGACGGGGCTTCCACGGACGGCACGGTGGCCGTGGCGGAGAGCTACAGGGAGCGGATGGAGCGGCTGGGAATCCGCCTGCGGATCGTCTCAGAGAAGGACAGGGGCATTTATGATGCCATGAACAAGGGGATCCGGATGGCTACCGGGGATGTGATCGGGATTCTGAACAGCGACGACTGGTATGAGCCGGATGCGGTGGAGACGGTGCTGACGGAGTTCGGGAAGGGCGGGTGCGACCTGCTGTTCTCGGATATCAGGCTGCACAGGGCGGACGGGAGCTGCTTCGTGAAAAAGGCCAGGCTGCGCAGGTTCCAGACCTCCAGGGACTGGAACCATCCTACTATGTTCGTGGAGGCGGGTGTGTATAAGGGGCATCCCTTCCGGAACCGGGGGATTCATGATGATTACGGGTGCTATCTGCAGATGGTGCGGGAGGGGTACAGGGTCAGGACGCTGGGAAAGGTTCTGGCCAACTTCCGCATGGGAGGGGTCAGCAACCGGAAGAGCCTGCGGGAGGCGCTGGGGCGGATTCGGGACAGGTATGTGTGGTGCTATCGGGCGAATGGGTATAGCAGGTGGTATTTGGTGGAATGTATTGCCATTGAGTGCGTGAAGATGGTCTTTGGGTGAGTGCGCACAGATTTTCTAAGCGGCCAGGAGGGGCGTGGAACCTCTTGGCTGCGCGGACGGAAATTTTCTGCTGCATGTGCCGCCGGACGCGGCCAGGGGGATAAGATGAAGATAGGGATTGATCTGCTGTGGGTCCGGCCGGGGATTTGCGGGGGGACGGAGTCCTATATCAGGAACCTGATGGAGGGCTTTGGGCAGTATGATAAGGCTAATACGTATGTATTGCTGGTGTCAGGGGATAACGGGGACAGCTTCGCGTCCTACGACCGGTATGCCAATATGGAGCGGCTGGCGCTGCCGGTGGAGTCCGCCAGCCAGCCGAAGCGGATTCTGTGGGAGAACCTGCATCTGGACAGGGTTGCCAGGCGGCTGGGAATCGACGTGATGTTCATTCCGGTGTACAGCATGCCTTTGACCTATGGCAGCGGCATTCCCTATGTCAGTGTGATACATGATCTGCAGGCGCTCCACTATCCGGAGTATTTTTCGGCGGGCAGAAGGGTGTTCCTGAAATGTATGTGGAGGCATGCCTGCAGGGCCTCCGCCCATGTGGTCACCATATCGGAATACTGCAGGGAGGATTTGGCGCGCCATTATCCGGTGGCGTCCAAAAAGTGCTCCGTCATCTATAATCCGGTGGAGACGAAGGCATCGGATATGCCGGTGGGCGCTTTGACGGAAAAGTACGGAATTCAGAGGAAAGATTATTTTTATTGCGTCAGCTCCATGCTGCCCCATAAGAACCTGGAGACGCTGCTGGAGGCCATGGCTGTGCGAAAGCGCAGGGGGGAGGAGAGGCCTCTGGTCATAAGCGGCGTAGGAGGGGACAAGGCTGCTTTTGACTGGGCGGCAGCGAAATGGGGAATAGGGGATTTGGTGATCGACACCGGCTTTGTACCCGATGAAGTAAGGGACTGCCTCTATGAGAACTGCAGGCTGTTCTTGTTCCCCAGCGTGTTCGAGGGATTCGGCATGCCGCCTATCGAGGCCATGCGCAGAGGGAAACGGGTGGTGATGACGCGGGAGAGCTGCCTGGAGGAAGTGACCCAGGGGAAGGCTGTGTACGTGGAGAAGCCTTATGACGCGGAGGAATGGGCGGAGAAGATCGACGAGGCGCTGGCGCTTCCGGATGAGCGGGTGGCGTTCGAGAGGTATGAACTGCGGCATGTGGTGGGAGAGTATCTGAGGGTGTTTGGAGGGTGTTAGGCCTCTTTTTCCAGGAGCTATGGAGGAATCCTGGCAGAGGCTGGCGGGAATACCTGTCGGGAACATGATGCAAGGCGTATACAGGAGAAGGGCCGGAGGTTGGCATGACGGTATCTGTGTGCATGGGGATTTATAATGGAGAAAAATATATTGAGGAGCAGCTGGATTCCATCCTGGGGCAGACGAGAAAGGCGGAGGAGGTCATTCTCTGCGATGACTGCTCCACAGACAGGACGGTGGAGATTGTCCGGCTGTTCATAGAGAGGAATGGCCTGCAGGAAAGCTGGAGGCTGTATTGTAATGGGGAAAACAGGGGGTATCCGGGGAATTTTTATTATGTGATGGGGCTGTGCACCGGGGATGTGGTGTTCCTGGCGGATCAGGACGATGTCTGGGCGGAGACGAAGCTGGAGCGGATGTGCGCAGTGCTGGAGGAGCATCCGGAGGCAGAGGTGCTGGCGTGCAAGTTCGGGCTGATGGACGGGGAGGGCGAGAGGATCCACGCCGTGATGGCGCCTTCCCACAGCTTGGGCACAGGGAAGCTGCGGCAGGTGGGGCTCCGGGAGATTTTCCGCAAATATCAGTGGCCCGGGATGGTGCTGGCGTATCGGAACGGGTGGTATCGGGAGCGGGGGATGGGAATCTGCGGGCAGGAGAGCCCGGGGCCTTGCGGAGAGTATGGGAGCTGGAGCTACGAGGATATGGGTCAGTGCGGAGAGGAAAGGAACCGGAGCTGTGAGGATGCGGGGCCTTGCGGGGAGTACGGGAGCCGGAGCCGTGAGGATGCGGGGCCTTGCGGGGAGTACGGGAGCTGGAGCCGTGAGGAAATGGGTCAGTGCGGAGAGGAAAGGAACCGGAGCTGTGAGGAGATGGGGTATCGCGGAGAGTACGGGAGCCGGAGCCGTGAGGATGCGGGGCAGTGCGGAGAGGACAGGAGCGGGCCTAGCGGGAATGGGGGATTAGAGTTCAGGGTGCCCCACGACATCTTCCTGTGCGCCATGGCGGCGGAGGAGGGGGCTTTTTTCCATATGGATGAAGAATTGGCGCACCATAGAAGACATGATAGTAATACGGCTGCGGAAGAGCACCGGGTAGGGAAGCTGCTGCAGAGGGAGCGGAAGCTCTGGGAGATAGAGAAGTACCTGCGGATGCTGGGAGAGTTCGAGGAGCGCCGGGTCCTGCGGACGGAGGCGGGGAAGCGTATCCTGCGGGAGAAGACCCGGGCCATGGAAGGGCGGTATGAGGCGCTGCAGTCCGGAAGAATCTGGCAGGTGCTGCGGGCGGCTGCACGGGATTGGAGGCAGGTGCGGGCGGTGGCGGTGGTCTGTGATTTGATGATTGTGCGGGGCGGCAGGGAATGAGGCGATTGGCATAACGGCTCAGACCGTAGAGAAAAAATCGAAATAATCCATGAACTTGTTCCATTTTGGGACATGCTGTGGTATACTAAAAATATTTCATTGCAGAGATATTCAGAGTACATATATAGAAGTGGGGGAATCCATGGATATCGCAAGAGAGGAATTCATGAAGAAATATCGGATTTCTCCTGGACAATTCGCCGATTCGCAGCTATCCTGGGATGAATTGAGGGAAATTGCGGAAGACTATGAAAGACGGCAGCCGGAGTTGGATAGGATCCGAAACGAGTTTATCAGGGAATATTTTCTGGACAGGGAGGAAGAGATGGGCCTCCAGTCTTACCGTAGCAGATGCAAGGCGGCAGAGCATGTGGTGGAGAAAATCGTCAGAAAAAGAATCGAGAATTATGTGAAATACAAGAATCTCAGCAAAGACAATTACTGGATGTTCCTGACCGATTTAATAGGAATCAGAGGGCTCCTGCTGTACAGGGAGGACTGGGTAAGATTCCATATCTATATTACCGGCAGGATTGAGAATGCGCCGGAGAGATATATAAAGGGAGACAGCGTACATGATTATGTGAGCGATGGAAGCGTATTTATGGCAGAGCCGCCGAAAGTGCATATCCGTGCAGGGGATTTCCATGAGATATATGCAGACTGGATTCCTTTGGAGCATATACTGGATAGAAAGCATTACCGCTCCGTTCATTATATAGTGAACTACCGTGGGACTTATATCGAAATACAGATAAGGACGCTGTTCGAGGAAGGCTGGGGCGAGATAGACCATGACATCCTGTATCCCTGCCAGAAAGACAATCCTATGCTTTTGGAATTTTCCGAACTGCTGAACAGGCTGTCAGGAATGGGAGACGAAATGGGTTCTTATTACCATAGGCTGCAGGCTGTGCCGGAGCAGAGCTTCCGGGGAAAGAGGGCTGCGGTGTCGAAACCGCAGACGGGGCAGCTTCATTTTTCGAATCATGGCAGTTTGGCAAGTGTCGGTAATGTCCGTACATTTCAGGATGCAATAGACAGTGTGGTCAGGGAATAGGAGGAGCCAGGGTATGGTTAAGACAGGGATGAGTCAGGCGATTGTGGATTCCGGGGAAAAGGTGATGCAGCTGATAAAGGAAGGGGACATCCGTCTGCATATCATGGGGAATTCCAACCTTGAGCGGGACGGCGATGTGGAGCACAGGGAGATGATGGAATACGGAGAATTCATAAGGACAAGGTTCTGCTATGACCTGATGAACCTTACGGGTAGCAAGATATGAACAATATTGAGAATATCTATCTTGACTACAATCCCATAGTGCAAGAGTTTACCGAGGAAAAGGTGAGGTCAGGGTACGAAAATCTTTACAAGGAGATGCAGCAGTTTCTGGGGGACTATGAGCTGGCGAAGCATGTCAAGGTGGACGAGGTGGCTCTGACTCATGGAATCCTGGACTATTTCACGGATATATCCCGTCTCAAAAAACTCCATGGGATCAGGGAAGTCAATGACATAAAAGTATACGCATATCAGAGCTATTGGCTTCTCCGCAGACATCCGCTGCAGATTATCGACAATCCCGATAATGACGAAAAGGTGGTATTCGTCAATGAGAAATTCGTGTTTTCCAGGCTGGCGAAATTCCTGATGGGAGCTCAGTTGGGAAGTGATATTCCCGAGAAAAAGCGCAAGAGCGTCCTGAACTATTTTGACACATTGTATTATTATCTGAAGTTCAGGAACTATGACGCGCAGATGCTGGAGCTTTTTATATTGAGCTTCCAGGCGGGGAGGTTGGTTGGGGAGCACCAGGTTGGGTGAGGAAGCGTATATCTTAATCTCCCCCAAAATTAGGTTGTAACATATTGGGACGAAGTGGCAAAGAGATGGAGCGAAAGCTGAAACTGCCTATCTCAAAAGCAAGCTTCATTAATGACTGCACAACCGGGAATGGAATGTGTTGTACTACCGGCATTTATACCGCTTAACGATTTCACTTGCCGTGAAACTGGACTGCATAACGCTGACTGGTTCATTCGCATCTTCAATCAGGCTTTTGGAAATCTCCCCAAAAGCCTGCTATACTTTAGCCAGGATCGGATCAAGAAGCCGTCGTACTTCTAAAGTGCATTCAGCATAGAGCCGTAGGAATTCAAGGAAGGGAAAGATGCCAAAATACTGCCCAACATAAATGATGACTGACTTGGGCCGTGTCTCCTTATAGTTCTTCACTACAACCGGCAGGGATTTCCCAATACAGGCTTTTCCTTCCTCCAGGTTCTTGTATACCTGGAAGTAAAGGTATCCCACCAGCGTCATTACGATATGGTAGGTGATATAGTTGTATTTTGTGCTCTTGAAGTCCTCCAGTTTCCAGAAATCCTTCATCTGACGGAAATCCTCTTCGATTTCCGGGCGCAGTTCGTAGGTATTTATGATCTGCCGCGCTGTCCTGCTGGTATCAGTTGTCATGAATACGAAATATTTATCAGTCTTTTTATCATGCACGACGCAGGCGTTGACCGGGACGTCCTTTTCGGGCCCATCGCTTTCCCAGAACGGGCCAAGATCCGTCACCAGCTGGATTTCCTGATCCTTCCTTTTCCGGTTGGGGTGTTTCTGCCATTTCCCGCTGAGGGCAGCCAGCTTTACCGCCTCCTTGTAAATCGTCATGTCCTCCCTTGCGGGTATATAGGTGTCTACTTTGCGAACAGCCTTGAGATAGTTTGCCATATCCCGTGACAGGAACCCCCTGTCATTGATCAGTATGTCATTTTCATGGAAACAGGAAGTGGTCTGCAGCATCTCCCTGCACTGCTCCATGTCATGGGTCTTAAGTGTGCCGAACACGACCTCCTCCACGATCCCTGAATCATCCAGGACGCCTCTTAGGACACCCAGCTTATATCCGCGCATAGATTCCCCATCTATCTTTGCCACAGAAGAATTTTCATAATTGTTGTTGTCCAGGTTGACAAGGACCTTCGTACAGTCCAGTATATGGATACAGGGCTGGATATCCAGTTCTTTCATCAGATATTCCCGGACATAACTGTTATAGAAGGAGACCCATTCCCCACTGCTGTATTTCGCAAGGAGCTTGCGCATCACGCTTTCCGAAAAAAGCCCTTCATTCACATCCCGCTCATTGTCCCAGAGGTTCCACCCCAGTTCG
>OFFK01000265.1_pt1 | contig 46233 bp, 34 predicted proteins | sample 1521361 | NCBI WGS metagenome assembly OFFK01 (sample SAMEA3504096, study PRJEB24116) | mouse gut metagenome | biome: mouse gut; feature: mouse-associated habitat; material: faeces | place: Denmark | collected 2011 | reverse complement strand
GGAAATGCACCTTGCCGATGTCCAGCACATCCACCGCCATATTCCCGATGGACTTCTCCGTAAAATAGGTGTCCAAGTCGAATTTGTATGACAGTTTGTCCTTGATTGCTTCGTATTTTTTCATCCATTCTGTTGTAGGCATACTTCTTTCTCCTTTTATAGTTCCGCACCTGCCCCCAGCACCCAGACATGGGCAGAGAGTTTCCGGCTCCGAAAGGATTACGTCCGTAAATCCTCCGGGGTGCCGAATGGGGCAGTTATGCAGTCTGGTTTCACGGCAATAGCTATTGAGATTTCTTATTTGACCTTATTTCTGCCAGACCCCGAATTGCGTAAAATGCTCTGCCTGGTCTGTAGCTTTTTTGATGACATCTTTGTCGTATCCCATCAATTCCAACAATTTGATAGCGTTCCTTGTGGTCGCCTTGCCTCCTTTCAGCTTGTAGTTGAAGAATACGTCGCCCTCCCGGACATCCTCCTCGAAATGATAATTGTCGAAATCGTCCTGTAAAAGTTCCGTCAACTCGATGTCGTGGGTGGCTGCAAAGCAGAGAATCCCCGAGCTCCCCAAGGATTTCAATATCTGCGCGGAAGCCGCAATGCGCTCCACGGTATTGGTGCCCCGGAGCACTTCGTCCACAAAGCACAGAATCTGCCCCTTGCCTGCAGACGCAGCATCCAGGATACGCTTTAACGCCTTAATCTCCACGATATAATAACTCTCTCCCGAGTCCAGGTCGTCCCGCAGCGTCATGGAGGAATACACCTGATAGAACGGCGCACGGTATCTGTCCGCGGTACAGGTATGGATGGTCTGAGCCAGGATTCCATTGAGCGCCACTGTCTTCAGAAAAGTGGATTTCCCGGAAGCATTGGAGCCGGTGAGGAGCACGCCTCTCTTTGCGGCAATCCCGTTCTTCACAGGCTTTGAGAGCAAAGGGTGATATCCCTCCTCTACCTGCATCCCTTCCCCGGCATGGAACTCCGGCACGCACCATCCTCTTCCCTTCTTTCCATCTGTCGTTCCCGCGTTCCATGGTTCAGTTTCCGCTGTCTCCGCGCCGCCATTCTGCAATGTCCCTTTCATCCCATCTGTCCCGTGGCCCTCCGGCCTTTCTGCCGCGTCCGCTCCCTCATTCTGCCGCATTCCTTCTGCCATGTCCATTCCATTGCTCTGGATCATTTCCGCCGCGGCGTTCTCCTGTCCCTTCTGTTCTGCCACCAGCGACTCCCGGAATATCCAGATGGCGATGGCCGTCTCCACATAGCCCACCACCCCAATCATGGCATCCACATCCTCGATATGTCCCCGCAGCACTTTCAGCATACTATCGAATTTGATCAAATCCACGTGGAATATCATGCGGATGTAGTCCATCAGGATTGCCAGGATATCCCCCGAAGCATTGCCCCGGTAAGGCGACATGACCCAATAGGAATTCCGCCGCATGCCCTGCAGCTGCTTCCTGGCCTGTCTCATTTCCTCCCATTCCCGGGCGCATGCGGGCACCGAAATCTTCTCCAGCTCCCCGCAGGCCTGCATCAGCCGCATGATATAGGAGAAACTGGTGATATAAGGGTCTATCTCCCCTTTTTCCCTGAAATAGGTCAGGATATTATAGATGACTAAGGCCAACAGTCCCACAATGGCCAGGGAAATGTTCACCCACATCAGCCCCACCAACGGCACAAAGAGCAGATCCATCAGCAGATGCTTTCTGGGGGAGCGCTCCCCCAGGACATCCAGGTTGTCCAGATAGTCGTAGAGGGAATATTTTCCCGTATGCCCCAGCTTCTTCATGGCCAGCTGCACCTGCACCCTGACGTCAGGATGCCCTCCGAAGAAGCCCACCGCCTCTTCCAGATGCTCCAGCTCCTCGCCGCTCTGTTTCAAGGTGCGCAATGTATAGTACAAATACTCCTCCCCCGATGCGGAGAGGGTATAGTTCATCCGCTTGAATAATTCGTCCATCCCCAGGTCGTTCCAGGTGATGTCGTCCAGCTGCCCTTCCTTCTGATGCCTGCCGAAATAGCTTCCCATCCTGGCAAAACGCTCCAGGGCATATTCTTTCCGGGAAAGCCCGAAATAGTCCTCATACAGGGACTGGATGAATTTCTTTTCTTCTTTTCGAACCCGCGCCGACTCCGATGCAAAGATAATCAGCACGAACGCTGCCATAGCAGCCAGAAAAACCAAAGTTTCCATAATGAATTTCCTTCTGTCTTCATAAAGGGCAGAAGTCCTCGCCAGCCTTACGGCTTTTTCGGCTCAGCCCTCCGCCCTTCTCCTAGAATCCTTTTTCCACAGAGCAAAGTCCGCGGATAAAGTCTCCGAGAGGAAATACTCCCTCTCAAACCGTAAATCCTGTCAGGAAACCCCGGCCAGGATTCCGCCCCTACGCCACCAGGAAGAACTTGAGCAGGAATATCAGCGAGAGCACATACGTCAGCACGGATACATCCTTTGCCTTACCTGTGAACACCTTGATGATAGTATAGGCAATCAGGCCGATGCCGATGGCATGTCCGATGGAACCGGATACGGGCATGGAAATCAGCATCAATGCCACCGGCACTGTCTCGCTCATATCATCAAAATGCACGTTCTTCAGTCCGGTCAGCATCAGCACGCCCACGTAGATCAGCGCGGACGAAGTGGCCGCCGCGGGAATGATGGCCGCGATGGGCGCGATGAACATGCACGCCAGGAACACGATGCCGGTGGTCAGGGCCGTCAGTCCCGTGCGTCCGCCTGCTTCCACGCCGGAAGCGGATTCCACGAAAGTGGTGACTGTGGATGTGCCTGTGGCGGAACCTACCACGGTGCCTACCGCGTCAGCCAGCAGCGCCTCCTTCATCTGGGGCATCTTGCCGTTCTTGTCCAGCATGCCCGCACGGCTGGCGGTACCTACCAGCGTCCCGATGGTGTCGAACATATCGATGATGCAGAAGGTGACAATCAGGGTCACGATGGTGAACCCGCCAATCTGGGCAAATCCGCTGAAGTTGAACTTAAACAGCGTGGTGTTCGCCATGTCCTTTACAGGGGGCAGAAAAGAAGCGGTAGTCAGAGAAGCGAAAGGATTCGTGTGCAGGAACAAAAACTGTCCAATCCAGTAGATGACGCTGGCCACCAGCATCCCCAGGATGACCGCAGCCTTTATGCCCTTCTGAGCCAGGATGACGATGACGAACAGGCCCACGAACATGGTCACTACGCTGAGCACCATCTGCGCGTATCCGGAGCCCATGGTGTCCTTGGCCAGACCGGCGGTCAGGGAGCCGAAGAAATCCCGCATCACATAGAACGGGCCGCCCTTATCGGAATACACACCCGCATTGGATCCGATACCGATGTTCATCAGCATCATGCCGATGGCAGGAGCAATGCCCAGCCGCACGCCCAGGGGGATAGCGTCCACAATCTGCTCACGCACGTTGAGCACGGACAGTACCACGAAAACGATGCCCTCCACCAGGATGATGCACAATGCGGCCTGGAAGGACTCCAGATAGGTCAGGTTAGTCATGACGGCGATATTGGCCACCACCACCGCGAAGAAGCTGTTCAGGCCCATGCCGGGCGCCATCGCGAAAGGCTTGTTGGCCACGAACGCCATCACGAACATGCCCACGGCGGAAGCGATGCAGGTAGCCATGAACACGCCGTTCCACAGATCCGTCCCTTCCGCGCCGAAGTTGGTCAGCAGGTTCGGGTTCAGGGCGATGATGTAGGCCATCGTCATGAACGTGGTAAGTCCGGCGATGATCTCCGTCCTCACGGTTGTCTTGTTGTCTTTGAGTTTGAATAGTTTCTCTAACATGTTTTACTCCCTCCTATGTAGATTTGATTAGAGAATGAAACTCCGGGCTTTCCGCCCATATATGTGAAACACAGACCCTCCCCCTCAATGCTCCGTCAGGAAGACAGAATGCGTTTTACAATCCTTTCACATTTTCCGTAGACAATCTCCGGGGGTTCCCCCACATGGAATTCCCCGTCCCGGTAAAGGATGCGGCCGCCGACCATGGTCATGGCTATGTTGGACTTGCTGCCGCTGTACACCAGGTTCTTCACCTGGTTGTGGACCGGCTGCATGTTGGGCTGGCGCATGTCTATCAGAATCATATCCGCCAGCTTCCCCTGAGCCAGCACATCCGCCTGTGAAAGCCCCATGGCATCCGCGCCTCCCACCGTGGCCATGCGCAGCACCTCTGCCGCGTCCAGGCTGGCAGCGTCCTTTTCCCGGATTTTGCTGAGCCCCGACACCAGGAACATCTCCCGGAACATGTCCAGGCAGTTGTTGCTGGCGGGCCCGTCAGTCCCAATGGCCACGGGAATCCCCCGGCGCACATACTCCGCCACCGGTGCCATGCCGCTGGCCAGCTTCAGGTTGGAGGCCGGATTGGTCACCACATGGAGACTGTGCTTTTTAAAGACATTCATATCTTCATCCGACATGTGTACACAGTGATAGCCGCCACCGCCGTATTCGAACATCCCCAATTGATCCAGGAATACCGCCGGGGTCATGCCGTAGCGCTCTACGCAGCCCTCTACCTCTTTTACGGTCTCCGCGAGATGGGTGTAGACGGGCGCACGGTTTCTCCTGGCCAGCGCTGCCATCCCCTCCAGGAGCTCCCTGGAACAGGTATACTCCGAGTGGAAGCCCATCTGGTAGCTGACCAGCGGATCTGCTTTATTCCATTTCCGGTATTCTTCTTCCTGTTGTTCCAGGGAAGATGTGAAATTGTTCAGGCCGCTGGTCAGGACACAGCGCATGCCTGTGTCCATACAGGCCTGTGCCGTCTGGCCGGGGACCAGATACATGTCAAAGACAGCCGTGATGCCCGCGGTCAGATACTCCAGGACGGCCAGCCGGGTCAAATGGTAGATGTCCTCCGGGGAAAGCTTCGCCTCCATAGGGAAAATCTTCTCCTCCAGCCACTGCTGCAACGGTACATCGTCCGCGAAAGAACGCAGAAACGTCATGGCAGAGTGGGTGTGGGCGTTTTTGAAACCGGGCATCAGAAGATTGCCTTTGCAGTCAATCTCCGTGTCCCAGGGGATTACCGGAAGGGCTTTCCCTATCTTCCCGCTGTTGGGTTGCTCTCGATTTATGGATTGCGCCCGATTTGCGGATTGTGTCTCACCTTTGGATTGCGCCTGGTTCGTGGACTGCATTCCATCTTTGGATTGCGCCTGGTTCGTGGATTGCATTCCATCTTTGGGTTGCAGCTGATTCGCGGGTTGCAACTGATTCTTGGAGTCACTTTCTACTATATACGCAATCCTATCATCCTTGACCCACACTTCCCCCCGGAAGATGGGCCTGTCTTTCTCCATCGTCAGAATCTGCGCGTTATAAAGTCTGATATTCACCGGATGGAATCACCTCCAAATCCATAGGGGAGCAGCTCCCTCAGCCCATGCACCCGATAGTCCGAATCGCTCTTTACTACGATTACAACAAAATCCTCCCCGGCGAACTCCTGCATGACCTGTCTGCAGATGCCGCAGGGATAGGCATAGTCCACAGGTTCCGCGCCCTCCATGCCGCCAGCTATGGCAATGGCGGAAAACCGCCGCTCTCCCTCGCTGACCGCCTTGAAGATTGCCGTCCGCTCCGCGCAGTTCGTAGCGCCGTAAGAAGCGTTCTCGATATTCCCGCCCTGGTAGATTCCGCCCTGCTCTGTCAGCAAGGCCGCTCCCACCGCATAGCGGGAATAGGGAACATAGGCCATCTTCCGGGCATCCAGCGCCGCCTGGGCCAGTTGCCGCCAAACAGCATCATCCCGTTGCTTTCCGCTCCCTCTGGAATCATCTCCCTGGCACTTCCCGCTCCCCTCGGAATCCAGCCTTTCCGCAGGGTGTGCTTTTTCTCCGGCCTGCATTTCTGACTGCTTTTCCATTGATTGCGTTCCCCCGGATTGCCGTTCATCTATATTTTCCATATATATCCCCCAACTATCCGCATACTCCCGTAAACTCTCCTGTCCCCATCACAAATCTCACTTGTCTAAAAGCCCTTTCATTCCCTTCACCGACTCCGTCACCAGCATCTTGAAATGCGGCGCGGCCATATCCGCGGCCTCCTGCACCTCCTGATGGCTCAGGGGATTGGCCGACAGGCCTGCGGCCAGGTTGCAGATACAGGATACGCCGCAGATACGCATCCCCATATGATTGGCCGTGATGGCCTCCACCACCGTGCTCATCCCCACTGCGTCGCAGCCCAGAGTGCGGAGCATGCGGATCTCCGCCGGCGATTCGAAGGAAGGCCCCGTCAGCTGAGCATACACGCCCTCTTGGAGGAAAATCCCCTTCTCCCTTGCCGTCTTCGTCAGCAGCCGCTGCAAATCCTTATCATACACGGCGCTCATATCCGGGAAACGCGTGCCCAGCTCCTCAATGTTGGGCCCAATCAGAGGATTTGGCGCGAAGACAGATATGTGGTCTTTGATCATCATCAAATCGCCCGCATGGAAAGACGTGTTCACCCCGCCCGCCGCATTGGTCAAGAAGAGAATCTCGGCCCCCATCAGCTTCAGCAGCCGGACGGGCAGCACCACATCGCTGACCGGGTATCCCTCATAGTAATGGACCCGGCCTTTCATACAGGCCACAGGCACATCGTCCACGTACCCGAATATGAACTTCCCGGCATGCCCCGGCACCGTGGACACCGGAAAGCCTTCCAACTCGCTGTAGGGAACCTGACATTCCACACGGATGCCGTCCGCGTAGTCCCCCAGGCCGGAGCCCAGCACGATTGCCACCCTTGGGATGAAATCCGTCCTGTTCCTGATATCCCTGTAACATTTCATCAGTTTCTCATACACTTCCTGTCCCATGGCCCTCCATCCTTTCTCTCCCAATCAGCCGCCGCGCCCTCCGGCCCCTCGACTATCGTGGAAAACACAATAAGGGAGCAACCTCTTCCCAAGGTCTCCCCCGTCAACTTACACGCCCTCCGCAATATCTTTCCCTGCATGCGTCAGCACATGACAGCTGCCGATTCCAGATACCTCTTTACGTTCCGCGTCCCTTTCACATGAATTAATAAACACATTATACAAAAAATCATAAAAAAAAGCAATTATTTTCTATAAGTCTCCCATGCCCTGAAAAATGTTCCGGAATTTCACTTTCAAAGCTGTTTTTTGAATATTCGCTTTCTTTCTAAGGGGGAATATGTTACTATGAAAGGCATGGATTGCTGCAGAACCTGGTGCGATGCGGCACGGCTGACGCGGCACGGCTCCAGAGATTCCGTTCCATGAATATGAATATAAGGATTATAAGAAAAGGCTTGTTTATATGAAAAACGTGAAAAAATCTACTCTATTGATTATCTTGTGCTATTTCGGGCTCTACCTGGCCATCGGGCTCTCCCTGCTCCTAAAGCAGCCCTTCGGCAACCCACCCGATGAGTACAACCGCTATCTGATTCCCCAGTACATCGCACAGCATGGCACGCTCCCCAACGGCTACGAGGAATCCATCCGCATCAGCGGCTACGGCTTTTCCTACGCCTTCCAGCCCATCCTGCCCTATATGCTCCAGGGTTATGTGATGCGGCTTGTGATGCAGTTCACCGGCTCGGAAGAAGCCCTGCTCTATGCCGCCAGAGGGGTCAACCTTGCACTGGGCCTGCTCACGGCGGGGGTGGTGCTGCTTTTGTCCAGGGAGTGGTTCCGGGACAGGCGCTTCGGCTTTTGTTTCGCCTTCCTGGCTACTTTCCTGCCCCAGAGTCTCTTCATCCATACTTATGTGAACACGGACTCCTGCTGCATGCTGTCCATCGCTGTCATGCTCTATGGGCTGACCCGGGGCCTGAAAAGCCGGTTCTCCTTTGGCGACTCCCTTATCATGGCCGTGGGCATCATCCTCTGCGCCCTGTCCTACTACAATGCCTACGGCTATATCCTAAGCTGTATCCTGTTGTTCACGGTGTCTTTCCTCTCCGCTTCCGGCCAGGGGCTTTCCTTTGACGGGAAAAGCTTTTTCAAAAAAGGATGTTTCATCAGCGCCATCGTGCTGGCAGGCATCGGCTGGTGGTTCATCCGCAGCGCCGTCCTTTATGAGGGGGATTTCCTGGGGCTGCGGGCCAGGAACGAATGCGCTGCTCTCTACGCCAGCCCGGAATTCCATCCCGACACCCGGGTGACCTGGCAGAGCCAGGGGCGCTCCATGTGGGAAATGCTGACGAAGTCCGACTTCTGGACTCTCTCTGTGCTGAGTTTCATCGGCATCTACGGAGCCATGGCCATCCCTACGTCCATCTGGATATACCGATTCTATAAGGCGCTGTTCCTGATTGGCCCCGTGCTCTGTATTGTGCTGCGCTGTCCCGTGCCGCAGGAGAAGGGACGTCCCCATGACAGGAAGCCGTTATTTAGGATATTTTATCACGTAAATATGATATTCTGTATCCTTATGCCTGTCATTCTGAGCCTGATTTATTCCTACGCCACGGATTATCAGCCCCAGGGACGCTACCTACTGCCGTCTTTGCTGCCGCTGTGCTTTTATACGGTGCGGGGACTAGCGAAGGCAGGCGGCCTGAAAGCTGCCGTCCCTTTCCGCGGACATTCCTCCCGACCAGGAGGAGGAATCAGCGAAGCCTGGCGGAACCGTATCCTCAGCTGCGCCGCGACCCTTTTCTGCCTCGCGGTGGTAGCCATGTCGGCTCTGACGGTGTACGGCTATGCCTTCCCCTATTACGAGGCCAATCCTGTGGCTCCCTGATCATGGTCAACTTCGCCGTGGCCTTTTCTGCCTCGCGATGGCGGGAAATATCCACAAACTGCTTTCATTTGCTCTGGCAAAACGCTGCCATGATGTCCTTGCTCCGTCTCATCGCCAGAAACTGTCATCTTACACTTTAACTTCAAAAATGTTAAAAGCCATACTAAATGAAAACTGTTAAAAATTAATAAAGGCATTGTCACGGAGACGAAAATGTAGTATAATGCCATACAGAATTATCCAAGGGAGGCATAATAATATGAACAAAAAAGATTCTGTTATAGAAGAGAAAATGCTCAAAAAAATGCCCGTTCTGGAAAAAATCATGGCTCCATTTCTTGCCGATTTTTCTATAAGCTGGCAAGCAGAGCTTATCGCTTATAATACAACATTGTACCCCTTTATCATAAAGCCGTCTTTCACCTTTGCAGAAACATTTGGGCTGGAATACGAATTACTGCTGGTCTATACACCATATGATTCGATGCAGGCACGCACAATGCAGGCCATCAATTCCATCTTTTCAAGAGACCCGGCAAAAGGCCGTGTAGAAAACCTGATCTGTGTAGTTGTCTCCGATGCGCCCAATGCCAAAGACTGGCTGAATACTTACGCGGCAGAGAATCAGGATTTGCGCACCTATGTGGTATTCAGCAAAGAGTCTCTTCTTCATCGGCCGTCCCACTCTATGCTAAGCGAATTCCGCAAGCAACTGGCTGAACGGGATCTTTTTGACGTTCAGCTTCCTCTTTTGAATGATATGTATTTCTTTGGGCGCCAAACGATTCTACAGACGCTTCAGGATAATATCAAACGAAGCGAAAACAGTGGAATATTCGGACTCCGAAAAACCGGAAAGACTTCCTTACTATATAAAATCAAGCGAACGATAGAAAGCGCAGAAATTGGAAAAGTTTTCCTCTATGACGCTAAAAGCGCAAAAATACGCATGCGTTCCTGGTCCGACCTAATGCTTCAAATTATGAAAGAAATCTGTAATGCCTACGCGCTTTCTTATAATGCCTTAAATGAGAGTAGCCCCATAGAGATAGTAGAGGCATTTGAATCTATCGTGAAGTCCATACCGAAAAGTCAGCGCACAGTGATTATTATTGACGAAATCGAATATATATCATTCAACCCTCCTTTGGATTCGCATTGGGAAAAAGAATTTTTCAATTTCTGGCAATTTCTCTGGTCCATGCAGTCTACATATCGGAACATATGTTTTGTCATTGCGGGTGTCAATCCTATGGTGGCAGAAGTCAGCTCCATTAAAGCAGTCCAGAATCCGCTGTTCGGGATTGTGAATTGCTATTATCTACAAGGGCTTGAGAAAAATGACATCCACGAAATGTCAAGGCGTATCGGCCGGAGGCTCGGATTAAAATTTGACCATACCGCCATAGACTATCTGTTCTCGCAATATGGAGGACATCCTTTATTGACCAGGTTGGCCTTAAGCTATGAAAACAAAAATGCCACCACAAAGCCCGTCACCTTTACGGCCAAGACGCTGATGGACACGGAAGTCGCTCGTGAAAACGAACTTGTTCCTTATTGCCAGCACATTGTCGATGTCCTGAAAGATTTTTATCCTGACGAATACACTCTTTTGGAGTTTCTGGCAATCGGAGCTACGCAAGATTTCATTGACCTGGCACCATCTCCGATGACAATCGCACATTTAAAAAATTACGGGCTACTGGTTTATGATAATCATATGCCCAAGATAGGCATCCCTGTAGTTGCCAATTATATCAAGGGGATACAAGCAAAAATGCAAGGCGCGCAAATAGCCCGTTTTATTGTGCCTGTGGAACAAAGGACAAATTGGCTCCAAAATATTGTGAAGTCGATTATTTCATACATGCGGCAGCTCGAGATTGCTATCCGCAAAGGCTCCACGCCTTTGTTATTCGGGAGCAATTCTTTCCCGGAGGCAGATAAATTACTGGAGATTCCAGTGGCTACAAATGAAAACGATTTTAAAGTATTTATATCCACTTTTTCCAATTGTTTCGTGGAATCAATTGTGAATTATGGAAAGTCCATTTCCAACTCTAACTATTTCTGGACAACAATCAAAGACAATTATCAGCATTTGTTTGATGCCTTGTTGCGTGTCAAAGCTTACAGGAATCGCAGCGAGCATCTGAAACTGACTCCGCAAATGCAGGAAATCGTGGATAGGTATTTATATATCGATTTAGAAGGGAAAAATATATGTGATGTCACTGACGCAAATTTTGTTCTGCAACAGTGTGTTGCCGAAAATTTAAAGCTAGCGATTAGTATAGAAATTTCTATACTATCATGAGCAAGGAGCAGCTTGACCCTAGCAAGACCTTAAAATCTGCGGATTCTGCTAGGCATTCCAAAGCTCCGTATGGAGCTGGTACCTTTCAGAGGAATCGAGATAGACTTTGGATTTGATGAGACAGTACTTGTAATCTTGTATGGACTGTCAGTACTTGATTACAGAATACCACCTCCTTGTATTTTTGCGCTGTGCGTGAGACACGGACGCTGCTTCTTCACAACAAGGAACACGTTTAGTTGGAACCAAAAAAGCGGAAATTCGGGCTTTCGTTTCCGAGATTGTTTGAGTGATAGAATGGAGGCAATAACGTGACTGTCGAAAAATTAACATCGGTACTGGAATTGGGAGAAAATACAGCAGTGGAATTTAAACGCTGCGGAAACGGCATAGAGTCAGATACGTATGAGTCTGTCTGCTCCTTCCTGAACCGATTCGGCGGGGATATTTTTCTGGGCGTTCTTGATGATGGCACCGTGGAGGGCGTTCCGGAGCAGGCTATATCTGATAACATGAGAAATTTTATAAAAATGGTGAACAATCCTGACATCATTAATCCTACGGTGTACCTTGCCCCAGAAAAGATTGTATTTGAGGGAAAATGCATTATCTATATCCATGTACCCCCCAGTTCAGAGGTCCATCGCTATAAAAAGGTAATCTATGACCGCGTGGATGATGCCGATGTGCGAGTCACCTCCACCAGCCAGATTGCGGCTATGTATATCCGCAAACAGAACATTTTTACAGAGAAAAAGATTTATCCCTATATAGGCGAAGAGCATCTGCGGCTGGACCTTCTCCCTCTCTGCCGGAAACGTGCCATCAATAAACGTCAGGATCATCCTTGGAAAGATATGACAGATAAGGAGCTGCTGAAAAGCGCGGGCCTGTTAAGCGAGGACTTCTCAACCGGAGAAAAGGGCTTCAATCTTGCAGCTGTGATGCTTTTGGGAAAGGATGATGTGATTCAGTCCATCTGTCCTACCTACAAGACAGACGCTATTTTGCGAAAAGTCAATACGGATCGTTATGATGACAGGGAAATCATAAAAACGAATCTGATTGAAAGCTATGAGGCACTTATGGCATTTGCTAAAAAACATTTATGGGATAAATTTTACTTGGAGGATAACCTGACCGTAAGCCTAAGGGATAAAATCACGCGGGAAATGCTCACAAATATGCTCATTCACCGTGAGTTTACCAGCTCTTATATCGCCAAATTCATCATCGAGGAAAACCGGATGTATGTGGAGAACGCCTGCAGAGCCTCCAGAATCGGAGAAATCACGCCAGAGAACTTATCTCCTGTTCCGAAGAACCCTTTGATTGCCGCTTTCTTTAATCAAATCGGAAATGCGGACGAGCTTGGCTCCGGAACCAGAAATTTATACAAGTACAGCAGGCGTTATTCCGGGAAGAATCCCAGCATTATCGAAGGGGATATTTTTAGGATAAATGTTCCATTGGATGATGCATATTCTTTTGATGCGGATAAGGTCGGAGATAAGGTCGGAGATAAGGTCGGAGATAAGGTCGGAGATGGTGTCCTTTATCATCTGACGGAAAATCAATATCGTATCGTCCGCTGCCTTGAGGAAAATCCTGGGATGTCTGCCACACAGCTGGCAAAAAAGATTGGCATTTCACCGAGAAAAGTGGAAAGCAATATCCAAAAGTTAAAGGAATTTGGTATGTTGCAGCGACAGGGATCACCCAGGAAAGGGCATTGGGTTGTAAAACGTAAAATCTGAAACAATAAACAACGGCATGAATCCCCAGGGCAAGGGGCAGGCAGCTACGCCCCATTGTCCTACTTGCAACGTGGCTGATAAAAAAGCGGTCGGTTCCCGAAATGCCGCAAGGCATCTGGCTCTGATGCGAACGGCGAGTGTATCCGGCTTGCGTCCGGCAGAAGAAAAAGCCACCAATAAGACACTGTGAACTTATCTTTTGTTCACCGGTATCCAACGCTTAGACCTTTAAGGTGTCATTGCCCCAGGGAACCGGCCTTACACAGAGGGCCGCCGACTGTTTGAGATAGTCGGCGGCTATTTTTCTGCCCATTCTGGACGCTTTCAGCCACGGAAATCGCTAAATAATGATGCACACCATGCCCCCGTTGCTGTCGTTCACAATCTTCTGCATGGTGTCCTGGAGCTTGATCTGGCTCTCCTCGCCGATGACCGCCACCTTGGCCGTAATTCCGTCATTTACCAGCTGTTCTACCGTCTTTCCGAAGATATTGGTGTCCCAGATGCCGCGCTCTATGTCTGCCTGGTTGATGAATCCGATCAAATCGTTGGCCTGCTCCTGGGTCCCTACGATAGGAGCGATTTCCGTCTCGATATTGGCCCGGATCATATGGATGGAAGGGCTGGAGGCCTTTATCTTCACGCCGAATTTGTTGCCGTGTTTGATCAGCTCCGGCTTCTCCAGCATAATCTCGTCCTTGTCCGGCGTCACCACTCCATAGCCTTTGATGCGCACCATGTTCACCGCGTCCAGCACCTTGGAATACTCATGCTTCATGGCCGCGAAATCCTTCAGTTTGCTGATCAGCTGGTACTCGTCCGTGATGGTCTCCCCCACCATCTCCGTCAGCATCTCATAATAGTAAGCCTCCTCCACGTCCAGCGTGACGCGGATGACGCCGTCCGACAGGCTTATGGTGTCTGTCTTACAGCGCTTTATGTACTCGCTGTCCAGCTCCACGGGCTTTTTCAGCACATCCCGGATTGTGTCGTAATCCTTCATCAGCGCCTTGACCTGGAGGATGATGTCCTGCTTCATGCGATTGTCCGCGGGGAGCATCTCCACCCATTTGGGCATGTAGAATTCGATGGAGGATACCGGGAACTCATACAGGACATTTTCCAGCAGCATATGGATATCTTCTTTCTTCAGCTGCTCACAGTTCACCGTCACCGCAGACACGCCGTATTTGTCGCTGATCTCCCCCGCCACCCGCTTCGCGTCCTCCGAATAGGGCTTCTGGCTGTTCACCAGCACCAGGAAGGGCTTGCGCAGCTTCTTTAAGGCCAGGATGGTCTTCTCCTCCGCCTCCAGATAGTTCCCTCTGGGAATCTCCCCAAAGCTGCCGTCCGTGGTGATTACAAAGCCGATGGTGGAGTGGTCGTTCATGACCTTATCCGTGCCGATTTCCGCCGCCTGGGTGAAGGGAATCTCGTAGTCGAACCAGGGTGTCTTCACCATCCGCTCCATGTCCTCCTCCATGTGCCCGGCAGCGCCCTCCACCATGTAGCCCACGCAGTCAATCAGACGAACGGACACCGGGATTTCACCGCTTAAGACTACATTGGCCGCTTCGTTCGGGATGAACTTGGGCTCCGTGGTGGTGATCGTCTTGCCGCCCGCGCTCTGGGGCAGCTCATCCTGTGCCCTGACCCGGGCGTGCTCATCTTCCATGAACGGGAGCACCATCTCTTCCATGAAGCGCTTGATGAAAGTGGATTTTCCGGTGCGCACGGGCCCCAGCACTCCTATGTATATCTCTCCCCCTGTGCGGTTCTTGATGTCGTTGTACAGGTCATAGGTGTTTATCGCATAATTTTCCATAGAAAAACCTCCTGCATATACTGTTAGATGTATATGTAGGAGGCCGGAAAATTATGATCCGCCTTTCGGCTGCTTTGAGCCGCTATCCCTGTGCTGCAGGCTTCCGCGGCATGTGCGTCCCGGTGCCGGGAAGTACCATATACGCATCTATCAGTCAGATTCCTGCACTCCCGCAACGGTTCCCATGAATATCGGCAGGTTCTGTTCACAGTCCACAATCATATAGAGAAAAGGCCGGTCCAGATAGACTGTCCTGATGTAGTCTTCCATCACCGCGCTCTCCCGCTTCATTTCCACGGCAGTGGCCGCCCCTGCCTTCGTCCCCCGCTCGTCCACGGCGATGAAAGTCTTGTGCAGCACGCGGCTGATGTACAGGTTCCCTTCGGAAGAGCTGCCGATCCCCGAGAAATCCGCCCTGGCCATGTCAAAGGCATCCGCCATGCCCATCTCCTGCAGGATATCGCTGAGTTCCGCGCTGTACTCGTTCTCATATTTCGGGATGGCGGCATTCACCTGCAGCTGCGTGGGATTCGCCAGGATGTTCCGGAGCTTCTCCCCGTCCAGGGTGGCCACAAATTCCGCCACGCTCATGCCCTCCTCGGGCAGCAGCGCCGCATAGGCATATTTCCTGTCCGCGTAATATTTCAGGAACCCCGCGGCATGTTCATCCTCCAGGTACTGGTTCTCCTCGGAGTACATCATCTCCGCCTGCTGGACAGTGCCGTCCTCCTTCGTGAAATCCCCCTCCCGCACTTCGTAGTCATGGTAGATCCGCTCCCACTCCGCGTCGAAAGCCAGCGCGTTCACCAGGTACATCACCGCGTCCATGGGAATCTCGTCCAGGATTTCCTCAATCATGCCCTCCGTATTGTCCTTCACCCATCCGTTGATTTCCTTCAGGGTGGACTGGTCAAAAGGCGCCCTGCGCGCGCTGGCCCCAAAGGAGTCTTCGCATGCCTGCAGGAACTCCGGCTCCACGGCAAAGCGCTCATCCTCCGTGAACCAGATGCCGTTCGCCATGCTCAGCCTGTAGTTCTCCCCTGCGGGCAACCCTCCCTGATAGGCAGCCAGGAACGCGGACAGCTCCGGAACAGACATTCCGAAGACCTCCTCCATCTGCCTTAAGGTCTCCTCTTTCGCGCCGCCCCCGGTCATCGCCAGGGCGCTGATCACGGACAGCGGGGAGATCAGCACGTTCTTGCCTGCCTCTATCTCGGCGTACACATCCTGGGGCATGGAGGCGCTTGGCGGGAAAGGATCCTTCGCCTTTTCCATGCAAGCCCCCAGCAGACGGAGCCCGAAATCCGCCACTGCCGCGCTTTCTGGCTGAGCGCCTGCTCCATTTTGACTGCCGTTTCCCGTACCGTCCGGTTGACTCCCGTCTGCCCCGCCGCCGGGCTGGCTGTCCGCCTGGGAATCCTCCCCGTTCGACAAGGCCCCGCTGTCCGCCCCTCCTGACGAAATCCCATCACCGCCTGAATCGATTTTTGACGACACCGCCACATCCTCGCCCGCACCCCCGGCAGCGGACGGCTCCTCAGCCGTCTGCGCTGTGCCGCTTTGGTCTGCCGCTTCTTCCGGACTCCCGCAGCCGGAGACGGAGAGCAGCAGCCCTGCCGCCAGAAACAGGCTCATTCCCTTCCTGAAAACTTTTTTCATTCTTCCATACTTTTTCATACCTTCCTACCTCCTGGTTTTTCATTTTGCGGTGTAGAAATACCTCTTCTGACCATATGAACGATAAAGAAGCGCAAAAGTTCTTGTATCTTTACAACATGTCCGCTTTTTCATGGCAAATTTCTGCCTTCTACTGTGTCTCTTCCAGAGAAATATTGTACCGCTTAAATATTTTCGTTATTACTTCCATACCTTCTTCAGATATGGCAATTCCCTGATGGTTCACAGCTTCGGACATCATGCCGTTTCCCTTGGAGTCAAAAAGGTAAGATATGTCATTTACTTTGACCACATACTGGAACAGCCCGCCTTCAATTTCCGGCGGCAATCACGCTCTGCGTTCAACGTCCGGCTTTTGTGACCGCCACCTTCTCCATAGAAGGACTTATCGTTGATTCTTCTTAGAGGCACGCCCCTTCTGTCCGGCGGTTTCCTCAAAGTTGCTGGCTGAGAAAATTTGCAATTCGCCCTTTCGCAGTTGGAAAACCACATCTGCCTCTTTCGCCAACTCATTGGAGTGCGTCACGATCACCACGCATTTGCCGGATTTATGGGCGCTGCCTTTCAGAATGGTGGTGATTTCGATAGCGGTATCCTCGTCCAGATTCCCGGTCGGTTCATCGGCCAAGATTACCTGCGCATCACTGGCCAAGGCGCGGGCAATGGCTACACGCTGCTGCTGGCCCCCGGACAGCTTCAGCACATTCCGCTTTGCTTCTTCTGCGGTCAATCCTAACTGCTTCAGAATGGGGAGCGGCGGCAGTTTGGAGGTCAAAGCTACATTCTCCATCGGAGTCAGATAGTCGATCAGGTTGTAACTCTGGAAGATGAACGCCACATGACTGCGCCGGTGATTGGCAAGGCCGGTCTTTGCAATGTCCTCCCCCTGGTACAAAATCTGACCACTGGAGGGACTGTCCAGACCGCCCAGCAGGGACAGCAGCGTGGTCTTGCCGCACCCGGAGGGGCCGAGGATTGCGTACATCTTGCCCAGTTCCATTTGAGCGTTAATGCCCTTCAGGACTTTCTTTTTGCCGTCATAGGCATATTGCACATTTTGGATTTCCATGATATTCATAAGGCTACCTCATTTCTTCGTAAAATCATTCCATTTGTGACAGGATTGTTTTCGGCTTCAACCGCATGGCGGGGATGCAGGATGCTAACACTGCTGTCACCAATAGGATGCCGCCCACGACAACAACCAGCATAAAGTGCTCCGATGTAACGATGATGTGTTCAGCTGTTTTGCCGAACAGTGTTCCCAAGGTTCCAGCTGCCTGTTTGCTGGACAGATAGGCCAGAGGAAACGCTGCCGCTGCAATCAGCAGGACTTCCAGCAGATATTGGAGAACAACCACAGGTTTGGCGATACCAACCGCCAGCAAGATTCCGGTTTCTCTTTTCCGGCTGCGAACGGACATGGATAGAATAAGAATCATCAGCACCATGCTCACGGCGGTAATGACAACAATTAAGGTAGTAAGCAGAGTACCTGTGTCAGAAAGGGCGCTGGAGATATTTTGGTACACGTCATCGTTGGCTGTAATAAAAAAGTTGTTCCAGTTGATTGTATTGATTTTTTGCACCTCATGGATGATACTTTCAAGCCGTTCCGGGTCGGAAACAAAGAAATCTGCGGAGGCATAGCCCACATCTGCGTAATTTTCCAACAGCTTCTTCATGGCGGCTTCACTGACAAAGGCATTGTTCGTATACTCGTAGTAAGAAGATTCGTTGTAATGGTTGCGCTCGTCTGTTTTATCAGCCACGACTTCAAATAAACCAACAATTTCCAAATCCATTGTTTTGTCATCGGATAGAGGGTCATTGACTGCCTGGATGGTATCGCCTACTTTAAGATCGTGTTTATCCGCAATATCTTTACTGATAACGATTCCATTCTTAGCAGAGGAATCAATCGTCCTTCCCTCGCACATAACCAAAGCCCCGGACAGGAAAAGAGAATGGTATTTTGAATTGATGCAGCTATAAGAGTAAAACTGACAGTCAACAATCGCATGACCTGTAGGCTCCATTTGTTCCAGCCATTGCCCCCGACGATCAGACAGGCATAGAATGGTGCGGATTGAAGCGTTGTAACCCTCTATTCCATTGATAGCAGCAATGCTTTCCATTTTGTCAGCCGTAAGGTATTCCTGCGTGCTGTATGAGCCGCCTCTATCACTGCTCCAGCCACCTGTCGCAGTATTACGGCTGACGGTAAAATTTGCTCCTGTCGTTCCCCTGACTTCCTCGGCCTGTTCCTCCTGTACATCTGCTATGGCAAGCCCGGACAGAACCAGAGTGGTGATTGCCAGCAACAGGCAGAACAGCAACAGGGTCTTTTTCCATTTCCTTGCGGTATACAAAACCGCTCTTATGACTAAATTCATTGTGCACCTCCTTAACTCATCTGTGATAAAATGCTCTTGGGCCTCATCTTCATGACCGGGTAAGCGGCCAGAGCGGTGGATGCCGTGCAAAGTACCATGCCGAAGGCCCACACGGTCAGGTAGTCCTTTGCCGAAACCACCACTATGATCTCCGACAGTCCCAAATCCCCGGCAGGTTCTCCACCACTTTCAGAGTTCCCGGTCAAATCTACTGCTTCATAGGTTTCCGTAGTCACTTGGGACAGCAGACGGCTCCCAATCTGATTGGATATAGCCGAACTGACACCATAGGAAAGAAGCAAGGCGATAGCCGCCGCCAAAATGACCTCCAGCAGATATTGCAATAACACGGAACCTTTTGAAATGCCCATTGCCAGATAGACACCGGTTTCGTAGACGCGCCCGCGAAGCCGCAGGGTCAGAAACAGCGCCAGCACCAAAAGGCAGATTACCGACACCACGGCGATTGCAATAAAGACGATGTTCCGCAGGCCCTCCAGGGATTCCTTTGCGTTCTGATAATCGTTGTCGTAACGGGTCAGCGTACAGCTTTCCCAATCCATTCCCGGAAGCCCCTGCACCTCAGTCATGATGTGGTCAAGATCGTCCGGGTCGTTCACATAGAAGTCTCCGTATTGGCTGCTGGCCGCGCCATCACCATAGAGCAGGAAAGAAGCGGTGGAGAGGTCGGTAAACACGATGTTGTCATAGAGATCGTAGGATGGAGCGATTCCAATGGAATCCTGTTCCTTTGTGTTGGTAAAGATTCCAGCCACCGTCACCGGGATTGTATGGGCGTTCTCCGATACAGTCCCCAGCAACATGGTATCGCCCACAGCCAGTCCATTTCGCTGGGCAAATTTCTCATGAATCAGCACCTCATTCCTGCTTCCGGCGGTGATGGCGCTGCCGCTAATTAACTGGAACCCCCCATCTGTGAAATAGCTGTCCTCCTGCGAATTGGAGTTCGCCACGATCTTACCGGCATTTTCGTACCCCTCCGGCACCTGGGCCGCGCCCTCGGTGCTGATCTCCAGCTGCTTTCCACCTGCGTCATAATAATTTGCATGGGAATAGGAGCGCAGGGTGTACCTGCCGCTCAAGCCGTCTATGGCGAGAATGCTGCTCACCGTATCCTCCGGGATACCGTTTTCCAGATGCTTTGCATTGATGGTAAAATACCCCAGCAGGGCCTTTTTGATGTTGGCGTTTGCGGTCTCTGTGGCGGACTGAATGGAGAGGCACGTCAGCATCATGGTTGCCATGACCAGCAGAAACGCCAGAAGCGTGATTGCCTTGCCCTTTTTCCGTATGGAATACAGGCAGGCCCGTTTCCATAGGCTCATTGCGCCGCCACCTCATTTCTCCCAATACCAAGATTTTTTCGCATGATTCGTCTGTATACCTCCTTTGGTTTTGTGCGCTCCCTGACTGGGAACATCAAAAGAATACAACCGAAAAATGGAGTTCAGGTGGAGCTGGGGTGGAGTTTCGATAAAGTTTAGGCGGGCTGTCCCTGGGGACTGCCCGGCCTGATTGGTTCACCTGTTCAGAATATGGCGGTAAAGCATACCTCATCATCGGTACTATTCATGCGAAAAGAAAATCCGTGCCGTTCTAAAATCGTTTTGACGATGTAGAGGCCCAGGCCGCTGCCGCCTGTATTCCGGTTATGGGAGCGGTCTACCCGGTAAAATGGCTCGAATATCTTCTCCAGATTGGCACTGTCAATGGATACACCGCTGTTCCTTACTTGCAGGATATTTCCCGCCAGCGTGACGCTGATTTCCGCCTGTGACGGCGAATGAGCGACCGCATTGCCAATGATATTGGATACCGCCTTTTGCAGCAACGCCATATCCCCCTGGCAGGTACGGCCATCCTCGATCTCGGCTTGGAAACGCTGCTCCCTGTCCTCTGCGGCTCCCTGCCACTTCCGGCAGCACTCCCGCACAAGCTGGCTCAAATCCACATCAGAGAGCGTCAGGCTGAAGTCACTCCCGGCCATACGGGAGGCCGAAAGAATCTCCTTCACCAGCAGCTCCATATCATTGACTGTCCGCAGAGATTGCCGGAGATGTGTGTCACGATCTTTGTACTCGCCTACCTGATATATCATCCCTTCCAACTCGCCCTTCAAAACGGTAATCGGCGTTTTCAACTCATGAGAAACTGCCCGGAAGAAGTCTACCCGCAATTTTTCCTGCCGCCGCTCCTGCTCAATATCGGCTTGCAGTTTTTCATTTGCCGCAGACAGTTCTTTTAGGGTGCTGTCCAGCCGCGCCGCCATGGTATTGAGATTCAAAGCCAGCGTTCCAACCTCATCGGTACGGGAGGTATCACAGCGCCAGGTCATATCCAGCGTGGTCAGACGCTTGGAAATATCGCTGATTTCAAGAATAGGCTTTGTCAGAAGTCGTGTCACAAAATAGGATGCAATCAACGAAATTGTCAACACCGCGATTCCGACGATTGGCAGCAGCCGCCAAAAGGTTTCGGTCAGTTGGTTCACCGCTCTGGCAGACATTGTGATCTGCAAAGTATAAGTGCCATTCTCAAGGGCCAGCGAAGCAGAAGCCGTCTGAAAAACGTTCTGTTCCCGCTGCTGTTCATCCAAAATTCCTTCGCCAAAGGAAAGGCTGGTTTGATTGCCGCTTAATAAGGCCCCAGCATTATTGTTGATGCAAAACTCATAGATTTTTTGTGTTGCGTCATCAAGGTCATGATGCTCTAAATCTGCGATTAGCCGACTGACCTGTTCCGTATAATTAGATGTCAGTGCGTATTTGTAACTGGCTGGCATGACTGCCATAATGGTTCCATAGAGAAGAATGCTGACGGCGAACAGAAGCGTTGTCAGCAGTAAAAAGATTTTCAGCCATAGGCTGCTTTTAATTTTCTTTCTCAATTCGATACCCCACCCCTCTTATGGTTTCGATACAGTCAACTCCCAGCTTCTTTCGGATGTTCTTGATGTGGGTATTGATGATCTTATCATCCCCGACAAAGTCGTAGTTCCAGATAATGTCCAAAAGCTGTTCTCTGGTGAATACCCGGCCTGGATTCTCCATGAACAAATGGAGGATTTCAAACTCACGGGCTGTCAATGCCACTTCCTGTCCGGATACAAATACCTGATACCTTTTCGTGTCCAACTGAATTTGATGATAAGACAGAACATCGCGATTGATCTCGGTACTCTGTGTGCGCCGCAAGACCGCTTCAATCCGCCGCAGAAGCAGGGGCATGGAAAAAGGCTTGGTGATATAATCGTCAGCCAGGAGGTCAAAACCCTTCATCTGGCTGTCCTCATCGTCCAAAGCCGTCAGCAGGATAACCGGCGTTGTGCTTTCGTTGCGTATCATTTCACAGACGGTATACCCGTCCATTTTGGGCATCATAATGTCCAGCAGCACTAAATCATAAGTTGCCTTGTGGAAAGCGGCTATTCCAGCCATACCGTCATCAGCCAGTGTGACGTTGTACCCGGCATCCTCCAAAAAGGCTTTCAAAATGTTCTGTATGGATTGTTCATCTTCGATAATCAGGATATGTTTTTGCATTGGTGTCACCTCCTGCGCCCAGTGTAACACAGAATTGTGGAGTTTAGGTGGAGCCAATTCCGACCGGTTGAAGCGATCCAGAAAAGCAAGGAGTACATCCGAAATGCCGCTGCTGTACTTTGGACGACGTTACAATGAACCATGCTTTTCTGTGATTTTCGCTCTCAATGCCTTCCCGCTTTTCAGGTACTTCATAAAAATAGATTGAACCGCATCCTCTTTATTTTTTAAAAAGGAAAAGCACAACCTGTCAGATACGTTTCACAGAGCATATTTGCCGGTTGAAATCCATAAATTTTTCCGGTTTATTTGCAATGAAAAACAGGATTCTCTGTTTTTAAGAGAACCCTGCTGAGCTTATCATTCCTTTCCCTATTTTGCCACCACTCTCTTATAATTCTTCTTGCCACGTCTGACTACAATTCCGTCTCCATTCAGCTGCTCCGGACGGTATACTGTCTTGATGTCACTGATTTTCTCATTGTCCACCGTGACGCCGCCCTGCTCCACCGCCCTTCTGGCCTCGGAGCGGGACGCGGTCAGGCCGGCCTTCACCAGGATGCCCAGGATATCAATCGTTCCGTCCTGGAAATCGTCTTCCGCCAGCTCGCTGGTAGGCATATCCGCCCCGCTTGCACCGCCGGAAAAGATGTTCCGCGCGCTGTCCTGGGCCGCCTGGGCCTCCTCCTCGCCGTGCACCAGCTTGGTCAATTCAAAGGCCAGAATCTCCTTGGCCCGGTTCAGCTGGCTGCCCTCCCACTTGTCCATCTCGTCAATCTGCTCAATCGGCAGGAAGGTCAGCATCCGCAGGCATTTCAGCACATCCGCGTCCGCCACGTTCCTCCAGTACTGGTAGAATTCAAAGGGGGATGTCTTGTTGGGGTCAAGCCACACCGCGCCCTTCTGGGTCTTGCCCATCTTCTTGCCTTCGGAATTCAGCAGCAAAGTAATCGTCATGGCGTATGCGTCCTTGCCAAGCTTCCTTCTGATCAGCTCCGTGCCGCCCAGCATGTTGCTCCACTGGTCGTCGCCGCCGAACTGCATGTTGCAGCCGTAGCTCTCGTACAGCTTCAGGAAGTCGAAGCTCTGCATGATCATGTAGTTGAACTCCAGGAAGCTTAAGCCCTTCTCCATGCGCTGCTTGTAGCACTCCGCCGTCAGCATCCTGTTCACGGAGAAATGCACGCCGATGTCCCGGATGAACTCGATGTAGTTCAGATCCATCAGCCAGTCCGCGTTGTTCACCATCAGCGCCTTGGAGCTGCCCTCCTCCAGCCTGTCGCCGAACTCGATGAAACGGCTCATCTGCTTTTTGAAGCACTCGCAGTTGTGGTCGATGGTCTCTTTCGTCATCATGGTGCGCAGGTCGCTCCTGCCGGAAGGGTCGCCAATCATGCCCGTGCCGCCGCCGATCAGCGCGATAGGCCGGTTCCCCGCCATCTGCAGCCGCTTCATCAGGCACAGCGCCATGAAATGCCCTACGTGCAGGCTGTCCGCCGTGGGGTCGAAGCCGATGTAGAACGTGGCCTTTCCGTTGTTGATCAGTTCCTTGATCTCCTCTTCATCCGTCAGTTGGGCCAGAAGGCCTCTCGCTTTCAGTTCGTCGAATACTGTCATTTTCCTCTCTCCTTTTCTCTTTGCGATGGGTAGGCAGGGGCGCGTCTGCACACTGCGCGGCAAGCCGGGCAGGAAAAAGCTCTTCCGCTGGCGGCTACGGCAAGTGAGCATATAAAAAGCCCGTCCTGTGAAAGGACGGGCCTGCGCTCGTGTTACCACCTTACTTCCCACAGGACTCGCATCCTGCGGCTCATCGAGTATCCATCAATACTCCGGCAGATATCGGTGCCCACCGGCAAAGCCTACTTCCCGAAGGTCTCCCCTCTTCTTTCAGCCCTGCTGCTCCGGGATGTATGTTCCCTCAGTCCTTCTCGCGCCTCTCACCAACCGGCAACTCTCTGTCAGCCTTTAGACAAAGGTACTTCTTCCCATCATCGCGTTCTCTGATGTTCTGGTTCCTCATTATAAACGGCACGGATTGCTTTGTCAATACATTTTTTAAAAATCCGTCAAGTCAGATAAGCTCTGCAAAATCTATCCACAAATCGTCATAAATTTTGACTTTTATCTTATCTTGAAATGTATATTGCCCAACCTCAAAGGCCGCCTCTTCAAAAAAGTATACCAGCACAGTCCGATTTTGGGGGTTGATAATCCAGTATTCCCTCACCCCCGCATTGGCATATAAATTCAGCTTGCAGATATAGTCATGGCTGGAAGTGCTTGGTGAAACGATTTCAACAACCCAGTCAGGCGCACCTGTACATCCCCGATCCGCAAGCTTATCAACATCACATATCACACTGATATCCGGTTCCACAATCGTTGTTTTATCCTGATACAGTTTTACGGCAAAAGGTGCCGGATATACCTCACAGGAACCTTTTCCTGATTTCAGGTAGTCCCGTATAGTGCCCGACAATTCCATCAAAATCTTTTGATGAATCCGGCTGGGCGCAGCCATGTAATAGAACTGTCCATCAATCAGCTCTGCCCGTACTTCCTCCGGAAGCTTGTAATAATCCTCTTCCGTATACCCCTTTGCCCATGCCGGCTCCATACAACGCTCCTTTCCCGCATTAGCCTACAGCTCTCTAAAACGGCCCTGGCTTTTACCATAAAACATCCGTCCCTGCCCGGACTACCGGTTCGCCATCAGCTTCACCATAGCCTGGTTCAGCCCGTCCACCGTCAGCTTGTACATGGGGAACAGCTCCTTCACCGCGGTCTCCGCCTCCCGCCAGGGAGCCCGCCCCGGAGCCATTTTCGGGTTCAGCCACACGATTTTCTTATATTTCTTCTTCATCAGCCGCAGCCATTCATAGCCCGACAGCCCCCCGTTGGGCCCCCTGTAATTGCCCGTGTCGGAATACAGCTCCTCCGGCGCCATGGCCGCGTCCCCAACAATTATGACCTTGTAGTCGCTGTCCACGTTCCGGAACATCCACTCCGTGTCCACCCAGTCCCCGTTCTCGCACTCCGGGGTCTTGTACACCTTGCTATAGATGCAGTTGTGGAAGTAATAAGTCTTCACGTCCTTGTAGTGGTTGGACTTATGGATGGCCTGGAACAGGTCGTTCAGTAGACTGCTGAAGGGAATCATGGTGCCGCCGGAATCCATCAGGAGCAGGAGCTTCACCGCGTTCTTCCTGGGCTTCTGCATGACGATCTGCAGGCAGCCGCCGTTGTTGCAGGTCTTGTCCACGGTGCCGTTGATATCCAGTTCCGTCTCCGGGATGTCCAGCCTGCTGGAGAACTGCCGGAGCTTCCGGAACGCCATCTGGAACTGCCTGTTGTCCAGGACACGGTCATCCCTGAAATCCCGGTACTTCCTTGCCCCCACCACCGCAAAGGCGGACTGGTAGCCGGTCTTGCCGCCCACCCGGACGCCGCCCACGTTGCCGCCGGTATTGCCGAAGGAGGTCTTGCCCATGGTGCCGATCCAAAAGCTGCCGCCATTGTGCTCGCTGTCCTGATCCTTCAGGCGCTGGCGGAACTTCTCCTCCACGTCCTCCTTGTCGATCTGGAGATCCTCCATCTTGTTCATATGGTCTCTGGCCTCCTCGTGAGCCAGCTCCATCATGTCGGACTTGTCCAGCCAGCGCAGCATCTCCTTGCCCACCTCGGTCTCCCTCTGGGCAGCCTTGAAGCACTCCTCGAAGGCCATATCGAATTTGTCGAAATCCGTCTCGCTCTTCACCAGGATCATCCGGGCCGTATAATAGAACTGGGTCAGGGAGCTGCCGCAGAGCCCCTTGTCCAGCGCTTCCTGGAAGGTCAGCCACTCCCCCAGGGTCACCCGCAGCCCCTTCTCCCTCAGTGTCTCAAAAAATTTTATGAACATATTCCATCCTCTTCCAGACTCTCCGGAGTCACTTCACTTGATTCCTGTGCCGCTTAGTTCATCATACCAACTCGTTACTTCTTTATAACATTTTTCAAGGCTTGTAATCTTTATTGTAAAATGGATGTCATATCTGCTGCTTGCTTCCCAATCTGAGATGATTAATGCATTTTTTCTGATAAAATCAGGTATCCTTACCCCAAAATCCAAAAGCTCCGCATAATGAATCAGAACTTTCAAGTTATGGACATAAAGAGACTTATTTTCATAAGGAACTCCCGATCTGTATATCTGGATTTTTATCATTTTCTCGGCAGCCTGCTGCAAGTGATATGCGGCCTGATTCTTTACTTCTTTGATTTCATTGCTTTTGTAAAGTTCTATCCCTTGCCTGGCCATAATAATATCAGCTTTTATCAATGCCATTGTCAAATCCAGCTACATCACATCCTTTCATAAAGAACCGCCCCATTTTGGATATCCTGTAATACTGCAGAATCATCTGTCTCTTCTGCACTATAATACAATAAATCATAATCCTGTAACCTGCCATACGAAACCACAGCTTCCACGAAATCATGATAGCTTTTGAGCCTGTACATTTTGCTTTTCGGATATTTCCCGAAGATAGCGATATCCACATCCGAAGAGTCCGTACATCTGCTTTCCAGAGCGGAGCCAAACAACACCACTTTATCAATGGCATCGCATAAAGGAGCACATTTCATTATATTCTCGATATAGGCTTTTTTAATATCGGCAACTTTAATACATCTGCCTTCCATTGATATATCAACCAATTCACACATACGGATTCCCTTTATTCCTGCAGCAGACCTCTGTCCTTCCCGCTCTTTTCCCTTTTTCCATAAAACCGATTTTCACCAAATCTGTCGGGAGCTATTTCCCTAATTTGACCTCCGCCGCCAGAGCTGTGCTATCGGCGCTCCTTTTTCCCGGCCTCTTCCGGCCTTTGCTTCTCAGCGTCCCGATTTTTCCGTTTCTCTCCTATCTTCCGCGCCATCTTATGGCACCACTCCAGGAACATCTGATTCGCTATCTGCCCCATCGCCACATCCTTCCTGCCGTCATCGGCTCTTGATTGCCCGCGTCATGAAATGCAGTTCCGTGATATCCTCCATCTGGCATTCCACATAGCCGTTGATCACAAACCCGCACGCAATCAGGCCGCCCAAGTACTCTTCCATGGAATGCCCATACTCGATCCAGTCAGAATCGTCATGCTCCTTAGAATAAAAAGGCATTCTGTGTACGGCCTTATAGTATCCGCCATTCTCATCATCCACATAGTCGCACACATAATTAATCGGATTGGGGGCCATCATGAGAAAGGCGCCGCCTTCCGCCAGGACGCGGCAGCATTCCCCAAACACCACGCTCAGCCTGGGAATGTACATTAAGGACGGCGGATTCAGGATATAGTCAAAACTGCAGTCCCCCGGCGCCAGCCAGGCAGAGGACTCTTTTTCCTTTGACATCCTTCAGCCACTCTTCCGGGACATCCCTGTCGAAGAACCGTAATCCCAGCTTCCCTTCCCTCGCCGCCTGCAGCTGTTCTTTGGAAGCGCACGCGCTCCAGTCCACGCTGTTCGCCACAAGGTCGTCTATATTTTTTTCTACCTGCTCGAAGACAGCCTGTTCAGAACCGAAAATAGCCTGTCCCAAAATTTTTCCCATACTCCCTGTCACCAGCCTGTCCATTTGAAGGATTTCACATCCCTCGGCAGCCCCCTTACAGATTCGGCTCCTGCCGCACCAGCTGCAGATCCTCGTCCTTCTTCACCACCACCCCCACGAAAGGCAGAGCCTTGCGGATGGTGTCCGCCGGAATCCCCCCGATCTGCAGGGCATTGATCCAGTCGATCAGCTCGGAAGTGCTGGGCTTCTTCCTGATGTCCCGGATGGCGCGGATATTGTAGAACACCTCCATGGCATTCTTCAGCAGGTTCTCTTCCACGTCCGGATAATGCACCCGCACGATCTCCTCCATCAGCTCCCTGTCCGGGAAATCGATGTAATGGAAGATGCAGCGGCGCAGGAACGCGTCCGGCAGCTCCTTCTCCGCGTTGGAGGTGATGATCACGATGGGGCGCTGCTTCGCTTTCACTGTCCGCTTGGTCTCATTGATGTAGAACTCCATCTGATCCAGCTCCCACAGAAGATCGTTGGGGAACTCCAGATCCGCCTTGTCAATCTCGTCGATCAGGAGCACCACCTGCTCCTCGCTGTCAAAAGCCTCCCCCAGCTTGCCCAGCTTGATGTAATGGGCGATGTCATCCACGCCCTCCTCGCCGAACTGCCCGTCATAGAGACGCTGGATGGTGTCATACACGTACAGCCCCTCCTGGGCCTTGGTGGTGGACTTGATGTTCCATATGATCAGCCGCTTCCCCAGAGCCTTCGCCACGGCCTCCGCCAGCATGGTCTTGCCCGTGCCCGGCTCCCCCTTGATCAAAAGAGGCTTCTTCAACGCAATCGCGATATTCACGCTGGCCATCAGCTCCTCGCTGGCCACATATTCCCCGGTTCCCTGAAATCCCTGTCTCTCCATAGCGCTACATGTCCCTTCCGCTGCCATCCACGGTCCGAATCCGCCCCGGCCGAACCACATCCACGCAATTTCCGCCAAAGCCTGTCCGCCCTGTAAATCGCAACCACCTTTCCCTTGAATTTCATTCTCTTTCATGTTACGATATTCTTAATGCAAAATCAAGCAGAAATCATGAAACAAAGGAAAATAAGGTGATATAAAATGTTACAGAACATGTTCGAGCACAAGCCCACCCTTTCTTTCGAGGTCTTCCCCCCTAAGAAGGACGGGGATTTTGAATCCGCTTTTCAGGTGATGGACGCGCTGGGGAAGCTGTCCCCGGATTTCATCAGCGTCACCTATGGGGCCGGCGGGAGCCGCGCCGGCAAGACCGTGGAAATCGCTTCCTATATCCAGAATACCCTGGGGATAGACGCGGTGGCCCATATGACCTGCGTAGGCAGCAGAAAGGAGGACCTGCTCCGAATCGCGGGGGAGCTTAAGCGCCACAACATAAGCCACTGCCTGGCCCTGCGGGGCGACCGTCCCAAGGATATGAGCGACGAGCAGTTCGCCTCCCGGGACTTCGCCCATGCCAACGACATGATGGATTTCCTGCGGGAACACACGGATCTGCACATGGCAGGGGCCTGCTATCCGGAGAAGCATTTCGAGAGCTTCAGCATGGAGTCCGACCTGAACCATCTCAAGAGGAAGCAGGAGGCGGGGGCGGAGTTCTTCATCAGCCAATTGTTCTTCGACAATGACTACTACTATTCCTTCCTGGAGAAGGCGGCGAGGAAAGGCATCACCGTCCCTTTCTGCGCGGGCATCATGCCCATCACCTCCGCCGGACAACTGGGCACCACCGTCACCCTCTCCGGCTCCAGCATCCCAAAAGCCCTGGCCAATCTGATAGCCGCCTACGGGGACAATAAGGAGGACATGCGCAAGGCCGGCATCGACTATGCCATCCGCCAGATCCGCGACCTCCAGGAGAACGGCGTGAACGACATCCATATCTACGCCATGAACAAGCCCAAGACGACGGCGGAAATCGTTGCGGCGATTTATAGATGACGGCACAGCGCACAAAATCCGGTTGCCACGCCGGATAAACAATGATATAATAGAAGAAGCGCCCCTGAAACAGGCAGCGGAAAAAGGAACGAACACAAGGAGGAAACGAATATGTACCATTGTCATATTCATTTCTATTTAGCCGGATTACAGGACAGCCTTTTTGACATCGTAAAAAAGACGGCCCCTTTTGACCATTTCACACATACATTCATGGAAAGCGACAGCCCGCAGGAAGAACTTGCTGCCAAAGCCGATGTAATCATCGCAGACATACAGGCCATGGATACGGAGGAAGCCCTTCGGACGCTCCTTTCCGGCAAGCGCCAGGACGCTGAGCTGATTCTGCTGGCGGACAGCAGCCAGATTGCAGCGCTGGCCCCTGATTTTCCCCATATCAGCGATATCTGGAAGCTTCCCATGTCAGAGGAGGAATTCACCTTCCGCTTCCTGAGATGGCAGCTTGGCAACAAGGCGGACAAGGATTCATGGGAGACACGCCATTTCCTGGAAGCTACCATCAATCATGTCCCCAATCTGATCTGGTACAAGAACCGGGAGGGAATCCACGAAAAAGTCAACGACTGTTTCTGTCAGACCGTAAACAAGACAAAGCAGCAGGTAGAAGGTCGTGACCATTTCTACATATGGGACGTGGATCCCAACGATCCTGCCAACAATGCCAACGACTGCATGGAATCCGACAACGAGGTGATGAACAAGGAGATTACCTGCGTCTCGGAGGAACTGGTGAAGACCGGCGAAGGGATGAAGCTGCTCACCACCTATAAATCTCCCCTGTACGATCTGGACGGCAGCGTCATGGGCACAGTGGGCGTGGCAATCGACGTGACCCAGGAACGGGCCTATGAAAAGGAAGTCGTCAAGAAGAACCAGACCCTAGAGACCATTTTCACCACCCTGGAATGCGGCGTCATGTGCCACACCCTGGACGGTTCGCGCATCATCAGCGTCAACAAGTCGGCCCTGGACATCCTGGGCTTTGAATCCCAGGATGAGATGGAGGCCGGCGGCTTCAACATGGTGGCCTCCTCTGTGGTGGATTCGGACAAAGAATATCTCCGGGATGCCATCCAGTCGCTGAAGAAGGAGGGCGACAGCGTCGGCGTGGAATACCGCGTCCGGCACAAGACCGGCAAGATTCTGTATATCATGGGCAATATCAAGCTCATAAGGGAAAACGGCAGCCTGGCCTATCAGCGATTCCTGCTGGACTGCACGGCCCAGAAGCAGCGCGAAAACCAGGAGCGCCTGGAGAATGAGAGAAGGCAGATGGAGCTGGTTCGTGCCCTGACAGTCGACTACAATCTCGTCTGCTTCTTTGACCTGGACACGGATGCCGGAAAGTTGCTCCAGATCAAGGACAAGGATGCCTCTCTCTTCGGCTCTGTGTTCAGCGGCAGCTTATCCTTCTCCGAAAGCATGGAGCTTTATATCCGGGAATTCGTCCATGAAGAGGATCAGGATATGCTTCGGGAATTCCTTTCTCCCGATAGCATGAAGGAAGGCCTGGTGCAGAGGCAATTGTTCTATACGAATTACCGTTCTGTCCAGAGCGGCGAAGTGAAATATTATCAGTTGAAGGTTGTGCGGGCAGGCGAGTGGAACACAAGCCACGGCATGGTCCTGGGCCTGCGCAGCGTGGACGAGGAGACCCGCAAGGAAATGGAGCAGAAGGAGCAGCTTGAGGACGCCCTCCTGCAGGCGAACCGGGCCAGCAAGGCCAAGAGCATCTTCCTCTCCAATATGTCCCACGACATCCGCACCCCCATGAACGCCATCGTGGGCTTCACCGCCCTGGCCATGACCCATATCAACAACAGGGATCAGGTGGAGGAATACCTGAAGAAGATCATGACCTCCGGCAACCATCTGCTGAGCCTGATCAACGATGTCCTGGACATGAGCCGCATCGAGAGCGGCAAGATGCACCTGGATGAGCAGGAATGCAGCCTGCCCGACATCCTCCACGGGCTCCGCAATATCGTTCAGGCGGATATCCGGGCAAAGCAGCTGGAATTCTATATCGATGCGGTGGACGTAATCCACGAGGAAATCTACTGCGACAAGCTGCGGCTGAACCAGGTGCTGCTGAACCTTCTGGGCAATTCCATCAAATATACCGGCCCCGGCGGCCTGGTCACCATGCGGATCCGTGAGACTCCCATGGCGCCTACCGGATACGCGAACTTCGATTTCACCATCAAGGATACCGGCATCGGCATGAGCGAGGAATTCGTGAGGCGCATCTTCGAGCCCTTCGAGCGGGAGCGCAACTCCACCATCAGCAAGATACAGGGAACCGGACTGGGGATGGCGATCACGAAGAACATCGTGGATATGATGAACGGCTCCATCCGGGTGAAGAGCGAGCAGGGCGTGGGCACGGAATTCGTGGTATCCCTCACCTTCCGCCTCCAGAATGCCAAAAAGGAAGTGCAGGACATTCCGGAGCTGAAGAACTGCAGGGCGCTGGTGGTGGACGACGACTTCAACACCTGCGACAGCGTATCCTATATGCTCCAGCAAATCGGCATGCGCGCCGAGTGGACTATGTCCGGAAAGGAAGCCGTGCTGCGCACTCATCAGGCCTCCATGCGGGGCGACGGATACTCCGTCTATATCATAGATCTGCTGCTTCCGGATTTGAACGGCATCGAGATCACCCGCAGGATTCGGAAGGAAATGGGGGAGGACGTGCCCATCATCGTCCTGACGGCATACGACTGGTCGGACATCGAGGATGAAGCCCTGGAAGCCGGCGTCACGGCTTTCTGCAGCAAGCCGCTGTTCATGTCCGAGCTGCGAAGCTGCCTGCACTCCGCCATCCAGACAGAGGAGAAGCAGGCCGCCGATGCCGACAGGGGCTCCTTCCGCCATCACAGGGGGCGCATCCTGCTGGCCGAGGACAATGAGCTGAATCAGGAAATCGCCACCGCCATCCTGGGCGAGGCAGGATTCACCATCGATGTGGCGGAGAACGGCCAGCTTGCGGTGGATATGCTGCAGAAATCGGAACCGGGCTTCTACCAGCTGGTATTGATGGACGTGCAGATGCCCGTGATGAACGGCTATGAGGCCGCCACCCGCATCCGCCAGATGGAGGACAAGGCGCTCTCCTCCATCCCCATCCTGGCCATGACCGCCAACGCTTTCGAGGAGGATAAAAAAGAGGCCCTGAAATGCGGCATGAACGGCCACATTGCAAAGCCTATCGATGTGAACACCCTGCTGGAGACACTGGACAGGATGCTGGACTAATCTTCCATGGAATGCGCTTCTTCCATGGAGCGCTCCTCTTCCATCGGTAGCCTGCGCACCATATAGAAGTAGCTTGGAATCAGGATGACATCGGCGCCGATCCAGGCCAGGATCTCCGCATACAGAATACCGTTTTCTCCGAATGACAGGGGCAGCAGCAATGCTGCCCCTGTGCGCATGACGAATTCGGCCACCCCGGAGACCATGGGCAGCACCGTGTTCCCCAGCCCCTGGATGCAGCTCCTGGTCACATGGAGGATATACAGCACAGGCAGGAATACCGCCATGATGGACAGATAGCGATAGGCAATGTCCAGCGCCTCCATGCCCTGTCCCGCGTCCGCAGGCAGGAACCAGGCCAGGATCCATCTCCCGAAGCCCAGCATGGCAGCCATGATGCCCACGGAGGTGATGATGGCGATTCCCGTCCCCACCCCCATGCCTCTCCGGATCCTGCGTATCTTACCCGCGCCCAGGTTCTGTCCGGCATAGGTGGTCATGGCATAGCCGTAGGAGGTGGCGGCCACCTCCAGGATTCCGTACAGCTTGTTGGTGGCGGTGAGTCCGGCGATGAACGTGACGCCGAAGCCGTTGACGATGGTCTGTACAATCATCCCGCCCACGGAGATCACCGTGTTCTGGAATGCCATGGGCAGTCCGAAGGTCATGAGCCTGCCGCAGAGGGATCCCTCCAGCTTCCAGTCCTCCCTTCCCAGCCGCAGCACCTCAATCCTGCGGATATGCCGGATACAGTAAGCAGCCGAAAAGCACTGCGCGATCAATGTGGCGACTGCCGCCCCCTGCACGCCCCAGCCGAAGCCCATGACGAACAGGAAATCCAGCACGATATTGGTCAGAGAGGCGATCACCATGGCGATCAGGGGCTTCCTGCCATTGCCCAGGGCCCGCAGGATAGCCGCCGCCAGGTTGTACACCATGACCACCGGCAGCCCCGCGAACAGGATACGCAGATACGCCATGGAAATCGGACGGATTTCCTGGGGCGTCCGGAGCAGAGACACCACCGCTCCCACTGCCGCTTCGCTGATCAGCGTCAGCGACACCGCGCACACAGCGGCCAGGACGATGGCATTGGTGATGACCTGCCGCAGCTTCCCGTACTCGCCCGCGCCGAATTTCTGGGCCATCAGGATGGAGAAGCCCTGGGCAAAGCCCTGGATGATCCCCAGGGTCAGCCAGTTCAGCCAGTCCACCGCCCCCAGCGCGGCCAGCGCATCCACCCCCAGCACCTTGCCCACCACGGCGGTGTCCACCATGGTATACATCTGCTGGAAGATGTTCCCCGCCATCAGGGGAAGGGAGAACAGGAGCAGCAGCTTCCAGGGCGCCCCTTCCGTCAATGTTTTTACATCTTTCTTCTGTAATTCCGTCTGTCCCATGATCCTCCAAACTCCTCTTTCCTGTCCTATGTCCAGATATCCCGGGCAGACGGGCCGGGGCTCTCCTTCCATGTCCGGTCAGTCAGAAATCATATATCGAGAATCTGTACATAGGGATCTTCTTTGGTGCAGGGCCTCCAGGCCCCCTCTTTCCCGCCCTCCGGATCGCCGCATTTCATGAACTCCGTCCATGCGTCCAGCATCCTTCCGCTCAGCGCGTAGTCCCCCTCTTCCTTGGGCCGCCAGCTTCGCTCCAGGGTGCCGAACATATACCACAGCTCCGAGGAATGGAAGGCCCCTGCGTCGTCCCCCAGCGGGCTCCGCGTGAAATAATATACATAGCCCGGCCTCCTGCCCAGCTCCTCCAGCTTATGGCTCAGTCCCACGCATCCGTAATACAGTCCGCCCCGCTCCCCGGTCTCCCGCATCTGCGGCGTAGTCCCCAGGTCCTGTGCCGTGGAGCCCATCATATAGGGAATGTCCTTCATCTCCCCCCGCTCCAGCAGCGTGTCGCAATCGCCGTCCAGTATGTAGTGGTCGATGGTGGGGCCGAAGCAGAGCCCCATCCCCTGTCTGCGCTCCAGAAATGCCTTCTGCATCTCCAGCAGCTCCCCGGCGGGAATGGCCCGCAGCTCCTCCAGATCCGCCGCGCCGGTAAGCTCCACGAACTCCTCCCCTGCCTTCTTCGCCTCTTCCATGGTGTGCGTGCCCATCATGCTCTTATAGCCGGAGGCGCTCTGGAAGATGGCCTTTGCGATCCAGTCCTCTGTCAGGGGCGTGCTCACCAGCGCCTGGACGCTCATGCAGCCCGCCGACTGCCCGAATACCGTGATGTTCCCCGGGTCTCCTCCGAAGGCCGCGATGTTCTCGCGCACCCAGCGCAGGGCCGCAATCTGGTCCAACAGGGCATAGTTTCCGCTGATTCTGCGCCCGCCCTGTCCTGCCTGCTCCTCCAGCCAGGGGTGTGCCAGGAAGCCGAACACGCCCAGCCGGTAATTGATCGACACCAATACGACGCCCCGGCGGCAGTAAGCCTCCCCGTCAAACTCCACCTCATGGCTGTAGCCCTGCAGGAATGCGCCCCCGTGGATCCAGAAGGCCACGGGCAGCTTCTCCCCCGCCTCCCCGGCCGGCGTCCAGATATTCAGGTACAGGCAGTCCTCGCTCCTTGCGGGCATATAATCCGGATACTGATAGAACTCCTTTCCGTAGAAGGATGCCGGATCCAGAGGCACCTGCATGGCCACGCTCCCGAAATGCTCCGCCTCATAGATTCCTTCCCAGCTGTCCGGTTCCTGGGGCGCTGCGAACCTCCCCTCGCCCAGCGGCGGCTTTGCGTAGGGAATGCCCTTGAAGACCGTGTATCCCTCCATGGAGTGCCCCCGCACCAGACCGTATTTCGTCTTTGCCTCAAAAAGTGCCATGTCTCTGCCTCCTCCTTGCCATGTATTTTCCGCGGTCTCTCTGCGTAGGCCGAAAGACCCGCCCCGTCCCTGACTGCGTCCTCAAGGAACATTGTGACATATCCGCGACCGATAAGTCAATCCTTTTTGTACATTTTTTTTACTAAATCAAATACCACGCTGCAAGCAACTTTGACCCTCGCGGCATTCGCCAACTGGCCGTGCAAGCACGGCCGCTTGGCTCATTGCCCGGGGGAATAAAACCCTCATCCCAGCATCACGTCCAGCAGCATCATCACCGCAAAACCCAGTATGATGCCCATGGTGGCGGAATAGGGAGCCTTTTCCTGGTTCCTCTGGCATTCCGGTATCAGCTCATGGACCGCCACCAGCACCATGGCCCCGGCGGCAAAGGAAAGGGCAAAGGGCAGGATAGTCTCCATATAGACTACCAGCAGCGCGCCGATCACCCCTGCCACAGGCTCCACCATGCCGGAAGCCTGGCCCAGCAGGAATCCTTTCCGCCTGGAATATCCCTCCCGCCGCAGGGGGATGGACACCGCCGCGCCCTCCGGGAAGTTCTGCAGCCCTATCCCCACCGCCACCGTCACCGCTCCCATCAGCTCTTCCATGGAAGCGCCGCCCCGCAATGTCCCGAAGGCCACGCCCACGGCCAGGCCCTCGGGTATGTTGTGGAGCGTGATGGACAGCACCAGCATGACGATTCGGTGGAGTCTGTCCCCCGGCTCCCCCTGGGCGCTGTCCGCCTGGCCTCTGGCCCGGGACACAATCCTGTCGGAGCCCCACATGAACCCGGCGCCGCACAGGAATCCTCCCGTGGCCACCAGGAAAGCCGGCATCCCGTCCATGGCCTCCGCCCGCTCGATGGCAGGCTGCAGCAGCGACCAGAAGCTGGCCGCCACCATGACCCCCGCGGAAAAGCCCAGCATCAGATTCAGCGTCTTCCCCTCCGGCGTCCGGAAAAAAACAACGGTCGCAGCGCCCAGAGCCGTCACAGACCAGGTTCCCAGCGTTGCAACCAATGCCATTAAAATCACATGATCCATCTCGCACCCCCCTCGTATACAGCATATGGCGCTGCAAGAGGAATGTGCCTGTCTTCCCTTCATGCCGCTCCAGCGGCAAAAACACTGGTGCAAGCCCAGAAGAACGCCTGCACTTCGGGCATTCTTCCGTGTGCAATTTATACTGCACACCGGTTAAATTTGCATTGCAACCCGACTGCAGACCGCCAGCCAAGTACTTTCCCGGAGACACCACTGTAAATCCTGGCGGTCTGCAGTATAGATTTTCTTAGTCCGTGTACTTTGCGGGCTTAGAAAATCTTTGCACACTTCACACGGGCCAGAGGACATCGGATACCTCTATCTTCTTGTCCCGGAGCATCAGCTCCCGCACCGCCTGGTCCGCGCTCTTTCCCTGGAAAAGAATCTGGTTCACCTGCTCGATGATGGGCAGCTGCACCTGGTACTTCGCCGCCAGCGCCATGGCCGCCTTGGCGGAATACACGCCCTCCACCACCATCTTCACCTCCGCCATGGCCTCGTCGCAGGTCTTCCCCTGTCCGATCAGGATGCCAGCCCGGCGGTTCCTGGAATGCATGCTGGCGCAGGTGACAATCAGGTCGCCTATGCCCGTCAGGCCGCAGAAGGTCTCGAACTTGCCGCCCATGGCCGTGCCCAGCCTGGCAATCTCCGTGATGCCCCGGGTAATCAGCGCCGCCTTCGTATTGTCCCCGTACCCCAGTCCGTCTGCGATTCCGGCCGCCAGCGCCACCACGTTCTTCAGCGCCCCGCCCAGCTCCATCCCCAGGATATCCGGGCTCACATAGACCCGGAACACCTCATTCATGAACAGGTTCTGGATATACTCGGCGGTATCCCTGGACTTTGCCCCCACGACTATGGTAGTAGGCATGCCGCGGCCTACCTCCTCCGCGTGGGAGGGGCCGGACATCACGGCCACGTCCGCCTGCGGAATCTCCTCCTCGATGATCTCGGAGAGGGTCATCAGGGTGCTCTCCTCGATGCCCTTGGCCACGTTCAGAATCTTCTGGCCCTCAGCCACATAGGGCTTCAGCCTGTGGGAGGTGGCTCTGGTATAGGAGCTTGCCACCGCCATGACCAGCAGGTCTCTGCCCTCCACGGCTTCATGATCGTCCGCCGTGAACGCCATGTCCTCCGGCAGCTTCACGCCGGGCAGCATCCTGTGTTCATGGTTCTCCCGCAGCATCCAGATTTCCGCCTCCAGCGCCGACCATACAGTGACCTCGTGTCCGTTCTTATGCAGCAGCACTGCCAGGGCGATGCCCCAGCTTCCGCCGCCGATGATGCTTATTTTGGAACGCTTCTCTCCCATGCCATAATCCCCCTTTTTTCAGTTTCGGCCTGTGTCCCGCAGCTTCCGCGTCTGTTCCGCTCATTCCTTCCTGCCGTCTTCCGCCACGTCCACCTTGTTCTTCTTGAGCAGATATGTCCTTCTCTCGTTGCCGTGCAGCAGGCGGACGATGTTCTCCCGGTGCTTCCAGTACGCCAATGCCGCCAGCAGGAACGAGAGGACATACATCTCAATCAAATGGGCCTGGGACATTTCGCCGAACACCCCGCTCTGCCCGCAGACCACCATCTCTATCACGAAGCCCAGATACACCAAAAGCGACCCCAGCGACACCAGATGGGTGGTAAAGAAAATGCCGAAGAACACCGCCACCCCCATAATTATGAAATAGGGATGGAAGGACAGGATCAGCCCCGCCGTGGCCGCAATTCCCTTTCCTCCCTTGAAGCCCATGTAGAAGGGGTAATTATGTCCCAGGATCACCCCCGCCGCCGTATAGAGGCAGAGCAGGTATATCATGTCCGGATAGCCCTTCCCGAACAGGAGCCTTACGACCAGCACCGCAAGGATACATTTCAGACAGTCCCCGGCCAGCACGATCAGCCCCGCCTTGGTCCCCAGCACCCGCAGTGTATTGGTGGTTCCCGCATTTCCGCTTCCGTGCTGCCTGATGTCGATTCCGTGGGCTTTGCCATAAAAGTAAGCCGTCTGGAACAGACCGAACCCATACCCCATCAGCAAACAGATTATCCTTTCCATAAGCCCTATTGCTCCTTTTCCCTATGAATGCTTTTCTTCATTATGAATGCTTTTCTTCATTATGAATGCTTTTCTTCATTTCGTTCTCTGATGATGAACCGCAGCGGGGTGCCCCGGAATCCGAAGGTCTCCCGAATCTGGTTCTCGATGTATCTGGTATAGGAGAAATGCATCAGCTCCTTCTTGTTCACGAAGATTACAAAGGTGGGCGGCTTCACGGACACCTGCGTGATATAGTACAGCTTCAGCCGCTTGCCCTTGTCCGAAGGCGGCTGTTGGAGGGCCACTGCCTCCGCCATGATCTCGTTCAGCACCCCGGTGGCCACCCTCATGGCATGGTTCTCGCTGACCATGTCAATCACGTCGAACAGCTTGTTCAGCCTCTGCCCTGTCAGCGCCGAGATGAATATGATCTCCGCGTAGGGCATATAGGACAGGACGTTCCGCACCTTGTCCGTGACCTTGTAGATAGTCTTGTCGTCCTTTTCCACCGCGTCCCACTTGTTCACCGCGATGATGACGGCCTTGCCCCTGTCATGGGCGATGCCCGCAATCTTGGCGTCCTGTTCGCTGACGCCCTCCACCGCGTCGATCAGCAGCACAACGATGTCCGCCCGCTCCACTGCGCCCACGGCACGGACTATCATATACCGCTCCAGCTCTTCCTTTATCTTGTTCTTCCGCCGCAGGCCTGCCGTGTCGATGAACACATATTCCTTTCCGTTGTGGACGATCTCCGTGTCCACGGCGTCCCTGGTGGTCCCGGCGATGTCCGACACAATCAGGCGCTCCTCCCCCAGAAGCCTGTTGATCAGGGAAGATTTGCCCACGTTAGGCTTGCCCACGATGGCCACCCTGGTCCGGTCGTCCTCCTCTTCCGTCTCCTCAGACTCCGGAAAATGAGCGATCACTTCCTCCAGCATGTCCCCCAGCCCCAGCTTGTTGACTGCGGAGATGGGATACGGCTCTCCGATGCCCAGGTTGTAGAATTCATACACATCGGCGGAATATTTGTTGACACTGTCCACCTTATTGACCACCAGCACCACAGGCTTCCGGGAGCGGCGCAGCATGTCCGCCACCTTGTCGTCCGCGTCCACCAGCCCCTGCTTTACGTCCACCAGGAAAATGATCACATCCGCCGTATCTATGGCTATCTGGGCCTGGGCCCTCATCTGGGACAGGATGATGTCCTTGCTGTCAGGCTCGATGCCCCCTGTGTCTATCAGTGTGAAGGTCTTGTCCAGCCAGGTGATGTCCGCGTAGATCCTGTCCCTGGTGATGCCGGGGGTATCCTGCACGATGGATATCCTCTGCCCTGCCAGGGCGTTGAACAGGGTGGACTTTCCCACATTGGGCCTGCCCACTACCGCCACGATTGGTTTCGTACTTTTCTTTGCCATAATTCACCTCTCTATAGTCAGACTCCGGATTCCGCCCCGGCGAAGGTTCTGCAGCCGCGCTTCCGATACATCCCGCAGATGCCCGACGTCCCGCAGACGTCCTGGCGTTTCCAGGCAGACGGCGCGCCGTTCAGTCCCTCCCGGCCGCCAGAACGGAATCAATAAAATCATTTCCGCTTGATTTTACAATATTAATCGGCACTTGTAAAGCCTTTTCCAGTTCCGGGACCCTACAATCGTCCAAAAACACATCCTCGCCGCTCCTGAGGATGTTCTCCGGCAGAAGCAGGCAGCGCCCAAGAGGCTTCCCCCGCAGCTGTTCCAACAGGTCCTGCCCGGTGATCAGACCCGACACCGTGATCATCTCTCCGAAGAAGAAATTCGTGATGGGATATACCTGGACCTTCAGGCCGGGGCAGGCCTCCTCCAGCTGCCGCGCCATTCCGCTGATATAAGGGTACGCCAGCTTTCCCGTGGCCATGGAGACCTCCCCATAGGAAGCCCCCTCCGGAAAAGCGCCCTGCAGCGCCCTCTCCTCCATGGCTATCCGAAATTCGTCCGTCAGGAGACGGAGCATCCCCACGCCGTTCTCCAGCTGCAGGTATCCGTCATATCTTTCCTCCTCCGGCAGCTCCCTGCCCGCCAGGATATACCATTCGTCGCTGGCATGGACGAAATGGATGCCGTGTGCGGCGAAGCACTCCCGCTGGAACCCCTCTATCCTATCGATTACCGCTGCAGCGTCCTCCTGGTTGAAAGGCTCCAGCGGATACAGACCTTCCCGGTACTTCGTAAGGCCCACGGGCACCACGGACAGGCTCTCCAGGACAGGCATATACTCCATCAGCCGCCGGATGCTGTACGCCAGCTCCTCTCCGTCATTGATGCCCTTGCAGAGCACAATCTGGCCGTTCATGCGGATATCCGCCTCGTACAGTCTGTCCACTTTCTTCAGGGCCTCCCCCGCGAACCGGTTGTTCAGCATCCTGCAGCGAAGCTCGGGATTCATGGCATGGAAGGAGATATTAATCGGGGAAAGCCGGTATCTGCAGATCCTGTCGATGTCATGATCCGACATATTGGTCAGGGTCACATAATTCCCCTGCAGAAAGGACAGCCTGGAATCGTCGTCCTTGAAATACAGCGTCTCCCGCATCCCCGGCGGCATCTGGTCGATGAAGCAGAAGATGCATTTATTATGGCAGTGCCGGTATACGTCCATGAGGCCGTTCTCGAACTCAATCCCCAAATCCTCATCGAACTCCTTCTCCACCTCCAGCAGCCACTGCTCCCCGTCCGTTTTCTCCATCAGAACCTCTACATAGCTGTCCTGCATCATGAATTGGTAGTCAAATATGTCCTCAATCTCCGTGCCATCGATGGAAAGCAGCCTGTCCCCCGCCTCTATCTCCAGTTCCTCCGCGATGCTGCCCGGAATGACTTTCTTCACAATATGCGCTTTCTTCTGCATCTGTCTTCCCCTCTTTCTGTGAACGATCTTCTGCAATAATTTCCTTGACGCGTCACCGGTATTGGTGATATAAATGAAATGTATGGTTTTATAAAAATGCACGATCAGCTGATTCTTATGACAAACGGAGGTTATATGCCTAATTTACAAGAGCTTGAGAACGCCATGCCCGTTGCCCCTTTGAAGATTGTCGCGCTGCCTTCCGCCAGGAAGATGGGTGAGAGAATCAACGACTATCTCGTGGAATTCCGCAGAACTATCCATAACGACAAAGTCAAGACAGACCCCGCCTTCCAGGGCTATATCGAAGAGAACTACCTGACCGCCGTAGAGACGCCCCGTTTCGGAAGCGGGGAGGGAAAGGCCCTCTTCCGTGAGTCCATCCGCGGCAAAGACCTGTTCCTGCTGGTAGATGTCTGCAACCACAGCATTACATACAATATGAACGGCTACACGAACCATATGTCCCCGGACGATCATTACCAGGACCTGAAGCGCGTCATCTCCGCCTGCAACGGCAAGGCCCACCGAATCAATGTCATCATGCCCTTCCTCTATGAGAGCCGGCAGCACAAAAGGAGCGGCAGGGAGTCCCTGGACTGCGCCTTTGCCCTGCGGGAGCTGCGTGACATGGGCATCAGCAATTTCATCACCTTCGATGCCCACGATCCCCGGGTGCAGAATTCCATCCCGCTGAACGGCTTTGACAATTTCACCACCCCGTATCAGTTCATCAAGGCTCTTCTGCATTCAGAGGACGATTTGATCGTGGACAAGGAACATCTGATTGTCATCAGCCCCGACGAGGGCGCCATGGATCGCGCAGTCTATTTCGCCACCGTCCTGGGGGTGGATATCGGCATGTTCTATAAGCGCCGGGACTATTCCACCATCGTAAGCGGCAAGAATCCCATCGTGGCCCACGAATTCCTGGGCGAGAATATCGACAGCAAGGATGTCATCATCATAGACGATATCATCTCCTCCGGCCAGAGCATGCTGGACACCGCCAGGCAGCTGAAGGAGATGAACGCCAGGCGCGTCTTCATCTGCTGTACCTTCGGGCTGTTCACCGATGGCCTGCAGTCCTTCGATGAAGCCTACGAGAAGGGGCATTTCGACAAAGTGGTGACTACAGACCTGACGTACCTCCCGCCGGTGCTTTACACCAGGCCCTATTTCATCGAGGCGGACATGAGCAAGTTCGTGGCTTCCCTGATCGACTTCATGAACCATGACGCCTCCCTGAACAACGCGCTCACTCCCACGGACAAAATCCATACCATCCTGGAATCCTACAATAACCGGCAGGACTATGATTTATACTGACGGTCACTAAAACTTGCCAAGCAACCCGACTCACGATCGGAAGATGCTGGAGACATCGCGGCAAATTTTATCGCTATCTATCGCCCTGTCTGCATCCCCTGGCCCGCAGACAGGGCATCCTTTTACTCTTCCGGCAAATCCATATCCTGTCCTTGCGCCTCCTCCCGGGAGGGGTCGTATTCCGGAAACGTAAGCAATACTTTGAACAGATCGCCGTCCAGGGCGATTTCAAAGCTGCCTCCCTGGACCTGCACCAGGCTCTTGGCAATGGACAGCCCCAGGCCGCTCCCCTCCGTCGTCCTGGAGGAGTCCCCTCTGATGAACCGCTCCGTCAGCTCCTCCGGCCTGATGCTCATCTGCTGCCTGGAAATGTTCTTCACGGACACCGTTATAAAGCCCTCCCGGTTCTTCATCTCAATGTAGACCCTTGTGCCCTCCATGGCATATTTGCAGATATTGTTGAACAGATTCTCCACCACCCGCCACATCCGGCGGCTGTCCGCGAACACATAGGCCGGTGTATCGTCTCCCTCGAATACGACCTGCAGCCGTCCTTCCTCCAGTTTTTCGGAGAACTCGCCGATGCCCTGGTTGAACAGCTCCGTCAGGTTCAGTTTCGCGTTCTCCAGCACGATGCTGCCGGAGGAAATCTTGGAAGCCTCCACCAGGTCGTCCGTGAGCTGCTTCAGGCGCTGGGCCTTTCCATCCAGGATATCGATATAGCCTTTGGCCGGTTCCTCGTCGATTTTCAGACGTTTCAGCAAATCTACGTAATTGATGATGGAGGTGAGCGGCGTCTTGATGTCGTGGGACACATTGGTGATCAGGTCCGTCTTCATCCGCTCGTCTTCCATGCTGGTCTGTACTGCTTTCCGGATGCCTTCGCCAATATTGTTCACCGCAATGGCCAGCTCCTTGCTGGAACCGTGGAGACTGTCCGCCTCCAGCTTGAACTCCACCTCCCCGTCCCGGATCCGGTTGATGCCCTCCACGATTTCGGCCTGCTCCGCTCCCCGCCGGAACATGAACACGCCCACAATGCCGTCCACCACTACCATGGCGCCCAGAATCAGCATGACGTATGTCTGCTTCTCCCAAAGCTTATACACTATGGCGATGCCTGCCAGGTTGGAGAACAGGAACACATTGTAGGGGAGCAGCGTGCTGACCACGGAATTCCTGTGGCGGAAGATGAACTTCATGGAATTGCAGATGCTCCTTCCGAAAAAGTACAGAAAACTGTCTTTCCACAGATTGCCGACCTTTGCCCGCCTGACCAGGCTGTACCAGACCAGGTTGAAGGCAATGCTCAGATAGACGCCGTAAGCCACGAACAGCCCGTAGCGGTAAATCATCGTGAGCTGGATTCCCAGTATCTGGGCGGGCATGGCTCCCGCCGTCTCCGCGACATCCACAATCATGCGGTAGCCGAGCAGGCCGCCATATGCCAGCCCTGCCGCAAGAAGGAGGAGAATCTCCGTCCAGATTCGGTCAAAGCGATTCAGATGCCATATCTGCCCCCCGTCTTCACTGACATAGCAGCCGGCAGTCACGGTGAGATAGATGCCAATCCCCAACCAGCTCAGCGCCAAAATGACAATCAGGGCTACAACCCGTCCCACGTTGGGCACAATCTTCTGGTAGACCGCATTGGCGGCGTAGAAGGCGTCCTCCTCGATGGCATAGTTGGAGTCCACTCCAAGCCAGATGTGGGTAGTGTCCGGATAGGCATAGCTGTATATGCTGATATACTCGTCCAGTTCCTCCTCGCTGAAAATCGTATTTCCCATAAAGACGAGGCTGTCCGGATAATAAATCAGGTAACGCCGGTATTCATTGAAGGACTCCGTTACCTCATTGTCCGCCAGATCCGCCAGGCGGGACACATTGGTATAGGTGCACATCCCCTCATCCGTCATCATCCGCACCATATACTTCACATTGCTGTTCCCCTCTTCGTAAGCCTCGTTGCAGATCTGATAGCGCTGATAATTCAGCGTGAGGCTCTCGATGGCCGACACCACATTTTCCTGCAGCTGCATGTAGTCCACCCAGTTCCCCGCATAGCCTGTCAGCTGCTTGTGGCCGTCCACTGTGGCATAGCGGCAGTTCAGCATGGGGATATATATGGTCAGGCTGCTGTCGTCCTCTCTGGATAATTCCACGCCCTTCAAATCCCTGCCCATGAGATAGGAGAACACCAGATCCTCCAGCTGGTCGTCCGTGTATTCCTCCAGCTTCTCTGAAATCTCCGCCAGTTCTTCCGGACTCTTGCCGTCCGAAGGCATATTTGTGGTCTCCGATTCTTCCGAATCCTCCGCTCCCTCCCCGGTGTCCACCCGATAGAACCCGTCAAAGACAAGCTGGCCGAAACTGTCCACGGTGAAATTCTCTGGGTAGATGCAGTAGCCGAAATAATTGATGAACTCAGACATGCTCATGAAACGTTTCGTATATTCTACGCCGGATTTTCCCCATTTGATGATGTCATCCAGGGTATAGACCGCCGTGACGGCACACCCGGAATCTTCCCCTATTTCGCTGGCGTATTCCGTCACATCGATACGCTTCTCGGAATCAAAGACGCCGTCCGTCTCCAGCTGCCTCTTCAGGGCCACCAGCTGGGTGATGTCGGAGACAGCGTTCCGGAACAGATCATAGTAGACCTCGGACTCTTCAAATTCCATCCCTGCGTCCATGGGAAAAATATTATAGACTTTCGTCCCATCGATAGATTCCACTGCAATGTAGGAATTCAGCAAAAGGCCCGCCACGGCAAACAGAACGCCGGCCGCCAGCAGATGCTGGAGCAGCCCCAGGCCAAGCCTCTTCAATGTGGATTTCTTCATAGGCCTCCTCTCGCCTTACTGCTTGTCTATTTTATATCCCACCCCCCAGACCACCTTCAGGTATCTGGGCTCCCGGGGATTGATTTCTATCTTCTCACGGATGTGGCGGATATGTACAGCCACTGTATTGTCCGCGCCGATGGCCTCCTCGTTCCAG
>OFFK01000261.1_pt1 | contig 47012 bp, 32 predicted proteins | sample 1521361 | NCBI WGS metagenome assembly OFFK01 (sample SAMEA3504096, study PRJEB24116) | mouse gut metagenome | biome: mouse gut; feature: mouse-associated habitat; material: faeces | place: Denmark | collected 2011 | reverse complement strand
ATCTCTTCAGCTTGTTGGTATCCTTGTAGTCAATCACATTGTCCTTGCCGCAGAACACGCATACCTTTCTCTTCCTGCGGGCACCGCCCTTTTTCCTCACCGGGCCGTCGGGTTTCTCACTCTTATTAAAAGCCATCTCAATGCCTCCTATCTCACATATTCGTACTTAGTTGAAGGGCAGCTCCTCGTCGATGCCGTCGGGGATGTTCATGAAGCCATCTCCGGCTCCGGAGGGTGCGGGAGCGCTGCCGCCTCCTGCATAGCCGCCATTGTTGTAACCGCCGCCATTGTTATATCCACCCGCGTTCCCACCGGATGCATTCTTGCTCTCGGCGAATTCGATTTCGTCCACCATGACGCGGACGCTGTAGACCATCTGGCCTTCCTTGTTGGTGTAATTGTCGTTCTGAATCCTGCCGCACACCACAATCTTCGTGCCCTTGTGCAGGTATCTCTCCACGAACTCCGCCTGCTTGCCGAAAGCAGTGCAGTTAAAGAAATCCGCGTCAGGCTCGCCCTCACGCTTGAACCTCCTGTCCACCGCAATGGAAAAACGTGCCACCGATGTCTGGCTGGCCCCCTGTGAATACCTTACCTCCGGGTCTCTGGTCAGACGCCCCATAAGAATCGCTTTGTTCATATCGTCTCTCGCTTTCTAATTGAGCTCAGTCCTGTCTGACGACTAAGTATCTGATGACATTGTCCATGATGCGGACACGGCTCTCGATTTCGATGGGCACCGTGCTCTCAGCGTCAAAGCGGATGAAATAGTAGAAGCCTTCTTTCATTTTCTGGATTTCGTAAGCAAGTCTCTTCTTGCCCCAATCGTCCACCTCTGTGATGACGCCGCCGAATCTCTCGATCAGAGCCTTGCACCTGTCCACGACAGCCGCTCTCTCTTCATCTTCAATCTTAGCGGACACGACTACAGCTAATTCATACTTATTCATGCCTGTTACTTACCTCCTTCTGGTCTCTGGCCCGCACCGGATGCGAGCAAGGAATTTGATTCATCACAAATGTAGATGATAACATATATTTCCTGATATTTCAAGGGTTTTTACAGAATCTCTTTCACATTCTTCTCCAGGAGCCTGCGGGCAATCATGATCTGGTGGCCGCAGCCCTTGCATTTCAGCCGGAAGTCTGCCCCGGAACGCAGCACCTCCCACTCCCTGCTCCCGCATGGATGCTGCTTCTTCAGTCTTACTACGTCTCCTACATTGATGTCCATTTCATGCTCCTCCCGCACGCTCCGGCGCGCATATCTATCCCTTTATATCCTGCCGGGCAGCCGTTCCAGACAGCTTTCTGCCTGTTACAGCTTTCTGCCTACAGGTTTCCCACGAAAAAGTCCTTCACCACGCCCATGAACTCCCGCAGCAGATTGTTGGGCCCCGAGCCTAACGGCGCGCTGGCGGCCAGTCCCTCCGCGTTTATATATCCCTGCTTCTTCGCGATGCTCAGGGCGCGGAACACATGGAAATTGTTCGTCACGATTACAACACTGTCTTCCGCCGGATCCAGCAGCCCGGCGCTGAACACCAGATTCTGGTATGTGCTGGCAGACCTGTCCTCCACAAGGATGCGCTCCTCTTCGATGCCGGCCTGCATGAGGTATCCCCGCATCCCCACGGCCTCGGGGATGGCCTCGTTCCCGCCCTGGCCGCCGGTGACGATCGCCTTCGTGTCGGGATTCTGTTCCAGATAGTCTATGGCCCTGTCCAGCCTGCGGCGCAGCACCTCGCTGGGTCCCGTGCTCTTCCACTGGGCGCCCAGTATGATGATGTAGTCCGCTCCCGGAGAGGCCTCCGCGCCGTACTGGGACAAAATCCTGGCCTCCACCGCGCCGAACACTAGCAGCCCTATGCAGAAAAGGGCACAGAAAGCGCCCTTGATCCATACCGGGATGGCGTTCATGGCCCGGCCGCTTTGGAGGATCGCCGCCAGCGCCAGGCTGCATGCCCCTATGGCCCCCCAGATCAGGAAGAAATAGGTGCCGAAGCCCGTTATGGCAATCCCTATGCAGTATATGACGCAGAGGAGCCCCAACATGCCAAAGATGCCGGCAAGGACGGGATGTCCGCCGGGGGTATGGCCCCTTCTCTCTATTTGGATGATCCTCCGGCTTCTCTCCAGAGGGATCAGATGTTCTTTTCGGTTTCTTCTCATAATCGTCAGTCTCTTTTAGCGGAATCGTATGCCTGCTCAGTTCCTTTCTGAGTCAACATTATACCACATCAGCAATCTTCCATTCAATAAAGATACTTTGTAGATTTCTTAATATTTTGTTTAGAATTAGGCCTGAATCAGGATTGCAAGCCGGCCTCCCCCATGCTACAATGAGAGCAGCAAAAGCGCGCTGCACGGCAGCGAGGGAAAGGACACGCCTATGGGAAATTATCAAGCAGAGATCGACGAACTGAAGAGAATCGTGGAAAAATACAGCAATATCGTATTCTTCGGCGGCGCGGGGGTATCCACGGAGAGCGGGATTCCGGATTTCCGCAGCGTGGACGGGCTCTACCACCAGCAGTACGACTATCCCCCGGAGACCATCCTGAGCCACACCTTCTACCGCAGGAAGCCGAAGGAGTTCTTCCGCTTCTACCGCAACAAGATGCTCTTCCTGGACGCAAAGCCCAATGCCGCCCATGTGAAGCTGGCCGAGCTGGAGGCCCGGGGGAAGCTGAAGGCCGTGATCACCCAGAACATCGACGGGCTCCACCAGGCCGCCGGGAGCAGGACGGTGCTGGAGCTCCACGGCTCGGTGCTGCGCAATTACTGTGAGAAGTGCGGGCAGTTCCATGACGTGCAGTATATACTGGACAGCGCCGACGTTCCCAAATGCGGGAAATGCGGCGGCTCCGTGAAGCCGGACGTGGTGCTCTATGAGGAGGGGCTGGACTCCCGGACCATGACGGACGCCATGCGCTTCATCCATGACGCCCAGGTACTGATCATCGGCGGCACTTCCCTGGCGGTGTACCCGGCGGCGGGGCTGATCGATTATTTCAGGGGCGACAAACTCGTAGTCATCAATAAGGCCCCCACCCCCAGGGATGCCCATGCGGATCTGCTGATACAGGGGCCTATCGGAGAAGTGTTCTCGCAGCTGTGACCGCATCAATAGGTTTGGGCCCCTTTTTCAAAAGGAGCCATCGAAAATCAATTGCACGAAAGAACCAGCGGGTGCGTCGGGAAATGCTGTCAGCACACAATATATGGTTGTAAGCTTCAACGCATCACAGCATATAAAGCGGGGATATAGCCATTTCCCGATACCCCTTGCGTATCGTTCAGCTCAGCCGCTGCAGAGCGCCACCGCTGGTTTCCGTGCGGATTGCAATCCAAGGTTCAATCCAGAACCCCCGAAACCGGCATGTTCCGCATGGCCTCTCTCCTCTGGTACGGCGAGTCCAGCTCCACGAGGCGCCCCTCCCTGCTGCTCTTTTCAAATGCAGTGAGGATTTCCAGCACATGGAGGGTCTGCTGCACGTCCGCCCGGAGAGCGCGGCCTTCCCGCAGGGCTTTGGCCATGTCCGCCACCCCCAGGCCTCTGCTGTTCTCCTTGTAATCGTACAGGAGGGGCATCTCCCTGAAGCTCCCGTCCTCAGGCCTAAGGAGCGAGACGCTTCCGCCGAAGCCGTTGGGATCGGGCACCCGCAGGGTCCCCCTGGTGCCATAGATTTCCAGGAAGGCCTGCCTGTCGTAGTATACGTCAAATGTAGTCACTACGGTGGCAATGGCCCCGTTCTGGAATTTCATCAGGCCTGTGGTGTGGGTGGGCACCTCCACGTCCACCACCGTGCCCTGTTTGGGCTTGCTGGTGATGATCCGCTGGGGGAAGGCCGTCCCGGTCATGCCGCTGATGCTCTGCACCCGACCGATCAGGTTCACCAGAGCCGTCATGTAGTAAGGCCCCATGTCCATCATGGGCCCGCCGCCGTACTGATAATAGAATTCCGGCGCGGGATGCCAGCTCTCATGTCCGTGGCACACCATCTTCGCCTCCGCTCCGATCACGTCCCCTATCATCCCGTCGTCGATGAGCCGCCTGCAGGTCTGTATCCCCGCCCCCAGGAAGGTGTCCGGCGCGCCGCCCAGCAGAAGCCCGCGCTCCGCGGCCAGGGCCGCAAGCTCCGCGCCCTCCTCGTAGGTGGCGGCCAGGGGCTTTTCGCTGTACACATGCTTGCCCGCCAGCAGCGCTGCCTTGGTGGTGGCGTAGTGCTCGTTGGGGCGGGTAAGGTTCAGGACGATCTCAATCTCCCGGTCCCCCAGCAGCTCCTCCATGGTGTCATACACTCTGGGAATCTTGTACTTCTCACCAGCCTCCCGGGCCTTCTCCCGGAACAGGTCGCAGACCGCCCACACTTCCACCTCCTGGAACAGCTCCGTCAGGTTCTGGAAATAGATTCCGCTGATTGCCCCGGCTCCCAGCACGCCTATCTTTACTTTTTCCATGCCTCATCGCCTCCTCAATACATTTTCGCCCTGTTCTCGAACCGCTCTGTGGTCAGCCCATGCTCCAGCGCGTAGGCTTTCCCCTCCGCCGCCCAGACAAGCCCCCGCTCCATCAGGAGCCCGGCCTCCGGGAATTTCTCGAACACATCGTCATGATGTCCCAGGGAGCAGTAGAACACCCTGCCGTTGCCCCAGAACTTGGTCCAGGCCACCGGCATGTCCACCGCCCTGTTGGCGCTGTGGTAGTAGTCCACCACCGGGAAGCGTGTGCTGGCCAGCACCTCCACCGCCGGATCCACATGGAGATAATAGTGCTCGCTGCACACATGGAAATCCTCTATCCCCTCCACGATGGGGCTGGAGCCTTTGCGGATGTTCACCGTGTAGTCGATTCCGTCCCCGCCCGGATGGCTGACCCACTGTCCCCCAGTCATGAATTGCCATTCCACATCCTGGCGGAAGGCATCGCACATGCCCCCGTGGCATCCCGCAAGGCCGCAGCCCGCCGCCACGGCCCGGCTGATGTTCCCGGTGTACTCCGGTTTGATCTCCCCCATGGTCCAGCAGGGCACGATCAGATCCATCCCCATGAGCTTCTCCCCGTCCGCCAGCACCTCCTGGGTGTCATGCACCTCGCAGGCATATCCGTACCTCTCCAGCATCCCCCGGAACCGTTCGGCCACCAGCGCGGGCTCATGTCCGTCCCAGCCTCCCTGGAAAATCAATACCTTCTTCCCTGTCTCCATATAACCACCTTGCCTTTCCGCGCCCCCGGCCCGTCCTGTGCCCGGGGGCGCTCTTCCTCTCCGTCTGCCGCCTTTTTGGCGTTCCTTTTTTACAATCGGTACTTGCAGTATAGCAGGAATTCCTGTAGAATGATTGTCAGAAAGCCAATAAAAGCAGTCACAGATTGCTATCCTGCTGTTTTTCAGGCAGGACGCGGCGGCAGCGTGGATAGCTCCGCGGAACCTGCCCGGGCCTCCCGGCTTTCAAATGAAGGAATCGGAATCCATTGCCGGAAAGGAGCCTATCATGCAGCCTTTTTATGAAGACAAACAGGACGAATTCCGCTGCACCCTCACCCGGGACATCACCTTTCCGGCCCATCTCCACAGCGCCGTAGAGCTGATCTACCTCCTGGAGGGCTCTTTGGAGGTCACCGTCCAGAACCAGACAAAGAGAATCCGGAAGGACGAGGCGGCCCTCATCTTTCCGGACATGGTGCACAGCTATCTCACCACGGATGCCTGCTTGGGCATCCTGTGCATCTTTTCCCCGGCCTACGCAAGGGATTATTATCATCTGTTCCGCAAGCAGCAGCCGGAATCCCCTTTCCTGTCCTCCGGCACGCGGAATCCCGATATCCCCCTGGCCTTTGGCCGGATGCTGCGCTACAGGGAGCTCTCCCTCTCCGTCAGCGCCGCCTGGCTGAACCTGATACTGTCCTTCCTGCTCTCCGACACGGTCCTGCTCCCCAGGGACAGCACGGACAGCGCCGATGTGGGCTACCGGCTCATCTCCTATGTGTCCCAGCATTTCCAGGAGCCCCTTACCCTGGACAGTCTTGCCAGGGAGCTGCATTTCAATAAATACTACATCTCCAGAGTCTTCACCGCCAGATTGCGCTGCGGCTTCTACGAGTACGTGAACCGCCTGCGGCTGGACTATGCCGCCAGGCAGCTTCGGACCACGGATCAGCGCATCACCGCCATCTGGCAGGACGCGGGCTTCGAGAGCCAGAAGACCTTCAACCGCAACTTCCTGGCCTGCTACCATATGACGCCCTCCCGGTACCGCAAAGCCCAGGCCTCCATCGGAGAGGTGTTCCCGCAGTCATAGCCCGCGGCCCGGCCTCAGTGCCCAAGCTGCGTGCCACCGATACCGCCTCCGGATCCCTGCCCAAACCGCACCGTAATGGCGCAGATCTCGCTCCGGGTGCCCAGCCGCATGTCCGGGCCGAACACGCCCACGCCGGAGGTGACGATGTTGTGCATATCGCCCTTGCGCAGATAGCCGCAGATATTCTCCCAGAAGAACCGGGCCGTCAGGTTCCCGGGAAAGGTCTGGCCGTCGTGGGTGTGGCCGCAGAGGTCGATGTCCACCCCGGCCTCCGCCAGTTCCTCAAGCTCCCTGGGCTGGTGATCCATGACGATGACGGGTTTGCTCAGGTCCATCTCCCGCACGATCTCCTCCGGGGTCTTACGCACCCGGATGCCCCTGCCGGGCCTGCCGTAGTCCGGCCTGCCATAGAGGTAGAAAGCATCCTCGATCAGCACGCCCTCCTCCCGCAGCAGCCGGATGCCTGCCTCCTCCAGGAAAGCGTCCATCCTGGGGTCGCTGGCCTTCTCCCCGGCGCTGGCAAAGGTGAAGCCTGCCAGCACCTTTTCTTTGATGTCGTGATTGCCATAGCAGGCGTAGACTCCGTACCTGCTGCGGATCCCGCCCAGGATTTCCGCCAGGGCCTCCGGATCCTCCAGGGCCTCGTACTCATTGTCGAAAATGTCCCCGGCCATGACTACAAGGTCGGCATCCTCCTCATTGATCAGGCTGACCATCTGCTCCATGTGGCGGATTCCTATGCTGTATCCCAGGTGGAGATCCGCCACCAGCACGATTTTCAGCTCCTCTATCCCCGGGGCCTCCTTGTCCACGTACAGTTCATATTCTGTCACCCTGATTCTGTCCGCGCTCACGATTCCCGCCAGGCTGCAGACGCAGATGCAGAGGATGCAGACCGCTCCGATGGCCGCATGGCCGCCCCGGGAGAACAGCAGCTCTATCCAGCGAGGCTTCGCCGGAAGCCTCCGGCAAGATTTTCCCGAAAGCTTCCGCCGGGATTCCTCCCGAAAGAAAAGCCGCCTCAGCGCCAGCCGAATCAGATCCGCTGCGGCAATCACCAGCAGGGCGTAGAGCAGCACCCCCAGCCAGGTATTGCTGAGCTGCTTGAGCAGCCGCTTGGCGGGCGAGGGCTCCAGCAGGAACGCGGCCAGGATGCTGAAGGCCACGCACAGATAGAAGACGCATATGGGGATGCGTATCCTTTTCCTTGCCAGGTAGGGCAGGCATCTCTCCAGCCAGGTCTGCAGCCGGTAGAATACATAGGCGCAGAGCAACAGGTAGAGCGGCGATAAACAGACTGCTATCATACTATCCTCACCTCCCGGGTCTGTATCTGAATCTGTATCTGGGTCTGTATCTGCGGCTGCATCTGTATCCGGCTCTGATAGTCCGTGATGCCCTTCCCCTCATTGGGATGCCCCGAAGAGTATACCTGGTCTGCGGCAAAGAGGCACAGCAGGAGGATTCCGACCCCTATCAGCAGTCCGGAGGGCAGACGGCGCAGCAGCCCGTCCAGGAAGGGGGCCAGCACATATACGATCGCCATGCCGCCGATGCCGAAGACCAGCAGCCCCTCCGCGCAGATCCGGCCGTGCAGGTTCAGGAAGTATCCCGTGTAGTCCCACCATCTGGTGCCATCATGGACATATTCCAGGTACACGGAGGTGAAATACTCCACGCAGCCGCACAGCGCTATGGCCAGGAGGAATTCCAGCACGGGCTTTCGCCGGAAGCGGTTCAGCAGCAGGAGCATCATGACGCTGCCGGTTCCGTAGATGGGGAGCCAGGGCCCGTGGAGCACGCCCCGGTTCACGAAGGCCCCGTCCGCGATCAGGTGGAGCCCCACCTCCCAGAGCCATCCCACGAAGGACAGGGCGAAGAACATCAGGATTACGGACCAGACGGAATAGCATCTGAGATAGTTCAGACTAACCACCCACTTGCGCTTACGCTTCTCCGGAACCGGGTGCAGCCTGGTGGGGTAGATCTGCCCCTCCAATGCCTTTCTGTCGTATTCCAGAAGGAACCTGCGGCTGCGCTCCTCCTCCAGAGCCTGGATTTCCTTCCCCTGTCCGACGGCCACGCCGAAGGTTTCCGCCAGGAATCCGGAGATTCCCTTCAGTTCCGGCAGCTTTGGCGATTGCGCCCCGCATTCCCTGTCCACGTCCGCATATTCGGTTTTCAGCGTATATTTATCCGCGTGCGCGAACAGATACCGGTCGTTCAAAAGCCCGGCGCCCTCCACCCGGTTCCGGATGCCCAGGCTGCGCAGTCTAGCATAATACTCTGCCATCACGGCCGTCTTGTAGGGGGTGGCGAACAGGATGTTGGAGACGCCAAACGTCAGGATGCCCAGCAGATCCCATCCCAGGAAGGACAGCTCCAGCACGAAGCATTCCCATTTATGGCCGTCCATGAGCCTTCTGGACAGGGAGATCGCATCCAGGGTCTTCATGGAAGGGTTCTCCGCCAGGAGATAGGGCACCAGGTGGTAGGAATAGGCCTTGATCACGCCGCCGATCAGGGTCAGGCCCCAGAGGAACAGGAAGAGGCCCGTGACAAAGTTCGCCACGGCCACATGGCACCATTTCTTCACCCGCAGCAGGAACCAGATCCGCTGTCCCGGCACCTTCTCATAGCAGCGCCCCTCCAGGAACATCCGTATGACCACCGTCCGGCACACGCCTACCACGAATATCTGGAACAGGCACAGCAGGGCCAGCGCCCCCAGCAGCAGGACGACTACAGCCGCCTCGTCCGTCCCCACCAAGGAGCGCAGGCCCACCAGCAGGGTCATCAGATAGGCCCCGGAGGCCAGCTTGTTCACCACAGAGGCGAACACACCCCTGCTCCGGCCGAATATCTCTCCGCCCTCCCGCTCCGCTTCCTCTGCGTAGCTCCCTTCCTTTTCCCGGATCCGCTGTTCCCGGTCTTCCTTCTTTCCCTCCGCCACGTCTACCACGAATTCCGTGAAGGAGGTGGCGATCGCATCCGTGAACGTCACCCGGGTCTGGGGCGTCATGTCCTCCGCAAGGCCCCCGCCGGACCTGCCGGATCCGCCGGACATGACCAGCTCCCCGGCCAGCAGGGATGCCGCCAGACATAGCAGCAGGAACAGGAAATAGTGCTGTTTCAGCGCTTTTTTGGCGGCTGTCTTCATTTGTTTTCTTGTGTGCATCTTCTCTCTCGATTCTGTGATTATTTCTGTGGGCATGGGCCCGCGCATGCCCGCGGCATACAGCGCTCCCCTCCCCCTTAAGCCATTATATGTCCGGCAGTCCAGATCGGCAAGGCGCAGTTTCGCACGATATCTCTCCGTAACGTGGACACGGGCGGCTGTCATAAGCCGCCCTCATCATGCATGGCATCCTTTCCTCTGTTCATGGCATATTCCATGCGCCCCCCGGCGGAAAGCGGAATCCTATTTCCGGGATTTCCAGTCGGCGTCCTTCTCCTTGCTGGAGGCTGTGGCCTTGGCCAACTGCAGCACGATCTCGCTGAAGTAACGCTCAGGAATCTCTTTCAGGCAGTAGGAATTGCTGTCATTGGCCTCATCGTACACATAGCTGCCCCGTCTGATGCCTGCGGGCGCGCTGCCTCCGGGAGAGGCGCTGTCCCCTGTCATGACGCCCCCGTTTCCGGCAAGGACGGTCCCTCCCGCATTGTAGAACCTGGCCTCGTAGACGGTCACGTCGTCGTTCTGGCCTCCCACGAAGCTGCCGGAGAAGTGGAGCTCCACCCCCAGCGCCCCGTCCTCCCTGTAATAGCTGTAGAAGCCTCCCGCGTCCTGGACGGAGCCCCGATACCAGCCAAGGGCCATGAGCTTGCCTCCCAGGGACAGGTCGTTGACGATGCAGCCGCCGAAGCGCTCCAGGCTCTTTGACTCCCCCTCCTCCTCTGTCCGGTAGTACACAGGCCTGTCGAGCTGCTCGATGGGCTGGAGGATCTCATAGTCCTCAAGCTGCTCCTTCCAGGCGCTGCGGGAGTCCTCCGACAGCTCGATGGGGTGCACGATTCCTACCATGGGCACAGGAACGGCGCTTTCCCCGGATTTGCCGCCGGATGCGGCCGCCTTATCGTCCGCTTCGCCGGCACCCGCGTCCTCCCTGCTCCCGGCTGCGTCCTGCAGGCCTCCAGTCTGCTGTCCGGCATCCGTCTGCCCTTCCGGCAGCTCGAACTCGTCTTCGTCCTCTGTGTTGAAGGAGCCGTCCTCCATGTAGCGGAAGGTATTTACCAGTTTTCCGTCTTCGTAGATGCCCCAGATCAGCCCGGTGGCGAACTGGTGCATCACGGGGTTCTTCACGAACAGGCTCCGCCAGGCCTCCACGGTCCACTGCCTGCCGGTGGACAGGGCCATCTCCAGACGCATCTTCTGGCTGCTCACCGTAGCCTTCATCTGCTTCTTCATCTGCTTGAATTCCTCGTAGGCCGCGGGCGCTTTCTCTTCGTCGTCCCGCTTGCCCGGGGCGGGGAGGTTCTTCAGCTTCTTGCCGCTCTCGTCGAAGACCTCTATCTCCAGGGCAGTGGTGATGGTGACGGTGAACTTCCGCCCGCCGTAGTCGAACACCCGCTCCATATTTTCGTTAAAGCCCAGATCCGGCACGATCCTGTCCGCCAGCTCCTCCGTGGTGATGCCCAGCTGCGCCGCCGCGAACTCCAGGGCCTTCCCCGCCGCTGCCTTCACCTGTTTGAATTTAAATTTACGTGATATTCCGTCAACAATCAGAAGCGCCTGGGGCTCGGGGCTTAAGGCCAGGGCCTGCACCGCCTCCGAGGCGATGGCCCCTCTGGCCGCATTGGGCCACTCCTGAATCTGGTGGTGGAGCTTCTTCACCATGTCCGCGCCGCCGTGGATGGACGCCGCATAGAGCACCCAGCGCTTCTTGGACTCCGCCCCGGCCTCCATCCACTTGTCGAAAAGCTCGCCCACATAGACGGCGAGCTCACGCCGGTCCAGATCCTGGGCCAGGGCGGCGGCGGTAGGGCTCACGCCGCAGGGGGACATGGAGGCATAGCTCAAGAACAGGGCCTGGAGGTACTCCTCACCGGCCTCCTCCCCGTCCTTTTTATGTACTTTGGAGAAAGGCGTCTCGTAGGCCCAGGCCAGGGAGCGCTTCTTGCCGCCCTTGTGGAGGTCTTTCACCAGATCCTCCCGGGTCAGAGCCTTTCCGCCCTGGTTTTCATCGGCGCCGCTGACATGGAGGGCTGTCTCCAGCAGGGTGCGCACCTTGCCGTTCTTCTCCTTTTCCAGGCTTTCCTTCAGGACGGGGGCGTATTTCCCGCTGTCCCATCTGGTCAGGACGCGGATGGCGATCTCACGCTCCGCTGCCTTTTTGGAGGACAGGAGCCTCAGCATATCCGCCTCCCAGTCATTGCACCGATAGAGGATTTCCAGAAGTTCTTCTCTGACGGCTTTGGAGCTGTCCTGGGAGAAGCCCAGGATTTCCTCTCTGTACTGCCCCGGATGCTGTCCCAGGACCGTAAGACCCAGGCATCTTCCTGTGCTGGCGGCCTCCCGGAAACCGGTTACGGCCTCTTCCCGCCTGTCTGCCAGGTATCCCTGGAAGATCTCTCTGGCGGCGCTCTTCAGCTCGTCCTTCCATCTGTCCATGTAGAGGGAGTCGTAGGCGTCCGCATAGCCGTTGAGCTGTCTGCCCAGGCTCAGGCCCGCCCTGTCCACCGCGGCGAAGAGGCGCTTCACCCTGTCGCCGCTGACTTCATTGCCACCCTGTCCGTTCCCGCCCCGCAGGCTGTTTGCGTTGACATATCCTCTGTACAGCATCAGGAAGGCCTCGCAGCGGTCGCTCAGCGCGTCATAGCCGTAGGTGTTCTGATAGGCCTGGAGGATGTTCCAGTGGCTGCCGCCCCAGCGGTAGCTGGTGCCGCTCTGCAGCCTGTCCTCATAGGGGTAGAGCGCGGAAATCCCGCTGCCGTTCTCCAGGTAATCCCGCACCGCGGCGGCTGCCTGGGTGTCCACGATCTTCACCAGGGCATCGATGAGCCTGGACTGCTGCCTGGACTTGTCCGTTCCCTTCCGCTCCTGGTACAGATTGGGATCCATCTTCTTCACGATGTCGTTCATCCGGTTGAAGGTGTCGAAATCCGCTGATTTCATGCACTCCAGGAAAATCTCCCTGTTGCGTTGGAACTGGCTTTTCAGGATTTTGGCCTTTCCCTTGGCGGCGGCCCAGGCGATGAACTTCTTTTTGTCCATGGAGAATGTCTCGTCGAATGCGCCGCCCCTTTCATTCAAATCCCCCCGCAGGTCTATATTGTCCATGATGTCCAGCATGTTGGCCGTGTCCGCCGCAAGACATATCTTCAGCACGTTTCCCAGCACGGGGGACTGGGCGTAGTTGACGAAGGCCGTGCCGCCCAGGATGCGCAGGATGAACCGGTTCACCGTCAGGTTCGCCCTGGCCTTTTTCAGTATCTTGTCGTCTACTTCGTCACGGTATACCGCATTTTTAATCTCGTCCATCTCCAGCTTCGCCATCTGGTTCCCGTAGAGGCTGTGCAGGCTGTTGGCCAGGATTTCCCCGTACTCCCACAGAAGGGCCATGTCCCCGGAATCGATCTGCACCGCTTTCTCCTCCTGGCTTCCCCCGCGGCCCAGGAGCCTGTTCATACCGGCCAGGAGCCCGCCCTGCCTGTCGGCAGCCTCCTCTTCCGTCAGCCTTACATTGGGGTACTTCATCCGGAAATAGGCCATCAGGAGGATGATCTTGCCGTTCTCCGTTCTGCTTTTCTGATACGATATGGCTTCGCGGATGGCGTCAGGCTGGTCGGCTGCCAGCTTTATCAGGTTCTGGATGGTGTAGCGGTTGATCATGTGCTCATTGTTGCCGATCTGGGCCGCATAGACTGCCGTCTGCATGGAAGTCTGCGGCAGGAGGATGCGGTTCTTGTCGTAATTGTAGTAGCCGTTCCAGGGCATCATCTCGCTGCAGGTGGACTGGCCCGCGGCGAACAGGATATGGGCCAGGCGCTCCGCCTCCTGGTCCCGCCCCTTGTTGATCAGGTCGATGCCCATGGACCGCAGCCTCGCCGCCACCTCCTCGGGAGCGGCGGTGAGGTCGCGAAACGCCAGCTTCTTCAGCGCCTCCTCCCCCGCCGCCCCGGAAAGGTAGTCCTCCGCCAGGGCGATTTCATCCGCCGTGAACAGGTTGGTCTGCTCCAGCAGTTCCACTATTTTAGCGGCTCTTTGATTTTGTGGGTTGATCATTGGTTTGGTTCCTCCTTTTCCTGTGCTTGTGAGCGCATTCCTTTATCGGTTTGCTGCTGTCTGTTGCGGAAGCGCTCGCTGGTTATGCGTTTATGCCGGCAAATGGTTTCGGGGGGCATCAATGTTTTAATGTTATTCCCCGTAATAATCCTCTCCTCGGGAATATTCGTTTTTTTGTTTCATTAAGTATAGATATTCGCTTATTTCCGTATAGATTCCTGCCAGGGGCCCGTTCTCCTGCGCAATCCGGTGGCGGTTCGCCGCCAGATTTTGCTCCAGGGCGGCCAGAAGCCCCGAGAGGTACTCCATGCCGTACTGGGCTGTCAGGGCCGCGGATTTCTGCAGGCCTTTAAGCGTGCTGTCATGGACGGTGGAAAAGCCGCTCTGGCACAGGTCCGCCATCAGGGAGAGGATTTCAGCGGCCATGTCCTCCATGACCAGGAATTTGGGCTTGTGGTCTGTGGATATGGCTGCTGCGCCCTCTTTGCTCTCCGCAGTTCCGGATGCTGTCTGTTCTGCTACGGCGCTTTCGTTTTCTCCGGCACTTCTGTCCTCTGTGGCTGTCGCTTCTGCCAGGGTGCTTCCGTTTTCTCCGGCATCTCCGCTTTCTGTGGCTGTCCTTTCTGCCGGAACGCTTCCATTTTCTCCGGCATCTCTGCCTTCTGTGGCTGTCCCTTCTGCCGGGACGCTTCCTCCTTGCCTGGCTGTAACGTCTACCGGGGCGCTTCCGCCTCCTGGCGCTGCCTCTCCGTCGGGAGCCTCGATTTCCAGCAGATCCACCGGATACATCCGAAGCCTCCCGTCCCGCAGATAGACCTTTCCCAGGAAGCAGGGCGGCTTCTTCCCGGAAATCCGCTCCAGGTATCGAATCGTGCCCGCCTCCTCCTTGGAATAGGCCACCTCCACCAGAAGCTCCCGGCCCGCCGCGTCATAAAGAGGCAGGGTCAGCCGCTGCTCTGTCTGGGAGAATTCCGCCCTGGCGCAGCTCTTTGGCTGGACGAACAAGGGCTCCACGCCCTTTCCCCCGGCGTCCTCCTGTCCGGTATCGCCCGGGCTGTCCGGCTCTCCCTCTTCCGCAAGCCATGTCCTCTGCTGCTTCCAGATCTGCTCCCGGAACAGGGCGCCGAAATCCTGATAATACCACTTTGCTATATCGGATACGTGCAGCCCTGCCTCCCCAGTGACCTCCCCTTTGGTCTCCTGGCTGGAGGACAGGCGGTTCCGGCTGTCGCATTTGGCCCCGTTCAGGTGTATCCTGACCTTCAGAAGATTCTCGAAGGAAATGTTCAGTCCCCAGGGAGCGCCTGCCTGCCGGTTCCTCCAGGCCCCCTTCTTTTTGGATTCGTCATAGAACACGGGCCTTGCGTTGGTATAGGTGTACCACTGTTTCGTCTTCTCTTCCAGGAAATAGACTGTCTCCCCCTCGTATCCCGTCTGGCTCCGGAAATGCTCCATGGCTATCCCGATCAGGTCAAGGTTCCCCACAGGGAGATAACCGGCCCGGAATTCTCCCGCCAGCTTTCCCACTGCCTCCTGCCCCGTGACCTGGCCTTCCATCTGCCCCGTTGCCTGCCCCAGGAGCTGTACCCGCCGGTAGAGCCTTGTCAGCTGCTCCATCAGGTCTTCCGTGCGGAAAACCGCCTTTCTGGCAAAGTATCTGCCGTAGGAGTCCGCCAGCGCCCGGAAATATCCCTCGAACCTGGAGAGCCTGGCATTGTGGCTGATGATGGCAAGCCGCTCCAGGTAGTCCGGCACGTCGGGGGACACCCGGGACAGCCCGGTGCCCAAAAGCTCCTCCAGGAAGCGCTCCATCTGCCCGGCCGCGTCCCTCACTTCCTCCAGGTCGTAAACCGGCGTGTCCGCCGTCTCCGCCCGGAGGGCCTCTCTGGTCAATACGCCAGTCTCCATCTGGCACCAGAGGATGGCGGCGGCCTTGTGCCTGCACAGCTCCTTTTTATGGCAGGTGCAGGTGGAATATTCCAGAGGGGACAGGAGCTTCACTGTCATCCCCTGTTCCGGCAGGTGGACAGTGACCACCGAGGACTCCTGTATCACAGGGCGGATGCCGCCTGCGGCCTGGTTGACGAAAGCCTGGAAATAGCGGCTGCCCAGGGCCTTCTGGAGCTTATCGAAGGGGTAGGCGTCTATCTCTTTCCATGCGGGGCTGTGTCGGTTTTTATCGACTACGTTTATGTCGTTATTTTGGTTTTGATTAGTGGAACCGCTCCGCCCCGGCACGATGCCGGAATCCGGAATGGGCTCCGATTCTTGGGTGGCTTTCTGTGACGGACTGCTCTTTGGATTTTGGGCGGCTACCTGTACCGGACTTCCCTCCGGTTTTTGGGCAGCTTTCCGTACTGGACTGCCCTCCGGTCGTTGGGCAGTTTCCTGTACCGGACTACCCTTCGGATTTTGGACAGCTTCTTGTGCTGAACTGCTCTCCGGTCGTTGGGCGGCCTCCTGTACCAGGCTACTCTCCAACCGTTGGGCAGCTTCCTGTACCAGACTTCCCTCCGGATTCTGGGCGGCCTCCGGCCCACACAGGACCGGGCTTCCCCCGTCATCCGCAGCCCTCGCATCCTGCCCATTCGCCGTGCCCGCTGCCGACAGATCCTGCGCATCCTGTCCTGCGGAATCCATGCCGCCCCCAAGGCAGCGCTCCCGCAGGATCAGAATCCCATGTACCACATGGCGGCAGATGCTCCTGGAGGGGCAGGTGCACTTGCTCTCCCCCAGAGGAAAGCGCACCGTCACGGTCTCCGCCCCCACCTTTACCACAACCTCTTCCCCCAGCGCACCAATCCCGGCAGCGGCTCCTTCCATGGAATTCTCCTCTTCCATGGAAGGACCCTCTTCCATTAATCGCCCTTCTTCCATGTCTTTATAGGCCCGCTTGACAATTCCCTTATTGCTGATGCCGATCAGATAGTCGTCGTCTATCCCGGCCAGCCGTTCTCTCCACTCATCCATAGAAATCTCCTCTTATCAATATAGTAATTCCTGTCATTCTTCCTGTCAAGCCGCAATGGAGCGCCAAAACTGCCCTTTATCCATACTGAAAAACAGCTCCGGGCCTGTGGGCGCCGGAGCTGTTTATTTTGAAATGCCATATCCTGTTTTCACTGCGGGCTGCATACAGCCTTTCTCCTGAAAAATCTATATATGCAGCGATTAAATGCCGTTTATTTACTCCAGTATCCGGTCAATCCTCTCCCGCTCTTCCCGGTCAAACTCCACATTGCCGAGCATCCCCACGTTGTCCAGTATCTGGGATGGCCTTGACGCGCCGATCAGCACGCTGGTGATGTCCCCGTCCCGGAGGATCCAGGCCAATGCCATCTGGGCCAGGCTCTGTCCCCGCTCTCTGGCGATTTCACCCAGGGCGCGCACCCTGTCCAGGGTCTCCTCCCGGATGGAGCTCTCCTTCAGGAACCTTCCGTCCGTGCGGACGCGGCTGTCCGCCGGGATGCCGTTTAAGTAGCGGTCCGTCAGGAGCCCCTGGGCCAGCGGGCAGAACGTGATGATGCCGATGCCGTTCTTTGCCGCATAGTCCTTCAGCCCATCTGCCTCGATGCTGCGGTTCAGCATGGAATAGCTCCTCTGGTTGATGATGAAGGGCGTGCCCATCTCCCGGAACAGCTTTGCGATGGCAATGGTCTGCTCCTTATCGTAATTGGAAATCCCCACGTACAGGGCCTTGCCGCTCCTGACGATGCCGTCCAGCGCCCTGGCGGTCTCCTCCAGCGGCGTCTCGGGATCCGGCCTGTGGTGGTAGAAGATATCTACGTAGTCAATCCCCATCCTGCCCAGGCTCTGGTCCAGGCTGGCCACCAGATACTTCTTGCTGCCCCAGTCGCCGTAAGGCCCCGGCCACATGTCGTATCCGGCTTTGGTGGAGATGGCCAGCTCGTCCCTGTAGGCCCCAAGGCTCTTTTTCAGGATGCGGCCGAAATTCTCCTCCGCCGCGCCGTACACCGGGCCGTAATTGTTGGCCAGGTCGAAATGGGTGATGCCATTGTCGAACGCAGTCTGGCACATGTCCAGCATGTTGTCGAAATTGCCGTTGGAGCCGAAATTGTGCTACAGCCCCAGAGACACCGCCGGGAGCTTCAGCCCGCTGGCCCCGCAGCGGTTATATTGCATTTTTTCATACCTTGATTCGTCTGCGATATACATTTTTCTATCCTCCTAAGTAAATCTATATCTATGCTTTCCTGTCGATGCTCTCATCCCCTCCGACAAATCCACCTTTTCCCACTGCAGTATAGCATACAAAAAATGCCTACAGGAAAAATATTGTGAAATTAGCAAAAAAAGATTGCATGGTCCCTCTCCTCCATGTATACTATAAGCAATAGAAGGGCTATATGCCTTTCATGTGGGCTGACACAAGAATCCGAAATTCATTCCAGACTTCGGGCGCTGGACGGTTGGCTGGCAACGGAAAAACCAGAGATTCATTCCAGACTTCGGGCGCTGGACGGTTGGCGGACAACAGAAAAATCAGTCAGGAAGAGGCGAGATTATCTGCTGCGGCAGGTAGATCGCCTTTTCGCATTTTATATAGGTAGCGATTAAATCTTGCCAAAAACCGGATAAACGGCATGACCGGCTGTGCTATGTGGTTGGCAAGAATTAAATGCCGTATATATATCTACAGGAGAACCATAATGACGAAAAAAGAAGCGATTTCCATCATCACCAAGTGCGCCTCTCTATATGCCGCCAATCTATGCGACAGGCAGTTGGCTTTTGTCTATCGGAATGGCAATAATAGCCCGGCATTCCTGGAAGCCACCTTTCGAGCCAATAATTTCCTGCACTTCACTGGCATCAAGCCCCCATCCGGCACAAAAGCAAATGCCTTCTACCGGAACGCAATCGACAGGCGCCTGAAAGAATCCGATATCCTCTTCAGAGAAAACCATACTACCGAGCTGAAACTCCAGGTTCTCCGCAACATCATGCTTATTGCCTATTCCGCCAGAATGATTGGCGATTATGCCGGCGCTCATGTGGATTTATATACGGAAAAGGTTACCGGCACCACCGCCGCGTGCCTCGGCCTCATAAAAGCCGGACAAAGCTACATACCAAATACGGTGTTGAAAGAAGATATACGTAATCTCATCCCAAATCCTCCCGGGAAAATCTTCGCCATTCTCCGAAAGCCGATCAGTCAGCCCCAGTACACGGAAATTACTTATCAAAGCCCCAAGCACAAGGTCAATATAAAAGCCTTTCCGCCGGACCTGATTCCCAAAATCGATGATCATCTGCTCTCACAGCTCTGTGCCTTACAGTCAGACCAGCATTAACCGCAGACGCCGCCCTCTCCCGAGAACCAGGCTGTCACGCAAAGCCCCACTCCCCTCACGCAATAATCTTCCCCATCCACCCCGCCAGCTCCTCCGGCGTCATAGCCCCCACGAAGGCCCCCATGTCCGACAGGGTCTGGGCGGCGTTGCGGTCATAGTTGGGGTTGGCGTCCATGTCCAGGGCTGTGAGCACCACCAGCTTCGCGCCGCTCTCGATGATTCCCTTTGCGGTGCTGTAGAGCCGCTGGTAGCCGCCGCCCTCGTAGAGGTCCGTCACCAGTACCACCATGGTCCGGAAGGGAAAGTCGATCAATCCCTCGCAGTACCCCAGGGCCCCGGCGATATTGGTGCCGCCGCCCAGCTGGACGCTCATCAGCGTCTCCACCGGATCCTCCACATAGCCGCTTAAGTCCACCACATTGGTATCGAATATCACCAGCTTGGTGTCCAGCATGGGGAGCCTGGCGAATATCCCCGCCATGATGGCGCTGTGGATGACGGAATCCAGCATGGAGCCGCTTTCGTCCACGCAGACAATCACCCGCCACTGGTTGTATTTCTTCATCCGCGAATTGAAATATACGTTTTTCAGCACAAGCTGCTGCCGCTCCCTGTCATAGTTCTTCAGGTTCCGCTGGATGGTCTTCTTCATGTCCAGGTTCCGGGCGGACTTTACCGGAGAGCTGGCGTTACGGTTGATCTGCCCGAAAAAGGAGACCCGCACCTCCTGCTCCAGCTTCCTGGCAATCTCCTCCGCCACTTTGCGCACGATTTCCCGGGCCAGGGAGAGCACCTCCCCCTTCATCATGTGCTTCAGCTCCAGGATGGTCTTCAAAAGCTCCTTGTTGGGCTCCAGCCTGCGCAGCACCTCCGGGTCTGTGAGCAGCTCTGTCATGCCGTACTTTTCCAGGGCGTGGCGCTCCAGAATCTCCACCGTCCGCCTGGGGAACAGCTTCTTCACCTGGTGCAGCCAGTCCGGCACGGTGAGCTGTGAGCCGTCGCTGCCGCCCCCGCGGTCTTTCCGTATCTCCTGCTCGTCCCCGTACTCTCTGGAATACAGATAGTCCAGCACATTTTCCATGTCCATAAATTTTAGGTTCACGGCCCCGGAGGAAAAAGGAATCTGCCCTGACGCATATTTCCCCAGCACCAGCCTCCAGCGGTTCAAAATCTCCTGTTCGTCTGCCATTTCATCTTCCCCTTCACAAAAGCATCCAGTTCTTTCCCATAAGCATACCAGTCCGGGTAGACCTCCTGCCGTTCCAGGATGTCTCTCTGGCCCTTTCCGTGGATTCCCGCGGCCATGGCCGCAATCCGGTCGATTTCCCGGGGCGTGAAATAGGCAAAGGCCATACGCAGCTTGGGCAGCAGCTCCAGGAATTCCTCCTCAGAAACCGCGCCGTAGAATCCGTCCAGCATCCGCAGGAACTGCTCTCCGATGAACACCAGGTCCCTGGCCGTGAAGAACAGCCCTCTGAAGAACTGGGCCGTGGCGAACAGCTGCTCCCTGGTCCCGCTCAGATACCCCCTGCAGACCATCTCTATCTTTTCTGCCGTCTCCCGGCCGCTGCCGTAGAGGATACCGTGGACGCAGCCGTTCAGGCCCGCGTTAATCTCCCCGTCCAGCGTCATCTTTCCTAAGACATCATAGTAGTCATCTCTCTCCCGGCCCTCTGCCCCCTGCCGCCCCGTGACCCGGTACAGGAGCTTCACGGCGTTCATGCAGGGGTCCAGATCCTCGTCCTTGATCCTGGTCATGGAGGGCAGGAGGCCGATCAGTTTCCGGCAGCCGATGGAAATCAGTTCCCCGAATTCCAGCCCGGAGCCGTACAGCGTCTCCAGCTCCTCCATCATCATCAGGCTCTTTAAGGCCTCCGCCATGGAATAGAAATCCGTGTCCGCCAACATCAGCTGATGCACCCGGGAAAAGACTGTCTGCAACTGCCCCTGCAGTCCCATCTCGAAGACCCTGGTCAACAGCAGGGCGCTCTCTTTGGCTCCCAGCTCCCGCTCCAGCTCCTCCTTCACCAGGCTCACCGCCGCCTCCTCAATGGTAGCGCCGTAGACCGACACCTCAATCAGGGCGGCGTCCACCTGGGCGTTCCATTTGTACTTCCAGATCTCCCGCATCAGGTTCCTGTCCTTTTTCAGCTGCAGGTTTGGCCCCTTTACCTTTTTGGCAAAGGCAGTGTCCAGGTAGAGCATGCGGTTGAAGAACATGCTCTGCTGTCTGTGCCTGGGATTGGAAAATATGGACAGGGTGGACTCCGACTCCAGGGTGGAGGTTATCTTCAGACCGAACCGCCTGCACTCTCCCCGGAAGTCGTGGAGGATGGGCGGCACGTCCGCCTGGGGGCACAGCGCGCCCACGGCGTTTCCCGTCATGAGCCTGCGCAGGATCCGCATGGGCGTGTCGGAGGCCAGGTTGTATTCCCCCTTCACAAAGGAGGAGAGCACCGCGTCCTGCAGCTCGTAAGCCCCCGGCTCCCGCTTCCCCCGCAGCTCGGCCAGGCCCTTTGCCATGGCGCAGGCGCAGATTTCGTCATAGGTGGACAGATACCCCTCCCTGCGCCTGGTCTCCTTGCCCGATGCCACCACCATGTCCAGCACCGCGTCCCCGTAAGGGACATCGGATTCCGCTGCCCGCTCCCAGATTTTCTGGTAGAATCCGGGAAAGGGCATGCCGCTGGCGTAGCCGTTCAGGGCGTCCGCCGCCTCCATGGAGTAGGGCATCAGGTACACGCCCTGGTCTTTTTCGGGACTCTTGCCGGTCTTGCCTTCTGTCCGCGCCGCTTCCTCTTCCCCTGCCAGCAGCGCCCGAAGCCCCGGCGTGTGGAAGCCCCCCGTGACCGCCAGCACCGTGCCCCCTGTCCCTGCCAGCTCCCGGGCGTGCTCCCCGATCCGCTTCGCCATATGCGCCTCCCGGGCCAGGCATCCGTCCTCCTCCATGGATTCCCGGGGCGTGTTCTCCCTGGCCAGCCCGCAGTACACCAGCAGATTGTCGAACCAGCGTTTGCTTTCATCTCGCATCCCGTTTAGTTCGAAATACTTCTCCCAGAATTCGTCGAAGCTGCGCAGCCCCGTCCGCTCGCAGAGCTGCCGCAGATAGTCGTTGCGGGACAGCAGATAGTCGTCGTTGTAATTGCTCTTCTCCTCTTCCTCCTTCCGCAGGCCCTTCCCCTCCCGGGAGGCCGCCAGGATGTCGCCGTAAGGCAGGTCGATGAAAGCCGTCCGGATCCCCAGCCGTTTTCCCGCCCGGAATGCCGCCAGCTCTGGCGAATAGTCCAGAAAAGGATAATAGCATTTATAGCGCTCCCTGTCCTCCGAAATCCGGCCTGACTGGTCATGATAGGAATAATAGATGGCAAAGGGCGCCTTCGTCTGGTCATGGACCATCACCGGAATCAGGGAATCCGCATTGTCCGGCCCCTCCACCAGGATGATGTCCGGCCGCAGCTCCTCGATTGTCCGGTCCACATGGTACGCGCAGGCGGGACTGTGATGGCGGACCGGAAGCAGGATTATCTCAGCCATTTCCTTGCTTCGTAATATTCTTTCCATAATCCGCCCTCTTTGCTGCTCTTGTCCCGGATCACCGTGTTGAAATACCCCTTCACCTTCTCCAGGTCGTCCTTGTTTTCCTTGGAGATCGCTCCCACCAGGTTCTGCACCAGGCTGTCCATGGCAATTCTCCCGTCCCCATAGTAATAGCCTGTGATCATAGCCTGGTAGTACACCGACACCGCCTCCGCCGTGCTCATCACCGCCGACGGCCTGTCGATCCTGTGCCCGTAGGAGGAGACCCCCTCCCGCAGCTCGTGGTAGGTGGAGGCCAGGATCTCCGCCACGTCCTCGTCCACTTCCATGGCCATATGGCTCTCCGCCGCCAGCTTCTCCACCTCGTTCACGATGATCCGTTTCTCCATCGCCGCCTCCCGCACGGGCATCACCGTCTCGAAATTGAACCTCCTCTTCAGGGCGCTGCTCATCTCGTTCACGCCCTTGTCCCTGGTGTTGGCCGTGCCGATCACATTGAAGCCCGGCCTGGCGAAGAGGAACCCGTCGTCCCCCAGCTCCGGCACGTTGAGCACCTTGTCGGAAAGCACGCTGATCAGGCTGTCCTGGATCTCCGCGGGCGTCCTGGTGATCTCCTCGAACCGGGTCAATATCCCCTTCTCCATTCCCACGTAGAGGGGCGAGGGGACAAGGGCCTCTCTACTGGGCCCCTGGGCCAGCAGGAGCGCGTAATTCCAGGAATATTTTATCATATCTTCGGTAGTCCCCGCCGTGCCCTGGATCGTGTTGGTGCTGACCCCGCTGACGGCGGCGGAGAGGAGCTCCGAGAGCATGGTCTTGGCCGTCCCCGGTTCCCCCACCAGCATCAGGCCCCTGTTGCCCGCCAGGGTCACGATGCAGCGCTCCACCAGCGCGTCGTTGCCGAAGTATTTCTTTTCTATGGTATATTCTTTTCCGTTGTACAAGACGGGCTTTGCACTCCCCAGGATGAAGGTCCGCACCGCTCTGGGGGACATCTGCCAGTTCTCCGGACGGCTGGCTGTATCGTTGGCCTTTAATGCCTCCAGCTCCTCCCGATACCGAACCTCCACCGGAGGTTTTATGTATTGCTCCATTGTCTCTGCCTCCTGTTCTGCCATTTTGCCGCATCGCCCCGGCCCCTTCCCCTGCCGTCCGGCGGAATGCTTAGGATAAGTATAGCAAATGCCGCTAGAAATTTCCATAGGCTTCCTCAGGCCTGCAGCATAAATTCCCCTGTCAGCAGAATGTCCGCCGCATTGTCCCCGACCATGACCCTGAAGCCTCCGGGTTCCACATGCCACTGAAGGTTCCGGTTCAGGGTCCGCAGCTGCCTGCTGCCGACAGCAAACTCTACCCTGCGGCTCTCCCCGGGATGCAGGGCGACCTTTTTGAAGCCTGCCAGTTCTTTCCCAGGCTTCACGGTACTGGAAACCAGATCCCGAAGATAGAGCTGCGCCGTCTCTTCTCCGAAGCAGCTGCCCGTATTGGTGACAGTGAAGGACACCTTTACGGCGGCTCCCTTCTCTACGGCCTCCGCGGCAATCCCGTCCCCCTGGATTTTCAGATCGCTGTAGGAAAAGCTGGTGTATGTCAGCCCATAGCCGAAGGGATACAGCGGATTCCAGTCCATCTCCACGTAGCGCCATCCGCCTCCGGGAAGCCGGTTATAATTGCAGGGCACCTGCCCCACAGTTCTGGGGAAGGACATGGGAAGCCGTCCGGAAGGGTACGTTTTCCCGAACAAGACCTCCGCGATGGCCCTGCCGCCCTTCTCCCCCGGGAACCAGCATTCCAGGATGGCCGGGATATGGGCTTCCTCCCAGGTCAGCGCAAGGGGCCTGCCGTTTTGCAGCACCAGCACCACAGGGGTTTTCGTGGCCGCGATTTCCTTCAGGAACTCCTGCTGCTTTCCGGGCAGAACCAAATCCGTGCGGTCCAAATTCTCTCCGCTGGTCTCCACATTGTCCCCCAGACAGACGATAGCCACGTCCGCTTTCCTCACCATATCGATGGCAGGCCCCCAGTCCTCTCTGCCCTTATTGTAGCCGAAGACCACCCTGGCTCCTCTGGCATCATTGCAGAATTCCAGGCGGATATCGTATTCCCGCCCTTCCTCAAAGACGAAATCCGCCATCCGGGAAGCCTCCCCGGCCCGGCCGCCGCCCTGGTTCCAGGCATCGATGAGCAGCTTCCCGTCCACATACAGCCGCATGCTGTCCTGTCCGGGAATGGCAATGCAGCCCTGGAAGCCGCTCCTGGCCTTCAGCCTTCCGGTCCACGCCACAGAGAAGCGCTCTGCCTCCACATCCGCATGGGGCTTGGCATAGATCCAGTTGAAATTGACCATACTGTCCCTGCGCGTCACCACCGGTTCACCGCTCAAATCCCAGTTATTATAGTAGCGCGCGGTAAGCCCCGCTTCTCCGTCCTCATCGGCGAGCCAATCGGTCTGGAAGGGGAAGACCGTCTCCCCCAAATAGCTGCAGCCCTTTTCATAGATTACGTTTCTGTCTTCTCCCGCCAGCTTCCGGATGCCGTCCAACACAGTCACTTTATGGGAATCGGCCGTCTTCGGAGCATAATCCCCCAGCGCCGCTTCGTCCGCTCCCGGGCCCACTACGGCGATGACCCTATAGGAATCGGACAGGGGCAGAATGTGCTTTTCGTTTTTCAGCAGACAGATTGACTTTCTGGCAATATCCAGGGCGGTCTCCTGATGCGCTTCGCAGTTCACTGTCTTGTCGTACAGGCTCTCGTCCACATAGGGATTTTCAAACAGCCCCAGCGCGAACTTCAGCTTCAGCACCCGTCCGCAGGCCGTGTCCAATACCTCTTCGGACATCTCGCCGTTCTCGATCAGGCTGCGGATACTCTCCATCCATTCCTTATGGGTGAAATCATACAGCTGTAGGTCGACCCCTGCCTCCATCCCCTGGCGGATGGCCTCCCGGTTATCCTTCGCCGTGTAAAAACTGCCTTTCAACCGGGCCACAGCAGTCATGTCAGAACGCACGAAGCCGGGCATGTGGTACTGTCCCCGGAGCACATCCGTCAGCAGCTCACGGTCAGAGGCCACGGGCTGTCCGTCAATGGCCGCATAAGAGCACATAGCATTCCAGGCGCCGCCCTCCACGAAAGCCTGCTCGAAAACCGGCAGCCCCCAGGCGAACACGTCATGGCGTCCCATGGCGGAGGGCGCGCAATTCAGCCCTCCCACAGGCGTTCCGTAGCCACAGTAATGCTTGGGCTCTGCCGCCACCGTATCCGGGCGCTTCAGACTCTCTCCCTGCATTCCCTTTACGATTTCTCTGGCAAACTCGCCGCCCAGATAGGTATCCTCGCCAAAGGCTTCCTCCACCCTTCCATAGCGGGGATCCCAGCTTAAGTCCATTACAGGATTCCAGGTTTCGTGAACCCCGCTGGCCCTTGCTTCCGCCCCGATGGCACGCCCCATCCGCCGTCCCAGCTCCGGTTCAAAGGTGCCAGCCAGGCCAATCTGCTGCGGGAAGCAGGTGGCATAGCCGTCATAAAGCCCATGCAGCGCCTCCTCGCTAAAGAGGAACGGTATCCCCAGGCGGGTCTTTTCCACCGCGTAGCGCTGCAGCTGATTGGCCAGCTGCGGGCTGGCAGAGCGGAACTGTACGCTGCCCACGCTTCTGTCTTTTATAGCTTCCTCAAATTCTTCCCAGCGAAATTCCTCCACCCTTTCCTCGGCATCCCTTTTGGTATAGTCGCCTATGATAGAATATTGGTCTGTCTGCATGATTTTTTCTTCCAGGGTCATCCTGGAAAGCAGATCCGCTACCCGCTCCTCTATGGGCAGGGATGCATCCTTATATTTATCCATCATCAATTACCTCCTTCTGCTCCGCAAAGCGCCTTCGCTTCCCAAATCACGAATTCCGAAGGAACCGCCGGCCTCCCGCCCCTGGTCTGATAACCGGCGGCGAACCGTCCGTCCCCATCGATGGCAACAGTATACCATACCTGATAGCCGTTTGCATATCTCCCCGCCAAAGTTATGGTTATGGAATTTCCGCTTCTTTCCGCCAGAACCGCCCGGATCTGAGACGCTGTCACGCTCCTTTCTTTAAGAATCCGAACTGTTTCATACCGCTGTGCTGTATGAAGCCGAGAAGCAGAATCGCCGCCGCTGCCAGAAGCATCCACGAGAAGAACATTCCGGCATAGCCATTTTCCTCCAGATGCTTTCCATAGACCAGGGAGCCGATGCCTGCGCCGGCATAGGTCGCAAAATCCAGCAGCCCTACTACCCTGGACACACATCCCGCACCTTGATATTTCATGGGATAGATGGTGAGAAAGGGGGCGTTGACCAGGGAGAGGGCAGCCGCATTCATCCCCAGGCATAGCGCGGCTGCCCCGGCCGGCGTTCCTGGCAGGCAGAGCGGTATGAGACATACGGCACATATTCCCAGCGATACTATGGAAACAATATGCTCCTGCCGGCGGAACAACTGGTATAATGGCATATAGACCAGCCGGCCGGCAAGGCTGAGCAGGGGCACCGCAAACACATAGAACGACATAGACGCCAGGTCTATTTTATATGTATCTATAAAAAAGGTTGCCGCCCACAGATTAATGCCCTCCTTGAGGATTCCATGACACAGGGCGGGAATCAGCAGAATCAGCAATTGCGGGTTCAACAGGGCATGAAGGCTGTCCTCAGATGCCTGGGCCCTTTTGTGCCGCCTTGGTTCTGCGGGAAGCAACAGGAAGGACATGCCCGCTGAAAGGAAGGCGAATCCTCCCGGCAGCAGGAAGGCATACCGAACTCCAAGAGCCGGGATCGTTCCTGCCGCCAGCGCAATTCCCAGTACACTTCCCACTCCGATAGAAGAGCCCAGCACAGATGCCGCAAAGGATTTCTTCCCGGAAGGATACATGCATCCAACGGTGCGCAGCAGCGGCCCCCACAGCATGGACTGGGCAAATCCGTTCAGCGCCCATAGACAGATAGCATTATCGGCCTGCAGAGACAGCCCGATTCCGACATTACTTGCGGCTGTCAGAAGGAGGCCTACCGTAACCATCCGTCTTGCGGAAAAGATATCTCCAAGCCATCCGTTCAGCAGCTGCCCCAGAGAATATAGAAGAAAGAATACGCCGCCCATCAGCCCTATCTGCCAGGCGGATAGGATACCCTCCTCAATCAGGGCAGGTGCGGCTATCGTCAGATTCATCCGTGCAATGTAGACAGCGGCATAAGATACATAAGCGGCAGCAAATCGGAACCGCCGGGCAGAATCCTTCATGACTCCTCCTTTCTGCGGATATGCTCCAAAATCCGGTTTTTCGATGCCAGGCGCTCAGCGGTTTCCGTTCCTCCCTGTAATGCCAGGGCAACGGTCAGCACGTCCATAAGGCACAGATGGGCCAGCCGGGCCGACACTGCTTCCACCGGATATGTGATGTCGTCCGCATAGGCGACAAGTGTGTAATCGGCCATTTGAGCCAGGGGACTTGCCCGATAGCTGGTGATTGCTACAGAGAGCGCCCCCTGTTCCTTAGCCAGGCGCACTGCTTCCAGAGTGGCCTCGGTACGGCCACTGTGGCTGATTCCGATGGCGACCTCCCCTTTTTTCATATTCATAGCGGCCACGGGCATAAACAGGATGTCTGTGTAGCAGGAGGAAGGATATCCCAGCTGAAGGAAACGATATTGAGAGTCTTCCGCGATGGATGCCGAAGTGCCTACGCCAAAGATGCAGATCCGTTCAGCCTGTGCGAGGACGCTTACAAGCTGCTCCAGTTGGGATTGTTCGATCATGGCAGCCGTATTTTGCAAAGTGCGCATACCCGACATAAAAACCTTTTGCGCCACCTCGGCGAGGGATTCCCCCGCCTTGGGAGACTCGGAAGGCACACCGGGGCGAACTGCCAGTTCCCTGGCAAGGGCCATACGGAACTGCGAGTAGCCCGTGTAACCCAGTCTTTTACAAAAGCGGATTACGGCAGAACCTGCCGTCCCGGCAGCGGCGGCGAGCTCTGCGACATTCATTTCCAGAACCTGCCCGCTGTTGTTCAATACATAGTCGGCAATCTGCCGTTCAATCCGTGTCAGCATTTTATATTGATTGCGGATGGCAGCAAGGCATAATTGCATAAAATTCCCCTTCTATAGAATTTTATTCTAAATCGAAATTCCTTTTTAGAATATTGTTATATTAATATATCCGCAATGAACTGTCAAGAGCAAATAATAAGAAATCGGTATCTTCCAGATTCCATCTTTCCATCACGCAAAAAAGCCGGGCGAAAATCCCCTCAGAATCTTCGCCCGGCCGCACTGCTCCGGCCCCCTCATAAAAGCCTCTTTGTCACATGCGTTCCAAATGCAAGCCGTGCTTTTCCTTCAGGATACGGGGCCAGCCCAGCCATCCTGATATATCCCTGTCTGATTTTCATTGTTCCTGACCGCAAACCCATTGCAGCCGGTCAGGAAGACCTTCCCGCCCGCTTCTGGAAAGATGTTGTCCTCCACCCGGAAGCCCTTTGTTCCGACAGCCCTTATTTCCACAGCCTGTCCCGTAAACCTGTTCCCTGTCACAGCGATATTGGAGTGGACTGTCTTCTCCGGATCCGCCGATACCGTCTGGGGATTGGAGTGAATCTGGGGAGCCTCCCCGTCCTCGAACAGATTATCCCTTATTGTCATATCACGGATAAGTCCCGATTCGAACCATCCCCTGGCATCATCCTCCAGGAGGATCGCCGCCATCCCATGCTTCCGGAAGACATTCTTCTCTATGACCACCTTTCCCCGGGTCGTGCACAGTATCCCCCGGGTGGGCACATATTCCGACAGGTTGTTCCGGATGGTCACATTCGGCGTCCATGTGATATTTTCCACCGCGTCGCAGCCTGTCCTGATTCCCTCTGGCAATGCTTCTTCCAACATCAGCTCGATATCCGTATCATTCTTTCTGCTAAAATCCTTTACTACGTTTCCGTGGTAGGGCACCAGGCTCTCCCCGTCTATCAGCTCGATCTCATCCCCCGCCTCAAAGGCCTGGAATCCCCAGGACTGCTCATGCATGAAACGTACCGTCAGTCTCCGCTCCGCCCTGTCCGCCTCCACAATCCGCAGGTGTGTTCCGTGGATGTTGACGGTATCGTCATGGGCACCGCTGAAGTGGCTGTCCGCGATGAGAATCTCGCCCCTGCAGCCCGACATCTGCACAAAATCCGCGAAGCTGGCGCAGGTCCTCCCCGTCTCCGGGCGCGGGGCGCATTCCAGCCGGTGCAGCGTCAGGTTTTCCGAGTACTGCCCTACGACCCCCAGCCCATGCATATAATGGAATCCGCAGTCCTCAAATGTCACGTTCTTGCTTCTATGGATGAAGACACCCACCTGATTCCTGATTCCGTCCCGCACCTGGTAAGTACAGCCCTCCCTGTAGCGGCTTCCCTCCGGAAATTCCAGCTGCAGCACATTGTCCCCCAGGTCTGTGATGCCGCTTCCGTAGCCATACCATGGGACGCGCCTAAGCGTGCCCCTGTCCGGATCCAGCTCCTGCAGCAGGCAGGCGGCATTCTCCCAGTAGCGCGCCTCTCCGTCGGCCAGCGTCCTCTCGCCCTGCCACAGAATAGAATCCGGTCTTCCGTCACCGTCCGTATCCTGCAGTCGGTACAGCGAATCCTTATGTACTTTTATCCGTATATATGTATCCGTTTTCATGGTAACGGTATATTCGGATACGGTCGGCCGGGCATAATCCAGATTGAAGTCCCGGAATATGATATCCTCGCAGCCGTCTATCAGGATGGGCGTCATCACCCCGTGCACCAGGAGCAGGGCGCCGGAGCCGTTTATGACCACATTTTTCATATCCTTCATAAGGATGGCGCTCCATCTCTCACCATCCGGATTCTCCAGTTTGCCGGCCGTATTGGTGATGTAATATCCCCTGGTATGGTATGCGCCCTCCGGCCACACCTCATATACCTTCCCCGCCTGGAACCGGATTTCCACGAATCCCTCTTCCTTCCTCGCCTCCTCGATTGCCGCCCGGATTTCCAGGGCCGCATCCATTCCCTGGCCCGGGTACGCCACTGTGACAATCTTTGTCGAATGCTCTCCTGCTCTCTTCTCACGCATCATGCGGAATGCTCCTTCCTGTGCCGTCAACCATGCATTATCCAAAAACGCTTCCGAGGATATCAACCTGCATGCCTACACAGCACAATGACATCGTTTTTATGCTCATGATATCATATTCACCAAAATAAAGCTACCGGATAATTGACAGGATTTTTTCCGGCACTAAAAGAAAAAAGCCAGTATTTTTCCGGCTTTTTTCAATGCTGTATTCATGCCGGCCCAAAGGCATCTCCGGACACCGAGAACCCTCCCTGTCAATTGCAAAGGAAATCCGCCCAATCCTATACCGCAGCCGTCCCTGCACCCCCGGTTCCCATCTCGCCCATTCCAGCTACCGTGTCATGCCCATCTGCGTCAATTTGGGTCAGGCAGCCTGCACCGCTGCGGCCATCGCTGTGCAAAACGGGCAGCAGGTACGGGATATTCCGGTGGTCAGGCTGCAGCAAATCTTTCTGGACGCTTCAGCTTCTGGCTCTGCTGCTATTTTGACTCCATCAAAGCGCCTGGCGAAATCCCCTCGTATTTTTTGAATACCCGGATAAAGGAGGAGGTGCTTAAGTAGCCTGTCATGGAAGCCACCTCGGATACGGTATGTTTTCCTGTCTGCAGCAATTTCTTCGCCTGCCTAATCCTGACATGATGAATATAGTCAAGCAGCCCCATCTGCGTATATTTTTTGAAAAGCTTGCTGACCGTGGACAGAGGCATGTTAAGGTCATCCGCAATCTGTCCCGCAGACAGGGAATTGTCGCTGTAATGAATCTGCACATATTCCTGTATTTTGCCAATCAACTCCTGCTGCCCCGAGGGAGAGTGGCTGTTTTTGTATTCCTGAAGCGCCCCAAGGCAGCGGCCCAGCTGTTCCCTGAGAGTGTCCAGAGAGGCGCAGTCCAATAAAGATGCAATCTGCTGATTGGCCAGAGACTGAAGGAAACCATCCTTTTCACTCAGGCACATCAGACAGGAGCGGTACAAATTCACCAGCGAATACATATTGAGGCGCAACAGGGAAATATGCTGGTCATCCTTAAAATTGCAGTCGAAAAGCTCGGGAAGCATTTCAATCGCGCTGTCATAATTCTGGGCAAGCACCGTGTTTTGAAATTTGCGCTGGATTTCTATGACATGCTTGGCATCATAGGCCGAGGCAGTCTGTCCGCTCAGACTGTCGTTGTAATAGGTATAGTCTATGTTGTAGATCAGGCAGTATTCCAGCGCGTACAGAGCTTCTTTGTAGAGAAGATGCAATTGGTTCAAAGGCCGGCACCCGATGGAAATGCCAATCTGAATCTGTATATGGAATGTATTTAAAAGCGGCGGCATCTGCGAGGTGATGGAGGCGCAGGCCTGGTTCAGCATGGAGTGATGGCCATGGATGACAAGAAAAAGCTTCTCCTCCAGAAAGGCGGATTGCCAGCCAAGCTCCGGGGCGATGAGGTTGCCCAGTATATTTTTGAGAATGAAGCGAATCAGATTGTTGTTTTCCTCTGCCCCGCCCCTCTCCTTCCAGGAAGAGATGTCGATGGTGAACACCAGGATGGCAAGGTTCAGCTTACGGGTCTCCCTTGGAGGGGTAGACCAGATGGGCATCCGCTCGATTTGCCGGTATTCCTCCGGGGAATAGGCGTTATGCAGCAGTTTTACCAGATAAATGTCTTCCATCACGGCATGGTTTTTAATCTGCTCTTCCTCCAACGTGGAAATTTTCTTCTGAAAGGAATCGATGTGCTTTTCCAAAAATTGATATTCGTTTTCCCGTTCCTCATAATCGGGCGTAATCTTTTTCACCAGGGCCAGAAGCGGCATATAGTGTTTCCTGGTAAAGTAATACACCAGCAGAATGCTGAAAAGGACGCAGGCAATGCTGCAGGCGACCATAAAAAACTGGATGGTATGGAGGCGGCTGGCAAATTTGCTGCTCCGAAACACCATCGTATAAGAAACGGCGGAAATCCTGCTTTTATGGTGAAATACCAGGTCATCCTCCGCCATCTGGTCTGAGCCTGGAGTAGAGTTCAGGATATCGCTGTTTTCGAAGATAATGTGGAAGGAATGGGAATCCTGGTAGCTGCAGATATTCTGGCATATCTCCGGATTTAAGGTGACGAAGAGATACGCTTGGTAGCTTTCCTTGTGCTGGTAGGGCAGGGACAAAATATAGGTAATGCTGCCGCTCTCCGGAAGATAATAATAATTTTGCAGAAAGGCGCCTTCCTCCATGGACTGAATCAGCCGGGAATCCAAAAACCTGTCTCCATCGATACTAATCTGGGTGTTGCTGCGATGGGTAAGCAGAGTGTCGTGTTCCATGAGAAGCAGGCCGATATTGTCGACATTTGTATTCGTGGTTACATATTTATACATTTCCCTCTGCAGAACATAGAGCATATAATGTTCCTTTGGCGTGAATTCGGAGACCTCAATAATGGAAAGGGCCTCGCCATTCTTGGAGAGACTCAAGGCGATATGGCGCAGCTCCTCCAGATATCCGTCCATGACGGCTCCCATATTCTCCAAATCACTTTGGCATAACATTTTACTTTCTTCCCGCATGAATTCCAGTGAGCGAAAGAGCAGCAGACTGGAAATAAGAATGGGGATGCTGACAATAATCACATAAGAGAAAATCCAGGATGTGATAAGAGTGCTTCTTTTCAGGTATCCGCTTGTGGTCATCTTGGGTGAATTCATATTTTTCTCCTACCAAATAAAAACAGTTAGTAAAGGCAGCGTATAAAATAATGATAACATAGAAAAAACTGAAATGCCATAAACAGAAAAAATTGACAACGGAAGAAAATATGGCAAAGGCGAAAGAATGTCAAAGAGAAAATATGGCAGGGCAGGAAAAAAAGAAGGATTTACAGATGGCTGGAGCCTGTGTAAGGATAAAGAGGCAAGAAACCGTTGCTGTGGATGGACAGAAAGAAAGGAGAACATTATGAAAGCAAAAGCATTGAGAAGACTGCCGTGCCTGGGGCTTTGCGCGGTATTGGCAATGGGAAGTCTGGCGGGCTGCGGCAAACAGGAGGATGCAGGGACGCCAAAAGCAGGCGCGGATGAGGCGAAAAATTCCGCCGATGAAGTCCAGGATTCGGGAAGCGAAGAACAGCAGTCCAGCGCGGAGGAGGAAAAGCCGGACGACGTATCTTTGGAAGGAGTGGAGCTGACAGTCTGGGCACCCGTCTACTGGGTGGGGCAAAAGATGGAGTATAAGGATAACGAAGTGTGGCAGGAGGTCCAGAAGAGGCTGGGCGTCAAGCTGAACTTCATCCATCCGGCCATCGGGCAGGAACAGGAGCAGTTCAACATCATGATTTCTTCCGGCGAACTCCCGGATATCATCAGCACCGGATGGATAGGAGATTCCCTGTATTCGGGCGGCCTGGACAAATTCGTGGACGACAATGTACTGATCCGGGTGAATGAATTGGTGGACCAGTATGCGCCGGACTATAAGAGCGCCATTGAAAATGTGGTGGAGAAAGAAGAACAGAAGGAATTCTATACGGACAGCGGGAACATGGTACAGTTCTATGCCATCTCGCCCTATGAGGAGTGGGCGTACAACGGCCTTCTGCTCCGCAAGGACTGGGTGGACGAGCTGGGGATGGGGGAGCCGGAGACCCTTGAGGATTATGAAAATCTTTTCATTGCCTTTCAGGAACAAAAAGGGGCAAAATCTCCCTTGATTCTGCCTGCCGGCGGAATTGACGGCACTTCCGGATTCATTTTAAGCGCATGGGACATCGGGCCTTCCTTCTATCAGGAGAACGGCGTGGTGAAATATGGGCCAATCCAGCCGGAGTTTAAGGAATATCTCACCCTGATGAACAAATGGTACGGGATGGGACTGATTGACAAGGATTTCCCCACCAGGGACGACGATGCGTGCAAGAGAATGATGACCACCGGAGAATCGGGCGCCATTATCCACAGCCCGGACACAGTAGGAGCATGGATGGAAGGGGTCAGTGAACTGGCCATAGGCAAATACCCTGTACGAAACAGCGGGGACAGGGTGCAGTATCGCCTGAAGACGTATCAGGCCAGGCCTCCTTATGCCTTTGCCATCACCACTGCCTGCAAGAACCCGGAAGCAGCGGTGAAATTCCTGAACTACGGCTATACCCAGGAAGGCTATATGCTTTACAACTACGGGATCGAAGGGGAGACCTACAACCTGACCGGAGAGACGGTTACCTACAATGGAATTGAATATCCCATGATAGAGTATACGGACAGGATGCTGAACAATCCGGATTACCCCATACTGGACGCCATTCAGGTCTTCAAGGTGCATATCGGTCCCTTTATCCGCTTTGAGCATGAGGGGAATCCTGCCATGAACATGAACAACGCGGAAATCCGCCAGAAGCTCACAGAGGGAGCGGACACCACCCTGGATATGCCTATGGTGACCCTGACTGCGGAAGAAGGGCAGGATTACGCGAAAGTCATGAACCAGGTCAGCACCTATCAGGAGACGGCAGTACTGCAGTTCATCATGGGAACCAGAAGCCTGGACGAATTCGATGCTTATGTGGAGGATATGAAGCGGCTGGAAATCGAGAAGGCGATTTCCTATCAGCAGAATGCATATGACAGATATCAGGCCAGATAGAGTCCGAAGTCAGACGCGGCAAAAATCGACGCGGGAGGCATCGTGAAGAAAGAGTCCGGATGCTTTCCGCCATCCCACAGGGCTGTCTGAAAAACTGGCAGCCCTGTGATCATAAGGGGTATGCGAATGCTTAAAAAGATTGCACAAGACATCAAAAAATACAAATCGGTCTATCTCATGGCAGTTCCGGTACTGTTGTTCTACATCATATTCTGTTATGTGCCCATGGCCGGACTTGTCATGGCCTTCCAGGACTTCCGGCCCAGTCAGGGGATTCTCGGAAGCAGCTTCATCGGAATCCGGCATTTTACAGACTTTTTTAAAGACATAAATTTTACAAGGCTGATGCGCAACACCTTCCTGCTGAATGTCTATGACATTATCGTGGGCTTTCCCATGCCGATCATCCTGGCGCTGCTCTTGAATGAGCTTCGGGGTAAGTTCTTTAAGGGCGGCGTGCAGACGGCAATCTACATGCCCAATTTCATCTCCATGGTAGTCCTCTGCGGAATGATTTTGGATTTTTGTGCCACGGAGGGCGTGATTGGCGGAATCATGGCATCCTTCGGAGCGGAACCCCGCAACCTCCTTCAGGATCCGGCCCTTTTCAAGCCCATCTTCGTGGTCACCAATATATGGCAATATGCCGGTTGGAACAGCATTATCTACATAGCGGCCATTTCCGGCATCAATACAGAGCTCTACGACGCGGCGTACGCGGACGGCTGCGGCAGATGGAAGCGGCTTTGGCATGTCACCCTGCCCGGGCTGTTCCCTACTATCGTAATCATGTTCATCCTGCGGATTGGAAATATCATGACGGTAGGCTTCGAGAAAGTAATCCTTCTTTACAATCCTTTGACCTATGAGACGGCGGACGTGATTTCCTCCTATGTATACCGGAGAGGCATTTATGAGGGAAATTACGGCTACGCTACGGCGGTGGGCCTGTTCAATTCACTAATCAACTTCGTCTTTCTCTGGGGAACCAACCGGTTGAGCAGAAAACTGACCGACCAGAGCCTGTGGTAAGGGAGGATAGAAATGGAATTATATCATAAAAATATACGCTATCGGCTGGAGAATCTCGCGGTGGGCTTTGTGCTTTTCCTTTTTGCCGTGCTCTGTGTATATCCCGTATTGTACGTGCTGTTCGCCTCCTTCAGCAATCCTATGAAGCTGGCGCAGCATACAGGGCTTCTGTGGAAGCCGCTGGAGTTCACGCTGGAGGGATATAAGGTGGCGGCCTCCTATCAGGGAATCTGGAAGGGGTACGGGAATACCATTCTGATTGTGGTCAGCGGCGTGACCGTAAATATGTGCCTTACGGTCCTGGCGGCCTATGTCCTGTCAAAAAAGGAGCTGTACCTGCACCGGGCGATGAATCTGTTCGTAATCTTTACCATGTATTTCAGCGGCGGCCTGATTCCCACTTACATGGTGGTGAAGGGCCTGCATCTGGTGAATAGCATGCTTGCGTTGATTTTGCCCGTGGCCATCAATACCTGGAATCTAATCATCCTGCGGACCTCCATGGAGGAGATGCCAAAGAGCCTCACGGAGGCGGCCAAAATCGACGGCGCAGGGGATTGGACGATTCTCCTAAATGTAGTGATCCCGCTGATCAAGCCCACTCTGGCCGTGCTGGTTCTCTATTATGTGGTACAGCACTGGAATTCCTGGTTCAATGCCATGATCTATCTGCAGAGCAGAGAGAAGTATCCCCTGCAGCTGTTCCTTCGTGAGATATTGGTTTCGGGAACCTCCAATTCGGCGGCCTCCCAGGGATTCGACATGACGGAGCTTGACCAATACAAGCAGCTCGTGAAATATTGTACCACGATTCTGGCCACGGCGCCAATCCTGTGCATCTATCCGTTTTTGCAGAAATATTTTGTGAAGGGCGTCTTAATCGGCTCCGTGAAAGAATGAAAAAAGGAGGAAGGACAGATGGACGAATTGACAAAAAAAGTATTGACCGACCAGCGGCTCGTGGCCTATCAGGAAGAATGGTTCAGGAAGCTGGAGGCGCTGTTTGACGGGACAGGAGAAAACCAGATGACGCTGTCCGGCATCTTCGGAGCGTCTGCGGACCCGAATCTAATCTACCGGGAACCGGAGAGGTGGATGGATGAGGCGATGGACAATCTGGCACAGCGGGCATACGATGCTATTTCAGCCCCGCGGTTTGTGCCCCTATGCGTGGAGAGCGCGTTGTACGGCGTACATTTCGTGGACAGAATACTGGGGGCGGAGGTCTTTTTCCAGGACGGACAGTGGTACAACCATTCTCTGAAACAGGAAGTGGGGGAACTGGAGCTGCCGAATCTGGAAGGGAACGAGACCTGGAAGCTGGCCAGACGGGTCGCGGAGGCGTTTTTGGCTTCGGAGACCACGGTTCCGCTCTTCGGGCTGCCCACCATAGCCAGCGTGGCCAATATCGCTGTAAATCTATATGGGGAAGAAATCCTGGTGGCGATGCTCTCGGAGCCGGAGGCAGCGGAACATGACCTGCGAATCATCAATGAGGTATTAAAGGAAATCCATAGATGGTATCTTGCCCATATCCCCATGAAGCGCCTGCAGCCCGTAATCTCCTGGGACCGGACGCAGCCACCGGGATATGGACAGATCTGCGGCTGCACCACACAGCTGGTGTCCCCGGCTTTGTACGAAGAATTCCTGTATCCGCTGGACAACGAGCTTTTGGGCGTATATCCCAGGGGAGGGATGATTCATTTGTGCGGAAGCCACGGTCACCTGATTCCTTTGTTTGCCAAGATGCGGAATCTAAAAAGCGTGCAGCTCAACGACAGGGCGGCGGGGGATCTGGAACTCTATGTCCGGGGGCTTCGGGCGGATCAGGTAATCTACCTGAATCCATGCAAGGAGATGCCCCTGGAGAGGGGACTTGAGATTGCGGCCGGGAGAAGGCTGGTGGTAGTGGGCGATTACAAATTGTAAGACAAGACTGAGATAAAAATGCCGGAGGGCGCATTGACCAAACGCTAATCAATGGGCTCTCTTTCTTTGTGGAAAGAAAAGGATTTTGATAGAAAATTATGTATAATTTTATTGCTTTTTACAGCAAAATGATTATGCAAAATGCCGGAAAGATTTTTGTTGACAATCTCTGGCAATGAAACTAAAATACATCTAAGAAAATACCAAAGCCATTCGGGTGGGTTCATCCCCACTATCCGTTACGCGTAAAGGAGCGCGGCAGCAGAGAAGGAATTTATCATCGCATATTGGGTCAAATTTTGTTTTTTGTCCAATGTAGATAAAATCTTCAAACAGCACATTGCCACCATCCCTTGCGCGGGAGGATTCGAATGCAGCTTTGGCTTTTTTTATGAAAAATTTTATGTCTGGCGGTGCGTGCATATGATGAAGACAGGTTTGAGGAAATTGGGGACACAGACTAGCTCAGGGGCTAGGGATTACACCTTGTACAGAATGCTATATCCAATCGTGCTGGAGTTGATTTTCGCCTACATCTGCAGCAGCATCAACCAGATGATCATCAACAGCTTCTCCAGCCAGGCAATCGCCGCCACCACGGCGGTGGGGACTTTCTCATCGCTGATGCTGACTACCTTTGCCATCTTCTATGCCGGGCAGAGCATCCTCTTAGCGCCCTGCTGGGGCAGGAAGGAGTATGCGGAGGGCCGCCAGATTCTGACTGTGGGGCTGATCGACAACATCCTGTTGGGGCTGGGGCTGGCCGTCATCTGGTTCTGCGCGGGAAGCTTCATCATGGGGCTGATTCATGTCCCCGCCGACCTCTGGGACATGTCCGGGGACTATCTGTCCGTGGCGCTGGGCCTGTCGGTCTTCCAGGGCGTCACTGCCACCTTTGCCACCGCTTTCCGGGCAATCGGCAAGATGAAGACCGCCATGGCAGGGAGCTGTCTCATCAACGGCAGCTGGATCCTGTGGGAAGCCCTGATTCTATGGCTGATCCCCGTAGGCTGGCAGGACATCCGCCACTATGCCCTTGCCGCCATCCTGGCCCATATCCTGGGATGCGCATTTTACATCCATCAGGCCTCCAGGGATGAGAACATCCGCCTGAAGCTCCTCCACTCCAACTGGCGCGCCTCCTTTGGGGCCACCACCAGGCGAATCGCCCACCTGGGCGTATTCAGCGGAATGGAAAGCGTCATCTATGTGTTATCCCAGACCATAGTGGTCTCCATGATTGGGACATTGGGCACGCAGTCGCTACTGGTAAAGGGCTATACCGCGAATCTGATCAATTATATCATCCTGCCGGCCTCCGCCATTCCTATCGCCGCCTCTACCCTGATTGGGCTGAGCCTGGGGAAGCGGGACGAGGGGCAGATGCTCCGGTATTTCCGCCAGAGCTTCCGGCTGGTCTGCGGCGCCACGGTGCTGCTGGAAATCGCGGCCCTTCTCTTCGGGCGGCAGTTCTTTGGCATGTATACAAGCGACCCGCAGCTATTGGACGCGTGCATGGTAATCCTGAAAATCGAGATTGCCATGGAACTGTTTCGGAGCATCGCCGCCCTGCTGGTAGCCTGCCTGAAGGCCATCGGGGATGTGCGGATGCCGTTCTTCATGGTCATCCTGGGCTCCCTGATCAATATCGGGGCCTCATGGCTCTTCGGCATAAAGGCGGGCCTGGGGCTCCCCGGCATTTGGATCGGCTACGGGGCGGATCTGGCCTTCCGCGGCATATGGGGACTCCTGTTATGGAGGAAACATACCAGACGCCACAGCTATCCTGTGTGGAAATAATCAAGCTTGCAACGCTGCAGAGCAGATAGTGTCCTTCGGACACTTTGGTATTTGACCCTCGCGGCATTCGCCAACTGGCCGTGCAAGCATGGCCGCTTGGCTCATTGCCCGCGGGAATAAAAAACGAATGGAGCATAGCGACATGACGACAATGAATCCGGAATTCATCGAAAAAATCTACGCCGGGTGGCTGGCAAAGGTCATCGGCGTGCGCCTGGGCGCCCCCATAGAGGGCTGGACCTATGAAAGAATCCAGGCCGAGCTGGGAGAGCTGACAGGATACCCGAAGGAGTACAGACAGTTCGCGGCGGACGATGATACCAACGGCCCCCTGTTCTTCCTGCGGGCCCTGGGGGACAGCGAGGAGGGCTACGATATTTCCGCCCAGGACGTGGGCAATGCCCTGCTGAACTACGCCAGCTACGAATCCGGCTTCTTCTGGTGGGGCGGCTATGGCGTCTCCACGGAGCACACTGCCTATCTCAACCTCCGGGCCGGTGTGGAGGCGCCCCTGTCCGGCAGCATCGAAAAGAACGGCAGCACCGTGGCCGAGCAGATCGGCGGGCAGATTTTCATCGATACCTGGGGCCTGGTAGCGCCGGGCAATCCCGACCTTGCCGCCAGATACGCCGAAAAGGCCGCCAGCGTCACCCACGGGGGCAACGGCGTCTACGGGGGCATCTTCGTGGCCAGCTGCATCAGTTACGCTTTTATAGAAACTGATATTCGGAAAATCATAGAAAAAGGCCTGTCCTACATTCCTGCGGACAGCGAATACACGAAAGTAGTCCGCAGCGCCATGGCCTTCCATGAGGCAAATCCGGCGGACTGGCGAAAAGGCTACGGTTACGTCAGGGACAATTTCGGCTACGACAGATACCCGGGGGCCTGCCACATCATCCCCAACATCGGCGTGATGATCGTCTCCCTGCTCTACGGGGAGGGGGATTTCGCAAGGACGATGGACATCTGCAACATGTGCGGCTGGGACACGGACTGCAATGTGGGCAACGTGGCCACCATCATGGGCGTTCGCTGCGGGTTGGAGGGCATCCCCGAGGCCCTGCGCAGGCCCATTCACGATATCCTGATCTGCTCCAGCGTCATCGGCTCCCTGAACATTTCTGACATCCCCCAGGGCGCCGATTATATCGCCAGGCTGGCCGCCGCGGTGGCCGGGTGGAAGCTGCCGGAGCCCTGGAGGGAAATCCTGAATCGGAAGCATACCGGATGCCATTTCGAGTATCCCGGTTCCACTTTCGGGCTGCGGATCAGGGCCATGAGCCCGGAGCAGGCCGCAGCTCTCGGTTCCCTGTGCGGCAACAGCCAGAATTCGGCTCCCTCTGGCATTTCCACATGCGGCGACTGTCAGAATCCGGCTCTCTCTGACATTTCCACATGCGGCGACTGTCAGAATCCGGCTCTCTCTGGCATTTCCACATGCGGCGACCGTCAGAGCCAGGCAACTGCTGATGACCTGCGCTGCCAGAACCAGGAGCCGCCCGCCGCCGACCTGCGCAATACCGATTCGGATGCCCATACAGGAACCCGCGCACTGCTTGCCGCCGTCCCCCGGGCGGGCGGCATCGGGCATATGCTCTACAAAAAGACCTACTACATCCCCGAAGATTTCGACGACAACAGATACCAGCCAAGCTTCTCCCCAACGCTCTATCCCGGCCAGCGATTCTACGGCTTCTTAAAGCTTGCCCCAGGGAGCGGGGACTGTACCGCCCTGGCCTATGCGCACAATGCCTCCACCGGGAAGATTATAACCTCCGGGGAAGAGGTACGCCTGACCAAAGCAGAATGGAAAGAAGTCTCCCTGACCATCCCTTTCCTGGAAAACGGCCTCCTGGATGAGGCCGGCTTTATCCTGAAAGGGGACGCAGAGCAGAAAGATAAGCCCCTGGACATACTATTAGATGATTTCTATCAGGAGGGTGCGGCGGACTATACCATTGACCTGGCAGAATCCGCCATGGAGGTCTGGAGCTTCAGCCAAAGGGAAATCCGCCAGTTCACCAGGCTGAAAGGCCTGACCTGGCTTAGCAGCGACAGGCTGCACTTAAGCTGCGCGGATTTCGGCGAGGTATACACCGGCGGCTACGACTGGGACGACTACGCCGCCACCTTCCATATCCGTCCGGAATGCCCCGGCTCCCATCTGGTGAACGTCCGCGTCAAAGGAGCCATCCGCTCCTATGCCGCCGGTTTCTATGCTCCGGGCAAGCTCGGCTTCTATAAAAATGAGAACGGCTATGTCCCCCTGGCGGAGACCGACTTCCCCTGGGAGCTGGGTTCTGACTATAGCATCTGCGTCACGGCAAAAGGAAACCATTTCACCGTGACATTAAACGACCGGAAAATGCTGGAGGTCACAGACAGCAGCCATCCCTACTTAAACGGCGGCATTGGCCTCTCCGTCAGGGACGGCGGGCACATCAGCTGCCGCGGCATAGAGGTGGCACCCTGCCCCGCTTAAACCAAGACAGACTCCCGATAGCCCGCTGGCGTAAATCCGGTCTCTTTCTGGAACGCCCTCCGGAAGGTCTTCAGGCTGGCATAGCCCACCATCTCGCTGATCTGTTCCAGCGTGAGCCTTCCGGATTTTGCTGCATGATTTCCAGCTCCACTCCAGTGGCCTCCTGCCATGCCTGGCCGAAAGGCATGGCTGCCAGGTCCGAGGCGTTGGCCGTTACCGCCGCTTCTTCTACCATAGAAATCCCCCGCCCCGTATTAGGCCGCACGGCACAGTAGGTGGCATCCGCGATGAACATCGCCAGCAAAATCAGGCACAGCACAATCCGCCATTTTTTCGCGATTCTCTGATACAGCCTTTCATACAGCGGCAGCAGCAGACAGACCAGCCCCGTGCCGCCCAGGCCGAAGACCACAGCTCCCAGCAGACAGATCCGCCCGTTCAGATTCCAAGCGTGCCCGCTGTAATCCCACCAGCGGATGCCCCAGAGCCGCTCCAGGAACCAGCTGGTAAAATATTCCAGCCCGGAGCACAGCGCCATGGACAAGAGGAACACCCGCACTGGCTTCCTCCGCAAGGGCCGCAGCAGAAGGCACAGCGCCAGCCCCCCTGCCCCGTATATCGGAAGGTAGGGTCCCCGGTACACCCCTCTGTTGATGAAGGCATGCTCCGTGGCAAGGTACAGCCCTACCTCCCAGAGCCAGCCGATGAAGGCCAGCCCGAAGAACAGCAGCACATAATAGTCAAATTCGTGAGTCGTCTTTTTTCTCGTCATACCAGCCAGTATGCCCGAATCCGCGCCTCCCTATGTATTCACCGGGAGCGGCAGATTCCCGGCGGCTGTCCGCCTGCCGCTCCTCCTCATAGCTTTCATGGCTTTCGGCATGGAAGCGGCCATAGAAATCGGCCATAGAATCCCGTTTTCACATTGATTTACCCCTGCAAGCGTGATAAGATAAGTCATATTTGATTAAGCACGAATGGAGAATCGTCATGCAAAAGAAGAACCGACTCAAAGACGATGTGTTCTACCGCCAGATTTTCAAACTGGTGCTGCCCATCGTCATCCAGAACCTCTTAAGCGCCGCCGTCAGCTCCGCCGACGTGGTCATGCTCAATTACGTGGGGCAGTCCTCCATCTCCGCCGTGTCCCTGGCCTCCCAGTACGCAAACGTGCTGTTCATGGTCTTCTACGGCCTGGGCACCGGGGCCACCATGCTCTGCGCCCAATACTACGGAAAAGGGGACATGAAGGCCATCCAGGTGGTGGAGGGCATCGCATTGCGCTTCTCCCTGGGCTTCGCCATGCTCTTCGCCGGCGCGGCGTTCTTTTTCCCGGAGGGCATGATGCGCCTTTTCACCAATGACGGCGAGCTGATCGCCATCGGGGCCTCCTATCTGCGCTTCATGAGCGTCAGCTACCTGTGCTGGGGCATCATCGAGGTCTACCTGGCAGTGCTGCGCAGCATCGGCAGGGTCACTGTCAGCACGGCCATGAACGTGCTGGCCTTCTCCCTGAACATCGTCCTGAACGCCGTGTTCATCTTCGGCCTCTTCGGCGCGCCGAAGCTGGGCGCCATGGGCGTGGCCATCGCCACCTCCGCCTCCCGCCTGATCGAGCTGGCGGCCTGCTTCGCGGTGTCGGCCGCCAGCAGGGACATCAAGCTGGACTTCCGGTATCTCTTCGCCAGGAACAGGCCCCTGTTCTCCGACTTCGTCAGGCTCTCCCTGCCTGCCCTGGGAAACGACATCAGCTGGAGCGTGGCCTTCTCCATGTACTCGGTCATCATGGGGCATATGGGCACGGACGCGGTGGCCGCCAATTCCTTCGTGGTGGTGGTGCGGAACTTCGGCACCATCCTGTGCTTCGGCATGGCCAGCGCCGGAGGAATCCTCCTGGGGAATGTGATCGGGGAGGGCAAGCTGGAGGAAGCCAGGGCGGATGCGGGCAAACTCATGAAGCTCACTGTCCTCACCGGGGCCATCGGCGGCCTGATCGTGCTGGCGGCTACGCCTTTTGTACTGAAATATGCCACCCTGACGGAGAACGCCATGCACTATCTGAAATACATGCTGCTGATCAACACCTACTATGTCATGGGCGCCGCCGTGAACACCACTTTGATTGCCGGGGTCTTCCGGGCGGGGGGCGACAGCCGCTTCGGCTTCATCTGCGATACCATCGACATGTGGTGCTATGCGGTCCCCCTGGGGTTTCTGGCCGCTTTCGCCTTAAAGCTCCCGGTGCTCTGGGTGTATTTCCTGCTGTGCACCGATGAGTTCGTGAAATGGCCCTGGGTCATCCGGCATTACCGCAGCGGCAAATGGCTCAACAACATCACCAGGGACAATCTCTTCATAGAGAATTAAGGATAAAATTGTTGCGGAACAGGGCGCGATGTGCAATAATAGGGGTGTGGATTCCTGTGAAAGAATTGAAAATAAAGAAGGTTCATCAAATGAGCGATAGTCGAAATTGGAACGGCACAGGGGAGCAGATAAAGAGCGCCCTGTCCGAGGCCCTGCAGAGCGGGGATTTCAAAAATCTCAACGACCTGGTGTCCCAGACCGTGGCGGATGCCATCAGTGCGGCGGGGAAGCATGTCTCCCCGGAGAATACTACAAAGCAGCGGTCTTCCGGCGCCGTCTTCGAGGATGCCGATGCCCGGGAGCAGAAGCAGACCGATGCCCCTCCCAATATTCCCCTGTGGCAGCAGCGGGCCATGGAAAGGGAGCGCCAGCGGCAGAACAGGCTGATGCAGGAGTGGCAGAGCAGGCAGCAGCGCATGCAGAGCCAGAACGCCCCCGCCCCGTCCCGCAAATCCCTCCCTGCCATCAAGGTCAAGAAGGTGGGCAGCGTCTCCAATGTGCTGTACCAGGTGTTCGGCGGCATCGGCTTCGGAATCACCGGGCTGATAGCCTTCTTCCGGATATTCGCCCTTCTGTCAGGGGATACCACCCTGGGGGGCTGGATCGTGAATATCCTGTTCCTGGCAGGCTTCTACGGCATGATCCGCTTCGGCATCGGCCAAAAGAGGCGCCTGAAGCGGGCCCAGCGCTATCTCCAGCTGTGCGATTACAGAGTGTACGGCGAGATTGCCAAGCTGGCCGCCGGTACAGGCAAGAGCGAGAGATATGTAGTCAAAGACCTGCAGAAGATGCTGGCCCTGGGCATTTTCCCTGAAGGGCATCTGGATCAGCAGAAGACCTGCTTCATGCTGAATGATGTGGTGTACCGGCAGTACCTGGAGGCGGAGCGCGGCCGGACGCTTAGAGAGGCGGAGAACAGGAAGTCGCTGGAGGACAAGACCCCCGAGCAGAGGCCGGAACCCGCGCCGGAGGTATCCAGAGAGCAGGAATCCGAGCTGCAGACCATGGTGGGCGAGGGACAGGAATACATACGCAAGCTCCGCAACCTCAACGACAGGATTCCCGGCGAGGTGATATCCTCCAAGCTGTTCTGCCTGGAGAACCTCTTGAAGGACATCTTCGAAAGCGTGCGTACACATCCCGAGCAGATGCCCCGGATGCACAAGCTGATGAACTATTATCTGCCCACCACCCTGAAGCTGGTGGAATCCTATGAGGAATTCGACCGGGTAAGCTCTCCCGGGCCGGACATCGTAAAGGCCAAGGCCGAGATAGAGAATACACTGGACACCATCAACGCCGCATTCCGGGAGCTCCTGAACACCCTGTTCCAGAATGCCGTGTTCGATGCCACCACGGACGCCCAGGTCCTAAAGTCCATGCTGGCCAGGGAGGGCCTGATGAAGGAAATGGCCTTTGCCGCAAACGACAGCCAGTGAATGCCCGGATGATTCCGAAAAGGACCGCGTACGTATATAAATATAGAAGAAATGGAAGACTGGAGGAGACGAAAATGAGCAATGATTTAGATGAAATGCTGAGCCAGGGCCCCACCTTGACCTTCGAGCCCTTTTCCCAGCCTGAGGCCCCTGAAGTGCCTGCGGCGGCCGAGGCCACGCAAAAGATACCGGAGGCGGTGCTGACCCCTGCGGAACAGAAGATGGTGGACGATTTTGCCGCCCAGATCGACATTTCGAATACCCAGATGGTGCTGCAGTACGGCGCCGGCAGCCAGAAGAAGATCGCGGACTTCTCCGAGGGCGCCCTGAACAATGTGCGCACCAAGGACATGGGCGAGATTGGCCAGATGCTGGCGGACGTGGTCACCGAGCTGAAGGACTTCAACAATGAGGAAGAGGAAAAGGGATTCCTGGGCTTTTTCAAGAAGGGCTCCAACAAGCTGGAGAACCTGAAGATAAAGTACGATAAGGCGGAGGGCAATATCAACAAAATCTGCCGGGTGATGGAGGACCATCAGGTGACCCTGTTAAAGGACGCCGCCATGCTGGACAAGATGTACGAGCTGAACCTGAACTACTTCAAGGAGCTGTCCATGTACATCCTGGCCGGAAAGAAGAAGCTGGAGCAGGCCCGGACAGTGGAGCTTCCCGCCCTCCTGGCCAAGGCGGAGCGCAGCGGCCTTCCCGAGGATACCCAGGCCGCCAACGATTTCGCCGCCATGTGCGAGCGCTTCGAGAAGAAGATCTACGACCTGGAGCTGACCAGGACCATCTCCATGCAGATGGCGCCCCAGATCCGCC
>OFFK01000257.1_pt1 | contig 47223 bp, 54 predicted proteins | sample 1521361 | NCBI WGS metagenome assembly OFFK01 (sample SAMEA3504096, study PRJEB24116) | mouse gut metagenome | biome: mouse gut; feature: mouse-associated habitat; material: faeces | place: Denmark | collected 2011 | reverse complement strand
AGTGCGAAAAGGAGGCGACTTTTTTTATGGCAAGTCAAGTAATGAGAATCACACTGAAGGCATATGAGCATCAGCTGGTGGACGCATCCGCCAGAAAAATCATCGACACTGTAAAGAAGACCGGATCTGAAGTGAGCGGCCCTGTGCCCCTTCCTACCAAGAAGGAAGTGGTAACCATTCTGAGAGCGGTACACAAGTACAAGGACTCCAGAGAACAGTTCGAGCAGAGAACTCACAAGAGGCTCATCGATATCATCGCGCCCACACAGAAGACAGTGGATGCGCTGCAGAGGCTGGAGATGCCCGCAGGTGTGTATATCGACATCAAAATGAGAACCAAATAAGCAATTCATATTCGGATGACCGATTTGAATTTGACCTCTACTTAGACGTAAGAACACATCCCCGGCAGACGGGGAGGAATGTGCGGCAAGTACATTCTGCGCGTAAGCGCGCGGCGGTTACAGGGAAGGCATATGGCATCCCTGCGCAACGGTAACCGTGTGGTCCGCTATGTAGATCGAAGCCTAAAGGCAGAAAGAGAGGAAAAATGAAGAAAGCAATTTTGGCGACAAAGGTCGGAATGACCCAGATCTTCAACGAAGACGGCACGCTGATTCCCGTAACCGTCCTGAATGCAGGTCCCTGTGTTGTAACCCAGGTCAAGACGAAGGAGAACGACGGCTACGGCGCAGTGCAGGTTGGCTTTGTTGACAAGAAAGAGAGAATTATCAACAAGGACGCAGGCGGCAGGAAGGAGATCATCCACAGACACGGCGCGAACAAGGCCGAGATGGGGCATTTCAAGAAGGCCGGCGTAACTGCTAAGAGATATGTCAGAGAGTTCAGGTTCGAGAACGCTGACGAATATACTTTGGGTGCTGAGATTAAGGCCGACATTTTTACGGCAGGCGACAAGGTCGATGCATCTGCCATCTCCAAGGGAAAAGGATTCCAGGGCGCAATCAAGAGACTGGGACAGCACAGAGGACCCATGAAGCACGGTTCCAAGTTCCATCGTCATCAGGGTTCCAACGGTGCATGTTCTTCCCCCAGCCGTGTGTTTAAGGGAAAGGGAATGCCGGGCCACATGGGATGCAAGAAGGTTACCGTACAGAACCTTGAGATTGTGAGAGTGGATGCGGAGAAGAATCTGCTGTTGGTGAAAGGCTCAGTGCCCGGGCCCAGGAAGTCGTTGATCACCATTAAAGAAACCGTTAAGGGATAACGCGAGTTTAGTGTGAAAGGAGGGCCAATCAGATATGGCAAGCGTAGCTGTTTATAATATGGAAGGCAATGAAGTCGGTACAATCGAATTAAGCGATGCGGTATTTGGCGTGGATGTAAACGAGCACCTGATACACATGGCGGTTGTACAGCATCTTGCAAATAAACGTCAGGGAACACAGAAGGCAAAGACCCGCGGGGAGGTATCCGGGGGCGGCAGAAAGCCCTGGAAGCAGAAGGGAACCGGACATGCAAGGCAGGGTTCCACCAGATCTCCCCAGTGGAAGGGCGGCGGCATGGTGTTCGCACCCGTTCCCAGAGACTATTCCTTCAAGATCAACAGGAAGGAAAAGAGAGCGGCGCTGAAGTCGGCGCTGACCAGCAAGGTTCAGGACAGCAACCTGATTGTTGTGGACGAACTGAAATTTGACGAGATTAAGACGAAGAATTTTGTTGCCGTGATGAACAATCTGAAGGTGGAAAAGGGACTGGTAGTCATCGAGGGAAACGACTCCAAAGTGGTATTGTCCGCAAGGAATCTTCCCACCATTGATACCATCCAGGCTGACGAAATCAATGTGTATGATATCATGAAGGCGAAAAAGGTAGTCCTGACCAAAAACGCAGTTGCGAAGATCGAGGAGGTGTACGCATAATGGCAGACATTAAATACTATGACGTGATCCTCAAACCGGTAATCACCGAGAAGAGCATGAATGGCATGGCTGACAAGGAATATACTTTCCTGGTTCATCCTGAAGCAAATAAGTCTCAGATCAAGGAAGCCGTAGAGAAAATGTTTGACGGCGCAAAGGTAATGCGCGTAAATACCATCAACTGCCTCGGCAAGAACAAGAGGCGCGGTATGGTGACGGGCAAGACGGCCAAGACCAAGAAAGCAATCGTCAAGCTGACGGCGGACAGCAAGGATATCGAAATTTTCTCCGGGCTGTAAAGGACAAAATTCAGATATTCCAAGGCGTCAAAGTACGCCACCTAAGAATATCTGAATTTTGTCCGGAAGAACCGCGGGGCGGTTTTTCCGAGTGGTGTAGGCTCAGATTTAAGTATGCGGCTTAATGGCAGCCGCGCAAAGAATCATTGAAGAAAAGGAGACAAAATAATGGGAATTAAGACATATCGTCCCTATACACCTTCCAGAAGGCATATGACAGGTTCCGACTTCGCCGAGGTTACCAGGCAGGAGCCGGAGAAGAGCCTGTGTACTTCCCTGAAGAAGAATGCAGGACGCAATAATCAGGGTAAGATCACTGTGAGGCACCGCGGAGGCGGCTCCCGCAGGAAATACAGAATCATAGATTTCAAAAGAAACAAGGACGGCATTCCGGCAACGGTTATCGGTATCGAATACGATCCCAACAGATCCGCAAATATTGCGCTGATCTGCTATGAGGACGGACAGAAGGCTTACATTCTGGCGCCCCAGGGGCTGACTGACGGCATGAAAGTCATGAACGGACCCGAGGCGGAAGTGAGAGTCGGCAATTGCCTGCCTTTGTCCGAGATCCCCATCGGTACCCAGGTTCACAATGTGGAGCTGCATCCCGGCAAGGGCGGACAGATGGTTCGTTCCGCGGGAAACAGCGCACAGCTGATGGCGAAGGAAGGAAAGTATGCCACACTTCGTCTTCCCTCCGGCGAGATGAGGATGGTTCCCCTTGTATGCCGCGCAACCGTTGGTGTTGTAGGCAACGGCGACCATAACCTGATCAATGTGGGTAAGGCAGGACGCAAGCGTCATATGGGTATCCGTCCTACGGTACGCGGTTCCGTTATGAACCCTAACGACCATCCTCACGGAGGCGGTGAAGGCAAGACCGGCATCGGACGTCCCGGTCCCAGCACCCCCTGGGGCAAGCCTGCTCTTGGCTATAAGACACGCAGACCCAAGAAGGCTTCCAACAAGCTGATTGTAAGAAGACGTGACGGCAAGGCAATCAAGTAATAATGAGGAGGAGAGACAATGGCTAGATCACTTAAAAAAGGACCTTTCGCAGATGAAAGCCTGTTAAAGAAAATAGATGCTTTAAATGCTTCAGGACAGAAGCAGGTTATCAAGACCTGGTCCCGTCGTTCTACAATTTTCCCTTCTTTTGTGGGACACACGATTGCAGTTCATGACGGAAGGAAGCATGTGCCTGTATATGTTACCGAGGACATGGTCGGCCACAAGCTGGGCGAGTTCGTTGCTACCAGGACATATCGCGGTCACGGTAAGGACGAGAAGAAGTCCAAAGTAAGATAACAGGATAAGGAGGGTATAAAATAATGGCTAAAGGGCATAGAAGTCAGATTAAAAGAGAGAGAAATGCGCAGAAGGACGTAAGGCCTTCCGCTAAGTTGTCCTATGCAAGAGTGTCCGTTCAGAAGGCATGCTTTGTTCTGGATGCCATCCGTGGCAAGGATGTGGACACGGCACTTGCTGTTTTGGAATATAATCCCAGATATGCTTCCGGCCTGGTCAAGAAGCTGCTTGAATCGGCGATTGCAAACGCTGAGAACAACAGCGGGATGAACAGGGAGAACCTTTATGTTGCAGAATGCTATGCGAATAAGGGTCCTACAATGAAGCGTATTCACCCCAGGGCACAGGGCAGGGCTTACAGGATCGAGAAGAGAACAAGCCATATCACTGTTGTGCTGGACGAGAAGGAGTAGGGAAAGGAGCGGACGAATAAATGGGACAGAAAGTTAATCCTCATGGCTTAAGAGTCGGAGTTATTAAAGGTTGGGATTCCAGATGGTACGCCGAAGGTGATTTTTCGGATTACCTGGTGGAAGACCATAAGATCAGAGAGTACCTGAAGAAGAAATTGTACAGTGCGGGTGTTTCCAGGATTGAGATCGAGAGAGCGTCCGACCGTGTCAGAGTGATCATCCACACTGCAAAGCCCGGCGTTATCATCGGCAAGGGCGGCGCGGAGATCGAGGTTACCAAGAAGGAACTTTCCAAGCTGACGGATAAGAAAGTCCTGATCGACATTCAGGAGATCAAGAGACCTGACAAGGATGCACAGCTTGTTGCGGAGAATATCGCACAGCAGCTGGAGAACCGCGTATCCTTCAGGCGTGCCATGAAATCCTGCATGGGCAGGACCATGAAGTCCGGCGCCCTGGGAATCAAGGCCGCATGTGCAGGCCGCCTGGGCGGAGCGGATATCGCGCGTACCGAGTTCTACAGCGAGGGTACTATTCCTCTTCAGACACTGAGAGCCGATATCGATTACGGCTTTGCAGAGGCTGATACCACTTACGGCAAAGTAGGCGTTAAGGTTTGGATTTATAAAGGCGAGATACTTCCTACAAAAGGAAATCAGGCGGAAGGGAGTGATAAATAATGTTAATGCCGAAGAGAGTAAAGCATCGTAAACAGTTCCGCGGCACTATGGCCGGTAAGGCTACAAGAGGCAATAAAATCACTTACGGTGAATATGGCCTGGTGGCAGCGGAGCCTTGCTGGATCAAGTCAAATCAGATCGAAGCGGCACGTATTGCTCTGACACGTTACACAAAGCGTAACGGTCAGGTATGGATTAAGATATTCCCCGACAAACCTGTCACGGCAAAGCCCGCTGAAACCCGTATGGGTTCCGGTAAAGGTTCCGTGGAGTACTGGGTGGCTGTGGTAAAGCCCGGCCGTGTTATGTTTGAGATTGCCGGTGTTCCCGAGGAACAGGCAAAAGAAGCATTGCGTCTGGCAATGCACAAGCTTCCCTGCAAATGTAAAATCATGTCGAAGGCAGATTTGGAAGGCGGTGTTGAATAATGAAATCTAGTAAATTAGTAGAAGAATTAAGAGGCAAATCCGTAGAGGAACTGAATAAGGATCTTGTTGCCGCGAAGAAGGAGCTTTTCAATCTGAGATTCCAGAACGCAACCAATCAGCTGGATAATACTGCAAGGATCAAGGATGTCAGGAAGAACATTGCACGTATCCAGACAGTGATTACCCAGAAGGCCAGAGCATAAGGAAGCGCCTGCGCCAATTCCGAAGGAAGTGCCCGCGGCAGTTCCTTTAGGCAGGCGGCAGTGAAAGGAGATCAATCGTGGAAAGAAATTTGAGAAAAGTCCGTACTGGCAAGGTTACCAGTAATAAAATGGATAAAACAATCGTTGTGGCAATTGAAGAGCATGTAAAGCATCCCCTTTACAAGAAGGTCGTGAAGAGTACCTACAAGCTGAAGGCTCATGACGAGAACAACGAGTGCAATATTGGGGATACCGTTAAGGTGATGGAGACAAGGCCCCTGTCCAAGGACAAGAGATGGAGACTTGTGGAAATCGTAGAGAAGGCAAAATAACGTAAGGGGATTGGAGGAAGATCATGGTTCAGCAGGAAACAAGACTGAAGGTTGCCGATAACACCGGTGCGAAAGAATTGCTCTGTATCCGTGTTATGGGCGGCTCTACAAGAAGATATGCTCACATTGGCGATATAATCGTTGCCACTGTTAAAGATGCAACACCGGGCGGCGTTGTAAAGAAGGGTGACGTTGTTAAGGCAGTAGTCGTCCGTACCGTTAAGGAAACCCGCCGTAAGGACGGTTCCTATATCAGATTTGATGAGAACGCTGCAGTCATCATCAAGGACGACAAGACACCCAGAGGAACCCGTATTTTTGGGCCCGTAGCCAGGGAACTTCGTGAAAAACAGTTCATGAAGATTGTATCTCTTGCTCCGGAAGTACTGTAAGGAGGTGCCACATGTCAATGAAAATAAAGAGAGGCGATACCGTGAAGGTGATTGCCGGTAAAGACTGTAATGCAGAAGGAAAGGTAATTTCCGTTGATGTCAAGAAGAACAGGGTGCTGGTGGAAGGCGTTAATATGGTTACAAAGCACGCAAAGCCTTCTCAGGCAAATCCCAACGGAGGCATCATCCAGAAGGAAGCTCCTATTGATATCTCTAACGTAATGCTTGTCTACAAGGGGAAACCCACCAGAGTCGGATTTAAGATGGATGGTGACAAGAAAGTCCGTTTCGCCAAGGCGACAGGCGAAGTGATTGATTAAAAACTGCAGAGTTCACAGTTTATACTTGGGAGCCATAAGATTTATGAATGTGCTAACGAGTTGAGGAAGGAGTAAGAGAAAGTGGCAAGATTAAAAGATATGTACAACGAGACTATCGTGGATGCCATGATAAAGAAATTCGGATATAAGAATATCATGGAAGTCCCGAAGCTCGATAAGATTGTTGTCAATATGGGTATCGGAGAAGCCAAGGAAAATCCGAAGGTTCTTGAGAATGCCGTGTCCGATATGGAGATTATTACCGGCCAGAAAGCAGTTCTTACCAAGGCAAAGAAGTCCGTGGCGAATTTCAAAATCCGTGAGGGTATGAATATCGGCTGCAAGACCACCCTCCGCGGCGAGAAGATGTATGAGTTTCTTGACCGTCTGGTAAACCTGGCACTGCCCCGTGTGCGTGACTTCAGAGGCGTCAATCCCAATGCTTTCGACGGCAGAGGAAACTATGCGCTCGGCATCAAGGAGCAGTTCATCTTTCCGGAGATTGAATATGACAAGATTGACAAGACCAGAGGCATGGACGTTATCATCGTAACCACCGCAGGGACTGACGAAGAGGCCAGAGAGCTGTTGACGCTGTTCAATATGCCCTTCGCAAAACAATAAGGAGGTAAATTTTCCATGGCAAAGACATCGATGAAAATTAAGCAGCAGCGCAAGCCGAAGTTTTCCACACAGGCCTATACACGCTGCAAGATTTGTGGCCGTCCCCACGCGTACTTGAGAAAGTATGGAATTTGCAGAGTTTGCTTCCGCGAACTGGCATATAAGGGACAGATACCCGGCGTAAAGAAGGCGAGCTGGTAAGCTGGTAAGAAGGAGGAAAAAACAATGACATTGAGCGATCCTATTGCAGATATGCTTACAAGAATTCGTAACGCAAATACTGCCAAGCATGACACAGTAGATATTCCCGCTTCCAAGATGAAGCTGGCCATCGCACAGATTCTTCAGGATGAGGGATTTATTCATAAATATGATGTGATTGATGATGGCAATTTCAAATCCATCCATATCACCCTGAAATACGGCGCAGATAAGAACGAGAAGATCATCTCCGGCATCAAGAGAATTTCCAAGCCGGGACTGCGTGTATATGCCGGTAAGGATGAACTTCCGAGGGTACTCGGAGGCCTGGGCATCGCGATCATTTCCACCAATCAGGGCGTAATTACGGACAAGAAGGCCCGTGAACTTCAGGTAGGCGGCGAAGTGCTGGCTTTTGTCTGGTAATAGGATGAAAAGAAAATCCAAGGCGTCAAAGTACGCCGCCTAAGAATTTCTATGTTTCATCCATAAGGGAATCTGTGGACAGATTCCCGCGGCAGTAGGAAGTTTGTTAAAAAGGTTCAGAATAAATCAGGAGGTACGGGCATGTCACGTATAGGTAGAATGCCAATCGCGATTCCCGCAGGCGTAACTGTGGAGATTGCAGAAAATAACAAAGTGACCGTAAAAGGTCCCAAGGGAACACTGGAGAGAGTGCTTCCCGCAGAGATGGAAATCAAAATGGAAGGTGCAGAAGTGCTGGTAAGCAGGCCCAATGATCTGAAGAAGATGAAATCCCTTCACGGCCTGACCAGAACACTTATCAACAATATGGTAGTGGGCGTTACCACAGGCTATCAGAAGAAGCTTGAGGTAAACGGTGTCGGTTACAGGGCTGCCAAGGCAGGAAAGAAGCTGACACTGAACCTGGGATATTCCCATCCGGTTGAGATGGACGATCCCGAAGGCATCGAGACCGTGGTGGAAGGTCAGAACGTGATCATCGTCAAGGGTATCGATAAAGAAAAAGTTGGCCAATTCGCAGCCGAAATCAGAGACAAGAGAAGGCCTGAGCCTTACAAGGGTAAGGGTATCAAGTATGCCGATGAGACAATCAGGCGTAAGGTTGGTAAGACCGGTAAGAAATAGCAGATAAGGAGAGTATGAAGATGGTTAACAAGAAGTCAAGAAAAGAAGTTCGTGTCAAAAAGCACATGAGAATTCGTAACCGCTTCAGTGGCACTGCCGAGAGACCTCGTCTGGCAGTATTCAGAAGCAATAATCATATGTATGCTCAAATTATCGATGATACTGTTGGGAATACATTAGTATCCGCTTCCACCCTTGAGAAAGACATCAAGGCAGAGCTTACGAAGACCAATAACGTTGATGCGGCGGCATACCTGGGGACTGTCATCGGCAAGAGGGCAGTCGAAAAAGGAATCAGTAAGGTTGTCTTTGACAGAGGCGGCTATATATATCAGGGTAAAGTTGCAGCATTAGCTGACGCAGCCAGAGAAGCTGGCCTGGAATTCTAGGAAAGGAAGAGGATACAAGATGAAACACACAATCATAGATGCAAGCCAGTTCGAATTGACCGACAAGGTTGTAGCCATCAAACGTGTAACAAAGACCGTAAAGGGCGGACGTAACATGCGTTTTACGGCTCTGGTGGTAGTGGGTGACGGCAACGGCCATGTAGGCGCAGGGCTTGGCAAGGCAGTAGAAATCCCTGAAGCAATCCGCAAGGGAAAAGAAGATGCAATGAAGCACCTTGTGAAGATTGCACTGGATGAAAATAATTCCATCACACATGATTTTATCGGTAAATATGGTTCTGCCAATGTGCTGCTGAAGAAGGCTCCCGACGGTACAGGTATCATTGCAGGCGGTCCTGCCCGTGTGGTTTGTGAACTTGCAGGTATCAAGAATATCCGTACCAAGTCTCTTGGCTCAAATAATAAGCAGAATGTGGTCCTTGCAACGATTACAGGTTTAAGCCAGCTGAAGTCTCCTGAGGAAGTGGCTAAGAGCCGCGGCAAATCCGTTGAAGAAGTGACAGCATAAATGCATGCAAGCATTTGAAAGGAGATCAGGAATGGAAGAGAAGAAGTTAAAGATTACTTTGGTAAGGTCTACCATCGGTGCTGTGCCAAAGAACAGGAAAATCGTTGAATCTATGGGACTCCGCAAAATCGGAAGGAGCGTAATCCTTCCTGATAACGCGGCGACAAGAGGACAGGTTCGTCTGGTCAGCCATTTGGTGAAAGTGGAAGAAGCATAATCGAAAAGGAGGTGTTATCAATGGAATTATCCAATTTAAGGCCTGCGGAGGGTTCTAAGCACGGTGACAGGTTCAGGAGAGGCCGGGGCCATGGTTCAGGAAACGGTAAGACTGCCGGCAAGGGACACAAAGGCCAGAAGGCCCGTTCCGGAGCTCCCAGGATCGGTTTTGAAGGCGGACAGATGCCTTTGTACAGACGTCTCCCCAAGAGAGGTTTTACCAATAGAAATACAAAGGAAATCGTTGCTATCAATGTCAGTGCCCTGGAGCGTTTTGAGGACGGGGCGACTGTAGATGTCAATGCACTCATCGAGGCTGGTGTTATCAAGAATCCCAGGGATGGCGTAAAGATACTTGGGAATGGAGAACTTACCAAAAAGCTCAATGTTAAAGTGGACGCATACAGTGCATCTGCAAAGGAGAAGATTGAAGCAGTTGGTGGAACAGCAGAGGTGATGTAATGCTTACAACGCTGAAAAACGCATTTAAAATTAAAGATCTCCGGGACAAAATTTTATTTACCTTCGCCATGTTAGTTGTGATCCGTATCGGGTCACAGCTGCCTGTGCCGGGTGTAAACGGCGAGTATTTCAAAAGCTGGTTTGCGTCCCAGTCTGAAGGCGCATTCAGCTTTTTCGATGCTATTACAGGCGGTTCCTTCATTAACATGTCGATATTGGCGCTGGGTATCAACCCTTATATCACATCTTCCATTATCATGCAGCTGCTCACGATTGCGATTCCGAAGCTGGAAGAAATACAGCGTGACGGCGAGGACGGAAGGAAGAAGATTGCATCGATTACAAGGTATGTGACCATAGCGCTGGCGTTGATTCAGTCTACTGCAATGGCTGTGTCATTTGGCCGTCAGGGGTATCTGCTTCAGTACAATGCATTGAGCGTGATCAGTGCGGTGGCAACGCTTACCGCAGGCAGTGCGTTCCTGATGTGGGTTGGCGAGAGAATCACGGAAAACGGTATCGGAAACGGTATTTCCATTGTCCTGGTAATCAACATTATTTCCAGACTTCCCGAGGACTTAGGTAATCTTTTTGAGCAGTTCGTGTTCGGAAAGGCACCGGCTACTGCGGTTTTGGCAGTGGTGATCATCTTTGCGGTGATTATTGCCATGGTGGTGCTGGTTATTGTTCTCAACGACGGTGTTCGTCGGATTCCCGTACAGTATGCCAATAAGGTACAGGGAAGAAAGATGGTGGGCGGACAGACCTCCAATATTCCGCTGAAGGTGAATACTGCCGGCGTTATCCCCGTCATTTTCGCACAGTCCCTGGTGCAGCTTCCGGGTATTATTTCGGCTTTTACCGGATACAACGGCACCGGTGTCTGGAGTGAAATCTTAAGGTATATGAATTCAAATTACTGGTGTAACCCCGGCCAGCTGAGGTATTCCATTGGATTGCTGGGATATATTGTATTGATTGTCTTCTTCGCGTATTTCTATACATCAATTACTTTCAATCCTCTGATGATAGCGGATAACATGAAGAAGCAGGGCGGTTTTATTCCGGGTATCAGGCCCGGCAAGCCTACCAGCGACTATCTGAACAAGGTTTTGAATTATATTGTATTTATCGGTGCCATCGGCCTGACAATTGTGGCGGTTCTGCCATATCTGTTCAGCGGTGTGTTCAACGCAAGCGTATCCTTCGGCGGTACCAGCCTGATCATTATCGTAAGCGTGGTACTGGAGACCATGAAGCAGGTGGAGTCACAGATGCTTGTCCGGAATTACAAAGGCTTCCTGGAGAAATAAAGGATGCCGGAAACGGTATTGCGGTGCAGACTGTCCGGATTGCTGGTGTAGGAAGCGAAGCGTACAGGAGGAGCTTTCCCGTGATTTGGGAAAGCTCTTTTTATAAAATGTTCTCGGAAAGATATTGAAAACCTTCCGCAAAACAGGTAAAATAAAATCTGATGAAAATGACGCTGCCGGGACAGATATCTGAAAAACAGATGGGGAACCGGAAAACAGCGGGATTTTCGGATGCGGAACCGGAATAAGTTGAGAAAGGCATGAATATGAAAATTATTATGTTGGGCGCGCCTGGCGCCGGCAAGGGAACTCAGGCGAAAATGATTGCAGAGAAATATGGGATTCCTCATGTGTCTACCGGGGATATTTTCCGGGCGAATATCAAGAACGGCACGGAGCTGGGGAAGGAAGCAAAGCAGTACATGGACCAGGGGCTGCTGGTTCCGGATGAGCTGACCGTGAAGATTCTGCTGGACAGAGTCTCCCAGGAGGACTGCGGAAACGGATATGTACTTGACGGATTCCCGCGCACCATTCCGCAGGCGGAGGTGCTTGACGAGGCCCTGGATAAGCTGAACGAGAAGATTGACTATGCGGTGGACGTGGATGTTCCCGACGAGAATATCGTGAAGAGAATGTCGGGAAGGCGTGCATGCCTGAAGTGCGGTGCAACCTACCATATGGAGCATATACCGCCGAAGCAGGAAGGCATATGTGACACCTGCGGCAGTGAACTGGTGCTTCGGGACGACGACAGGCCTGAGACCGTGCAGAACCGCCTGAAAGTGTATCATGACCAGACGCAGCCCCTGATCGCGTATTATACCCGGAAGGGTATCTTAAAGACCGTAGACGGAACCATGGAGATGCAGGATGTATTCCATGCCATCACGGATATATTAGGTTAGGGAAGACAATTCATTATGGCGATTATTATTAAGACAGAAGAACAGATAAAGCTGATTCGAGAATCCTGCAGGCGGCTGGCCCTTGTACACAAGGAGCTGGAGGAATTTATCCGTCCGGGAATATCAACCAGGGAGATAGACATTAAAGGGGACAGCCTGATCCGCAAGCTGGGAGGGATCCCGAATTTCCTTCATTATAATGGATTTCCGGCAAGTATCTGTGTGTCCGTCAATGACGAGGTGGTACATGGCATCCCTAACAAGCGGCGCATACTTCAGGAAGGGGATATTGTCAGCCTGGATGCGGGGATGATTTATAAGGGTTATCACTCGGACCAGGCCAGGACCCACGCAGTAGGTAAAATCACGCCCGAGGCGCAGCAGCTTATCGATGTGACAAGGGAAAGCTTTTTCGCAGGTATAAAGATGGCAAAAGCAGGAAATCATCTCTTTGACATATCCAATGCCATCGCCGCATATGTGAAACCGTACCATTACGGCATCGTGCGTGACCTGGTGGGACATGGCGTGGGCACAAGGCTGCACGAAGATCCCCAGATTCCCCATTTTGCCCAGCTGAAACGCGGTCCCAAGCTTCGCCCGGGAATGACGCTTGCCATCGAACCCATGATCAATATGGGAAGGGCGGATGTGGAATGGCTGGACGATAACTGGACCGTGGTGACGGAAGACGGTTCTCTGTCTGCGCACTATGAGAACACGATCCTGATAACGGAAGGGGAGCCTGAGATACTGACCATGTATTAGGGGAGCTTCTGCACGGAAAGCCGTGGAAACCGCAGCAAAGATTGGCTCGCCGGCAGGCAGCCGGGCACAGGAGATTGATATGATAGGACAGCTGGCAACATCGAAAGCGGGACATGACAAAGACAGGCTCTATGTGATTGTGGCCCGGACAGGCGAGGACGTATATCTGTGTGACGGAGATCTGCGCCCGCCGGACAGGCCGAAGAAAAAGCGTTTGAAACATATACAGCCAATCAATGACTTTGTGGATGAGAAACTGCTTTCCAGACTGCTGAAAGGCGACAAGGTGTATGCAGAAGAAATAAAATATGCGCTGAAGCAATACTTGAAGAAATCATAAAAACAGCATATGCGACAAAAGCAGACGCTGCGCCCATATGCGGAACTATAATTCGGAGGAAATATAATTATATGTCTAAAAGTGATGTAATTGAAATTGAAGGCACAGTCGTGGAGAAGCTGCCCAACACCATGTTCCAGGTGGAATTGGAGAACGGACACCGCGTGCTGGCGCACATCAGCGGCAAGCTCCGCCAGAACTTTATCCGCATCCTTCCCGGAGACAGGGTAACACTGGAACTGTCGCCCTATGACCTGAGCAAGGGCCGCATTATCTGGAGAGATAAATAAGCCGGATCAGGCAGCAAATATCGGTAACAGTTCAGCGTCCTGTCTGAACTGTTACAATATCGGAAAAAATCGGAAAATTTGTTGGATAAGGGGGTTGCAATATAACCCCCCTTATGCTATAATCCTGAGTTTGACACCTAAAACAGCAAAAAAGTCCCAGAGGCCTTGAATTTACTGGCCTGCGGGACTTTTCCAGATTTTGCCGCTGCACGTTACTCTTTCTGTCTTTTGGTGTCGGCACAAATTTTTTTCATTTTTCTGATCGGCACGATTTCTTTGGATGTGCAGAAGCCGAACGCTTCGTGAAGTGCATCTGTCAATTCCGTGCGTGTGTAGGTGGGCTGATAGCCTTTCCCTTCATATTTTAGGAAATTCATTTCCTGCAGTGTGTCAATGATCTGGCCGACGGTGTACCGGTTGTCCAGCTTCCGTTCCAGGTACCTGTAGACGATGAGGGAGATGAAGCATGTGATGAAATGCGCAACGATGCGGTCCTGGAGCTTGAGGTATACAGGTCTTGCCTGGAACTCACTCTTCATGATACGGAAGCACTCCTCGATCTCCCATCTGCGCTGGTTCACCTTTATGATGGGTTCCGGCCCGTCCTCCAGGCTCGTGCATACGGCATAGAAGCCGTCATACTGCTCCTCCTTTGCGATGGCATCCTCGTCAATGTAACAGGCGGCCTGTTCTGCCACATCCCCGTCTTTTGTTGCATGGTTTACCTTAATGAAACGCTTCGGATCGTTCTGCCTTTTGCGCTCCACCGCCTTAGCGCCTGCCGCCATAGCTTTCCTGGCACGTTCCACCTGGCGGTTGCGGATGGAGCGCAGGTAGTTGCGGTACTTGATGGAATAGGTGACTATGAGCTGCTGCTCCAGTTCCACTTTCCGGCTCTGCCCGTCTATGGTGACTTCTACTTTCTCTTTGATCCAGCGGCTCTTATAATAGATCCTGTCAAGGCATTCCGCTTCATCCAGTTCGTTTACATTATAGGTGGTCCGGCCATCGCTGCCGGAAAGCCGCCATCCTTCCGGCGCAAGCGCCCATTTCTTCAGGTGCGCTTTCAGTTTCTTTACCGACTGTGTGGTGATGAAGTCGCGGGTTGCGTCTGCTTTGCCATAGCTGTTGAAATACCTGTTCGTATTGGAGGAAAGGCCCGCGTCGGTGCAGACGATGAACTGCGACATATCGAATTTTTCCATGAGCTTCTTTTCCAGCGGTATGAGGGAGAGCTGTTCGCTTTCATTTCCCGGATTGATGCAGAAAGCCAGGGGGATGCCGTCCCGGTCCATGAACAGTCCCATCTCCACGATGGGCAGGGGGCGGTTCTCCTTGCTGACACCGAACTGCTTGTCGTCTTCAGCCTCCTCGATCTCAAAATAGAAGTTCGTGCAGTCATAATAGATGACCTCTGTCCTGCGCTCCTGGATGGCCATGGTGTTCCTGAACAGGCGGGCCTGGATATAGTCGGATTCCTCAGCCAGGACGGAGAGCGCCCTGTAGATCTGATGCAGCTCAAAGTCCGGCTGTTCGATGAAGCGTCCAGAGTCCTTATAGGAGCTGAGCTTGGATGCCGGGTAGAGGATCCTTGTGTAGACCAGCCTGGAAAGGATGGAGTTGAGGTTGTAGCTGAAGCCATGCCTGGTGCGGATCATGGCGCAGATCCTGTCCAGGCCGAGTTCGTAATAGACCTGCTGGAGGAAGAGGTAGCCGCCGTTGAAGCAGCGCTGTGCATCCAGGGCAAGGTCCGTTCCGGCACACAGTTCGATGTTGAAACTGGCGGAATCCTCTTTTTCAGCTTCGTTCATAAGGCGCACCTGTTCCTTGGCCCATGCTTTGGCATCGACAACACCATAAGTATCACGGATATATTTTTCAGAACCGAGGCGCCTGACGACCAGGGATTTATTTTTTCCGTCCACATATATGGTTTTCTGTACATAGTAAGAAACAGAATATTTTGTTTTCGTCCATCCTAATCTCACGATAGTCCACCATCCCTTCAGTTACCATTATAGCACAACTAGGAGTAACGTGGAATAGTAAATTGAAAATTTGACAAAAAAATTAAGCCATTACTGGCTTTGTGAGTTATTTCTAAATGCTCAGGTGTCAAACTCCCGTGAGACACCCTCCTTTCAAAGACTGTATCCATCATACCATAAATGGAAAGCGCTGTCATTGCTTATTTTCAGAATTTCCAAAGTTTCGACAGATTTCGGTTTTCGATTGACCGGTTGCCATGACGGGATGAAAGACAGGATTTATACGGTGAGGGACAGCGTATGGCTGCGGATTCCTGCAAAAAGAGATTGACATATATCGAATGATTTCATACAATAATCATGTTGGAGAAGTCCTTCTTGCGAGGGTTTTTATGTGCGTAGACGAAAAAAGCGGGAGATAAATAAACCAGAGAGGTAACTGACATGAGAAAGCTGATGAAGTATCTAAGCGGCTACAGGAAAGAGTCCGTCCTTGCGCCGCTATTTAAGCTGCTGGAAGCCTTTTTCGAGCTGCTGGTGCCGTTGGTGATGGCCAGCATTATCGACAGAGGCATCAATGTGAACGGTACAGGGGGAGCGGATACAGGGCATATCTGGCGGATGGGTTTGTGCCTGCTGGCGCTGGCAGTGGTGGGGCTGGTGTCTTCCATCACGGCACAGTTTTTTGCGGCCAAGGCGGCGGTGGGATTTTCCGCGGGTCTGCGGCAGGCGCTGTTTGACCATATCCAGGGGCTGGATTTTACTAATATTGACAAAGCGGGAACATCCACCATGATTACCCGCATGACCAGTGACGTGAACCAGATCCAGTCCGGCGTGAACCTGGTGCTGCGCCTGTTCCTGCGCTCGCCGATTATCGTATTCGGCGCCATGATCATGGCTTTTACCATTGATGTGAAAAGCGCGCTGGTGTTTGTAGTGGCGATTCCGCTGCTGGCCGTGGTGGTTTTCGGCATCATGGTGTGGACCATGCCGCTGTACAAGAAGGTACAGGCGAATCTGGACAGGGTGCTGGGGGTCACTAGAGAGAACCTGACAGGCGTCCGCGTCATTCGTGCTTTCCACCAGGAGGAGGTGGAGGAGGGACGCTTCCGGGGGTTTACCAAGGCGTTGGCGGACAGTCAGATTTTTGTCGGCAAAATCAGCGCGGTGATGAACCCTGTGACTTATGTGATTGTCAACGGCGCTATCATTGCACTGATTTATATCGGAGCCGTCCAGGTGAACATAGGGAATCTGTCCCAGGGTGAAGTGGTGGCAATCATTAATTACATGTCTCAGATTCTGGTGGAACTGGTGAAGCTGGCGAACCTGATTATTACCGTCACCAAGGCGCTTGCCTGTGCAGACCGTGTGGCGGGAGTGTTTGAGATTCAGAACGGGAATTGGATGTCCGAGGCAGAAACCGGAAGCGCTTCCGACGGGGCTTTGCAGGCCACGGTACCGTTCCTGCAGTTTGAACATGTGTCACTGACCTATGCGGGGGCCGGAGCAGAGACCCTGCATGACATTGATTTTACGGTAAATAAAGGCGAGACGATCGGGGTTATCGGAGGTACCGGTTCCGGTAAATCATCCCTGGTAAACCTGATTCCCGGCTTTTATCCTGTAACCGGCGGCAGTCTGCGCCTGGAGGGCAGGGATATCCGGCAGATCCCGGAGGATGAGCTGAGGAGCCGTGTGGGCATGGTGCCTCAGAAGGCGGTATTGTTCAAGGGAACCATCCGCAGTAATCTGCAGTGGGGTAAACCGGATGCCACGGAGGAGGAGATGTGGCAGGCCATTGACACCGCCCAGGCAAGGGAGGTTGTAGAAGGCAAGAAGTCTTCCGGCAATCACGGCGGCCTGGACGCGGAAATCGCCCAGAACGGTAAGAATCTGTCGGGAGGCCAGAGACAGCGCCTGACCATTGCCAGGGCGCTGGTGCGCAAGCCGCAGATATTGATTCTGGACGACAGCGCGTCTGCATTGGACTATGCTACAGATGCCCGGCTGAGGACGGCAATCCGTCAGCTGGAGGGCGGTACGACGACCTTTATCGTATCCCAGAGAGCCTCCTCTATTCGCCATGCAGATAAGATTATCGTATTGGACGACGGAGAGATGGCCGGTATCGGAACCCATGACGAATTGCTGAAAAGCTGTGAGGTATACAGGGAAATTTATTTCTCACAGTATCCTGAGGAACGGCTGAACAGGCGGGAAACGGAAGCGGTGAGGTAAAGGGGGATGCTTGATATGACACATATTTACCGGACAGGGAAAGGAGAAGCGCAGGATGGCGGCAGATAAGGGATCAATGAAGGAAAAAGGCAGGCCCGGCCAGATGGCCGCTATGGGCCGTGTGCTGAATTATATCCGCAGATACTGGCTGATGGTGGGATTTTCCCTGATACTGGCGGCTGTGACGGTGGTTTTGACGCTGTATGTCCCGATTCTCACGGGAGATGCGGTGGATTTGCTGCTGGGTGAGGGCGCGGTGGACTTTTCCGCTGTGTTTGGCCTGATGAAAAAGATAGGCATTGCAATGGCGGTGACGGCCCTGGCACAGTGGGTTATGAATACCTGCAACAACCATATCACCTACCATGTGGTGAAGGACATCAGGGAAGATGCCTTTGAGAAGCTGGAGAAGCTGCCGCTGAAATATCTGGATGCCCATTCCTACGGTGATATCGTCAGCCGTGTGGTGGCGGATGTGGACACGTTTGCGGATGGGCTGCTTATGGGATTTACCCAGTTGTTTACAGGTGTGCTGACGATTATTGGCACCTTGATTTTCATGTTGGCCACCAATGTGCCGATTGCGCTTGTGGTGGTGTGTATTACACCGGTGTCTTTCCTTGTGGCCAGGTTCATTGCCACCCGTACTTATTCCATGTTCAAGCTGCAGTCGGAGATTCGCGGTGAACAGACCTCGCTGATTGAGGAGACAATCGGAAACCAGAAAGTCGTGAAGGCTTTTTCGCGGGAAGCGGCGGTGAAGAGCCAGTTTGGGGAGATTAACGGCAGATTGCAGGGCTGTTCGCTGAAAGCGATCTTCTTTTCCTCCATTACCAATCCTGCCACACGCTTTGTCAACAGCCTGGTATATGCGGGTGTGGGTATCTTCGGTGCATTTGTGGCGATTCGGGGCGGCATCAGTGTGGGGCGGCTTTCCTGTTTTTTAAGCTATGCAAATCAGTATACAAAGCCTTTTAACGAGATATCCGGGGTGGTGACGGAGCTGCAGAATGCGCTGGCCTGCGCCGCCAGGATTTTCGAGCTGATAGAGGAGGAGCCACAGGTTCCGGACGCTGACAATGCGAAGGTATTGACAAATGCCCGGGGCAATGTGGCCCTGGAGAACGTGTATTTCAGCTATGTGCCGGAGCGGAAGCTGATTCAGGATTTCAACCTGACAGTGAAGCCCGGGCAGCGTGTGGCCATAGTGGGTCCTACTGGATGCGGAAAGACCACCGTCATCAACCTGTTGATGCGATTCTATGATGTGGACAGCGGGCGGATTTTGGTGGACGGAACGGATATCAGGGACATCACAAGAGGGAGCCTGAGAACCGGCTACGGTATGGTATTGCAGGAGACCTGGCTCCGCAGCGGAACCATCCGGGACAATATCCGTATGGGCAAACCGGAGGCCACTGAGGAAGAAGTGCTTCAGTCGGCGAAAGCGGCCCATGCGCACAGCTTTATCAAGCGTCTTCCGCAGGGGTATGACACGATGATTACGGAGGATGGGGGAAGTCTGTCCCAGGGACAGAAGCAGCTGCTGTGTATTGCCAGGGTGATGCTCTGCCTGCCGCCCATGCTGATACTGGACGAGGCGACTTCGTCTATTGACACCCGCACGGAAATGCGGATTCAGAATGCTTTTGCGAAGATGATGGAGGGCAGGACCAGCTTTATCGTGGCCCACAGGCTGTCCACCATCCAGGAGGCGGATATTATCCTGGTGATGAAGGACGGTAATATCATTGAGCAGGGGAACCATGAGTCACTGCTGGCAAAGAAGGGATTTTACTCCACGCTGTATCACTCGCAGTTTGAAGGGTAGGACCGGGACGCTTATTCCACAGGAAAAATCCGCTCTGTTGCTTAAGAATTGTCCCATAAATGCCGATATAGATTGTAACATGGTGATAAAAATGAACGTTTATGGTGCCGCCGGGCGTGTGCGGGCCTGGACGGGAGAGGGGCGTAGGGAATATGAAAGTACAGAATAATATAACGGTTTTCAGCGGTGACACACGGAACAATGCGCAGGCCGAGTGGGTGAAAAAGGAAGGAACGGACAGCAGCGATAAGAAAAGCAAGACTATATACGCCGGGAATTTTCTGAAGGAATTTCCTTTGAGGGAGAAAATACAGCAGAAGAAAGCCGAGGTACAGCAGCGTGCCCTGAAGATTGTACAGGATGCCTGGGACGGGGATCGCCAGCTGGATGATGAGATTAAAATGCGGGAAGAGCAATCTAAGGCACTTCGTCAGGATAATCAGGAAGCGCTTGACAATCTGAAGGATGTCAACCAGAGGATGGAGGAGCTTCGGGAAGCATTCGGCGTGAGTCCGGACAGTGAGGAACAGCAGGAACTGGAGCGTATGATGCAGAGCCAGGGTTCGCCTGTAGCAGGGAGGGTATTCGCGGAAGACCTTACGGAATACCAGAAGCGTGCGCTGGCCCTGAATGAAGAGGGTGCCAGGTACAGGAAGCAGATTGCGGTCAATAACGGGCAAATATTGAAGAACAGTGATGAGACCCGGGCTATTCGGCGGGAGCGTGTCAAAAGCCACACCATGGTGGACGCCCAGATACAGGCCGAGGACGTGATGGAATCCCTTACAGACCAGGTGGTAGGCCTGGTGACGGAGGAGGCAAAGGAGCACCTGGACGAGGAGCAGGAGAAGCGGGAAGAACAGGCCGAGAAGATTGAGGAAAAGAAGGAAGAGCAGGAGGAAATCCAGGAGAAACGGAACGAAAGAGAGGAAGAACTGGAAGAACTCATCAAGGATATGCCGGTGGAGGACATGACGAATTTGCAGCAGACCATTGATGAGGTCAAGCAGCAGATACAGAAGGTTCTGGCGGAGGCCAATCTGGCAGTGGAGGATGTGAAGGGTGCCAAGGTGGATTCGTTTGTGTAAATGCGGATTCACATGTACAAGGACGGAACCGGCAGATTCCCTCCGGAGCCGAGGAGGATGCGCCGGGAGATGACGGACGGAAATGTAATTTCAGTGAGTGATAAAAGGGGCTGTCGCATGCGACGGCCTTTTTTTCACGGATCATATCCGGCATTGTTATGGCGAAAACATTGCGGGACAGGCTGCCATCTGCCGGGCTTTTGTATATAAAAAAACGGAAACCCTGTTTTCAGAAGCTTCCGTTACATAAAGAGCGATAGACGGGACTCGAACCCGCGATTTCCACCTTGGCAAGGTGGCGCTCTACCAACTGAGCCACTATCGCATCTGTCCTTTCTCTCAAGGACAAGATTTATTCTACTATAGGATGGCAGAATTGTCAACTACTTTTTATGCTTTTTTATAAAAATCGGTAGCTGCTTGTAACAGTTCAGACAGGGGGCTGAACTGTTACGCCTGCTTCACCGGAGCGCAACGCAGCCCGCTACGTCTCTCTCGTTCGGGTTCTAACCCAAAGGGTGACATAAATCTGCCAAAGCAATTATCAAACACGCTCCAGGCATCCCCGCAGCCATCCGCAAAACCGTTTCTCCAGAAGCTCCCAGCTGAGAAATGCCAGGGAGACGCTGACTGCAACCGCAGCCGCCGTGCCAACCAGTGCGTTGAGGCTGAAGGAGGAGAAGTCAAAAACCGCCCGGTCCAGCAGCATCACCGGATAATAATGCATCAGGTAGAGGGAGAAGCTGATATCGCCCAGGCGGACAAGGGCCAGGGGAAGCCTTTTTATATGCAGGCCGGCCAGGAAGCATCCCATTACGATAATGAGGGCAGGAAGCCCCCAAAGGACGGGTCTGCGGAACCCCAGGATGTTGACGGTGGGCTTGGAAGCAATGAGCCACAGGAAACAGAGCAGGACAACGGACAGGCTGAGTGCCGGCCCTGCTTTTGAAAACAGCCCGCCAGTCCCGGTTCCGGGTGCGGTCTCCGGACGGGAAGGGCAGTTCTGTGTATACAATCGGTACAAGCCCCGGGCACCGTAATAAGCCGTAATGCCGAAGAGGAATTCCAGCATGACAGGATTTCCGTAAAAGGCAAGAAAGGCGGACGGGGAGGGCAGCAGCGCGGCTGCGGCTGTAATCCCTGTCAGGAACAGTCCGCAGAGCAGCCCCCGGAACCTGTGGCTGATGCGCATGGAAATGAAAAACAAAATATAGAAGAAAATTTCACAATTTACCGTCCAACCGATACGCATGAGCGGCTGCAGCACTCCGCCGCCGATGTCGAACGGAATGAAGAGAAGGCTTTTCACGAGAAAGGAGACTTCCGCCCGGCTCTGCTCAAACATGCCGGGAAACAGCAGCAGAAGCAGGAAGGTACCCACGGTCATAAGATAATACGGCGGCAGGATACGGATAAGCCTCTTTCGCAGAAAGTATGCGGTGTCCTTGTGGGTGGAGAACATTATCATGAAGCCGCTGATGCAGAAGAAGATATCCACACCGAAAGCGCCGCAGTTCAGAAAGCGTACATGTTCCAGTACAATAAACAGGGCCGTGATGCCTCTCAGGGCCTGTATGCTGTCAAAATGCATCTGATGAAAATCCTGCTGATGTCCGTCCATAAAATACCTCGTTTCTATACAGGCTGTTTTCCGGAAGGCTGCAGTCCGTTCTGAATCCGTTCTGTGCCTTTTGGCCATACGACTGGCAATATCAGACCGCCAGCGGAGGAGAAAACAAGCACTTACGGGACTTATTATAGCATACAACCGCCGCTGCCGCCATGCTGCGGGAAGAAAATTAAAAGAATCTTTATTTTCTGAAAATTTTTTGTTGCGATAAATGAAATTACATAATAAAATAGAAATAGGAAAATGAGTGAAACTATTTGCCGGAGTAAATGTAACAGGCTATCTGGCAAGCCGGGGAACCCGAGGCAGGGGGAAGCCGGAAATGTACCCGCGATACATGGAGAACGGAACAAGAGGAGGAGAAGGTATGAAACTGATTTTTGTAGGCGCGGCTCATGAAGTGACGGGAAGCTGTCACTATATTGAGGTTGGGGGGAAGCACATCCTGGTGGACTGCGGTATGGAGCAGGGAGTGAATGTCTTTGAAAATGTGCCGCTTCCGGTGGATGAGTCGCTGATTGACTATGTGCTGCTGACACATGCCCATATTGACCACACCGGCCTGTTGCCGCTAATCTACGCGAAGGGCTTCCGGGGGCAGGTGTTCGCCACGGACGCCACGGCGGATCTGTGCAGCATCATGCTCCGTGACTGTGCACACATTCAGATGATGGAGGCGGAGTGGAAGAACCGCAAGGCCAAGAGAAGCGAGACCGTTGCACCCATGGAGCCCCTCTATACCATGGAGGATGCGGAAGGGGTTATCCGCAGGCTGGTATCTTGTCATTATAATCAGAAAGTGGAGATTTGCGACGAGATGACAATCCGCTTTTCCGATATCGGCCATCTTCTCGGCTCGTCCAGTATCGAGGTGTGGCTGCGGGAGGACGGGCATACGAAGAAGGTAGTGTTCTCCGGAGATATCGGCAATAAAAACGATCCCCTGCTGCGCAACCCTGCATGTACCAAGGCAGCGGATTATGTAGTCATGGAATCCACCTACGGCGACCGGCTGCACACTGTGGAGAAGCCGGATTATGTCCATGAACTGGCGGATATCCTGAAGGAGACTTTTGATAGAGGCGGAAATGTGGTCATCCCTTCCTTTGCGGTGGGGCGTACCCAGGAGCTGCTGTATTTCCTGCGGAAAATCAAGGTAAACAGACTTGTGCAGGGGCATGAAGATTTCCCTGTATACGTGGACAGCCCGCTGGCGGTGGAGGCCACGGAAATCTTCCAGGAGAACCGCATGGAGTGCTTTGCGGGGGAGGCCCTGGACATGGTGAGGGAGGGTATCAATCCGCTGTCCTTCCCGGGATTAAAGCTTGCCATCACCAGCGACGAATCCAGGGAGATCAATTTCAACGAGACGCCCAAGGTAATCATCTCAGCGTCTGGCATGTGTGAAGCCGGGCGTATCAGGCATCACCTGAAACATAATCTGTGGAGACCCGAGTGTTCCATACTTTTTGTGGGATACCAGGCAGTGGGAACCCTGGGACGCCTGCTTGTGGACGGCATAGACGAGGTGAAGCTTTTCGGAGAACCCATTCAGGTCAGGGCTGAGATTAAGAAGCTGGCGGGCATGAGCGGCCATGCGGACAAGAACGGACTCATCGAATGGGTCTGCGGATTTGAGGAGAAGCCCAAGAAGATTTTCATCGTACACGGCGAGGATACGGTGTGTACCAGCTTTGCGGAGTGTCTGAAGCTGGAATACGGACAGCGCACATATGCTCCTTACAGCGGCACTGTCTTTGACCTGCTTTCCGGCAAGCTTGAATACGAGGCAGAGCCTGTGCCGGTAAAGAAGAAGGCCAGAACCGTGGTATCCAATATCTATGCGAAGCTGCTGGCTGCCGCACAGAGGCTGCTTAACATGGTGAAGGGGATAGACGGTATGCCGAATAAAGATATGCAAAAATTCGCCGACCAGATTAATTCGCTCTGCGACAAATGGGAAATGTAGCAGAAGGCTTAGTTGACTGTGTTTTTTAGAAAGTAGGAAGCTGCCGCCGGTCCGGCGGGTGTATCGCAGGTGTGGTGCATAGCCGGTCCGGCGGCGGTTTTATTGCCGAAGGGAGAGGCATCCGTCCCGGGCGGGAGAAGAACCGCAAGGGAAGCGGTTCTTCACACGGATTGTCTGTGCTGCTGCAGGCGGCATGGCAGGAAGTATGAAAGTAAACTTGATGGGTATGCGCGCCGAAGCGCACACGGAGGTGTAAAGATGAATATGATAGCGGCAGTGGACAGAAACTGGGCCATCGGCAGGAAGGGAAGGCTTCTTGTATCGATTCCCAATGACCTGAAGCATTTCAGGGAGGAGACTATGGGGAAGGTGGTGGTTCTGGGAAGGAAAACACTGCAGACCTTTCCCCAGGCTATGCCGTTAAGCGGCAGGACCAATATTATCCTTTCCCGGAATCCGTCCTTTTTTGTAAAGGGGGCGCAGGTGGTTCATTCCCTGGACGAGCTGAAGCTGGCGCTGGAGCCGTTTCCCTCAAAGGATATCTACTGCATCGGCGGCGAGAGCATATACCGGCAATTGCTGCCGTGGTGCGATACGGCACATATTACCAGGATTGACCACGGTTACGAGGCGGACGCATATTTTCCGAATCTGGACAGGGAGCCGGGGTGGAAGATTACCGCCGACAGCGATGAACAGACTTATTTTGACATGGCATATACCTTCTTAATGTATGAGCGGGTGGCGGGGACGTAACAGTTCAGACAGGGCGCAATTTTGACTTCGCGAGAGGGGGTGTCCGAACTGTTGCGGGGACATCATAAATTATGTGATTTTGGGGACAAAGTATATTGACTTTTGCCTGGAAAAGTATAATAATTGTTAACAATAAAATAAGAAAGAGGGTAATGCAGGTGGAAAAGAAAAATATCGATTGGGGTAATCTTAATTTTGGATATATTCAGACGGAAAAGAGATATGTTTCCTATTTTAAGGACGGGTCCTGGGATGAGGGTATCCTTACGGATGATGCAAACATCGTTTTAAATGAGTGTTCGGGTGTCCTGCAGTACGCACAGACCATATTTGAAGGTCTGAAGGCCTATACTACGGAGGACGGGCATATTGTGGCATTCCGTCCTGATTTGAACGGTGAACGCATGGAAGACTCCGCAAGGCGCCTGGAAATGCCCGTTTTCGCAAGGGAGCGTTTTGTGGATGCGGTTGCGCAGGTGGTAGCGGCCAATGCGGCTTATGTGCCTCCTTACGGAAGCGGCGCTACCTTATATGTCCGTCCCTATATGTTCGGTGTGAATTCCGTAATCGGCGTGAAGCCTGCGGACGTATATCAGTTCCGTATTTTCTGCACGCCTGTGGGACCTTATTTCAAGGGCGGCGTAAAGCCGCTGACCATCTGCGTCAGCGATTTTGACCGTGCGGCGCCTCACGGGACCGGCAACATCAAGGCCGGGCTGAACTATGCAATGAGCCTGCATGCGATTGTTACGGCACATAAGAACGGGTACGATGAGAACATGTACCTTGACCCCGGCACCCGCACCAAGGTGGAGGAGACCGGCGGCGCCAATTTCCTGTTCGTGACGAAGGACGGTAAGGTGGTTACGCCCAAATCGGACAGCATCCTTCCTTCCATAACCCGCCGTTCCCTTGTGCATGTGGCGAAGGCGTATCTGGGACTGGAGGTTGAGGAGCGTGAGGTGTATTTGGAGGAGGTAAAGGACTTCGCGGAATGCGGTCTCTGCGGTACTGCAGCGGTTATCTCCCCTGTAGGGAAAATCGTGGACCATGGCAGGGAAATCTGCCTTCCCAGCGGTATGGCACAGATGGGACCCGTCACGAAGAAGCTGTATGACACGCTGACAGGTATCCAGATGGGGCGGATTGAGGCTCCTGAGGGATGGATACATGTGATTGAATAGTGCCGCATTGTGGGATGCCGCGTTTTACGAGAATATAACGGGGATGAAAGCCACGTGTATAAGATACCCATGCTCTGTATGAAGCTTTTCCGGACCAGGATACAGGGCATGGGTATATTTTCGGAGGGGCGGAAATCAGTACGTCGAATGTTGAGGCAAGAAAAAGGGTAAGACAATGACATATGGATTAAAAAGAAGCCTGCGGGCATTGTGTGTGTGTTTGATCTTTCTGCTGCTGCCGCTTACCGCCTGCGGAGACGATGAGAGCGGCGCGAAGGTGATTTTCACCACCGGTATGGGGAAGGATGAGGTCTTCCGAATCGGCAGCAGCGTCTGCACCGTCCCGGAGATGATGGTGTACCTGACCAACACGCAGAATCAGTATGAGAGTGTCTATGGTCCCGAGGTGTGGAATGTGTCCCGGGACGGCATTACGCTGGAGGAAAATGTCAAGGAGACGGTGCTGGCAAAGATAGCGCAGATTAAGACCATGTATCTGCTGGCCCAGGACAGAGGCGTTTCTCTGGATGATTCGGAGAATAAAAGGGCAGGGCAGGCAGCGGAGGAATATTTCGGATCCCTCACAGAGCAGGAAAAGGAATTGATGGGAGTAAAGGCTGCCACCATAGAACAGCTTTACAGGGAATACGCTCTTGCAGATAAAATATATCGATATATCATACAGGATGTAAATCCGGAAATCAGTGACGATGAGGCCCGCACGATTACGGTGCAGCATATTCTGGTGAAAACCGGCGATGGGGACGGTACGGGTTCCCAGACTGCTGACGCCGATGCCTTGAGACAGGCAGCTTATGAGAAAGCTCTTGAAATTCGCCGCATGGCGGCAGAGGATGGAGAGGATTTCCTGGATTTGGCATCCCGTTACAGCGAGGATTCCGTGATAACCTACTCTTTCGGCAAGGGAGAGATGGAGGCTGCTTTTGAGGAGGCTGCTTTTTCACTGGAGACGGGAGAGGTCAGCCAGGTGGTTGAGACAGAGGCAGGGTACCACATTATCAAATGTATCAGCACCTTTGACAGGGAGCAGACGGACCTGAATAAGCTGACGATCGTGGAGGAGCGCCGCAGGGAGGTATTCGGACAGGAATATGACGCCTTTGTGGAGACGTTGGTCCGCCAGCTGAATCAGGAACTCTGGGAGAATCTGAAGCTGCTGCACGATGAAGCGGTGACGACGACGGGCTTTTTTGATACGTACGCGAAGTATTTTCCCGATTAATGCCGTGGAGCTGAAGTTCCGTGCAGGGTATGTCGAACATCTGTTTCCAAATTGAACGGGAAAATTCTGGTTTAGAAAAATTTTAGAAATCGGGAAGGGGCTGCCCCATGAAGTGATTTGACACAAGATATAGTGTCTATGGTGACTTAACAAACTATATCTTGTACATATGATCCGAAACGCGACAGTCCCTTTTGCAGTATTATTAGCACTCGCTCAAAATGAGTGCTAATTTTGTCTTGACTTTTTGTGTGGAGCGTCTTAAACTATGTTTCAGGGTGTCAGGGAAGCGCAGACGGTTATTTTCCGGATCTTACCACAGGGTATACCGGCACGATTCCTGGCATAATGCAAGGGAAGAAATCAATAGATAAGAAAGGAATGAAAGTAAGATGGCAGCAAAAAGCGGCAGTTTATCTATCAACAGTGAAAACATTTTTCCGATTATCAAAAAGTGGCTGTATTCCGACCATGATATCTTCTACAGGGAACTGATATCCAACGGCTGTGACGCGGTGACCAAGCTGAAGAAGCTGGATATGATGGGTGAGTATGCATTGCCCGAGGGCTTCAAGGCGCGTATCGACGTGGTGGTCAACCCGGAGAAGAAGACTTTGACGGTCATCGACAACGGTCTTGGAATGACTGCGGATGAGGTGGAGGAGTATATCAACCAGATTGCATTCTCCGGCGCCGCTGATTTTATTGAGAAATATAAGGACAAGAGCAATGCGGATCAGATTATCGGGCATTTCGGCCTGGGATTCTATTCGGCGTTTATGGTGGCGGACGAAGTGCATATCGATACCCTTTCTTATCAGGAAGGCGCTAAGGCTGTCCACTGGGAATGCGACGGCGGCACGGAATATTCCATGGAAGAGGGCGACAGGACAGAGGTTGGAACGGCTATAACACTGTTCCTGAATGAGGATTGCCTGGAATTCTGCAATGAGTACAAGGCCCGTGAAGTGATTAAGAAGTACTGCTCCTTCATGCCCACCGAAATCTATCTCTCCAAGGCGGATACCAAGGAAACCCAGATCATCAAGGAAGACGAGAAACTTGAGGATGATGTGGTTCTGGAGGTAATTCAGCCTGAAAAAAAGGAAGAGGTTCATTCCTCGGAAGAGGCATCCGGAGCGGAGGGAGAAGAGAAGGAGCCGGAACCGGTGAAGCTGAAGATTAAGAAGCGTCCGGAACTCCTGAATGAGACTACACCCCTGTGGACAAAGCATACCAACGACTGCACCAAGGAGGAGTATCTGGAGTTCTACCGTAAGGTATTCCATGACTACAAGGAGCCTCTGTTCTGGATTCACCTCAACATGGATTATCCTTTTAATCTGAAGGGCATTTTGTATTTCCCGAAGATTAATATGGAGTATGAGTCCATCGAGGGAACCATTAAGCTGTATAACAACCAGGTCTTCATCGCGGATAATATTAAGGAAGTCATACCCGAATTCCTGATGCTGCTGAAGGGTGTCATTGACTGTCCGGATTTGCCGCTGAACGTGTCCAGAAGCGCGCTGCAGAACGACGGCTTTGTGAAGAAGATTTCCGAGTACATCTCCAAGAAGGTGGCGGACAAGCTTTCCGGCATGTGTAAGACGGAGAAGGAAGAATATGATAAATACTGGGATGATATCAGCCCGTTCATCAAGTTCGGCTGTCTGAAGGACGATAAATTCTGTGAACGGATGAACGATTACATCCTGTTTAAGAACCTGGACGGCAAGTACCTGACTTTGCCCGAGTGCCTGGAAGTGAAGCCTCTTGACTGCGGGGAAGAGGATGCCGGCGACAAGGGAGAAGACGAGGGGAAAACCGAAGGAAGCGCGGTGGACGAGAACGGTGAGAAGGTGGAAGCCGAAGTGGTATCCGACGGGGAAGAGGACACAGACAGCGAGGATGCCGCAGAGAAGAAAGAGAAAGTGATCTACTATGTCACCGATGAACGGCAGCAGGGACAGTATATCAAGATGTTCAGGGACAGCGGGATGGATGCCGTTATCCTGACCCACAATATAGACCAGCCGTTCCTCCAGCAGCTGGAGTCCAAGAATGAAGGCGTGAAATTCCAGAGAATCGATGCGGATGTGACAGGCGCACTGAAGGACGAGACCTCTGAGGACGCGGAGAAAGAACTGGAAGAGCAGACAAAGGTGTTGGGCGAGATTGTGAAGAAGGTTCTCGGCAATGACAAGCTGTCTGTGAAGGTGGAGAAGCTGAAGGATGACAAGATTTCCTCTGTACTCACCCTTTCCGAGGAATCCAGGCGCATGCAGGACATGATGAAGATGTACTCCATGCCGGGAATGGATATGGGAGGCTTCGGAGGCGAGGGAGAGACCCTTATCCTCAATGCGAACCATCCCCTGGTTAAATATGTCACGGAGAACCAGGAAGGCGAGAATGTGGATATGATCTGCGAACAGCTTTACGATTTGGCGAAGATTCAGCAGTCTCCGCTGTCTTCCGAGGCTATGACGAAGTTCATCTCCAGAAGCAATGAGATTATGATGATTTTGGCGAAATAAAATATTTCGAAAAGTCAAGGGCAGGTAAAATATTTCTTTTACCTGCCTTTTCCTGTTGTACTGATTACTTATTGTCTGTATGAAAGCCGGAGAGGATTTCAATCGGGGCAGGAACGAAAAGAACGGAAAAGCTTCATTTGAATTGTTTTTCCTTGACAAATATATCGTCGGATGATATATTAAAGTCATGATATATCACCTGACGATATATTAGCCTGGATTCAGCGAAACATGCGGATGTGAAGCAGGAGGTCTGTATCGCAAAGGCGGAAAATCATATTGCGGAGGGGAAGGTATGGATAAGACATTGAGAAAACGCCTGTTGTATACGGCAGTTTGCGGATGTTATGCGGCTGCGATTATTTTTCTGGGACTGCATCTTTTTACGACGCCGGAGGGCAATGAGCTGCTGGTTGGGGGATTGGCCTGCAATGTACTGGGAGGTTTGTTCAATCTGACTGCAACATTTGGAAGAAAGTAGCAGAGTGGGTTCCGGAGCGGTTCGGGAACGGGACTTTACCCGTTAGTATCGCTGCACGGCGACTGAAACAGAAGTGTACTTTGGAAACGGAGGGATGCGAATGGAGAAAAGTACGCCGTTGACGGAGGCACTGTTTTACATCCTGCTGTCGGTGAGAAAGCCTAATCACGGATACGGGATTATCCAGGAGGTGGAGAAGCTGACGGAAGGACGCGTAGTGCTGGGAGCGGGCACTTTATACGGTGCCATCCAGGCCATGACTGCAAAGGGATGGATTAGAATCTACAGCGCGGAGACCGATTCCCGTAAAAAGAAGGAGTACATCATTACCGATTTGGGCAGAAAGGTTTTTGCGGAGGAAATAAAGCGTTTGGCAGAGCTTCTGCATAACGGGCAGCTTATGTGGAGACAAATGGAGCCGTAGGATATAACCCTTTAAAACGCAGTGATTTTAACCAGGAGGAAATATGACAAAATTCAGGTTGTATTTTGATAAGGACAAGGAGACGGCGTTCCTGAATGAAATGTCTCGGAAGGGATATGCCATGACCGGCTTTTGTGTGGGTTTTTACAGGTTTGACAGATGCTTGCCGGGGGAGTATATTTACCAGATTGACATAACGGAGGGAATGTTCCGGGTAAGCAATGACTATCGGGAGTTCATGCGGGATATGGATGTGGAGATTGTATGCCTGTGGGGACCCTGGGTAATTTTGCGGAAGAAGGCTGCCCAAGGGGCTTTTGAACTGTACACGGACGTGGAATCCAGCATTGCGCATTATACCAAGATAAAAAAGACGTTCCAGTTGGCGACAGTCATGGAAATTATCTGCCTGTTTCTGGAGATTTGGGGAATCCTGAGAGGGGTTGCTGCCGCATGGTCGTTCGCTTTTATCCTAGGTGCCATTGCGATAGCTTTTGTGAGGCAGCTGATGCGGATCAACGATATCCTGGCGGAGCTGAAGGGAAGGACCGGGGATACCGGGGAACAAAGTTATTCAGGTAGAAAAGGGAAAATTTCAGGTTATCTGGCGGCGGGGCTTTTCCTGAACGGTGTGGCGCTGCTGATCAGGGATACAGGCGGAGAACTGGCGTTCTGGCTTGGATTTGCGAAAGGCTTCCTGCATGTGCTGGCAATCTTATTGTGTGTGGCAGGCTGTATCTTTACGCTGTGGAGGCGCAACTGACTGACATGTTTCTATCTGGCCAGAGGAACTGCCTGCATTGCCATCTGCCGGGTTAACGTGGGCAGGCGCGTCCGCTGTGCCGCGGCCCCTCGTCCTGCCGACACAAAAAGCATTCTGTGCCATAAGGCTGAAAATAAGCAGGCCGGCATAGCATCTTGGCATATGTTCATGGCAGAAATTGACAGTAATAAGGCTGTCCAAGGCAGCAAATACAGCAGATATAAAATAACAGGTATAAAAACCGATATCAGGAGGAATAGGTATGGATCGTTTTAAAAAGGTTTACAGCCAGGGAGTTATTTCTGTGATTGAAATTTGGATAGACACGGAAACCGGGGTAAATTATGTGTTTCACAGGGACGGAAATGCAGGAGGGCTTACGCCGCTGCTTGATGAGGAGGGAAAGCCCGTGGTAAGCAGACATTTTTAGGTAAGCTGTGAGATGATTCATAAGCGCCTGCCCCAGGCAAAAGAGCCGAAATTCTGCCGGAATGGGCAGGATTTCGGTTCCGTTTTGCCTGGCTGCGGACTGCCGGGAAACGGCATCCGACCAAGGCGCTCCGCATCAGTTCAGCAGCTGTGTCAGGGCCTGATACGCCGCCAGGAAGGCTTTTTCCGTATTGTTTTCGGCTCTTATTGCTGCGTCTTTTTCCAGGCTGTTCAGGCCGCTGAAGTTGGCAAGGTGCGGCTCCAGGCTTAAGAAGCCTTTATAGCCGCTGTTGTCGAGGAGAGAGAAAATCTCGGAGAGCTTTCCGTCTCCCCGTCCGGCAGGAACGATTTCCCTTGTCTCACGGATGGCATCCTTTACATGGACATAGGCAATGTATGGCTGCAGCATATGGTAAGCTTCCAGGGTATCCTGGCCGCATTCAATGAAATTGGCAAAGTCGAAGGTACACCGGAAGGTTTGTCCGGCGAAAGTCTTCATCAGGTCCAAGCAGCGCTGGGCCGTGTCGCCGTAGATTGCCTTCTCGTTTTCATGGAGAAGGATCAGTCCATTTTTTGCTGCTTCCGCCACCATCTGTTCCAGCCGCATGAGAACCACGTCTCTGCAGCTGACGGGAGTCCTGTTTTCAGGAAGGTAAAAACTGAACATCCGGATATAAGGCGTTTCGAAAATATCGGCGAGATGCTCTATGGCAGTGAACGTTTTCATGTGTACGTCGAAGTCATCTGCCAGGCTGATTTTGCCGATGGGGGAGCCGATTGCAGACACGCGGATACCCGCCGCATCCAGCTTCTCCTTTACGGTGCGGGCATATTCCTGCGTAAACGCGGATACGTTGATTCCGTCTGCGCTGCGCAGTTCAATCCATTTGATACCCAGTTCCTGCAATACCGCAATCTGCCGTTCCAGGGAAACCGCGATTTCATCGGCAAAGCAGCTGATGGGGGATTGGGTCAGTTTCTTTCTCGATTCATTCATACAAATCTCCATTCCGCCGCCCGGGGAGGGGGCTTTTTGCAGTTAAAAGGGTTTAAGCGGGAGCATCGGCCGGCAGTTCCCACGGATTGCTGTCTACCCGGACCACCTGTCCGCTTTCGGCGGATTCATAGGCGGCCAGCATTAAACGGATACTGGCTTCCATGTTTTGCAGGTTCAGCGGGAATTCGCTGCCGGTCTGCAGGGCATGATAAAAATCCGAAATACAGTCCCGATGCCCTGTGCCCCAGTAGCTCTTGCCCAAGGCTTCCCTGTGTTCCAGCCTGGGTTTTTCCCGGCGCCCGTCCGGGTAAAGCAGGGTGAGTTCCATTTCTTCAATGCGGATTGTCATATGCTCACAGGCGACTTCAATCAGGGGCGGCACATCGGCGCAATAGGCGGTGGTGGCATAGAAAGAGGCATTGATATTTCCTTCAAACCGAATGAATGCCTCCATGGTATCTTCCACCTCGATGACACTTTTCAGATGATGATTGGCCATGGAGGCTTCCACTGCCAGAGGCCGGCCCAGGAGATACTGGAGCAAATCCATGGTGTGAACCGCCTGGTTAATCAGGACGCCGCCGCCTTCGGCGGCAAGCTTTCCGCGCCAGCCGCTGTCCGTATAATAAGCAGAGTCCCTGTGCCAGGTTACGATGCCGCGGGCACCCAGAATTTTCCCTGCCTTGCCGGAAGAGAGGATATGAAGGGCTGTCCGGATGCTGGGATTGTAGCGGTTCTGATAGCACAGGCCCAGCCGGGCGCCGGAATTTTTCACGGCCTGCTGCAGACGGTACAGCTGTTCCCGGGAGATAACGGGGGGCTTCTCCATGAAGACGTGAATACCCTGTGCCAGGGCATATTCCGCCATGGGAACATGGAGATAATGCGGTGTGCAGATATGAAGGACATCCGGCTGTTCCTGACAAAGCATTTCCTCCAGGGATGTATAGGCGTTTGTGTGCCAGGTTTCGGCATAGGCCCTGGCCTTGCCGTCATCAATGTCCGCCGCCCCCACAAGGCTGGTGTCAATCCAGTCTGTCAGGACGCGGCCATGGAGCTGCGCTATGGTTCCGCAGCCTGCGATTGCGGATTTCATAATATCGTTTCCTTTCCTGCGTTCATGATGCTGTCAAAGTGTTTGCAGCCCTGGCTGGCAGGGATGCTATTGGGGCTTGCTGCCATAGCTGCCTTTGGTGTCGAAGGTAACTTCCTGCACGTCAGCTTTTTTCACGGAGGAGGCGCGCAAAGCATTCAGTTTTTCCAGAAACAGATCTTCGTCAATGGGAAGTTCCACGGTTTTCTCCAGCCAGGAAGACAGGTGCATGGCGTTGGAAAGCTCCAGTCCGTGAATGCCTTCCGTGCCGTTTGCCACAAGGGGTTCTCCGCGGAGAATAGCGCCCGCAAAGGCATTCAATATGCCTACATGCTGGGGATTTTCACCGTCCAGGATAATTTCCCGTTCATGGCAGGGCGGCTTCTGGAAGCCTTCCGTTGCCTGGAAGCAGTACTCGCGCTCGCCTATTTCCAGTTCGTACAGGGTCAGTTTATTGTTTTCCGCTACCAGCTTTGCCTTTTCCAGGGTAACTTCCAGGCGGTTGGTGCCGGGGGCATCGGCAGTGGTGGTGACAAATACGCCTGTAGCACCGTTGGGAAACTCCAGGTAAGCAGTCACGTCATCCTCCACCTCGATATGATGCCACTTTCCGTTGTGACAGAAAGCGCGTACCCGGGAAGGCATGCCGCAAATCCACTGCAGCAGGTCCAGGTTGTGGGGACACTGGTTCAGAAGGACGCCGCCGCCCTCTCCGTCCCAGGTGGCCCGCCATCCGCCGGAATTGTAATAAGCTTGGGTGCGGTACCAGTCCGTAATAAGCCAGCTCATGCGCTTCATCTCGCCGTAGTGTTTTCCTTGTACGATTTCGTACATCTTGCGGTAGATGCAGTTGGTGCGCTGGTTGAACATCATGCCGAAGACAAGTCCTGATTTCCCGGCGGCTTCATTCATTTCCCGAACCTGTTTCGTATAGACGCCGGCGGGTTTTTCGCACATGACATGCAGGCTGTGTTCCATTGCCAGCATGGCCAGGCGCGGATGGTCATAATGGGGGGTGGCGATCAGCACGGCATCGCACAGCCCGGAGGAAATCAGGCTGTCGCCGTCTTCGAAGACCGCAACAGTGCCCGGAAGCGCCGTTTCGGCCCAGCTTCGCCTGCTTTCCCGAAGGTCTGCGACTGCGGTTAAGGCGATTTCGGGAGTACGGCCTTCCAGAATATTGCCGCAATGGCCGCTTCCCATGTTTCCGATTCCGATGATACCTAATTTTACCTGTTTCATAGACAGACTCCTTTATCATTCTAAGACATATATTCCCGCATTCCCGAAGGCACCGTCATGCCGTCGGCCGTTGCAAGTGCTGCCTGTATGTGCCCTCACAGGAAACGGCCGGGAGATTTGCCGGATGTACGGGAGACCGGGATTTCAGCAGTACCCGGCATTTTTCAGGTTCCGATAGCTGGTTTCCAGACAGTCAAAGGGGCTTCCCTGGCAGGTGTCCTGTTCCACCAGCAGATATTCACAGCAGGTTTCTTCCAGGCTTTTCAGAATACCAGGGAAGTTGAGGTTGCCTTCCATGACGGGAGCCATGAAGGAGGACATTCCCTTCACCTGCATATCCTTCAGATGGACGCAGGGAATTCTGTCTTTCAGCAGATGGATCCACTGGCATACATCCGCTCCGGCGGCGGCTACCCAGTATGTATCCAGGGTGATACCCAACTCATCCGGCCCAAAGCCCTCCAGCAGGTATTCCATAATCCGTTTGCGGGGATTTGCGTTTGGCAGCTGTTCGGCTTCGAAGGCTTCGAACTCCAGGTTGTGGTTATGGTACATGAGCAGTTTGCCGGCAGCGGCAATTTCCTTTGCAGGCTCTTTGAAATCATGCATAAAGCGGTGAAGCCATTCCTTTGTGTGGTATTTTTCGGGCATGCAGCCAAGGCCGATGTATTTGCAGCCCAGGATGTCATGCTCATGTATCAACGCTTTTGTGTCGTTGAGAATACGGTCCACATTGCTGTGGGTCAGGACGATTTCCAGACCCTCCCGGTCGCAGATTTCGCGTACCTTCTCCGGGCGGATACTGCCGATGGCGGAAATCTGAACGGTTTTGTATCCGATTTTTGCGATTTTTGACATGGTCAGGGCAAAATCGGATTCCGTCTGTGTGTAAGCCCTGACAGTGTATAACTGTGCGCCTGTTTTCATGTTAAAAGTTCCTCCTAAATGAAGTTTCTGAAGAATAAAGTTTTTTCTATCGGTTTCTTTAACTATAGTCCATGGTGAACGGAAAAACCATTGCATGGAGTAATTAAAACATTGCAAATATAGCGGTGGTGGAGTAATATGGGAGACAGGAATGGAATGGACGGCCGTAAAGCAGGGAAACCGTGAGCGAAAGGGCCGGCCATGTATTGGAAAAGGAGCGACGGGAGAGGCGTAAATGAATCCGGATGTATGTATAAACACTGAGAAAATATCCTTCGGATACGCTGTATCCAGGGAGGTAACAGAGCAGTATGCCCTGCACTGCCATAATTTTTATGAAGTATATTGTTTTCTGGAAGGAGACGTGGATTATCTGGTGGAAGGGCGGCATTATAAACCCAGGGCCAACAGCCTGCTGCTGCTTTCGCCCCATGCCTTCCACGGTGTCAGGGTAAACAGTACCGCTCCCTACAAACGGTATTCCCTGCATTTCCATCCGGAGCTGCTGAGCCGGGAGCGGCGCAGCGTTTTGCTGCGTGCTTTTCCGCAGTCGGGGCGGGCAGAGGAGAGAGAAATCTATTTCGAGGATGGGGAAAAGTACCGGCTTCCGGCATTCCTGGAGAGCTTGGAAGAATGTGCGCTGCTGCCGGAACCTTTTCGGGAACAGCTGTTGCCGATACGGCTGGAAGCGCTGCTGTCTGAGATTGCTGTCATGAGTGCTGCCGCAGCGCCTGATTCCAAGGATGAGACGGAAAACAGGGTGACGGAGATTCTGTTTTACATGAATAAGCATTTGAGCGAGCCGATTACGCTGGATGATATTTCGGCGCATTTCTATATCAGCAAGCACCATCTGAACAAGGTTTTCCGCAGGGCTACGGGCACTACGGTGATGGACTACCTGATGAGGAAGCGTGTGGTTTATGCGCAGCTGCTGCTGAATAACGGATGCCATGCCAAGGAGGCGGCCTTCAGCAGCGGTTTCGGAGATTACTCGTCGTTTTATCGCGCCTATGTGAAGACGCTGGGGCATACGCCGGGGAAGGACAGGGGAACGTTTCTGGCCGTTTCGGAGCAGATGAGGCAGGAGACGGTGGCTGTGCATGTCCATGGGCAGGATATGTGAGCGGATATGGTTCTTTGCCGGCTCGTTGCGTGGCGGAACGGGAAGGGCGGTTTACCTGTCGGCGTCCTGCCGCGCATTGGCCAGGGCGGAAAACGTGTCCGCACGGCAATGACGGCCAGCTGTAACAGTTCATACAGCCCCTCTCGCAAAGTCAAAATTGCGCCCTGTGCAATTTTGCAAGGCCAGCCGGCTGTTAAGCCGTAGATGCGGAAGAAAAAGATAGGAAAAATCCGGCATATGTGTTATACTTGATACACGCAGGCGAAAACCCAGGCGGCTGTGAGCGAAACGCTGGCAGGAACTCGGCGATGGGGCACGGATGCCGGTAAACAAAAGCGCCTGCGGGCAGGACAAAGGCAGCAGGGTAAAGGCTGTCCGGGGGTCGGCAGGATCCTCCGATTTCCGGGCTGTGACAAGAATGGAGACGAATTATGGAAGAAATCATGGAATCAATGTCCAATGAGAAAATGCAGTTTGCGGTATTGATTGATGCGGATAATATCAGTTCAAAATACGCGGTTACCATATTTGAAGAGCTTGAAAAATATGGTTTGACCAGCTATCGCCGTATCTATGGCAACTGGTCAAAGGGAAACGGCTGGTCCGAGGGGCTGCTTCTGGAGCATTCCATTATGCCGGTGCAGCAGTTTTCCTATACCACAGGGAAAAACGCCACAGATATGGCGATGGTCATTGATGCCATGGACATTCTCTATAAGAATAAGGTGCAGGGGTTCTGTCTGGTTACCAGCGACAGCGATTTCACCCGGCTTGCCATGCGGCTAAGGGAGGAGAATATGTTCGTGCTGGGCATGGGTGAATCCAAGACGCCTTTGGCGCTGACCAGGGCTTGTAATAAATTCATCCATCTGAACCTGGTGGCGGAGCAGAATATGGATGAAGACATTGCCGTGGGTGCAAGGAACTCTCAGGACACAAGAAATAATCCGGATGAAAAGCATGGCAGGGCAGGGGAGTATACTGGCAATCAGGATGCTGTATCCACCGAAGAACAGAATGTGACATCCATTGCGGATGTACGGCAGGTAATACTCACCCTGATCAATGAAAGCGGAGGAAGGCAGGTTGATCTTGCCCGGGTAGGCAATCGGCTGAATGATAAATTTACGGATTTTGATGTGCGCAATTATGGATATTATAAGCTGAGTACCATGATTGACCAGGAGCTTCCCGATCTTCATGTGAAAAAGATCAGCAACCAGTATTATGTAGAGCGCCGTTCCAATCTGACCAAGGAGGAACTGGAGCAGGAAATCTGCCGTATGATAGCGAAGAACGGAGGTATGGTAGAGAACTTGGCAAGCCTGAACGACGAGCTGCATAAGAAATATAAGCAACTGGATTTTAAGCAGTTCGGATATAACCGGATATCCAGCTTTCTGCGCAGCCTGAACTCGGTTACGGTCCACGAGAATGAAGTGTCTCTGAAAAAGTAAACGGTATCTGATACGGGCACAGGATAATGACTCTGTTGATCGGAGACATCTGTTGAGAGAGCTGGCGAAAAACGCCTGTACATGGGACAGAGCAACTGTATCTGTAACCAGGTGAAAAGAAGAAAAATGTTACGGAGGGACTTCAGGGTGAGATATCTGCCAATATTGAAAGAATTATTTGAGTCGGATACAGTCATTATTTTTTTGATCGGACTGGCCGAGGCGTTGCTTTTGGGATCTTGTCTCCAAAATAATAAAAAGATGGGAATCGCAGCCGGAATAGCGGCGCTAGTCTATGGAGTGTGTGAAGTGGCATCCAATCTGCACGGAAACTTTCTGCCGCAGCTATTTCTGTTGTTTCTGGGTACGGCTGCACTTGGCTCTCTGGCAGGATCTGGGTTCTGGATGGTACTGAAGTCCATAGATGGGAGATAATAGAACAGGAAACGGATGGTAAGAAAATGGATTTGAATCTATTTGACTATATGCGGGAAAGTGATATGGAAAAGGAGGCGCCGCTGGCTGCCAGAATGCGCCCCGGAACGCTGGAAGAGGTCGTGGGGCAGGAGCATATCGTGGGGAAGGACAAGCTGCTCTACCGCGCCATCAAGGCGGATAAGATCAGCTCCGTGATTTTTTACGGTCCTCCCGGCACGGGCAAGACCACTCTGGCAAAGGTGATTGCAAATTCCACCAGCGCCGAATTTACCCAGATCAATGCCACTGTGGCGGGGAAGAAGGACATGGAGGAGGTAGTGGCGAAGGCGAAGGAAATCCAGGGGATGTACGGGATGCGCACCATTCTCTTTATTGACGAGATTCATCGTTTCAATAAGGCGCAGCAGGATTATCTGCTCCCCTTTGTGGAGGACGGCACGCTGATTTTAGTAGGTGCTACCACGGAGAATCCTTATTTTGAGGTCAATGGCGCACTGCTTTCCAGATCCGTTATCTTTGAGTTGAAGCCTGTTCCGCCGGAGGCGATACGGGAGCTTCTGAAAAAGGCAGTGTATGATGTGGACAGAGGTATGGGGAGTTATGACGCGGTAATTGACGAAGACGCGTTGGACTTCCTGGCGGATGTATCGGGCGGGGACGCCAGGCATGCGCTGAACGCCGTGGAATTGGGCATTATGAGTACTGCCCGCAGCGGAGACGGCAAAATACATATCACACTGGAGGTTGCCCAGGAATGTATTCAGAAAAAAGCGGTGCGGTACGATAAAAGCGGCGATAATCATTATGATACCGTTTCCGCCTTTATCAAAAGTATGCGGGGTTCCGATCCGGATGCGGCTGTATACTACCTGGCCAGAATGCTCTATGCGGGGGAAAATGTCACTTTCATAGCCAGACGGATTATGATATGCGCGGCGGAGGACGTGGGAAACGCAGATCCCCAGGCGCTGGCAGTCGCAGTTAACGCATCTCTGGCAGTGGAACGCATCGGCATGCCGGAGGCGAAGATTATCCTGTCCCAGGCGGCAGCCTATGTGGCGTCCGCACCAAAAAGCAACGCGGCCTGCGAGGCGGTGTTCGCGGCGATGGAGGAAGTGGGGCGGAGCGGGAACCTGCCCATTCCGGCGCATCTTCAGGATGCCCACTATAAGGGGGCTTCGAAGCTGGGAAGAGGAACCGGCTACAAGTATGCACATGACTATCCCAATCATTATGTAGAGCAGCAGTATCTTCCTTATGAATTAAACGGAAAAGAATTCTATAAACCCACCGGAAACGGCTATGAAGCCAGGATAAGGGAACATATGCGCAGACTCAGGACCGAGGCCCGGGAAGCAGGGAAGTCCTGAAGCAAAATCCGCTAAAACAGCTGGGCTGTAAGATACTGGTAAATGTCCTGATTCTTCTTCTCCCAGTTGTCGCATATGTTTTTTGCAATCTCCTCCGTGGGGACGATCATTCGGATATCTACCAGATTGACGCCTCTGTCCTTTGCTACCAGGTGGGTTTCATATTCCCCGATGCCTGCCCGGTAGTAATAATCGCCCAGCACGGAGACCTCATTGCGGAGGACATATTCGTTTTCCCGGAAATAGCCGTCAATATCCTTCTTGATGCCGTGGTTAATGCGGTTCTGGAAGAACAGCAGGGTCTCCCGTCCTTCCGGTGTAATGGAGAGATGGGTACGGTTTAAGATGGTGCGGGAAGTAATCATCCGGGCATCCAGCAGTTCGTTGATAACCTGCTGCAGCGTCAGGTAATTGGTATATTCCCGTTCCAGGATGAAATCGCTGACCTGTGCGTTGGTCAGCGGGAAATTGACCCTGTCCAGCATATAGAGTACGATTAATTTATATAAAGTCAGCGGATCCTGAAACATATTATACTATCCCCTTCCGAATCTGATGCAGTATATTTTAGAACTATCTGTATCATATAATAGATTTCGGCACTTCGCAAGAGATTCCGCAGGAATATTTTACGGTTCATCAGCAAAAGTGCGGTATAAATGAAAGACAATGATATCATAATTAAAATTAGGGCTTCCTATTTTTGGAAAAGTGTATTATAATGTCGGTACGGCATGATATTCAATCATGCTTCAAAGGCAGCATGTCAATGACGAATCTGGCTGTGCTCCCCGTTTAAAAATGTAGTTACTATGAAGATCAGGAGGAATTTATGAGAGAAAAGTATGAATCGCTGGCACTTGTACAGCTGAAAGAGCTGGCTAAAGCGCGTGGGCTGAAAGGAACATCGTCCATGAAGAAGGCTGAGCTGGTGGAAGCCATGTTGGCAGAGGATGAGAGGGTAAAAAGACAGGAAGAAGAAAGCGCTGCGAAGAGTGTGAAGAGTGAGCAGGCACAGCATTCACATGACAGTGCAGCCGCATTCAAATCGGTACGCAGGCGTACTGTCGTAACGAACACAAGATCCGTCCCGCCGCAGCAGAAGTCAGAGCGTGCGCAGGGTGCGGTTATGTATGAAAACAATTATAAAGCCGAAGCCTCGGCCCAGAGCGAGAGTATTCAGAAGACCGAGGAAAAGCAGGAGGCTCCGGCATCCGCAGGCAGTGCCGCGGCCGCAACGCCGTCGGCTTCACCGGGAGGTCAGCCGGCTCCGGCAGCAGCCAGGCCCAACCGTTCCAATGAGGTTTACGACGAGAAGACCTATCCCAGGGAACTGGACAGCGGCGAGGAGGCCAGCGGTATCCTGGAGGTTATGCCTGACGGATACGGATTTATCCGATGTGAGAATTATCTGCCCGGAGAGAACGACGTGTATGTGGCGCCCAGCCAGATCCGACGCTTCGGACTGAAGACAGGCGATATCCTGCGGGGCAACAAGCGTATTAAGACACAGCAGGAGAAGTTCAGCGCACTTCTGTTTATCAGGACTATCAACGGCTACACTATCGAAGAAGCGTTAAGGCGTGTGGCCTTCGAAGATATGACTCCCATTTTCCCCAATGAACGTATCAGGCTGGAGACTGCAGGATGCAGCGTGGCCATGAGGGTTATGGATCTTGTCAGCCCTGTAGGTAAGGGGCAGCGTGGTATGATTGTATCTCCGCCCAAGGCCGGCAAGACTACCTTACTGAAAGAGGTTGCAAAATCCATTTTGCGGACGAATCCGCATATGCATATGCTGATATTGCTTATTGATGAGCGCCCGGAAGAGGTGACGGATATCAAGGAAGCAATCAGCGGAGACAATGTAGAGGTTATTTATTCCACCTTTGACGAACTGCCGGATCATCATAAGCGGGTGTCGGAGATGACTATCGAGCGTGCAAAGCGCCTGGTGGAACATAAGAAGGATGTCGTCATTCTTCTGGACAGCATAACCCGTCTGGCAAGGGCCTATAACCTGGTGGTGCCGCCCAGCGGACGTACGCTTTCAGGCGGACTTGACCCGGCAGCGCTGCACATGCCCAAGCGATTCTTCGGTGCGGCGAGAAATATGCGTGAGGGCGGTAGCCTGACCATACTGGCCACGGCACTGGTGGATACCGGCAGCAAGATGGACGACGTGGTATACGAGGAATTCAAAGGCACCGGCAATATGGAAATGATTCTGGACCGCAAGCTTTCCGAGAAGCGCATTTTCCCGGCAATCGATCTGGCGAAATCCGGAACCAGAAGAGAAGATTTGCTGCTGAACAGCGAAGAACTGGAAGCCATCAATATTATGCGCAGGGCTTTGAATGGTCTAAAGCCGGATGAGGCTACTGACCGCATTCTTGATATGTTCTCACGGACAAGAAGCAACAATGATTTCGTACAAATGGTAAAAAGAAACAAATTTATTTAAAATAATACTTGAAACTAAGCTGTCCATGTGCTACAATAAACACGCTGTTTGTGGTTCCATAAGCAGTACGGATGTGAACGACAAATAAGGCTGTAATGATTGATTATAGAGAGGTGAATGAGATGAAAGAAGGAATCCATCCCAAGTATTATCAGGCGACAGTGACCTGTAACTGTGGGAACACTTTTGTGACTGGCTCCACGAAGCCTGAGATCCACGTGGAAGTTTGTTCCAAGTGCCATTCGTTCTACACCGGCCAGCAGAAGACTGCAAGGGCTGACGGACGTATTGAGAAGTTCAACAGAAAATACGGCGTTAAATAAGATTGCGGAAAGGTTGAGGTGCTTGGTATCTCAACCTTTTCTCTTAATGGAGTCGCTGCGCGACGGCACTTTCATACGAAGAGCGCGCATGAAATCAGCTCTCGAGCGCCTTCGGGACTTTATTAGAGCCGCTGCGCGACGGCACTGAAGGATAAAGTCTCATCGGCGCTGGGAATGGGACTTTATTAGAGTCGCTGAGCGGCGGCAATGCGCTGGATTTACAGGGAAACGAGGAGACATGTAATGGGAAAGAAAAAAAGCAAATGCTATTCCGGGATTGGCGGGCAGGCTGTCCTGGAAGGCGTTATGATGAAGAATCAGGAAAAATATGCGGTCTCCGTGAGGCGGCCGGACGGCGGGATATCGGTGGAGGTTGACAATTTCCAGGGGGTGCTTGGGGGAAATAAGATTAAGGAGATTCCTTTTATACGGGGGGTATTCAATTTTATCGATTCCCTGATTCTGGGAATGAAATGTCTGAATTTTTCGGCATCCTTTTATGAGGACGAGGGGGATGACGGAAAGGCCGGCGGTGCGGGGGATAAGCTGATGACCGCATTGGTGACCTGTATTTCCGTGGTGCTTGCGGTGGGTATTTTTATTGTATTGCCGTATTACCTGGCGTCTCTGCTGAACGGGTATTTGAGAAATGCCTCCCTGGTGGCGATTATCGAAGGGGTGGTGCGTATCGTTATCTTTATCCTCTATGTGGGCGGTATCAGCATCATGAAGGATATCCGGCGGTTGTACCGGTATCACGGGGCGGAACACAAATGCATCAACTGCATAGAACGGGGCAGGCCGCTGACGGTGGACAATGCCATGCGCAGCTCCAGGCTTCATAAGCGATGCGGCACCAGCTTTCTGTTTTTTGTGTTTTTTGTGAGTATTATCCTGTTTTTCTTTATTCGGGTGGAGAATCCGGTGTGGCGTGTGGGGCTGCGGATTCTGCTGATGCCGGTGGTAGCGGGTATTTCCTATGAAATTATCCGTCTGGCAGGTCGTTCGGATTCTCTCTTTGTACGGATTCTTTCTGCGCCGGGTATGGCAATCCAGCGGATGACCACCAAAGAGCCAGACAGAGATATGGTGGAGGTGGCTATTTCTTCTGTGGAGGCTGTATTTGACTGGAAAGCTTATCTGCGGGAGACATTCGGATACGAGTTTGAGGAAGATTTGGATGATGAGGACTCGGAAGAGAATGCCGCCGGCGAAGCCGATTCTTTCGCGTAAGCGGAATGTGGCGGTTTATGGTCCGGTTTCGGGTATACACTGCGGGATGGATCAGGGAATGCAGCGCGGCAGAGAATAAGAGGAGCGGCATATGACATACAGGGAAGGATATTGTCAGGGCAGGGAACGGCTGCTTCAGGCAGGAATCGATGAGGCGGAACTGGAGGCGCGGCTCTTGCTGGAATATGTCTGCGGAACCAACCGCAATGATTTGCTGGCACATGGCGACATGGAACTGGAGGCATACCAGGAGAAGGAGTATGTAAGGCTGATTGGAAGGCGTGTCACGCGGATTCCGCTGCAGCATCTCACAGGGAACCAGGAGTTTATGGGATTGTCGTTCAGAGTGAATGAGCATGTGCTGATTCCCAGACAGGATACGGAGATTCTGGTGGAGGAGGTACTGCGCCATCTCCATGACGGCATGCGGGTACTTGATATGTGTACGGGTTCGGGCTGCATCCTGATCAGCCTTCTGCATTACTCCAATCATTGCCAGGGGGTGGGGGCGGATCTGTCCGGGGAGGCGCTTGCGGTAGCGGAGGAAAATGCGGAGTGCCTGCTTGGCAGGGAACGAGTGAGCGGGGGACCGCGGATGTCTCAGAATGCGGGAGATACCGGTGGGCAGCCTGCCGGTATCTCTGTGGAAGCTGGCAGCGGGCACGGTGCTTTGGAGATGGCCGTAAATGACGGCTGCTGCGTGACAGGTCAGACCATAGACGCCGGTGAGGGTGCCGGGGGGCAGGCTGTTCGGGACGATAGTGTGGGGGCAGGTGCCATTCGTTTCGTCAGAAGTGATTTGTTTGAGGAGATTACGGGCAAATTTGACATTATTGTGTCTAACCCGCCGTATATTTGCAGTGATGTGGTCAGGACGCTGATGCCTGAAGTCAGAGAGCATGAGCCGCTGCGGGCATTGGACGGCGGGACGGACGGGCTGGATTTCTACCGACGGATTATCAGCGAGGGCAGGAATTATCTGTTTGGCGGCGGGATGCTCTTTTTCGAGATTGGATACGATCAGGGGAAGGCGGTCAGCTCGCTGCTGGAGGAGGCCGGGTTTCTGGAAGTGCGGGTAGTAAAGGATTATGCCGGACTGGACAGGGTGGTATATGGAACCAGGTGTTTTGGCTGAAGATATGATTGCCCGGATATGGGAGAGTGTTTATGGCCTGTCACCCGGAAAAGGGAGGATTTTCGGTATTTTGGCGGACAGGACAGATAAATTTGCCGGGAGCATGTGTGCGGCAGAATGTGAGGAATGATATGTTTGACAGATTGGATGATTTGCTGATTCGGTTTGAGGAGATCATGAGCGAGCTTCATGAGCCTACGGTGACGGGTAACCAGGAACGGTTCCGCAGGCTGATGAAGGAACAGAGTGACCTGACGCCCATCGTGAATGCATACACGGAATATAAGAAATGTAAGCAGGACATCGAGGATTCCCTGGCCATGCTGGAGGAAGAGGGCGATGAGGAGATGCGCGACATGATCAAGGAGACGTTGAATGAGGGAAAGAAGCGCGCGGAGGAACTGGAACAGGAACTGAAAATATTGCTTTTGCCCAAGGACCCTAATGACGACAAAAATGTAATCGTGGAGATTCGCGCCGGGGCAGGCGGAGATGAAGCGGCTCTTTTTGCTGCGGAGATTTACCGGATGTATGTGCATTATGCGGAAAGCCAGAGGTGGAAGGTGGAGACACTGAACGTGGATGAAATCGGCATCGGCGGCATGAAGGAGGTGCAGTTTGTTATCACGGGGCAGGGAGCCTATTCCAGGATGAAGTACGAGAGCGGCGTCCATCGGGTGCAGCGTGTGCCGGAGACGGAAAGCGGCGGACGAATCCATACTTCCACCATCAGCGTGGCGGTGATGCCCGAGGTGGACGAGGATATAGATATTGTGATCGATGAGAAAGATATCCGGGTGGATGTGATGCGTGCTTCCGGCAACGGCGGTCAGTGTGTAAATACGACGGATTCCGCGGTGCGCCTGACCCATTACCCCACGGGAATCGTTGTGTACAGCCAGACCGAAAAATCCCAGCTTCAGAACAAGGCGAAGGCCTTTGCACTGCTGAAGGCAAAACTCTACGACATAGAACAGCAGCAGCGGCATGACGCGGAGGCAGAGATGCGCCGCAGCCAGATTGGCACCGGAGATCGTTCCGAGAAGATAAGGACTTATAATTTTCCCCAGGGGCGTGTCACGGACCACCGCATCGGCCTGACCATTTACAAGCTGGACAAGGTGATGAACGGGGATATCCAGGAGATTTTGGATGCATGCATCTCCGCCGACCAGGCAGCAAAGCTAGTAAAGATGGGAGAAAACCAGGCCCTGTGACGGGCGGCGGGCGAGGCGGCCAGGCCGGTAAAGGCAGAAGGTATCCGTGAGCCGTCTGGCCGGGCCGAAATAGATAGGGAAGGGACGACTATGAATAAGATTATAGAAGAGAGAACAAAGAGGACACAGTGGTACCAGGAGGCAAGGTTCGGCATGTTTATCCACTGGGGGCTGTATGCCATCCCGGCCAGGGGAGAGTGGCTGCGCAGCGTGGAGCAGC